>Ga0318554_10001342_pt1 | contig 10022 bp, 4 predicted proteins | sample GRESIP082b2f22_FD_203687 | JGI IMG/M metagenome (GOLD analysis project Ga0318554, IMG submission 203687) | Tropical soil microbial communities from Luquillo Experimental Forest, Puerto Rico - GRE.SIPMG.082b2f22 | ecosystem: Environmental > Terrestrial > Soil > Tropical forest > Bulk soil... | reverse complement strand
ACGAGTCCCACCGTGCCGACCGCCAGCTTTCCCCGACGCGGCCTCGTTCCAGCACGACGTGCTCCACCCCGAACGCCCGCAGGTAGTAGCTGACCGCCAGCCCCGCCTGGCCCGCGCCGACCACCACCACCTCGATCTGCTCTGTGCCGTTGGCTCGCACCGGTTCCTCCTGCCGCTTCGCCGGGTGGGATACTCGTCGATGCTGCGCTGCGGACGCCCCGTAAACACCCGCCAGATGGCCAGTTTTTGCGTTGAATGACGACTGGCGGCGGCCGGCCTGGGTACCCAGGCCCAGCCGTGTTGCGGAGTCGATCAGGGGCCAACAGACTTGGCGTGTGAGCCAAGGCGGCGCCGGTCAGGCCCGGCCGGTCACCCTGGTAGGCCGCGAGCCCGAACAGGACAGGCTGGCGGCCGCGGCGCGGGCCGCACGGGCGGGCCGGGGACGGATCGTGCTCATCTGCGGGGAACCGGGCATCGGCAAGACCGCGTTGCTCGCCTCCCTGGTGGCTCAGGCGGCGGCTGCCGGAGCGCGGGTTGCCTCCGGCGCCGCCGAGGAACTGGAGCGGCGGGTGCCATTCGCGGCGATCACCGACTGCCTCGGGGCCGTCGCCGGTGCCACCGGCGGGGACACCGCCGGGATCGCCGCGTTGCTGCGCGGCTCGCACCGGCCCTCCGGCGGCGCCGTTGCCACGGCCGACACCGAGTTCCTGATCACCGAGGCTATTTTGGGCCTGATCGATGGGTGGGGCGCGGCCGGCCCCGTCGTGCTGGCCATGGATGACCTGCAGTGGGCGGATCCGGCGAGCCTGCTGGTGCTGCACCGGCTCGGGCGGGTGGCCGGCCAGCTGCCGCTGCTGATCGCGGCGACCCGGCGGTCCGGCGCGGGCGGCCCAGACGTGGAACGGCTCGTGCGGAGCTGGGCGGCGCGGGACGCGGTCCAGGTCTCGCTCGGCCCCCTGGACGAGTTCTCGGTAGCCGTGTTGACCGGTCAGGCCATCGGCGCCCAGCCCACGCCCGGGCTGCTTGGGCTCATCAACGCGGCCGCGGGCAACCCGCTCTACGTGATCGAGCTCGCCCGCGCCCTGGCCAGCGGTACCGCGGGGCGCGGGACCGCCGCGGTGCCCGAATCACTGATCACCGTGGTGACGCGGCGGCTGGCCGGGCTGTCGGACCGGGCGCGCGAGATACTCCCGGTCTCCGCCATCCTCGGCCCCGGCTTCACCGTCGCCGAACTGTCGGCCGTGCTGGCCACGCCCCCGCTCGACCTGATCGGGGTGGTCCAGGAGGCGGTGGCTGCCGAGGTGCTGACCGCCGAGGCCGACCGGCTGGTATTCCGGCATGAGGTGATCCGGCAGGCGCTGGAGGAGAGCCTGCCGGCCTCCGCGCGCAACGCGCTGCACCTCCAGGCCGGGCAGGCGCTGGCGGCGGCCGGGGCGCCGGTGGAGCGCGCCGCCCAGCACCTGCTCGCCGGGATGACCCTCGACGCGCGGGCCCTGGCCTGGCTGGCCGGGTCTGCCGACCGGCTCAGCGCCCGCGCGCCCGCGCTCGCCGCCGACCTGCTGCGCCGTGCCGTGGACACCGCCGACCCGGCTGGTGAGCAGGCCGTGCCGCTCCGGCTCGCGCTGGCCGGCGCGCTGCTCCGGGAGGGCCGCTTCGCCGAGGCCGAGGCGGCCGCCAGCGCCGGGCTGGCCGCCAGCGAAGGACTGGCCGCGCGAACGGGACAGGGTGCCGACGGCGAGCCGGTCACCGGTGCGGATCCCGGCGGGCGGCTGCGCTGGGTCCTCGTGCAGGCCAGCTTGAACCAGGGGCACGCGCCCGCGGCGCTACGGCAGGCACAGCAGGCGCTGGACGGCGGCGGCCTCAGCCGCGCCGAGCGCGCCCGATTCCACGGGCTGGCCGCGCAGTGCCTGCACGTGCTCTCCCCCGGCGGGCCGGGCCCGGCCATGCGGGCGGCCGAGGGCGCCCGGGCCGAGGGCATGGCCAGCGGCGATCCGGTCGCGATAGCTTACGGGCTGCAGGCGGTCGCGGGCGCCAGCCGGTGGATGGGGAGGTTCAGCCGGGCCGTGGACCTGGCCAGCCAGGCCGTGGCGGCGCTGGAGCGGGCCGGCCCGATCGCCGACAGCCAGCTGGACCCGCAGCTGATCCTGGCCAACTGCCTGTTCGACCTTGACCGCGACGCCGAAGCGCGGGAGGCGTACGCGGCCGACCTGCGGCTCGCCGAGCGCGGCACGGGCACCTTCTTCTTGTGCCTGCACCATCTGTCGGTGGCTCGCATGTGCTTCTTGACCGGCCGGTGGGACGACGCGCTGAGCGAGATCAGCAGCGCGCGCGAGGCGCCCGACCACCTCGGTGTCGGCGTGCACCTGGACGGTATGGCCGCGCTCGTCGCGGCGCACCGCCAGGACCGCGATCAGCTGGCGGCGCTGCGCCCGGCGCTCGAGGCGCCGCTGGCCAGCGGCACCGTCCGGCATACCATCGACGACCGGTCCTGGGGGCGTGCCCTGGCCGTTCTCGCCGATGGCGACCGGGACGCGGCGTTCGGCGTGCTGGCGCGCGCGTGGCAGGAATGTGTGGCGGGAAACCGCGAATACTGCGGCCATTACCTGCTGCCCGACCTGGCGGCGCTGGCGGTTCCACTGGGCGAGGCGGCCGCCGCGCGGCAGGCGGTGGCCGCCCTGGACCGCTACCTAGCCGACCGGGACATCCCATCGCTGCACCGCTCGGCCCGCTTCGCGACGGCAATACTCGACGGCGATCCGGGCGCGCTGCTGGGCGCCGCCGCCGCCTACGCGGCGGCCGGCCGGCCGCTGCTGGAGAGCCAGGCCCGGGAGCACGCGGCGGATCTGCTGGCCGCGGCGGGCCGGTCCGGCGAAGCCAGGGTCCAGCTCAACGCCGCGCAGGACTGCTACGCCCGGCTGGACGCGGCCTGGGACGCGGCGCGGGCCGACGCCCGGCTGCGGGCGCACGGGATCCGGCGCGGCGCGCACGGCCCGCGCCGGCGGCCCAAGTCCGGCTGGGCCGCCCTCACCGACACCGAGCGGAAAGTCGCCGCGCTGCTCGCCGAGGGCCTGTCCAACCCGGACATCGCGGCGCGGATGTTCACCTCACGGCGCACCGTGCAGTACCACGTCTCGAACATCCTGGCCAAGCTCGGCCTGTCCTCACGGGTGGAGCTCGCCACGCTGGTCACCCGGCGGGCCGGCTGAGCGCCGGGCAGCGTCTCCCTCACGAAGGGCGATGACTGTGAGCCTGGTGTTCAAAGAGCAGTTCAAAGAGCAACACCAGGCTCACATTCATGGCATGTCGTGCCTCAGGTATCTATGTTGGGGTTGTCCGCTGGCAGCGGGACCAGGTGCGCGGGGTCCTCGGGGATCACCATGGCGGACTCCACGGTCAGGTCGGAGCGCACGTGGACCAGTTCGCCCGACGCCAGCATCCGCCAGCCCTGCTCCCCGTCGAGTTCCTCGGACGCCACGACCACGGAGGGCAGCGTATGCAGCGCGGGAGCGTGCACCGACGAGGTCGCACTGCGCGCGTGCAGCCCCATGGCGGCTGCCCCGGTGCCGGCCGGGCCTGCGGTGGCCGGGGTGCCGGCCTCGGCCCGCGTGTTCGGCGCGGGCGGGCTGCTCGCCCCGGCGGGCCGCTCGATGATGTGCAGCGCATGCTGCCCCGGGTAGCGCAGCGCCCACAGTTCCCCGGGCGTGGCCACGATGGTGTTCAGCGACGAAACGGGCAGCCGTGCGCCGATCCACCGGGCCGCGGCGGCGATGCCCGCGCCCACGTCGCCGCCGTGGGCGTCGATCTGCTGGGTGATCAGCGCGAAGTACCGCTCGGAGTCGGTGTCGCCCCGCACCAGTTCCCGGTAGCGGCCCAGCTGTTCCTCCAGCCTATTGAGCTCACCGAAGCCACCGTTGTGCGCCATGATCCGGCCGTCCATCGTGAACGGGTGGGTGTTGGCCAGGGTCCGGTTCCCCGCGGTCGCGTAGCGCACGTGCGCGACGAACGTCACCGACCTGGCCTGCTTCGCCTCCCGGCGGAACTCCTCGTCGGCGAACGCGGGCTCGGGCTGCTTGTCGATCATGGGCGCGCCGGACGAGTCGAAGAACCCGATCCCGCTGCCGTCCACGTTGCGGTGGCTCTGCGCCTCCAGCGAATCCGGCGCATCGATCAGCCAGAACGACGCGCTGACCGGATGCCGCCCCGCATTAAGCCCCAACAACCTGCACATTGACAGCTCCGTTTCCTTGGAAATCGCACCCGCACGCACCCGCACGGCCCGCTGTCCCCCCAGCCTCGCAGAATGCCTTGTTATCCGGAACGGTCGCTCTGGCGCCCGATTCGTCCCTTTTGTGGTCGCGGATCGGATGATATCTCGCGAAATGCGCCCGGTCGGACAGCCGCCGGCCCCGGGAGCGGCTAGGCGCCGTCCGTGGCGAGGGCACGGGCGAGTTCCTCCCGGGAATGGATGCCCAGCTTCTGATACACGTGCCGGAGGTGGTACTCCACCGTCTTCGGGCTCAGGAACAGCGCGGCGGCGGTCTCCTTCGTGGTCTTCCCGCCCGCCAGGGCGAGCGCGATCTGTAGTTCCTGCGGTGTCAGCTCGTCGATCGTGGCCGGGTCGCGCCGCCTGCGGGTCTCGCCGGTCGCCGCGAGTTCGGCGCGGGCCCGGTCGGCCCACGGGTCCGCCCCCAAGTGCTCGAAGATGTCCAGCGCCCCGCGAAGCTGCTCCCGGGCCAGCACCCGGTTCCTGGCGCGCCGCAGGCGCTCGCCGTAGGCCAGGTGGGTCCGCGCCGTCTCGAACGCATCAAGGGTCTGTTCGTGCAGTCGTATTGCATGATCAAAAAGTGCGGGGAAATCGGCGTCAGCCGCGAGCAGGCCCCGAATGCGCATCGCGCGGGCGAGCGGCCATGGCTGCCCCTTCGCGTCCGCCGCGGCGGTGAACGCGGCGGCGACCTCCCGCGCGTCGTCGTCCCGGCCGAGCCGGGTGTAGGCCTCGGCGAGTTCGGCTGCGGGCGAGAGGTCGGCGTCGGTGATCCCCAGCTCCGCCAGTAGCTGCCGTTGCCGCTCGAACCGCGCGGCGGCGCTGGCCGCGTCGCCGAGGCCGAGCTCCAGGTCGCCGAGGGCCGCCGTCGCCCAGATCTCATACAGCCGTGTGCCCAGCTCGCGGCATAGGCGCAGCGCCTCGGCCACGAGATCCCGGCACTCGCGCTCCCGGCCGCGGCGTGCCTGCAGAAAGGCCAGCCCGGCCAGCCCCGAGGCCAGCTCTGTCTGCTGCCCGCTCTCCCGGGCCAGGTCGATCGCCTCAAGGCAGGTGGCCTCGGCCACCGCCCAGCGATCGGTGGCCACCTGGTCGCGGGCGATGAGGTTGAGCACGTACGGCAGCGCGCCGACAGCGGCACGGTCCCGGGCGGTCCGCAGCGCGTCTTCTACCAGCGAGCGACCGGCGCCGGTCTCCCGCAGGAACAGCGGCCCCAAGGCCAGCCAGGGCACGAGCTGAAGGTCTTCGCGCAGGCCGGCGGATGCTTCGGCGAGCTTGATCGCCTCGTGCACGTCTTCCGCGCCGGCCGCGGCGTCCCCGCCGAGGATCCGGGCCATCCCGGCGGTGATCCCGGCCAGGAAGCTGGCCCGCGGCGAGGCGTCCGCGGGCAGCACTGACCGCGCCCGCTCGGCCACCACCAGCATCTCGGCGGGGTTTCCCGCGTAGAAGCAGGCGCCGGCGGCGTCGGCCAGCATGGCCACCGCCTGCTCGGGGCCCGCACTTCCCGCGGCCGCGGTCAGGATCGCGTGACCGCGCATCACCGGCCCGCGGCGAGCCGCGATGTGCCCCCTGAGCTGGTCGATCTCGACCACCTCACGCGGGTCGGCCGCGGCGGCCCGGGCCTCGTCGAGGAGCAGCGCGGCACGGTCGGCCAGCCCGGCCAGCCAGCCCGCCCCGCCCGCCGCCCGCAGTAGCCGCACCCGCCGGCCGCTGTCGGCGGTCAGCCGCCCGGCACGCTCGAACGCGGCCGCCGCGTCCGCGTAGGCACTGCGCTGTCTGGCCCGGGCACCCGCCTGCTCCAGCGCCGCCGACGCCGACTCGTCCGTGCCAGCCGCGGCGGCGGCCAGGTGCCAGGCGCGGCGGTCCAGATCCCGGTCCGGCAGGACGCCGGCCAGGGCCCGGTGCGCGGCGCGCCGCTGGTCGGCGGGGGCGTCGGCGTAGATCGCCAGCCGGGCCAGCGGATGGCGGAACTCCACCAGGCCAGGGAGCAGCGTGACCAGCCCCGCGCTCTCGGCGCCGGCCAGTGCGTCCAGGTCGGTCCCGAGCGCGGCCGCGGCGCGCCGGAGCGTCGGCAGATCGCCGGTGTCGCTGGCCGCGGCCAGCGTCAGGGCCTGCCGCGCGGCCGGGCTGAGCTGGCCCGCGCGGTGCAGGAACGCCTGTGAGATCCGGGTGGACACCAGGACGGGCGCACCCTCCGGAGCGAGCGCCAGGTCGCCCGGGTCGGTGGCGAGTTCCAGCAGTGCCAGCGGGTTGCCGGCCGTGGCCCGGTGCAGCAGCGCGGCCGTCTCCGGTGCCAGTCCCGGCATCAACTGGGCCGCTTCGTCGCTGGTCAGCCCGCGGAGCCGGAGGACCGGCAAGTCGGCGCCGTCGAGCAAGGACAGCTCACCTTCACGGACCGCGACCAGGACGGCGATCGGGTCGGCCACCAGCCGGCGGAAGGCGAACAATAGCGCCTGCGCGCTCGACACGTCGAGCCACTGGGCGTCATCGACCAGCACCGCCAACGGTGCCTGCTCGGCGTACGCGGCAAGCAGGCTCAGCGTGGCGGCGCCCACAGCGAATCGCTCTTGTGCCGTCCCGCGCCGCAGTGCCAGCGCCCCCTCCAGCGCGACGGCCTGCGGCTCGGGGATCGCGTCGAGCATGGCCAGCGCGGGGCGCAGCAGTTCCAGCAGGGATCCGAACGGAATCTGCGCCTCCGACGGGATCCCGCGGGCACGCAGCACCCGCATCCCGGTGGCGCGCTCGGCCGCGTAGTCGAGCAAGGCGGTCTTGCCGATCCCCGGTTCCCCGACCAGAGCAAGCGCGGCACTAGCCCCCGATCGCGCCTGGGCGAGAGCCTGTTCGATCTCGTGCCGCTCTTGATCGCGGCCCAGCAGCATGGGCGCGATTCTAGGCACCCAGCGCGGGTGGGCAAAGTCCCGCCCGCGCGCTGAGACCAGGTGCCCCCGTGCATGACCAGGGCTTTCCCGGCGCGTTACTAGGTGGCCCCCCGGAAGCGAGAACGGCCGCGCCCTGCCTACGCTCGCCCGAAACCTGATCCGGGAGAGGCGCCGTGGGCACCATCGATCAAGAAGCGGCCGAAGTTGACATGGACAAAGTCATGCAGTTCGTCTTCCGGTCGGTGGAGGAGGTCGGCGCCACGCTCAACACGGCGCTGGTCGTGATGGGGGACCGGCTTGGCCTGTACCGGGCGCTGGCCGGCGCGGGACCGCTGGCACCGGCCGAACTGGCGGAGCGCACCGGCACCGCGGAGCGGTACGTGCGCGAATGGCTGAACGCGCAGGCGGCGGGCGGTTATGTCAGCTACGACCCCGATAGCGGCCGGTACCTGCTGCCGCCCGAACAAGCGGTCGCGTTGACCGATCCGGACAGCCCGGCTTACCTGCCCGGGTTCTTCCAGACCGCGCTGGGGGCGGTGATCGATTCCCCGAACATCGTCGACGCGGCGCGCACCGGGGCCGGATTCGGCTGGCACGAGCACGTTTCGGACGTGCACGAGGGCTGCGAGCGGTTCTTCCGGCCCGGCTACACCGCCAACCTGGTCGCCACCTGGCTGCCCGCCCTTGACGGGGTCGTGGAAAAGCTGGAGCGGGGGGCGCTCGTCGCGGACGCCGGCTGCGGCCGCGGTGCCTCGACCATCCTGATGGCCCAGCATTTCCCCAACTCGGCCTTCGCCGGCTCGGACTACCACGCCGGCTCGATCGAGACGGCCCGCCAGCGGGCGCGGGAGGCGGGCGTGGCCGACCGGGTGCGGTTCGAGACAGCGCCGGCGGCGAGCTACGCCGGCGTCGAGTACGACCTGGTGACGATGTTCGACTGCCTGCACGAGATGGGCGACCCGGTTGGGGCGGCGCGGCACGTGCACCGGACGCTCAAGCCCGACGGCACCTGGATGATCGTGGAGCCGATGGCCGCCGACCGGGTGGAGGACAACCTCAACCCGGTCGGCCGCGCCTACTACTCGTTCTCCACGCTGCTGTGCACCCCCGCGTCACTGTCGCAGGAGGTCGGGCTCGCCCTCGGCGCCCAGGCGGGTGAGGCAAGGATCGAGGACGTGGTACGCACGGCAGGATTCACCCGGTTCCGCCGCGCCGCCGAAACGCCGATCAACCTGGTTTTCGAGGCGCGCCCCTGATCGCTGCCCGGCGGGTGCATGGCTCCCACCGGCCGAACCGGCTGGCGGGAGCCACGCGGTGCGCTCATCCCCGTTCGGGCCGCCGCCACCGCACCGAGGCCTTGGTTAGACGGCGTGTATGGGGGCGTATCGGGGCTGCCACATGGCCGCGCTCACGGCGTCGGCGGTGATGCCGGTCAGGCCGGCCACGCCGTCGTCGCCGGCTGCCTGGGCTACCGCGAGCGCGACCCGCGCCGAGGTGGTGCGGAGGTCGTCGATCGGCGGCAGGATAGGCGCGCCGGGCGTGGTGGTGTCGGTGAGCCCGGCGACGGCCTGAGCGGCGGCGGTGATCATGTGGTCGGTCATGCGCCGGGCCCGGGACAACAGTGCGCCCAGGCCGAGGCCGGGGAAGATCAGGGCATTGTTGGCCTGGCCGATCTGGTAGGTGACGCCCTGGTAGGTGACGGGGACGAACGGGCTCCCGGTGGCGATGAGGGCGCGGCCGCCGGTCCAGCTCATCAGGTCGGCCGGGGTCGCCTCGGACAGGCTGGTCGGGTTGGACATGGGCAGGATCACCGGATGGTCCACGTGCGCGGCGATCTCGCGCACGATCGGCTCGGTGAAGGCACCGTGCACGGTCGAGGTGCCGATGAGGATCGTCGGGTGCACGCGCCCCACGACCTCGGCGAGGCCGATGCCGCCGGCGGTCCCGTGTCCTGGCCAGTCACCGACCTCGACGGCGGGGCGGGCGTAGGGGACCTGAAAGTCGCGCAGGCCGGTCATGTCGTCGGTGAGCAGGCCCTCGCGGTCCAGGCACCAGAACCGTGCTCGCGCGGCGGCGGAGCCTAGCCCTTGAGTGGTCATGGCCCCGTAGAGCTGGTCAGCGATGCCGATGCCCGCGGTGCCGGCCCCGAAGATGACAATGCGGTGCCGGGTCAGCGGGGTCTGGCTGGCGTGGGCGCCAGCCAAGACGGCGGCGAGGTTGACCGCGCCGGTGCCCTGCATGTCGTCGTTGAAGGTGAGGATGTGATCGCGGTAGCGGTCCAGGATGCGCCGCGCATTGCCGGGCCCGAAATCCTCCCAGTGCAGGAGCGCGCCGGGAAAGACCTTGAGCGCGGCGGCCACGTAAGCGTCGATAAAGGCGTCATAGGGCTCCTGAGCAGGCCGCTTGTGCCGGACGCCCAGATACAGCGGGTCTTCCAGCAGTTCCGCCCGGTCGGTGCCGACGTCCAGCATCACCGGCAGGGTCCGGGCCGGGTCGATGCCGCCCGCGGCGGTATAGACGGCGAGCTTGCCGACCGCGATGTCGATGCCCCCGACGCCCCAGTCGCCGATGCCGAGGATGGCCTGCGCGTCGGTGGCGACGATGAGATCCACCTCGTCGGCCGACAATCCAGAAGCGCGCAGGGCCGTCTCGATCTGGTCGGGCGCATCGACATTGAGGTACACGCCGCGCGGGCGGCGGTACTGATGGCTGTAACGCTGGATGGCCTCGCCGATCGTCGGTGTGTAGACAATGGGCAGCAGCTCGCTGAGGTGGTCGGTCAGTACCCGGTAATACAGCACCTCATTGCGGTCGTGCAGCGCGGTCAGGTAGATGTTCTTCTCGAGGGCGCTCGCCTGCTGCGAGCACTGCCGGTAGGCGCGCTC
>Ga0318554_10001337_pt1 | contig 10030 bp, 9 predicted proteins | sample GRESIP082b2f22_FD_203687 | JGI IMG/M metagenome (GOLD analysis project Ga0318554, IMG submission 203687) | Tropical soil microbial communities from Luquillo Experimental Forest, Puerto Rico - GRE.SIPMG.082b2f22 | ecosystem: Environmental > Terrestrial > Soil > Tropical forest > Bulk soil... | reverse complement strand
CGACGAGCCGGAGCCGCGGCTGGACGATCAGTACCTGCAGGACCATATCGACCAGCCCTGCCAGGATCCCGTCATCCTCGTCCGGGACGCGAACCCGAGCCCGCCGCCGACCCACCGCCACTCCCAGTTCTGGCAGGACCCGCGCACCACCGAGCTCGGGAAGTACCTGGTCAAAGACGTACTGTCTCACTAGCACAGCCGGCGTCGTCGCGCCGCTGGAACCCCAATCGAACCGAACGGGCTCCATCCTGCCCCCCCGACCCGGTCAGGGCGCTGAGCCACCGGACCCCGTCAAGGCCTGCGCGCCTTCGGCAGCGACGCGACCACCAGGTCATAAGAGTCGCCCAGCAGGTCGGTCACCATCTGGTCCGGCAGCGAGCCGTCCAGGGTGAGGGTGTTCCAGTGCCGCTTGTTCAGGTGATACCCGGGCCCGATCGCCGGATGGGCCGAACGCAGCTGGACCGCCAGCTCAGGATCGCACTTGACGCTCAGCTGCAACGGCGGCTCGGCGTCCAGGCTGCACAGAGCGAACATCTTCCCGCCGACCTTGAACACCGACACCTCGTCGTTGAACGGGAACTCCTCGCTGGCCCCCGGCAGCGCCAGGCACCGCGCCTTGAGGTCGTGCTTGTCCATGACGCGACCTAGATCGTGAAGGCGGCGCGGAACCGGTCCAGGGCCCGGTCGCTGTCGCCGTCGGCGGCCCAGGCCTCCAGGCCGACCGTGCCGCCGTAACCCATCCCGTCCAGGGCGGCGGCGATAGCCGGGTAGTTGATCTCGCCGGTGCCGGGCTCGCAGCGGCCGGGCACGTCGGCGACCTGGATCTCGCCGATCAGCGGCCCGGCCCGGCGGACCAGCTCGATCAGGTTCCCCTCGCCGATCTGCGCGTGGTACAGGTCGAGCATCAGCCGGATCCGCGGGTGGCCGACCGCCTCGACCAGGGCGAGCGTGTCGGCGGCCCGGGCGAACGGGACGCCGGGGTGGTCCACGGCGGTGTTGAGGTTCTCCAGGCAGAAGGTGACCCCGGCCCGTTCGGCCATCTCGCCGAGGCGGGTCAGGGTCCGCGCGGCCGAGATCCACAGCGGGCCCGGCATCTCGGCTCCAGGCACCACCGGCAGGCCCTTGCCGTCCAGGCCGGTGCCGTGCAGGTTGAGCCGGGGACAGTCGAGCGTTTCCGCCACCGCGATGGATTCCCGCGCGGTCCGGATCAGCTCCTCGGCGCCGTCGCCGAAGTCGCCCCGCACGTAGCCGGTCATGGACGAGAACATCGCCCCGGTCGCGGCCAGGGCCTCGACGTCGTGACGGGTCCAGTCCCAGATCTCGGCGTCGAAGCCCGCCTCGGCGATCCGCTGGACCCGTTCGGTGATGGGCAGATCGAGGAAAACCATCTCGGCGCAGACGGCCAGTCGCATCGGCATGCTCCTTCCGTATGATGCCGTCATGTCAGAGTCAACCCCCGGAGGGGTACCGTCAGCTACATTTCCCATCACCACCGGCCTCGGGCTGCCGGGCACGATCATCGACAAGGACCTGGGGCTCGCCTTCGGCCTCGTGGTGCGCAGCATGGGCATCGCGAAGTCGTTCGGGGCCTCGCTCACCTCGCTGCGTCAAGGTGAAGTGCCGCAGTACACCCGGCTGCTCGAGGACAGCCGCCGTCACGCCATCGACCGCATGGTCGAGAACGCGCGGCTGCTCGGTGCGAACGCGATCGTCGCGATGCGGTTCGACTCCTCCGAGATCAGCCAGCAGCTGACGGAGATCGTGGCCTACGGGACCGCGGTCGTCGTCCGGCCCGCCGGGTAGCGGTGTCCGGTCCGGGCGCCTCGCGGCCGCTGGCCTCCGACGCCGATCGCGACCGGCTGGTCGGGTTGCTGCGCGAGCACTACGCGGTGGGCCTGTTCGGGCTGGACGAGCTGGACCGCCGGGTCGGGCTGGTGCTGAGCGCCCAGTACCTGGACGAGGCGGCCGCGGCGGTCTCCGACCTGCCGGCAGGCGCCGGATCGCGAACCGCCGCCCCGCCGGGAGCCGCCCCGCCGCGGCGGCCCAGACGGCGGCGCGGGCACGCGCACGCCGACCAGCCCGCCGCCGGCTGGGTCCCCACGAACGAGCGGTTCCGCGACCCCAGCACGAGCACCGTCATGCGGGTATGGGTAGACCCCGCCGACCAGAGCCGCCACTACGTCCCCGAACCCGAGCCATAAGCGCCGCCGCGTCCTAGCGGACCGGCCGGTAGGTGGCGATGAGCGCGCCGGTGCTGGTCGGGGTGGCCTCGGCCAGCTCGAACTTGGTCAGTGCGGCGTCGTCGGGGAACAGCCGCTTGCGCCCGCCGCCGGCCACCACCGGGCTGATCATCAGCGTGAGCTCGTCCAGCAGCCCCGCCTCGATCAGCGACCGCACCAGCGACGGGCTGCCGCCGACGCCGATCGTCCCGCCGTCCTGCTGGCGCAGGTCCGCCACGAAGTCGGTGACCGGGCCCGTGATCAGCGCGCTGTTCGCCCAGCTGTCGACGTCATCGGGGCCGAACGTGGTGGAGGCGACGTACTTCCGCACGCCGTTGATCCAGCTGGCGAACGGCTCGTCGGTCGAGGTCGGCCAGTATCCGGCCCACTCGGTGAACGTCACCCGGCCGAGCAGCACGGCGTCCTGCCCGTCGAGCATCCGCCCCAGCGCCGCGCCCATCTCGTCGTCGAAGGCGGGCTGCCACTCGTTCGGCGCCTCGACCACGCCGTCGATCGAGCTGAACAGCCCCGCGTATACCTTGCGCATGTGATGGATCTCCTCGTATCAGCCTGTGCTGGCCTGCTCGGCCATCGCGAACTGCCGCAGGACGGGCGCGAGCACGCCGGCCTCGACGTTGTGCTGGGCTCCCTCCACCGCCTGCAGCGAGGCGGTGGGCAACAGGTCAGCCAGCGCCCGAGCCGCGGCGATCAGCCACGGCTCGGTGCCGCGTCCGTACATGACCAGGGTGGGCACCGTGACGGCGGTCCAGCGATCGGCCGGCAGAGGCCGGCCGGACATGGTGGGCCCCATGATGCGGCCGTCATAGGCGATGGTGTGGGCGATCCCTTCCAGCGCGGGCCAGAACGGGCTCTGCCGCATGCCGGCCACGGCCTCGGCTGGCATCCCGACCGCGCCGGTCATGAACAACTCCACCGCGTCACCGGGACGGCCGTCGGCCACCGATGCGTCGAGCCGCTGGACGTAGTCGGCCGGTCCCGGCGGGCGGCTGTCGTCGACCACGAACGGCGGCTCGAACAGCGCGAGGCGGGTGATCGGCAGCCCGGCCGCGGCGGCATCCAGGGCCAGGACCGCCCCGGAAGAGAAGCCGCAGACGAACGCCGGCGCGCCCGCCTCGTCGATCAGGGCGGCCAGGTCCTCGATCTCGCGCTGCACCGCGTACGGGGGAGTGTCGCCGCTCTCCCCGCGGCCCCGGCGGTCGTAGGCATACGTCCGGAAGTCATCCCGCAACAGCGCACCCACCTGCGCGGAGGTCGGTGAGGTGGCCCGGTAGGCCGTCGCGCCGTCGATCATGATCAGCGGCAGGCCCTGGCCCCAGGCGTCGAAGCCGATGGTCGTGCCGTCCGCGGAAGTAACCGTGCTCATCGTCATCCCTCGTTTCCCCGTCATGTCGTAGTACTGAACGGTACCGTACCCTCATCGTACGGTACTGTACAGTACTGTCAACAGAATTCCCCGGGAGGACCCGTGGCCCTTCAGACGAATGCGAATCAGCAGAGCGCCGCCGCGGATCAGCCCAGCGCCCCTGCGGACGCCGGCCGGTCCGAACGCAGGCGGCAGGCGATCATCAAGGCGGCTACCGAGGTGTTCGTGCGGCACGGCTACCTGGGCGCGACCACCGACGAGGTCGCCGCTCGTGCGTCGGTGTCCAAGCAGACCCTCTACAAGCACTTCGCCGACAAGCAGCACCTGTTCGCCGAGGTCATCCTCGACACCACCGTCCAGGTGGTCGAGGGGCTGTCCGCCGCGGTGGCCAGCACGCTGGACGACGCGCATGACGTGCGCCAGGCCCTCCGCGCCCTCGCGGACGGCTTCCTGAGCGGCCTGCTGCAGCCGGACGTGGTGCGGCTGCGCCGGCTCGTGATCGCCGAAGCCGACCGCTTCCCCGAGATCGGAAAGGCCTGGTTCGACCGCGGCTTCGACCGCGCCCTGGTGATCCTGGGCGAGGCGATGCGGCGCCTGGCCGACCGCGGACTGCTGCACGACCTGGCCGATCCGGCCCTGGCCGCCTGCCAGTTCGCCGGGCTCGTCATGTACCTGCCGATGAACCAGCTCATGTTCGCCGGCACGGACGCGCTCCCCCCCGCCGACCAGCTCAACCGCATCGCGGACTCCGCCGTGGACGTGTTCCTCGCCGCCTACGGACAGGCATTACGGACAGGCATTACGGACAGGCTTAGGCTCCTGTGCTCACGATCCACTCACGTGACTGGTGATACGTACCTGCGGTCCGGCTCCCCGCGTGGATAAGGCGTGGATGTCCCAGCCATGCTGTTCATACGACATGGCTGTGGCATCCACGTCGTATGCCCTGGTACGGACGGTGCCCGAGTGACCAAAGTCCGCTCTCGTGCCCGCCCGGCGGCCCCACCGCGACAACAAACCGAGCGGCGTTGCGCCCCACCGCACGAGCGTGGCATCCACGTCGTACGCCCTGGTACGGACGGTGCCGGAGTTACGAAAGAACGTTCTCGTGCCCGCCCGTCGCCTCGCCACGACAACATGCCAGGCGGCGGGCGGTCACCACTCCGCGGCTAGCATGAAGGCATGCCGGGTTCTGCGGGCGTGGTACTGGCCGGCGGGCGGTCCTCCCGGATGGGCACGCCCAAGGCGGCGCTGGAGTGGCACGGGTCCACGCTGCTGCGCCGCACCGTCGGCATCCTGGCCCGCGCCACCGGCGGTCCCGTCGTGGTGGTCCGCGCGAAGGGTCAGGAACTGCCCGAGCTGCCCAAATACGTCGAGGTCATCGACGATCCCCAGGAAGGCAAGGGCCCGGTGCAGGGCATCGCCGCCGGTCTTGCCGCCCTCGTGGTCCGCGCCGACGTCGCCTTCGTCAGCTCCACCGACATGCCGTTCCTGCACCCCGCCTTCGTCCGCCGGGTGCTGCGCGCGGTGCACGAGGGCGCCGACGTGGGGCTGCCCGTCGCGCGGGGCTACCCCCAGCCGCTGGCCGCCGCGTACCGAACCAAGCTCGCCGTCACGGCCGAGCGTCTCGTCCAGGCCGAACGCCTCCGGCCGGCCTTCCTGTTCGAGCAGTGCGCGGTGTCCCGGCTGGACGAGGCCGCGCTGAAGGACGACCCGGTGCTGGCCGCGCTCGATCCCCGGCTGACCTCGGTGGTCAACGTCAACGAGCCCGATGACTACCGAACGGCCCGGGACGAGCCCGCCCCGGAGATCACCATCCAGCGCTTCGGTGTGCTGGCCGCCCAGCACCACCGGGCCCCGGAGACCGTGCGCGCGGCCACCGTGGCCGAAGCCGCCGCGGCCGCCGGCGTCGACTTCGGCGGCGGGCACGTCACGGCGGCGCTCAACGGGGACCAGATCACCAGGGACGGGCAGACCCCGCTCGCCGCCGGGGACACGGTCTTCTTCCTGTCCGCCGACGCGGGGGGCTGAGCATGCCCGCGGGCGGTTACTTCGGCCGGGCCCTCGTCGTCGACGTCGGCCCCGGGACCTCGCAGACGCTCGAGCTGCCCGACGACGTGCTCCGCGCGTACATCGGCGGCGCCGGGCTCGGAGCCTGGCTGATGCACCGCCTGAGCCCGCCCGGCGCCGACCCGCTCGGCGCGCAGGCCCCGCTCGCCTACGTGTTCTCCCCGCTGGTCGGCACGCCGCTGACCACGAGCGCGAAGTTCGCGGTGGTGGCCAAGTCCCCGCTGACCGGGATGCTCACCGACGCGCTCGCCTCCAGCCACTTCGCCATCGCCGGCAAGCTCACCGGCCACGACGCGATCGTCATCCGCGGGGCCGCCGCCACGTCGTCCGTCCTGCTCGTCGACCAGAACGGCCCGCGCCTGGAAGACGCGGGAGACCTGTCCGGGCTGACCGCCGCGCAGGCGTCGGCAACGCTGCGGGAGCGGCTGGGCCGGGGCTGGCGGGTGGCGGCGATCGGCCCGGCCGGCGAGCGCGGGGTCCGGTACGCCACGATCTCCCACGACGGCCGGCACGCCGGCCGCGGCGGGCTCGGTGCGGTGCTGGGCGCCAAACGGATCAAGGCCATCGCGGTCCGCGCCGCGGCCAAGGTCGCTCCGGCCGACCCGGACGCGGTGCTGGCCGCGGCGCGGGACCTGCGCGCCCGGTCGTTCGGCCCGGCCACCGCGAAGTACCGCGAGCTCGGCACGCTGGCCAACCTGCTCGCCTTCAACGCGATCAGCACGCTGCCCACCAGGAACTTCCAGGCGTCGACGTTCGAGGCGGCGCCGGCCCTGGCCGCCGAGGACCTGGCCGCGATGCGCAAGGTCGCCCGGCACAGCTGCGCGTCCTGCACGATCGGGTGCGAGCACATCTACCGGGCCGGCGGCGGCCGCACGACCAGGGTGGAGTACGAGAACGTCTTCGCGCTCGGCCCGATGTGCGGGGTGTCCGACCCGGATGCCGTGCTGGCCGCCAGCGCGCTCTGCGACGACCTCGGCCTCGACACGATCTCGGCCGGCGGCACGATCGCGTGGGCCATGGAGTGTGCCGAACGCGGCCTGATCGACGCGCCCTGGCTCCGGTTCGGCGACGCGGACGCACTGCTCCGCGCCCTGGCCGAGATCGGCGCCAGGGACGGCCTCGGCGACCTGCTCGCCGACGGCTCGCGGCGGGCGGCGCAACGCGTCGGCCGGGGCTCGGACGCGTTCGCACCGCACGTCAAGGGCATGGAGATGCCCGGCTACGAGCCGCGCACGCTGCACGCGATGGCGCTCGGCCTGGCGGTGAACGCCCGCGGCGCCGACCACAACCGGTCCGGCGCGTACGAGGCGGACCTGTCCGGCGAGCTGGACCGGCTGGACGGCGGCCCGGCGCACGTGGCCGCGGCGGTCGAGACCGAGGACCGGGCCGCGGTCATGGACTCGCTGATCTTGTGCAAGTTCCTCCGCGGCGTGTTCACGGACCCGTTCGCCGAGTGGGCGGGGCTGCTGTCGTCGGTCACCGGCTGGGAGGTGGACGGTCCCGAATTGCGCCGAACGGCCCGGCGTATCGTCCTGGCGAAGCGCGTCTTCAACCTGCGCGAGGGATGGCGCCCGGACGACGACTGGCTCCCGGAACGGCTGCTCGCCGAGCCGGTCAGGCTCGGCTCAGGCCGGGAGGCGGGGCTCACCCCGGAGCGGCTGCGGGCCATGATCGACGGCTACTACGCCGTGCGCGGCCTCGACGGGCAGGGGCGTCCGGACGAGGCCCAGCTCGCGGACCTCCGCTTGAGCGGAGTTACCTGAGAGGCGGATACTGCGTACATGGCCATCACCGCCCCGGATCGAACCGGGACCGTCACGATTACGATCGACGGGCGGGAGATCACGGCCGCGGAGGGCTCGACGATCTTCCAGGCCGCCAAGGCGGCCGGCATCGACATTCCCGTCCTGTGTCACGACGAGCGCTACGATCCGGTCGGCGTCTGCCGGATGTGCGTGGTCGACGTCGGCGCCCCGGCCTTCGCCGCGGCCTGCGTGCGCGCGTGCGAGAACGGCATGGAGGTCAAGACCAGCACCCCGGAGCTCGAGCGCAGCCGGGCCGTGCTCACCGAGATGCTGCTGTCCGACCAGCCGGACCGCGAGCAGGACGCCAAGCAGGCCAAGACCGGCGACAACGAACTGCTCGCCCTGGCCGACCGGTTCGGCGTCACCCAGGACGCCCTTCCCCGCGCCTCCGGGCGGGGCACCGACTTCTCCAGCCCGGTCATCGCGGTGGACCACGACTCCTGCATCCTGTGCGACCGGTGCGTACGCGCCTGCGACGACATCCAGGGCAACGACGTCATCGGGCGCAGCGGCAAGGGCTACGCCACCCGGATCGCGTTCGACCTGAACGACCCGATGGGGGAGTCCTCCTGCGTGTCCTGCGGTGAGTGCGTGGCGGCCTGCCCGACCGGCGCGCTGACCAACAAGCCGATCCGCGAGATACCGATCCGGCCGCGCACCGAACTGGACGCGGTGGACACCGTCTGCCCGTACTGCGGCGTCGGCTGCGCGCTGACCTACTACGTGGACCGCGAGCACAACGCGATCTCCTTCGCCGAGGGACGGGAGCAGCCCGGCTCGCACGGCCGGCTGTGCGTGAAGGGCCGCTACGGCTGGGACTACGCGGCGTCGCCGCAGCGGCTGACCAAGCCGCTGATCCGCCGCGAGGAGTCCTACCCCAAGGGCGCCCTCTCCGCCGACGTCCGCGGCGAGATGACCGGCGACGCACCGAAAGAAAGGCGCCGTCGGCGCAAGCCCGGTGGCCTGGTCGACTACGCCGAGGTCATGCCGCACTTCCGGGAGGCCACCTGGGAGGAGGCGCTGGACCTGGTGGCCCGCAGGCTGACCGAGATCCACGCGGCCGGCGGCCCGGCCGCGATCGCCGGCTTCGGCTCGGCCAAGTGCTCCAACGAGGAGGCCTACCTCTTCCAGAAGCTGATCAGGACCGGCTTCCACACCAACAACGTGGACCACTGCACCCGGCTGTGCCACGCCTCCAGCGTGGCGGCGCTGTTCGAGGGCATCGGCTCCGGCGCGGTCTCCACCACCTACGGCGACGTGATCAACGCGGACGTGGCCATCGTCACCGGCAGCAACTCGACCTCCAACCACCCGGTGGCGTCCTCGTTCTTCAAGCAGGCCCGCCGCCAGGGCACCACGGTCATCTACATCGACCCGCGGGCCGACAAGATGGCCGACCACGCCGACATCTACTGCCAGCTCAAGCCGGGCACCGACGTGGCCTTCTACAACGCCCTGATGCACGAGATCATCCGGCTGGACCTGGTGGACCACGACTACATCGCCGGGCGGACCAGCAACTACGAGGCTCTCGCCCAGACCGTTCGGGACTATCCGCCCGAACGGGCCGAACAGATCACCGGGGTCCCCGCCGACGTCATCCGCCGGGTGGCCAGGATCTGGGGCGAGGCCGGCGCCGGCGTCATCTACTGGGGGATGGGGATCTCCCAGCACACCACCGGCACGGACAACGCCCGCTGCCTGATCGCGCTGTGCGCGATCACCGGCAACATCGGCCGGCCCGGCAGCGGGCTGCACCCGCTGCGCGGGCAGAACAACGTGCAGGGCGCCTCGGACATGGGCCTGATCCCGATGTTCTACCCCGACTACCAGAAGGCCGACGACGCGGGGGTGAAGGCCAGGTTCGAGCAGGCCTGGGGGACCGGCGACCTGGACCCCAAGCGGGGCCTGACCGTCACCGAGATCATCGGCTCGGCGCTCAAGGGCGGCGTGCGCGGCATGTACATGCTGGGCGAGAACCCGTTCCTGTCCGACCCGAACATCAACAAGGTCCGCAAGGCCCTGTCCGCGCTGGAGTTCCTGGTGGTGCAGGACATCTTCCTGACCGAGACGGCCGAGTTCGCCGACGTGATCCTGCCGGCCTCGTCCTACCTGGAAAAGGACGGCACGTACACCAACACCGACCGGCGGGTCCAGCTCGGCCGCAAGGTCCTCGACTCGCCCGGCGAGGCCCGGCTGGACTGGCAGGTCGTCCAGGACATCGCCAACCGGATCGGGCTGGACTGGGACTACGCCTCGCCGCGCGAGGTCTTCGAGGAGATGGTCTCGGTCATCCCGAGCTACAAGAACCTGACCTACGACAACCTCGGCCTGACCGGCAAGCTGTACCCGAACCCGGACCCCGAGCACAGCGACGGGACCGTGGTCATGTTCGGCGACCGGTTCAACACCAGCGACGGGCTGGCCCACCTGGTGCCGGCCGAGTGGCTGCCGGCCAGGGAGCTGCCCAGCGAGGAGTACCCGTTCGTGCTGAACACCGGGCGGATGCTGGAGCACTGGCACACCGGCTCGATGACCCGCCGGTCCTACGC
>Ga0318554_10001336_pt1 | contig 10032 bp, 9 predicted proteins | sample GRESIP082b2f22_FD_203687 | JGI IMG/M metagenome (GOLD analysis project Ga0318554, IMG submission 203687) | Tropical soil microbial communities from Luquillo Experimental Forest, Puerto Rico - GRE.SIPMG.082b2f22 | ecosystem: Environmental > Terrestrial > Soil > Tropical forest > Bulk soil... | reverse complement strand
GTGATGAAGCCCATTGCCACGGTGCCGGCCGCGCTGCCCTCGGTGCACCTCGGCTCGCTGGAGCTGGTCCCGGCGCACGTGGAGCGAAGCGACACCTGTGCGGTGCCCGCCGCGGGGGTGGTGACCGAGGCGGTGGTGGCGATGGTGCTCGCCGACGCGGTGCTCGAGGCGCTCGGTGGCGACACGCTGGCCGCGCTGCGCCCGGGGTTCGCGCGGATGCGGCTGTCGGCGCGGACCGAGCCTGGCCATCTGTGGCTGGTCGGCCCGATGGGGGCGGGAAAGACCGAGGCTGGCAAGCGCCTCTCGGTCCTGCTCGGCCTGCCGTTCGTCGACCTCGACGCCCAGGTGCAGACGAACGCCGCGGCGAGTGTGCCGGACATCTTCCGCACCCACGGCGAAGCCCACTTCCGAGCACTGGAGCTGGAGGCGCTGGCCTCGGCGGCGAAGGGGCCGGCCGCGGTGGTCGCCACCGGTGGCGGCATCGTCCTCTCCGACCTGGCCTGGGCGACGATGCGGCGAACGGGGGTGGTGCTCGGCCTCTCCGCACGGCTCCCGACGCTGCTCGACCGCATCGGACCGCGGGCGGCGTCGCGGCCGCTGCTGGGGGAGGAACCCGGACCAGCGCTGGAGCAGCTGCTCTGGCGGCGGCGCCACCTCTACGGGCGCGCCGACGCGACCGCGGCCACCGACGGCCTCGGGCCCGAGGTAGTGGCCGGAGCGCTGCTGGGGTTGCTCCGCTCGCTCCTCGGTCCACTGGCGCAGCCGGGAGCCTCCCGGTGAGCATCGAGGTCCGGAGTCGGCAGGGGAGCTATCCGGTGGAGGTCGGGGCCGGCCTCCTCCGCACCGTCGGCGCCGCGCTGCGGGCCTCGGGCGTGGAGGGACGGGCGGCGGTGGTCACCGATCGGCTCGTCGAGCCGCTGTGGGCGGCCCCGGTGACCGATTCGCTGGCCTCGGCCGGTTACGCCCCGGTGGTGCTGGCGGTGGAGCCGGGCGAGGCGAGCAAGAGCCTGGACGCGGCAGACGTGCTGTGGGGCCGGCTCATCGACGCTGGCTTCGGCCGCTCAGACGTCCTGGTCGCCCTCGGCGGTGGGGTGGTTGGGGACCTGGCCGGATTCGTGGCCGCGACGTTCCACCGCGGCATGCGCTGGGTGCAGGCCCCCACGACGCTCCTGGCCCAGGTCGACTCCTCCATCGGTGGCAAGGTGGCCATCGACCACCGGCTGGGAAAGAACCTGGTCGGCGCCTTCCATTCCCCGATCCGGGTGGTGGCCGACGTGGCGACGCTGGCCACCCTCTCCGAGCGCGAACGATGGAACGGGCTCGCCGAGGTGGTGAAGACCGCGCTGGTGCTCGACGCTGCGCACTTCGAGGAGCTGGAGGTGGTCCTGGCCTTGCTCGGGCGGGGCCTGGTGGATTCCGAGGGCTGGAGGGGCGTGGTGGAGCGGACCGCGGGGCTCAAGGCGCGGCTGGTCTCGGAGGACGAGGACGAGCGTGGGCCCCGGACGCTCCTCAATTTCGGGCACACCGTGGCGCACGCGCTGGAGGCGGCGACCGGCCACGGCCCGCTGACCCACGGCGAGGCGGTGGTGGTCGGGATGCGGGCGGCGGTGGCGGTCTCGCGGCGCCTGGGGCGGCTGGCGGCAGCCGACGCGACACGGATCGACGCGGTCCTCGCCCGCTTTCCCCGACCCTCGGGGCTGCAACGACCGACGCGCGAGGACGTCCTGGCGGCGATGGGCCGGGACAAGAAGGTGCTGGCAGGAAAGCTCCGCTACGTGGTGCTGGACGGGATCGGCCGCGGTGCGGTGGAGCCCGGGCTGTCGCCGGAGCTGGCCGAGCTGGCGGTGAACGTCGCCCTGGAGGCGCTGTGATGCGGGTGCTGGTCCTCCATGGTCCGAACCTCAACCTCCTCGGGGAGCGCGAGCCGGTCATCTACGGCCGGGCGACGCTGGAGGAGATCGACGCCCGCATCGGGGAGCGCGCCGCGCAGCTCGGCGCCGAGGTGCGGTGCTTCCAGAGCAACCACGAGGGAACGCTGGTCGACCGGCTCCACGCCGAGCGCCGGTGGGCGAGCGGCCTCCTCTTCAATCCCGCCGCCTACACCCACTACGCCTGGTCCCTCCGCGACGCGGTGGCGGCGGTCGCGCTTCCCTGCGTGGAGGTGCACCTCTCCGACGTGACGCAGCGGGAGCCCTGGCGGCGGGTGAGCGTCCTCGCCGACGTGCGGGTCGCCCTCTGTGCCGGCCGCGGCATCGACTCCTACCTCGAGGGGCTGGAGCTGCTGGTGGAGATCGCCCCGGGACCGGAGCTGGACTCGGAGCGGATGGCGACCGACCTCGGCAAGCGGCTGGCGACCCCTGCGCCCAGGGCGGCGCTGGCGAAGGACCTGGCCGAGGCAGTCCGGCGCGCGGGCCGGTTCCGCTGGGTGGGGCTGTACGACGTGGGCGACCGCGAGGTGTCGGTGCAGGGCTGGGCCGGTCCGGGGCCGCCTGCCCATCCACGGTTCGCCCGCGGGCAGGGCCTGACCGGGGGGGCGATCGCCGGGCGCGCGCCGGTGGTGGTGCAGGACGTGCACGCCGATGCGCGGCATCTCCCCACGCTGGAGGGGACTCGGGCGGAGGCCATCTTCCCGGTGCTCGATGCCGCCGGCGCGGTGGTGGGGACGCTGGATGTGGAGAGCGCCAATGCGCAAGCCTTCACCCCGGCGCGGGTCAGCTGGCTCGCGGCCTGTGCGCGTGCACTCGTCCCCTTCTGGGGCCGCTCGCGCGACTGAACGGGGCAGGTCCTCGCTGGACGGCACAGGTGGTCTTGATCGTCGGGACGGAACTGGTCCTGTCCGGCGGCCGTGCCTCGGGCTAGGTCGTGGGCACATGGGAACAGGCCGCAAGGCATGCGTCGGCTTCGCCACCGACGGGGAGCGTGGGGCATTCACCCCCGACGATGCGCTGGGAGCGGCGGCCCTCGAGCGGCGCGGCGTTCGAGTCCGGTCGGTGGTGTGGTCGCGGCCGCTCGACCCGGAGGTCGAGGTGGTGCTTCTCCGGTCGACCTGGGACTACCACCTGCGACTGGCGGAATTCCTCCGGTGGATCGATGGCCTCGAGGGGCGGGGCATCCCGCTGTGGAATCGCCCGGACACGGTCCGGCGGAACGTGGACAAACGTTACCTCGAGGGCCTCGCCCGGCGGGGTGTCCCGGTGGTGCCGAGCCGAGAAGTCCACCGCGGGAGTCAGTGGACGCTCCGGGCAGTGCTCGAGGAGTCCGGATGGACGGAGGCCGTGGTGAAGCCCGCGGTCTCCGGCGGCGGGTGGCGGACGTGGCGGACGCGAGGCGAGCCGGACGACGAGGCCCGGTTTGCCGAGCAGCTGGCGATGGCTGACTGTCTGGTTCAGCCCTTCGCGCCCGAGATCCAGGACCCCGGGGAGTGGTCGCTCATCTTCTTCGACGGGGTGTTCAGCCACGCGGCGATGAAGCGGCCGGCGCCGGGTGACTTCCGGGTCCAGGAGGAGTTCGGGGGGACGAAGGTGCGGGGCGCGCCTCCGCCGGCGCTCATCTCCCAGGCGGAGAGGGTGTTGGCCCTCGCCGGAGAGCGGACCCTCTACGCCCGCGTCGACGGGGTGGTGCGCAAAGGCCAGCTCCAGCTCCTGGAGCTCGAGCTGGTCGAGCCGTCGCTCTATCTCGACGTGGTCCCCGAGGCGGCCGAACGGTTCGCCGACGCCGTCGTCCGATGGCTCGACGCCGAGCCCCCATCCGCCCGCCCGTAGAGCAGCCTCGCCCTCCGACACCGCGTCCGGAATCGGGATCCGTCTCGAATGAGCCTGACGAGGTGTTTGATACCTTTTGCGAGCGGTTGCTTGCTCGGTGGCTCTAGGAGTCGTGGACGGCGGCGGCGAGGGCGCGGACGAGGGCGACCGGGCCGTCGGGGGCGCCACCGGAGCGGGCGATCTCGGCCACCAGCGCGCTGCCCACCACCACCGCGTCGGCATGCGCGGCGAGGGCGCGGGCCTGTGCGGGCTCGGAAATGCCGAAGCCCACGGCCACCGGTGCACGGGAGGCAGCCCGCACCCGGTCCAGCTCCGCGGGGAGCTCGGGTGGCAGGGCGGCGCGGACCCCGGTCACCCCGGTGACGCTCACGTAGTAGAGGAAGCCCCGCGTCCGCTCGCCGATTGCCCGGAGCCGTTCCGGTGGCGTGGTGGGCGCGGCGAGCAGCACCAGCGATAGGCCCCGGGCCTCGGCCGGCCCGCCGAGCAGCGCGGCCTCCTCCAGCGGAAGGTCGGGGACGATGCACCCATCGACGCCCGCAGCGACGGCCCGGTCCACGAAGGCCCCCACGCCCATCCGCACGATGGGGTTGAGGTAGCCCATCAGCACCAGCGGGACCTCGCACCCACCACGGCGAAGGCGGGCGACCAGATCCAGGAGTCCGGCCAGGGTGGTCCCGGCCGCCAGCGCCCGTTGCGATGCGGCCTGGATGGTGGGTCCGTCGGCCAGCGGGTCGGAGAAGGGGACGCCGATCTCGATCACGTCCGCGCCGGCTGTGGCCAGAGCGGGAACGAGCCGCTCGGTGGAGGCCAGGTCCGGATCCCCGCCGCACAGGTAGACGATCAGCGAACGCCGTCCGGCCTGCCGCGCGGCCTCGAAGTGGCGCTGGAGACGGTTGCCGCTCACCGCCCCGGTCCCCGACCGCGCCGGGCCAGCTCGGCGAGCACGTGCGAGAGGTCCTTGTCGCCGCGACCGGAGACGTTGACCAGCACCCGCCGCCCGCGGCCCAGCTCCCGGGCCACGTCCGCGGTCCGGGCGAGCGCATGCGCGGTCTCCAGCGCCGGAAGGATGCCCTCCAGCCGGCACAGCGTCCGCAGCGCTTCCAGCGCCTCGTCATCGGTGGCCGTCCGGACGTCGAGCCGCCCCGCGTCGCGCAGCGCCGACAGCTCCGGACCGACGCCTGGATAGTCGAGGCCCGCGCTGATCGAATGCGCCTCCTGCACCTGGCCGTCGTCGGTCTGGAGCACCGAGCTGGCGCTCCCGTGGAGGACGCCGAAGCGCCCGGCGGTGAGCGAAGCGCCATGCCGTCCGGTGGCCAGCCCCTCGCCACCTGCCTCCACCGCCACCAGCCGCACCGCCGCATCACCGAGGAAGGCGGTGAAGATGCCCATCGCGTTCGAGCCGCCGCCGACACAGGCCACCACCGCGTCCGGCAGCCCGCCCCACCGCTCGCGGCACTGGCCCCGGGCCTCCGCCCCGATGACCGCCTGGAGGTCGCGCACCAGCGAGGGGTAGGGGTGCGGCCCGGCGACGCTGCCGATGACGTAGAAGGTGGTCCGGACGTTCGTCACCCAGTCGCGGATCGCCTCGTTCATGGCGTCCTTCAGGGTCCGGCTCCCGCTCTCCACCGGGCGAACCACCGCGCCGAGCAGCCGCATCCGCTCCACGTTCGGCGCCTGACGCCGGACGTCCTCGGCGCCCATGAAGACCTCGCAGGGCAACCCGACCCGCGCGCAGGCTGCCGCGGTGGCCACTCCATGCTGCCCGGCGCCGGTCTCGGCGATGACCCGTGTCTTGCCCATCCGCAGGGCGAGCAGGACCTGGCCCACGGTGTTGTTCACCTTGTGCGCCCCGGTGTGAAGGAGGTCCTCCCGCTTGAGCCACACCTCGGCGCCCCCCAGCTCCGCGGTGAGCCGGGCGGCGAACGTCAGCGGAGTGGGGCGTCCCGCCCAGTCGCGAAGGTCATCGGCGAGACGGGCGCGAAACGCCGGGTCCACCCGCGCCGACGCCCACGCCTCGGCCAGTGCATCGAGCGCGGGGATCAACGTCTCGGGCACGTAGCGCCCGCCGTACGGTCCGAACCTTCCCGGCACGGTGCTCACCGGTCGTCCCCCACAGCCCGGACCGCGGCGATGAACGCCCGCACCCGGGCCGGCTCCTTCACCCCCGGAGCGGACTCGACGCCCGAGGCCACGTCCACCCCCCACGGCTGCACGGTGCGGACGGCCAGAGCGACATTTTCCGGGGTCAGCCCGCCGGCGAGCCACACCGGTTGCGTCCAGGCTCTCGCTCCGCTGGCCACGGCCCAGTCGAAAGGACGCCCGCCGCCACCGAACCCCTCCACCCGTGCATCGAGCAGGACCGCATCGGCGCTCGCCGAGGGGTACTCCGGAAGCGCCCGCTCCACCCGGAGCACTTGCCACAGCGCCGCCCCGACCTCCCGGTACTCGGCCGGATCCTCGTCGCCGTGGAGCTGCACCGCGCCCAGGCCCACCCGGCCCACGACCTCCCGGACCTCCGAGGGAGCCGCGCGGACGAAGACGCCCACCCGGAGCACCCCGGCGGGAAGGGTCGCCGCGATGGCCTCCGCCTCCGCTGGCCGGATGTGCCGCTTGCTCCCCGGCCAGAAGTTGAAGCCCAGCGCGTCCACCCCGGCCTCGAGGCACAGCGCCGCATCCGCCGCGCGGGTGATGCCGCAGATCTTCACCCGCGTCCTCACCCGGCCTCCACCAGGGCACGCACCGCGGCCTCGGGGTCCCGCGCCCGCATCAGGGCCTCGCCGACCAGGCAGGCGCCGGCGCCGGCCCGAGTCAGGCGTCGCACGTCCTCCGGTCCGTGGATTCCGCTCTCCGCCACCCGCAGGCGCCCGGGGCGCTCCAGCGACGGAGCGATCCGCGCAAACCGGCCAGCGTCGACCTCCAGCGTCTCTAGATCCCGGGCGTTCACTCCCACCAGCGGGGCCTCCAGCGTCGCCAGCGCTTCCACCTCGAAGGGGTGGACCACCTCGACGAGCACATCGAGCCCCAGCCCGGAGGCCGCGGCGTGGAGCTCGCGCAGCTCCTCGGGGGGCAGGGCGCCGGCGATGAGCAGCACCGCGTCCGCGCCGGCGTCGGCCGCCTCCGCCAGCATGTAGGGGTCGACGATGAAGTCCTTCCGGAGGAGCGGGACATCCACTTGCCCCCGCACCCGGCGCAGATCGTCGAGGCTGCCTCCGAAGCGGCGGCCCTCGGTCAGCACGCTGACGCAGCGTGCCCCGCCCCGGACGTACGCCCGGGCCTGCTCGGGCACGTCCACCGAGCGAATTGCTCCCGCCGACGGCGACGACTGCTTCACCTCGGCGATCAGCGGATGGCCGGCTCCGGTCCGCAGCGAGGCGGTGAACCGGGGCGTGGCGCGCGGGCGGCTGGCCACCTCGGCGACCAGACGCGGGCGTTCCCGGCGCCGCCGTTCGAGATCTGCCCGGGCGAAGCCGACCAGCTCGGCCAGGGCGCCCCGGGGAGGACGCCAGGTGGCGCTCACCGCGCTCATCGAGCCGCTCCGCTCACGCCGCCACTCCGGCCCGGGTCAGCGCCACCAGCCGCTCCAGCCGGGCCCGGGCCGCGCCGGAGTCGATGCTCTCCGCCGCCCGGAGCACGCCGTCGGCCAGCGTCTGCACCGCGTCGGCGACCCACAGCGCCGCTCCGGCGTTGAGCAGCACCGCCTCGCGCAGCGGCCCGGGCGCCCCCTCGAGGATGCCGATCAGCGCCCGGGCGTTCTCCTCCGGCGTTCCGCCGCGCAGGGCTTCGGGCGGCACCGGTCGCAGCCCCCCGTCCTCGGGATGGAGCACCACCTCCCGGACGTGCCCCGCCTCCACCCAGGCCGCGCGCGTCGGTCCCGAGGGCGACACCTCGTCGAGCCCCTCCAGCCCGTGCACCACCAGCGCCCGCTCCGACCCGAGGCGGGCCAGCGTCTCGGCCACCACCGGCACCAGGTCGCTGGCGTACACCCCCAGCAGCTGTCGCGGCGTCCGGGCCGGGTTCGCCAGCGGCCCGAGGAGGTTGAAGATGCTCCGCACCCCGACCTCGCGACGCACCGGAGCCACGTGGCGCATCGCCCCGTGCAGCGCCGGGGCGTAGAGGAAGCCGATCCCCACCTCGGCCAGGCAGCGTTCCACCGTCTCCACCGGCGCATCGAGGTGCACCCCGCACGCGGCGAGGACGTCGGCGCTTCCGCTCCTCGACGACACGCTCCGGTTGCCGTGCTTGGCGACCGTCACTCCCGCCCCGGCGGTCACCAGGGCCGCGGCGGTGGAGAGGTTGAAGGTCCCGGCCCCGTCGCCGCCAGTTCCACACGTATCCAGGACGATGCGGCCCGGCGGCGTCCGGACCGGCGTGGCACGGCGCCGCATCACCTCTGCCGCCGCGGCGATCTCCGCCGGCGTCTCGCCCTTCATCCGCAGCGCGACCAGGAAGGCGCCCATCTGCGCCGCGGTGGCCTCACCCTGGAAGATGGCCTCGAAGGCCGCCTCCACCTCCGCCGGCGTCAGGTCGAGGCCATCGACCAGCTTCTGGACCAGGGTCTTCATCCGAGCCGGCCCTGGAGGAAGTTGGCCAGCAGCGCCGGACCGTGTGGAGTGAGGATGCTCTCCGGGTGGAACTGCACCCCGACGGTGGGATGCGTCCGGTGACGTAGCGCCATCAGCTCCCCGTCGTCGGCCGCCGTGGCGGTGGGCTGCAAGCAGTCGGGGAGGGTGGAAGGCTCGACCACCAGCGAGTGATAGCGCCCCACCTCCAGCGGTCGGGGCAGCCCGGCGAAGAGCCCGGTGCCGTCGTGCCGCACCTCCGAGGCCTTGCCATGCACCACCCGGACGGCGCGCCGGACCACGCCCCCGAAGGCCTGCCCGATCGACTGATGCCCGAGACAGACCCCGAGGATGGGGACCGCTCCACTCAGGGCCCGGACCAGCGGGACGCACACCCCGGCCTCGGTGGGCGTGCAGGGCCCCGGGCTGAGCACCACCCCCTCCGGCTTCAGCGCCCGCACGCCCTCGACGTCGATGGCATCGTTGCGGAACACCTCCACCTCCACCCCCAGGGTCTGCAGCGCCTGCACCAGGTTGAAGGTGAAGGAGTCGTAGTTGTCGATGAGGACGATCACGGCTCGGCCTCGTCACCGGCGATGGCCACCAGCGCCGCGCGGAGCTTGTGCGCCGTCTCCTGATATTCGGCGGCGGGCACGCTGTCGTGGACGATGCCCGCCCCGGCCTGGAACCGCAGCTGGTGCCCCGCCAGGGCCACCGCACGGATGACGATCGCCAGGTCCATGTCCCCATCGAACCCGACGTAGCCGGCCGCCCCGGCGTACGGGCCGCGAGAGACCGGCTCCAGCTCGTCGATGATCTCCAGCGCCCGCACCTTGGGCGCCCCGCTCACCGTGCCCGCCGGAGCGGTGGCGGCGATGACGTCCCAGGCGTCCAGCCCTGGCTGGAGGGTCCCCGACACCTGGGAGACCAGATGCATCACGTGGCTGTACCGCTCGATGACCTCGCGCTCCTCGACCTTCACCGTGCCCGGCTCGCTCACCCGGCCCACGTCGTTGCGCCCCAGGTCGACCAGCATCACGTGCTCGGCGCGCTCCTTGGGGTCGGCCTTCAGCTCGGCCTCCAGCGCCGCGTCCTCCTCGGGGGTGGCTCCCCGCCTCCGGGTGCCGGCGATGGGCCGCACCGTCACCGTCTCGCCCTGCAGCCGCACCAGCAGCTCCGGCGAGGCTCCGGCCAGGGCCCGCTCCCCGAAGCGGAGGAAGAAGAGGTACGGGGTGGGCGACACCCGCCGGAGCGCCCGGTACAGCTCGAACGGGTCGCCATGGAAGTCGGCGGTCAGCCGGCGAGAGAGCACCACCTGGTAGCAATCGCCGGCGGCGATGTACTCCCGGGCGCGCGCCACCGCGGCCTCGAAGCCAGCCCGTTCCCACCCGTCGACCAGCGCGCCCAGCTTCGGAGGACGCGAAGGCGGCGGGAGCGGTCGCTGGAGCGCCTCGGCCAGCGCGTCGGCCCGGGCCATCGCCGCGCGATAGGCGGCCTCCACCGAGGCGTGCTGGGGAAGCGAGACCGAGGCCCACACCCGGAGCCGCTGGGTGAGGTTGTCGAAGACGGCGCAGCGGTCGACCAGCATCCACTCCCCGTCGGGAAAGTCGGGGTCGGGGCCGTGCCGCTGCGGCACCCGGGGCTCGAACCACCGCACCGCCCCGTGACCGAGGTAGCCCACCAGGCCGCCGACGAAGGGCGGGGCCCCATCG
>Ga0318554_10001334_pt1 | contig 10036 bp, 10 predicted proteins | sample GRESIP082b2f22_FD_203687 | JGI IMG/M metagenome (GOLD analysis project Ga0318554, IMG submission 203687) | Tropical soil microbial communities from Luquillo Experimental Forest, Puerto Rico - GRE.SIPMG.082b2f22 | ecosystem: Environmental > Terrestrial > Soil > Tropical forest > Bulk soil... | reverse complement strand
CCTTCAGGCCCGCCTCGGTCGCCTTCTGGAACTCGCCGGCGTGAAAGAGCTGCCATGCGGCGAGCAGCTTCTCGTCGGCGGGCAGCGGCTCGACGTCGCCGGCGTGCAGGCGCGACCACTTCTTCTTGAGCGAGGCGACGTCGTAGTGGTACGCGTCTGCGTCGTGCGGGAACGCTTTCCATCGAGCCATCTCGGTCTCCTCCCTAGCTGTTCGTGTTCGCGTAACGGTCGGCGAGCGCGTGCAGGTGCTCGCGCTGCTCGGAATCGAGGTACGGCGCGAGCAGGCTCAGGACGTGGAACGCGCCGCGCAGGAGCGCGGCGCTCGCCGCTTCGGGCTCGAGCGCACGGCGCGGGTCGCGCACGTACTCGAAGCTGAGCCAGTAGGTGAGGACGACGACCATGGAGGTCGCGACAGGCTCCGCGTCGCGCCCGGAGATCGTGCGACCGCTGCCGCCGGCGAGGCCGTCGAGCACCGCCTGCACCGCGCGGGTCTTGCGCTCGAGAACGAACTTGAAATGCGTCTCGAGCTTGCGGTGGTTCGACAGCAGGTCGTTGAGATCGCGGTAAAGGAAGCGGTACGACCAGATCAGCTCGAACAGCATGTGGAAGAAGAGCCACGCATCCTCGACGTCGTGGACGTCGTCGGCGGCGCGCAGAAGCTCGGTGAGCGCGGCGTCGTAGCGGTCGTAGAGCTTGAGGATCAGCCCTTCCTTGGCCGGGTAGTGGTAATAGAGGTTGCCCGGGCTGATGCCGAGCTCGGCCGAGATCAGCGTCGTCGAGACGTTCGGCTCGCCGAAGCGGTTGAACAGCTCGAGCGTCGTGTCGAGGATCCGCTCGGCGGTCTTCCGCGGCTTCTTGGTCTGGCTGGCCATGGGTGCATCGGTCGCGGGGCAATCTAGCACGGCGCCGTGATGCGTCCAGCCCTCGGTCCCTACAATCGTTCGAGCCATGCCGGCCGTCTCGTTCGCCAATGTCACCAAGACGTATACCTCGCCGCATGGCGATGTGCGGGCGCTCGACGATGTCTCGTTTGACATCGCGCAAGGCGAGTTCTTCGGCCTGCTCGGCCCGAACGGCGCCGGCAAGACGACGCTGATCAGCATCCTCGCGGGGCTCGCGCGCGCGACCGCGGGACGCGTCGCGGTGCTCGGCCACGACGTCCAGGCGGAGTACGCAGCGGCGCGGCGGCTGCTCGGCGTCGTCCCGCAGGAGCTGGTGTTCGACCCGTTCTTCACCGTCCGCGAGGCGCTGCGCATCCAGAGCGGCTATTTCGGCGTGCGCGACAACGACGACTGGATCGACGAGCTGCTCGCCAACCTCGGTCTCGCCGACAAGGCGCGGGCGAACATGCGCCAGCTCTCGGGCGGGATGAAACGGCGCGTCCTCGTCGCGCAGGCGCTCGTGCACCGGCCGCCGGTGATCGTCCTCGACGAGCCGACCGCGGGCGTCGACGTCGAGCTGCGGCAGACGCTCTGGCAATTCATCGCCCGCCTCAACCGCGAAGGCCACACGGTGCTGCTGACGACGCACTACCTCGAGGAGGCCGAGGCGCTGTGCGGCCGCATCGCGATGCTGAAGCAGGGCCGCGTCGTCGCCCTCGACCGCACGTCGGCGCTGCTCGCCGGCACCGCGAGCACGATGCTGCGCTTCAAGCTCGACAAGCCGCTGCCGCCGCAGCTGCTCGCCAACGCGCGCGTCACCGGGCGGATCGTGCAGATCACGGCGCACGACGCGCGTGAGGTCGAGTCGATCCTCGGTGTGCTGCACGCCGCCGGCTGCGAACCCGAGGACCTCGAGATCGGCCGCGCCGACCTCGAGGATGTCTTCATCGAGATCATGCGCGGCGAGACGCCGGCTCGAGTCGCCGCATGAGCGCAACGGCGCTGCCGTCGCCGAAGACCGAGACCGGCGTCTTCGCCGGCACGCGCACGCTTCTCTACAAGGAGGTGCTGCGGTTCTGGAAGGTGAGCTTCCAGACCGTCGCCGCGCCGGTGCTCACGGCGATGCTCTACCTCCTGATCTTCGGCCACGTCCTCGAAGGCCGCGTCAAGGTCTTCGGCACCGTCGGCTACACGAGCTTCCTGATCCCGGGGCTCGTCATGATGAGCGTGCTGCAGAACGCGTTCGCGAATTCGAGCTCGTCGCTGATCCAGAGCAAGATCACCGGCAACCTCGTCTTCCTCCTCGTCACGCCGCTCTCGCACTGGGCGTGGTTCGTCGCCTACGTCGGTGCGTCGGTCGTCCGCGGCGCCGCGGTCGGCGCCGGCGTGCTGCTGGTGACGGTGTGGTTCGCGCCGCTGCACGTCGACAACGTGCTCTGGATCGCGTTCTTCACGATCGCCGGCGCGGCGCTGATGGGCGCGCTCGGCCTCGTCGCCGGACTGTGGGCGGAGAAGTTCGACCAGATCGCGGCGTTCCAGAACTTCATCATCATGCCGATGACGTTCCTGTCGGGCGTGTTCTACTCGGTGAAGTCGCTGCCGCCGATCTGGTACGAGGTGAGCCACCTCAACCCGTTCTTCTACATGATCGACGGCTTTCGCCATGGCTTCTTCGGCACCAGCGACGTCTCGCCATGGACGAGCCTCGCGGTCGTCGTCACGAGCCTGGCGGTGATCTGCGCGATCTGCCTGCACCTGCTGCGCATCGGCTACAAGATCCGGCACTAGCACGCCATGGCCGACGCCAAGGGAATGAAGAAGGGCTTGACGTCCTACGGCGACGCCGAGTTCTCGCTCTTCCTGCGCAAGGCGTTCGTCAAGGCGATGGGGCTCACGGACGACGCGCTCGCGCGGCCGATCGTCGGCATCGCCAACACCTTCAGCGACTACAACGCGTGCCACGGCAACGTGCCGCAGCTCGTCGAAGCGATCAAGCGCGGCGTGATGCTTGCCGGCGGCTTGCCGATGGAGTTCCCGACGATCTCGATCCACGAGTCGTTCGCGCACCCGACGAGCATGTTCCTTCGCAACCTGATGGCGATGGACACCGAGGAGATGATCCGCGCCCAGCCGATGGACGCGGTCGTGCTCGTCGGCGGCTGCGACAAGACGATTCCGGCGCAGCTGATGGCGGCGGCGTCGGCCGACCTGCCGGCGATCGTCGTCCCGGTCGGGCCGATGCTCGTCGGCCACCACCGCGGCGAGACGCTCGGCGCGTGCACCGACTGCCGGCGGCTCTGGAGCGACTTTCGCGGCGGCCGCATCGACGCCGCCGAGATCGAGGCGGTCAACGCGCGGCTCGCACCGACGCCGGGCACGTGCATGGTGATGGGAACGGCGAGCACGATGGCGTGCATCGTCGAGACGATGGGGCTTGCGCTGCCGACCGCGGCGTCGATCCCGGCGACGCACGCCGATCGGCTGCGCTCGGCAGAGGCGAGCGGGCGCATTGCGGTCGGGCTCGCCGAGCGCGGCGCGCCAGCGCCGAGCGCGCTGATGACAAAAGCCGCGTTCCGCAACGCGCACGTCGTCCTGCAGGCGATCGGCGGCTCGACCAACGCGCTGATCCACCTCACCGCGGCCGCCGGCCGGCGCGGCATCGCGATCGACCTCGACGAGGTCGATGCGCTCGGCCGCGAGGTACCGGTGCTCGTCGACCTGAAGCCGTCGGGCCGGCACTACATGGAGCACTTCCACTGGGCCGGTGGCGTGCCGCGGCTGCTTCACGAGCTGCGCGACCACCTCGATCTCGATGCGCAGTGCGTAGAAGGAGCGACGCTCGGCGAGCGGATCGCGAACGTCGATGTCCGCGATGCCCAGGATGTGATCCGCTCGCGCGCCGATCCGATCAGCGCCGGCGGCGGCATCGTCGTGCTGCGCGGAAATCTCGCGCCGCGCGGTGCGATCGTCAAGCAGTCGGCGGCAACGCCGCGGCTGCTGCAGCACACCGGCCGCGCCGTCGTCTTCGATTCGCTCGCCGACCTCGCGGCGCGGATCGATTCGCCCGATCTCGACGTCACCGCCGACGACATCCTCGTGCTGAAGAACGCCGGCCCGGTCGGCGCGCCGGGGATGCCCGAGGCCGGCTACCTGCCGATCCCGAAGAAGCTCGCGACGCAGGGGGTCAAGGACATGGTGCGGGTCTCGGACGCGCGCATGAGCGGCACCGCGTTCGGCGCGATCGTCCTCCACGTCACGCCCGAGTCGGCGCTCGGCGGGCCGCTCGCGCTCGTCGAGAACGGCGACCGCATCCGACTCGATGTCGCCGGGCGCCGGATCGATCTCCTCGTCGACGACGCCGAGCTCGAGCGCCGCCGTGCTGGGTTCGCTGCGAACGGCGCGCGTGGTGCGGCGCCGGTTCCCGAGCGCGGCTACGCTGCGCTCTTCCACCGCTCGGTGCTGCAGGCCGACGAAGGCTGCGACTTCGACTTCCTCGTCCCCGGTCGCGCCGGCACCGCGCGGTGAACGACACGGCACCCGACGCGGCTCCCGACTGCGCGCCGGCGCAACGAATCGTGCGCACGCCGCGCGAGCGACTGCCCGCGGGCACGTGCGACTGCCATCTCCACGTCTTCGGCGATCGCGCGCGCTATCCGCTCGACGCGCGCCGCAGCTACACGCCGCACGTGGCGACGCTCGAAGAGCACCGCGCCGTGATGGCGGCGTGCGGCATCGAGCGCGCCGTGCTCGTGCAGCCGAGCGTCTACGGCACCGACAACTCATGCATGCTCGACGCGCTGCGCGACGCCGCGGGCGAGGGCGATGCCTACCGCGGCGTCGCGGTTCCCGACGCAGCAGCGAGCGACGAGGAGCTGCTCGCGATGGATGCGCTCGGCGTTCGTGGCATCCGCCTCAACGTCGTCAACCCGCAGGTGCTCGCGGTCGACGACGGGATTGCGCTCTGCACGCGGATGCGCTCGCAGGGCTGGCACCTCCAGGTGCACCTCATGCTGGCCCGCGATGGCGCGACGACGCTCGCACGGCTCGCCGACCGCGTCGATGTGCCGATCGTCGTCGACCACTTCGGGCGACCGCAGGCGGTCAGCGCCTTGCCGCAGCTCCTGCTCGACCTCGTCGCGAGCGGACGCGTCTGGGTGAAGCTCTCGGCGGCGTACCGCATCGCACGGCCCGGCCGCGAGCACGACGACATCCGGCCGCTCGTCGATGCGCTCGTCGCTGCCAACCCGGCGCGGCTCGTCTGGGGCAGCGACTGGCCGCACACCGAGCTCGTCGCGTCGCCGCACGACGCCGATCTCGTCGACCTGCTCGTCGCGACGCTGCCCGATGCCGCGATGCTGAAGCGCGTCTGCGTCGACAATCCGGCGTCGCTGTACGGCTTCTGAGCGACACCTTCTCGAAGACGATTCCATGACCTCGCCCCGCCTGCGCGGCGTCATCGCCGCGACCGCGACGCCGATCGACGCCGATTTCCGACCCGACCTCGGACGTCTCGTCCGCCATTGCCGCGCGCTCCTCGACGGCGGCTGCGACGCGATCAACCTGCTCGGCACGACCGGCGAGGCGACGGCGTTCGGCGTCGAGCAGCGCATCGCCGTCATGCGCGCGATCGCGGAATCGGGGCTGCCGCTCGACCGCTTCATGGTCGGCACCGGCGTTCCCGCGCTCGACGAGACGGTGCGCCTCACGCGCGCGGCGTGCGAGCTCGGCTTCGCCGGCGCGCTCGTCCTGCCGCCGTTCTACTACCCCGACGTGCACGACGACGGGCTCGTCGCGTACATCGATGCGCTCGTCGCGCGCGTGGACCATTCGCGGGTGGCGGTCTACCTGTACCACATCCCGCAGAACACCAAGGTGCCGTGGCCGCTCGAGGTCGTCGCACGCTTGCGCGAGCGCCACGGCGCGACGCTCGCCGGCTTGAAGGACAGCGCGGGCGACCTCGCGTACGCGCGCTCGATCGTTGCGGCGGTGCCGGGTTTCGACGTCTTCCCGAGCTCGGAGGCGACGCTCGGCAATGCGACCGCCGACGGCTTCGCGGGCTGCATCTCGGCGACCGTCAACGTCACTGCGCGCGAGTCGCAGGCGGCGTGGGCCGGGCAGGGCAGCGCGGCCGGCGCGGCGTCGGCGAAGAAGGCGGCCGAGCTGCGCGCGATCGTCGCCGGCCATCCGCTGGTGGCGGCGGTGAAGTCGCTCCTCGCCGCGCGCTACCGCGACGAAGCCTGGCGGCGTCTCGCGCTGCCGCTCGTCGCGCTCCCTGCCGCCCGCGCGGCGGCGCTCGCCGAGGCGTACGAGCGGCGCGCCGCTGCGCCCTGAGGCGACAGCGGGGCGGGGCGATAATCCACCGATGGCCGAGCCGACCCCCGAAGACCTCCGGCGCTTCATCGCCGAGAGCCTGCCCTGCGAGCACGTCGAGGTCGAGGGCGACGGCCGCCATTTCTTCGCGACGATCGTCTCGCGCGAATTCGAGGGCACCAACCGCATCGGCCGGCACCAGCGCGTCTACCGCGCCCTCGGCGACCGCATGCGCGAGCAGATCCACGCGTTGTCGATGAGGACGCTCACCCCCGCCGAGTACCAGCAAGACCACCCGGCCTGACGCGGCTTCAGCCGCTTCGATCACCACGATGGACAAACTCCGCATCCGCGGCGGCCGCCGGCTCGCAGGCGAGATCGTCATCTCCGGCGCCAAGAACGCGGCGCTGCCCGAGCTGTGCGCGGCGCTGCTGACCGCCGAGCGCGTGCAGCTGCAGAACGTGCCGCGCCTGCAGGACGTCGCGACGATGACGCGCCTCCTGCGCACGATGGGCGTCGTCGCCGAGCCTGGCGGCAACGGCGAGGCGACGGTCACGCTCGCCGCTGCCGACGTGACGTCGCGCGAGGCGCCGTACGAGCTCGTCAAGACGATGCGTGCGTCGATCCTCGTGCTCGGCCCGCTGCTCGCGCGCTTCGGCGAGGCGCGCGTCTCGCTGCCTGGCGGCTGCGCGATCGGGACGCGGCCGGTCGACCAGCACATCAAGGGCTTGCAGGCGATGGGCGCCGACATCGTCGTCGAGCACGGCTACATCGTCGCCCGCGCGAGTCGTCTCGCCGGCGCGCGCATCACGACCGACATGGTCACCGTCACCGGGACCGAGAACCTGATGATGGCGGCGACGCTCGCGAGCGGCGAGACGGTGCTCGAGAACGCGGCGCAGGAGCCCGAGGTCACCGACCTCGCCGAGATGCTGATCGCGATGGGTGCGCGCATCGAGGGCCATGGCACGAGCCGGATCCGGATCGTCGGCGTCGATCGGCTGCACGGCGTGAGCCATCGCATCGTCGCCGACCGCATCGAGGCGGGGACGTTCCTCTGCGCGGTCGCCGCGACCGGCGGCGATGCGCTGCTGCGGCAGGCGCGCGGCGACCATCTCGAGGCGGTGATCGACAAGCTGTGCGAAGCCGGCGCGACCGTCGACGTCGGCGAAGGCTGGGTGCGCGTGCGCGCCGACGCGCGACCGCACGCGGTGAGCGTGCGCACCAGCGAGTACCCGGCGTTTCCGACCGACATGCAGGCGCAGCTGATGGCGCTCGACTGCATCGCCGACGGCGCGGCGACGATCACCGAGACGATCTTCGAGAACCGCTTCATGCACGCCAACGAGCTGGTGCGACTCGGCGCGAAGATCGAGATCGACGGCCGCATCGCCGTCGTCCAGGGCGTCGAGCGGCTCTCCGGCGCGACGGTGATGGCGACCGATCTGCGCGCCTCCGCCGGTCTCGTCATCGGCGCGCTCGTCGCCGACGGCGAGACGACGATCGACCGCATCTACCACCTCGACCGCGGCTACGACGCGATGGAGGCCAAGCTGCGCGCGCTCGGCGCCGATGTCGATCGGGTGTCGTCGTGATCACCCTGGCGCTATCGAAGGGACGGATCCTCGACGAGACGCTGCCGCTCCTCGCGCAGGCGGGAATCGCGCTCGCCGAGGACCCGGAGACGAGCCGGCGGCTGATCCTCGGCACGTCGGACCCGGAGCTGCGCATCGTGCTCGTGCGCGCGAGCGACGTTCCGACCTACGTGCAGCATGGCGGTGCCGATCTCGGCGTCGTCGGCCTCGACACGCTGCTCGAGCACGGCGGCGACGGGCTCTATCGGCCGCTCGACCTCGGTGTCGCGCGCTGCCGGATGAGCGTCGCCGCGCCGCTCGAATTCGACTACGCCACCGCGGCGCGCCAGGGCTCGCGCATCCGCGTCGCGACCAAGTACACCAAGATCGCGCGCGAGCACTTCGCCGACAAGGGCGTGCACGTCGACATCATCAAGCTGTACGGCTCGATGGAGCTGGCGCCGCTCACGGGACTCGCCGACGCGATCGTCGACCTCGTCGCGTCGGGCAACACGTTGAAGGCCAACGCGCTGGCAGAGGTCGAGGAGATCATGCAGATCTCGGCGCGGCTCGTCGTCAACAAGGCGGCGCTGAAGCTCGATCGCGACCGCATCCGCGCAATCATCGATGCGCTCGCCGCCGTCGTCGCGCCGGCGAAGAAGGCGAACAAGGGGGCGCGCGCAGCATGAGCGTCGCCATCCGCACGCTGAAGAGCGCGGACGCCGGCTTCGACGCCGCGCTCGCTGCGCTGCTCGCGTACTCGGCCGAGACCGACGATGCGATCGAGCAGAGCGTCGCCGCGATCGTCGCCGATGTCCGCGCGCGCGGCGATGCCGCAGTGCTCGAGCTGACGCGGCGCTTCGACGGCATCGATGCAAACGCGATCGCCGAGCTCGAGATCGCGAAGCCCGAGCTCGACGCCGCGCTCGCTGCGCTGCCCGACGTCCAGCGCAGCGCGCTCGAAGCCGCCGCTGCGCGCGTGCGCGGGTTCCACGAGCGCCAGCGCGACGCCTGCGGCCGCTCGTGGAGCTACCGCGACGGCGACGGCACGCTGCTCGGCCAGAAGGTGACGCCGCTCGAGCGCGTCGGCATCTACGTGCCTGGCGGCAAGGCGGCGTATCCGTCGAGCGTGCTCATGAACGCGATTCCAGCGAAGGTCGCCGGCGTCGGCGAGATCGTGATGGTCGCGCCGATGCCGGGCGGCGAGAGGAACCGGCTCGTCCTCGCGGCGGCGGCGCTCGCCGGCGTCGACCGCGCGTTCACGATCGGCGGCGCGCAGGCGGTCGCGGCGCTCGCGCACGGCACCGCGACGATTCCCGCCGTGCACAAGATCACCGGGCCCGGCAACGCCTACGTCGCGAGCGCGAAGCGGCGCGTCTTCGGCACCGTCGGCATCGACATGATCGCCGGGCCGAGCGAGATCCTCGTCCTCGCCGACGGCACGACGCCGCCCGAGTGGGTCGCGATGGACCTCTTCAGCCAGGCCGAGCACGACGCGCTCGCGCAAAGCATCCTGCTCTGCCCGGACGCCGCTTTTCTCGAACGCGTGCGCGATGCGATCGAACGGCTGCTGCCGACTCAACCGCGGCGCGACATCATCCGCGTGTCGCTCGAAGGCCGTGGCGCGCTCGTGCTGACGCGCTCGATGGAGGAAGCGTGCGCGATCTCGAACCGGATCGCGCCCGAGCACCTCGAGGTGAGTGCGCGCGAGCCGCAGCGCTGGGAGCCGCTGCTGCAGCACGCCGGCGCGATCTTTCTCGGGGCGTTCACCAGCGAGAGCCTCGGCGACTACTGCGCGGGCCCGAACCACGTCCTGCCGACGGCGGGAACGGCGCGCTTCTCGTCGCCGCTCGGCGTCTACGACTTCCAGAAGCGGACCAGCCTGATCGAGGTGAGCGCGCGCGGCGCCGCCACGCTCGGGCCGGTCGCGGCGACGCTCGCGCGCGGCGAAGGGCTCGAGGCGCACGCGCGCGCCGCCGAGCTGCGCCTCGACGGTAAGGCGACGCGATGAACGGCGCGACGCGCTACGCCAAGGTCGTCCGCCAGGACGTCCGCTCGATGCACGCGTACGCGATCCAGCAAAGCGAAGGGCTCGTCAAGCTCGACGCGATGGAAAACCCGTTCCTCCTGCCGCCGGCGCTGCAGGACGAGCTCGGGAAGCGCCTCGGCCGGGTCGCGATCAACCGCTACCCGACGCGCTGCGTCGCCGATGTGATCGCGGCCCTCTCGCGCTACGTCGCGCTGCCCGCGGGCTGCAAGATCATGCTCGGC
>Ga0318554_10001332_pt1 | contig 10039 bp, 7 predicted proteins | sample GRESIP082b2f22_FD_203687 | JGI IMG/M metagenome (GOLD analysis project Ga0318554, IMG submission 203687) | Tropical soil microbial communities from Luquillo Experimental Forest, Puerto Rico - GRE.SIPMG.082b2f22 | ecosystem: Environmental > Terrestrial > Soil > Tropical forest > Bulk soil... | reverse complement strand
GGTCGGACCCACGTCGAGGTACGCGTACGGCCCCACGGCGGCGCCGTAGATCCCGTAGTGCGCGCCGAGCAGCGACAGGTCGCTCGTCGTCACCTTGTTGTCGCCCGCGCCGGGCGTGGTGCCGTCCGTGACGTCGCCGAGGTGGTAGTCGAGCGTGCCGGACGTCTGGTTGGAGACCGGCGAGCGCGAACCGAACCCGTCGGTGACGTAGGCGACGTAGTACCAGAAGTCGCGCGTGCCCGGCTCGTCGGTGTCACCGGGCGCGGTGACCGTCGTGAGCGTCCAGCCGGCGGGCGGGTAGGCTGCGGGTGTGTCCGGCACGCTGCCCGGCGTCGGGCCGTCGTCGTACTCGGGATAGTTGCCGAAGCCCTTGCGCCACACCTCGACCGTGGAGCCCGCGGGCACCGCGGTCCACGACAGCGTGATCTTCGTGTTGCCGTCGCTGTCGTTGCCCGTGCGCACCTGCGTCGCGGCGAGCGTCGTGATCGGCGGCACCGCCGGGTTCGAGGCGAACTGCACGGCGATCGTGTGGTTCGAGTCGACCGGGGCGAACGTGTATGGCGACGTGAGCGGTGCGGTGTTCCCGTCTACGGTGACGCTCGTCACGTGGTAGCCAGGGTCGGCGGCGAACGTGTAGGACGGCGTGGCGCCGAGGCTGTAGAGCGTCGTGCCGGAGGGCGCGATGCTGCCGTTCGCGCCGGCCGTGGCCACGATCTTCGCCTTCACCTCGAGCGGGTGCGAGGCCGACGTGGAGCCGGCGTGCGTGGCGTCGCCCAGGTAGTGCGCGTTGAGCGCATGCGGGCCCACGGCGAGCGCGCTGGTCATGAGCTGCGCCGAGCCGCTCGTGACCGGCGAGGTGGCGAGCGAGGTCGCGCCGTCGAAGAACTCGACCGAGCCGGTCGCCGTTGCGGGCGTGACCGTGGCCGTGAGCGTGGCGGGATCCTGGAACACGGCCGGATCGGGCGCCACGTCGAGCGCCGTGCTCGTCGCCTCCTGGATCGTGAACACCGCGTCGCTCAGGTCGCTCGCCGCGTTGGCGTGGATGTCCACCGCCGTGGCGCGCACGAGCGCCGTGGTGCTCACGACCGCCGGCACGGTCCAGGCGAACGTGCCCGAGTTCGCGAGCCCGCTCGCGACCGGGAGCCAGCTCGACCCGTTGTCCACGGAGACCTCGAGCGCGATGCCGTTCGCCGCGATCCCCTCCGCGTCGCTCGCGGTCCAGGTGATCGCGTGCGAGGAGCCCGCCACCCAGCTTTCGCCGCCGTTCGGCGACGTCACGGTGACGCTCGGCGTGGAGCGGTCCACCGCCACGGTGGCCCCGGCGCCGATCGTGAAGTCGAGCACGTTGTTGGAGCAGTCCCGGAGTGCCACCGACGTGACCGTCACGGTGCCGCTGCCGCCCAGGAGCGCGGAGCCCACCGACAGCGAGAACAGCGTGCCGCTCGAGGCGCTCGAGCCGCACGGTGTCCCGAGCGTCACGCCGTCGACGGTGAAGCTCCCGCTGCCGTTGTCGATGACGTGGAACGACGTGGCGGACCCGTCCGAGGAGAGGAAGCCCCCCTCGCTGATCGCCTCGGGGGTGGTGGTGAGGTCCGTGAGCTGGATCGTGACCGAGAAGCCCAGGATCGGCGTCGTGCCCGCGCGCGTGATCGTGACCGGCACGGCGGCGCCAGCGACCGTGGTCACGAACGACCCCGGCGAGACCGCGTCGATCGTGGCGGGTGGATCGGCCAGGGCCTGAGCGAGGGGCGCGAGCGAGAGCACGCCCGCGAGCGCGGCAGCCGTGGCCACGGAACTGCGCCTGAACCGTGGAAACAAGGACATGGACGGCGACCTCCGGCCTTGGAGCCGGGCGGGGGACCCGGTGAGCGCGGTGCAGCGAATGGAGTTCCGGGCCGCCCGCGTGAGCGAGCCGCCGGTCATCACGTTAAATCGATACGGGTCAGCAGGGGGTAGAGACACGAACGCCACGCCCGCGATCGGCGTGGCGACATCGCAGGATGGCGCGGCCCGCCAAGTGCGAACGGTGGGGTTTTCCGAGGTTCGTATGTTAGGGAGCGACGTTCGAGGGTTCAACGGAATTCGGTCGTGAAATCGCGTTCGCAACCGATGCCTGCGCTTCTTCCCGGCGCGTGCCGAAACCTTCCCCGAGAATCCCGATCGAGCCTCACCTCGACCAAGAGGATCACGGATGACCTCGTCCTCACGCCGCGCGCACCCGCTGCGGCTGGTTCCGCTGCTCGCCCTCCCGTGGCTCGCCGCCGCGAATCCGGCATCGCCCGAGCGAAGCGTGCCCTACCCCATCCACGCGATGGGCACGTACGTGAACGTGACGCTGGTCACGGCCGACTCCGCCGCGAGCGCGGCCGACGCGGCGGCGGCGCACCGGGCCGTGCGGCTCGTGGACTCGCTCATGAGCAATTGGACGTCGACGAGCGAGGTGGCGCGCATCAATCGCGTTGCGGACTCCGTCACCACCACCGTGCAGCCGCTCGTGGGCGACGTCATCGCGCGCTCGCTCCGCGTGTGGCGCGAGAGCGGGCACACGTTCGACATCACCGTCGAGCCGCTGGTGCGCGCGTGGGGTTTCATCGGCGGGCCGCGCCGCGTGCCCACGGATGCAGAGCAGCGCGCGGCGTGGGCGCTGGTCGGGGCCGGCGACGTGGCGTTCGACTCCGCGGCGGGCACGATCCGGTTCGCGCGCCGCGGCATGCGCATCGACCTGGGCGGCATCGCCAAGGGCTACGCGGTGGACCTCGCCATGCGCGCGCTGCGCAAGCGCGGCGTGAAGAACGCGCTCGTGGACGCGTCGGGCAACATGATGTCGCTGGGCCATCCGCCCGCGTCCGAGCACTGGCGCATCGGCCTGCGCGATCCCCGTGATCGCGTGCCCTACTTCGCGCGCCTGTGGCTCGACGGCGACGCCATCTCGACCTCGGCTCAGTACGAACAGTTCGTCGCCAAGGACGGCAAGCGCTACGGCCACATCCTCGACCCGCGCACGGGCCAGCCCGCGAGCGGGCTGCTCGCGGTGACCGTGGTCGCCCCGGACGCCACGACGTCGGACGCCTGGGACACCCCTCTCTACGTGCTCGGCCTCGATGCGGCGAAGGCGAAGGCGCTCGAACGGTCCGACGTGGCCGCGGTGCTCGTCGAGCCCGGCGAGGGCCGCGACACCGTCTGGGTGGAATCCACCCTGCTGCCGCGCTTCACGCTCGAGCCGAGCGCCGAGCGCTGGTTCGTGGTCCGCACCTTCTAAAGGTGGGGGGCACCGCAGGGCGCGGTCGATTGCATCGCGCATCGCCGGAGTTGCGCCGCGCACGCGGCGCCACGTCGCGAGTCCCGCGGCCGCCGAGAACGATCCGTCGCGAGCGCGCGCGTTCGCACCGCGCTGCGAGTTTCGCCCCAACCGTGGCCCGGCTCTTGCCCTTCACAGCGGACCCCTCGCCGCAGCGAGGGGCATGTGCCATTGCCTCTGCGCGTTCTCGCGCTCTCCGGCGTCCCCGGCGGGCGGCATCGGGCGGCGACGGGCACAGGCCGATGGAGCACGGCATCCATGAACGTGGGGCGTTCCGAGCGTGAACAACGTGCGGGATCGAAAGCGGAAGTCGTTCGCTCGTCACTGGCCGTGGTGCGTCTTGCCGGGCGCGCTGCTCGGCTGCGCGACGCCGGTGGCGCCGCCCGCCCCGCCGAGCGGCGGAACGGCACTGCACCTCGACTACGCGACGTTCGCCGGCGCGGTTGAGCCGATCCTCATCGAGCACGGCTGCGACGCCGGGGGCGACTGCCACGGCGGCGGCATCCGCGGCACGCTGCAGCTCTCGCCCCAGACCGCGAAGGACACGCTCTTCGACTTCCACCAGGTCTCGCTCCAGGTCACGTCGAACGCCCCCGACCAGAGCCCGATCCTGACCGCGCCGCTAGCCGTGTCCTCGGGCGGCACCGCGCACAGCGTCAAGGTGTTCGCGGACACGAACGACACCGAGTGGCGGGCGATCCGTGCCTGGGTGCGCGCGGGGGTGTCGCCGTGACGCGGCGGGCACGCACGACGTGGAGCCACGCGGGTCTCGCCGCGGCGCTGATCGCGACGCTCGCGATCCCCGCCACCGCGCGCGCGGACGCGGCCCCGGCCGACTCGGCCGTGTTCGTGAACGGGCTCGAGGCGCTCCGGCCCGAGGCCGCGCGCGCGCCGTTCACCGTGTCGCCCGGCGTGCGCCCGTTCCGCGAGCGGCTGTCGGTGAGCCCGGGCTACGGCGTCATGGGGCAGGACCGCCTGTTCGTGCTGCGCGCGGCCTACCACCCGACCGGCTGGCTCGGCTACGAGGCGACGCTCGGGCACAACCCGGGGCAGTCCGTGCACGCGGTGCTCCACTCGTTCGGCGTGCTGCTCCGCTGGCCGCTCGCGGGACGCTTCCAGCCCTACGGCGCGGCCGGCTACGGGATGGTGATGGTGCAGCCGGGCCCTTCGCTCAATGCCAAGCCCGTCACCAAGAACGCGCTCACCGGCGGCGCGGGCCTGGAGTGGTTCATCCGCGACGACCTGTCGTTGCGCTCCGAGGTGCGGCAGGCCGCCGTGTTCGGCGAGCAGCGCGGGCAGAAGGGCGTCGTCGTCTACGACTACACGCAGGCCACGATCGGGCTCGCGTTCTATCGGTCGATCCGTCCATGACGGAGCGAACGGCCGGGAGGTCCGGAACCCGCATGACGAAACCCATCCAACGACCCGCGCTCGCGCTCTCGGTCGCGCTCTTCGCCGCCGGCCTGTGCTCGAGCGGCTGCCGCGAGAGCGCACCCGACGACCTCATCGCGCAGACGCCGACCACGGACGCGCTCGTGTTCGTCAAGGCCACCGCCGAGGAGTCGCTCAACCGGACGAACGCCAGCTCGAACCTCTACAAGCTGTCGCCGATCTCGCCCGCGGGCGTGGTCACGCCGCTCACGAACTTCACCGGCGCCAGCATCTCCGACCCGTGCGTGTCGTTCGACGGCCAGCGCATCCTGTTCTCGATGCGCCCCGCGGGCGGCGGCGACCGCAACATCTACGAGATCCACGCCGACGGCACGGGCTTGCGGCAGGTCACGAGCGGCGGCGGGCCGGACTTCGACCCGCTCTACCTGCCCGACGACCGCATCATGTTCACGAGCGCGCGCGACAACGAGATGGACGAGTACAACCACTCGTTGGCCGAGCACCTGTACACGTGCGACGCGGACGGCTCGAACATCGACCGCGTGAGCTACAACCAGAGCAACGACTTCGACCCGACGCTGCTCGCGAACGGCCGGGTCATGTACACGCGCTGGGAGCACTTCGGCACCATGAACCGCTTCCCGCTGTTCGTGACCAACCCGGACGGCACGGGGACGTTCCACCTCTACGGCCCGCACCAGGTCAACTTCTTCCACCCGCAGCCCACGCCCGACGGCCGCATCATCGCCATCGAGTCGAACATGGTGGAGGTGGACGCGGGCCCGCTCGCGCTCTTGAAGACCGAGCAGGGGCCCGCCGACCCGACGACCGGCCCTGCGGGCACGAACTGGGACGTGCTCACCCCTCAAGTAAACCTCGACGGCGCGCCGTGGCCGTACGGCTCGTTCAAGTACCCGATGCCGATCGGCGGCAACCGCTACGTGTGCTCGTACTCGCTCCCCGCCGCGACCGGCCCCGAGGCCGACTACGGCCTCTACACGTTCACGCTCACGCAGACCGGCTCGGGCAACCCGGGTGACCCGGCCACGTTCAGCGTCGCGAACATGTCGTTCCTCTACAACGACCCGACCACGAACGAGTACGACGCCCAGCTGCTGGCGCCGCACCCGAAGCCGCCGGTGATCCCGTCGACGATCGACCGCAGCGTCGACTACGGCGAGTTCCTGGCGCAGGACGTGTTCAACCGCGGCACGAACGACGGCCAGGAGCGCCCGGTGAAGGGCATCGACCGCATCGACAGCATCGCGGTGATCGTGGCGCGGCCGACGCGGCCCGGCGAGGGGAACGACATCTCGGCGAACGACTTCGAGAAGCGCGAGCTGCTGGGCTTCGCGCCGGTCTACCCCGACGGCTCGTTCCGCATCCGGGTGCCGGCGAACACGTCCGTGAGCTTCGCGACGCTCGACACGCTCGGCCGCGGCTTCGTCGTCAAGCGCACGCACCTCTACGTTCGCCCGGGCGAGAAGTTCGAGAACTGCTTCGGTTGCCACGAGGACCGCCACGCGGGCCCGCCGGTGTCCACGAACCCGAACCCGATGGCCGCGCTCTACCCCGCGCACGACCTGAACATCCCGGAAACGCAGCGCCAGATCATCAACTTCGAGTCGACGATCGGTCCGATCGTGGCCGCGAAGTGCGTTTCGTGCCACCAGCCCTCGGGCGTCACGCCTGCGGCCGGGAACCTCGACCTCACCACGGTGCCCGACACCGTGCGCATGAACCGCATCTTCCCGCGCGCGTACGTGAACCTCTCCGGCGAGTCGATGACGATGGCGACGCAGGAAGTGGTGCCTGCGTTCCCGCGCCACTCGAACCTCATCGACTACGTGCTCGGCGCGGGCTCGCGCGCGGGCCAGGGCTTCCATCCCACCGGCGCCGATTCGCTCTCCGCCGTCGAGCGCCGCCAGTTCAACCTCTGGGTGCTGCTGGGCGCCCAATACAAGTGAGACCACCGATGTCGCGCATGACCACAAGGATGCTGGCCCTGTCGCTCGGTTTGGCGCTCGCCGTGCCCGGCTTCGCCGCCGCCCCCGCGCCCTCGCCGGAAACCGCGACCGCGGCGCTCTCGACGCATCCGCTGCGCCGCGTCGGCGCGGCGGCCACCGACGCCCAGGAGCTGACGCTCAGCTCGCTCCGCGGCCACGTCGTGGTGCTGAACTTCTGGGCGAGCTGGTGTGGACCTTGTCGCAAGGAGCTGCCGCAGCTCTGCGCGCTCGCCGCCGACCTCGCCCCGACCGGCGGCCGCGTCGTCGCGGTGTCGATCGACTCGGACCCCCGGAACGCCGCGGACTTCTCGCAGCGCTTCGCCCCCGGGTTCGCCGTGTTCCACGACGGCCCGGACGGCCTCGCGCGATCGCTCGACCTGCCCGCGCTCCCCTACACGCTCGTGCTCGACCGCGAGGGCCGCATGGTGTGGAGCGGCGGCGGCGGTGACGCCGCGACGCTGGCGACGATCGGCACCGCCGCCCGCCGCGCGGGCGAGGCGCGCGGGCTCGCCGACGGCGCCGCGGAGGGCTCGACACGATGAGCCGCGGACTTCGTACGGGGCTCGCGGCGCTCGGGCTGGCGCTGCTCGCGGGCTGCGCCACGGTGCCGGTCAAGCCGTGGCAGCGCGAGCGGCTCGTAGACCCGATCGTGGCGTTCAAGGCCGAGGCGCGCGAGGACGCGCGCAAGATGAAGACGTTCGAGGCCCGCGAGGGCTCGACCGGCGGCGTCGGCGGCGCCGGCGGAGGCTGCGCGTGCAAATGAGGCCCGCGCTCACGCTCACGCTGCTCGCGGCGGGGCTCGCCTCGGCTGGCGCCGCGCCGGCCCTGGCCCAGGAGGCGGCGGACGAGCCGCAGGTCGCCGGCACGCTCGTGCGCTGGTTCACCGACAGCGATCACGTGAGCGTGCGCTCGCTCTCGACCGACTGGGCGTGGCCGCTGGCCCGCGGCTCGGACCTCACGTTCCACTACAACAACGAACGCGTGTTCATCCCGGCGATCTCCGCACCGCCGGGCTCCCAGGACGCGATCGACGCCATTACCACCGCGAGCCGGCCCATCTCGGGAAACGCGTTCGAGGACTTCGTCAAGCAGCGCAACGAGGTCCAGGGCGAGTACGAGCGCGGCCATGCGGCGGTGAACTACTACGTCTCGAGCGAGTCCGACTACCTGGCGCAACAGGTCGGCGGCCGCTGGGACCGCGACTTCCGGCAGCAGACGATGAACCTGTCGTTCGGCTCGAGCTGGGGCTGGGACGAGATCACCCCGCTGCAGAACGACCGTACGCAGACCGGTGACGCGCGCAAGACCACGCTCCACTGGAATGCGATCATGACCCAGGTGGTGTCGCCATCGCTGCTCGTGCGCTACGGCGTCGAGTACAACCTCGTGAACGGGCTCCAGCACAACCCGTACCGCGACGTTTACGCCGGCGGCACGAACGTGCCCGAGCGCACGCCCGACGTGCGGCAGCGGCGCGACGCGTTCCTGCGCGTGAACCAGGCGCTGCCGAACCGCGCCAGCATCAAGTTCTCCTACCGCTTCTACAACGACGACTGGGGCGTGACGTCGCACGAGCTGGGCACGCGCCTGAGCCAGTACGTCACGCGCGGGCTCTCGGCGCGCTGGGAGTACCGCTGGTACACGCAGACCGCCGCGAACTTCTGGAGCGACTCGTACGCCAGCGTCACCGGGATCGACGGCTTCCTCACCGGGGACTACCGGCTCGGTCCGCTGGCGAGCCACCTGTTCGGCGGCTCGCTGCGCGCCGACCTCGAGGCGTTCGCGCCCACGCGCACGTTCGTGCGCCGGATGACGCTGTGGTTCGACCTCGAGCGCTATTTCAACAGCAACAACTACTCCGCGAACGTCGTCGAGACGGGCGTGGACTTCAGGTTCCCATAGAGAGGAGCACTCACGTGCGACGACGCCTCCTGCTCAGCATCGGATACGTGGCGCTCGCGGCACTCGCGGGAACGCTCTCCGTGGCCGCGTTCGGCGTGTTCACCGCGGCCGCGGCCACGTTCGCACCCGCGCCGCTCGCCCCGGACCTGGGCCTCGACGCGCTCACGCGCCGCGTGGCTCAGGACCAGCTCGGTCGAAACCTGTTCGGCGACCCGTGGGCGACGGTGACGCTCTCCCACGTGGACGTCTACGACCGCTTCCCGTACGTCGAGTCGCGGCACTTCATCGTGGTCTCGGACCCGGCATGGAACCGCCTCGTCTACGGCGAGGCGGGCCAGTCGCTCGCCGCGTTCGACGGCGCGGGCACGCCCACGGGAGCGCTCGCCTCGCCGCGCGGGCTCGCGGTGGACGATCAGGACCGCGTCTACGTCGCCGACGCCGGCAACGGCCGCGTGCTCGTGCTCCAGGCGAGCACGACGTACGGCAAGCTCACGCTCTCGCCGCTCTACTCGATCGACGGCCTGTCCGACCCGAGCGGCGTGGCGTGGTCCGACGGCGGCACCCCGTTCAAGCCCGACGACGACGCGCTGTTCGTGGCCGAGACCGGGAAGAACCGCGTCGCGGCGTACACGCTCTCGGCCGCCTCGGCGCGGCTCGCGGGCACGCTTGGCGCGCTGGGCTCGGGCGACGGCCACTTCGGTGGTCCGCTCGCGATCGCGGTGGGGCACGAGTCCGGTGCGTCCACTGGCGACGTGTACGTGGGCGACGCGCACAACCGGCGCATCGTGCGGCTCGGCTGGGACGGCGCGCACTTGAGCTGGCGCGCTTCGGCTCCGTCCGGCGCCGACGTCATATCCTCGCTCGCCACCGACGAGTGGGGCAACGTCTACGCCGCCGCGCCGCAGCAGGGCGTGGTGCTCAAGTTCAATGCCGGCCTGGAGAGCATCGCCGAGCTGCGCGACGGCCTCGTGGCCCCGCGCGCGCTCACGGTTCCGTACTTCACCGTGAACGACCATCGCGACGGCCGCGTGGTGCGCACCGGCCAGCCGGCGGCGCTCGTGCTCGAGCCGTGGGGCGACGCCACCGGGCTTCGCCGCTGGGACCTGGGCGTGTCGGTCGAGGGGCTCGCCGTGGCCGGTGCCGACGCGCCGGTCGCGAGCTTCACGCTCACTGACCGCGCGCGCGTGTCGCTCGAGATCGACGAGCCCGGGGTGCCCGGCGTCGCCGGGTCCGGGCGCGTGCTCGCGAAGCGCGACGCCGGCACGTTCGAGGCCGGGCACGTCTCCGTGCCGCTCACGCCTGCGGATCTCGCCATGGCGCCGCGCTCGGGCGACCTCGTGCTCAAGGTCACCGCGGCGCCCGCGTACGCCGCGGGCAGCTCGTCCGGCGCCGCGAGCGTCGCGCTCACGGCGGGCAGCGGCGGCCTCGTGCCGCCGGGCGT
>Ga0318554_10001329_pt1 | contig 10051 bp, 14 predicted proteins | sample GRESIP082b2f22_FD_203687 | JGI IMG/M metagenome (GOLD analysis project Ga0318554, IMG submission 203687) | Tropical soil microbial communities from Luquillo Experimental Forest, Puerto Rico - GRE.SIPMG.082b2f22 | ecosystem: Environmental > Terrestrial > Soil > Tropical forest > Bulk soil... | reverse complement strand
GCGCGATGAGGATGAGCAGGCCGCGACGTCACCGGCGGCGAGCAGCAGCTCCGGGTCCTCGCTCATCTGGCTGTGGGTGATCCTCGGCCTGCTCATCCTCATCGCGCTGATCGTGCTGATCGCCCGATCGGGCCGGCGCGGGCCCAAGCCCGCCGAGGTCTGGCAGTCCCGGGCCATGGACGCCTACGCGAAGGGGGCGGCGCTGTATGACGCCATGCAGCTGGCGGAGGCGCCGGGGGCGCTCGTCGCGCCGGACGCCGCCGCCCGCTGGGCCGACATCCAGCGCCGCGCGGACGACCTGGGGCAGACGCTCTACGCGATGCGCGAGGAGGCGCCCGACGAGGACAAGCGCATGCGCGCCGCCGACGTGCTCGCCGCGCTCGGCTCGGTCCGCCGGGTGATGGCCGCCGAGCGCGGCACCGATGTCGCCGCCGTGCCCCCGCCGGAGGAGGTCCGCGGTCGGCTCCAGGCCTTCCGTGCGTCGCTCCAGGCACTCCGCGAGCCGGACGACGGCAGGCCCTACAACGGCAGGCCCTACTGACGGGCCCCGCCCGCTGACCGCGGGCTACTCGCGGGCGAGCATGGCCGCGGCCTCGCGCTGCAGGTCGACGTTGGGCGCGCCCTCGGGCGCCGTGGGCGGCTCGAAGGGCGTCCAGTCCGGCACCGAGTCCCTGATGTCGATGTTGATGGTGCCCTTGACCGCCTCACTCATCGACCTTCTCCGTTCGGCAGTCTCGGTGCCGGTCCTGGTGCTTACGCCCCGCGCCGGTCCGCCCGGTTCCGCTACCCGAGCAGCTTGGCCTTGGCGGCGGCGAACTCCTCGTCGGTCAGCGCGCCCTGCTGACGCAGCTCGTTGAGCTGGTTGAGCTGATCGAGCATGGACGGCCCCTGCGCCGGAGGCGCCTGCTGCGGCGGGGGCTGCTGGTATTGCTGCTGCTGGTATTGCTGCTGCTCAAGGTCGGCGATGCGCTGGTTCTGCTCGGACTCCGCGTACGCCTGCTCTTCCCGTCGCCGGCCCGAATGCCGGCCCACCGCGTACGCGGTACCGCCGACCGCGGCCGCGCGCAGCAACGGACGTCGCCTCATCATGACGTGTCTCCTTCGTCGTTGTGCTGGTCAGGCCAGCCTATTCGCCGCCCGTCCCGTCGGGCTCTCCATCCACCCCGGAGGGCAGGGAAAGGCCGAGGGCCACCATGAGCTCGGGCGCGGCGGCGACGGTCCTCGGGCCGCCGACCTGCGGTGCGACCGCGATCAGAACGCCGAGGAGTTCGGCCGGCGTGCAGCCGGACGCCACGGCATTGCCCACCTGCCACAGGTAGGAGGCCGGGGGCGCGTCGAGTGCGATCAGGGCGGCGACCTTGACGAGCGAGTAAGTGCGCGAGTCCAGGCCGCTTGTCTCCTGCCATTCGGCCCGGGCCTCCAGGCCCGCCAGCAGCAACTCCGGGTCGCTGATGGCCAGCTTGGCCAGCTTTTCGGTGGTGGCAGCGTCGACTTCGATCTGGCTGGGCGTGCTCATGGACAGGTTCCTCCTGGGTTGATGGGCCGGGGTGGACCCCGTGCCTGGTCCACAGGGTCACAGTTACCGGTCAGGGGCGGCGCTCGCGTCACCCGCCAGGGGGGATGCGTGACCGGACTGTGCGGGCGCTTCCGCCGGGGCGGGCACTTCCGCCTGAGCGGCTACTTCCGCCTGGCGCGCGAGGAACCTGAGCCGGGCGGCCCGCGCATCCCACGCGTAGACCACCGCGGTGCCCGCGATGAGGTCGTGCAGGGCGCGCCGTTCCCGCTGCACGAGGATGCCGAGGAAACCCAGGCCAAGCAGCAGGATGCTGAGCGGGAACACCAGCGAGCGCACCACGCCGCGCCACGGCTCCGCGACCGCGCCGTCGGCCCGCACCACCCGCACGCCGAGCACGGCCATGCCGAACGTCCGGCCGCTCACCGCCCAGGAGTAGCCGAAGTAAAAGAACTCCCAGGCCACATAGGTGACCACGACCGCGATGTCCTGCCGGTTCCAGGAAACCTGCTTGCCGGTCACGATCTGCACCACGTAGGAGATGGCCGCGAGGACGAGGGTGTACACCGCGGTGCTGGCGAACAGGTCGATGGCATAGGCCAGGAATCGGGACACCGACCCCGCGTAGTTGCCCTGCGCGGTCACCGACTGGACGGGTGTGGGGGCTGTCACTTCGTTGCCTCCCGCGCGGGCGCTTCGCTTGGTTGTGCCGCCGGCGCGTCAGGCTGTGGTGCGGCCGGCGCGTCAGGCTCCGGCGGGGCAGGCCCGTCAGGCTCCGGCGGGGCAGGCCCGGCAGGCTCCGGCGCGGCGGGCGCGTCAGACACCGGCGCGGCGGGCGCGTCAGCTGGCGGCGCGGGAGGCGTGTCCGCGGCGTCCAGCATGGCGCGCGGCGCCGACGGGGCTGGCTGCTTGCGGCGGAGGGCGCGCTGCACCCAGCCGTCGATGGACTGATCCAGCCCCACGGCCTGGCTGCGGGCCGCGTCCAGCGCCTCAGTCGCGACGCCGCCGGAGGACCTGGCGATTATCGCGCCGAGATCGGTCTGCTCGACGAGCGCGTCCATGTCGATGCGGCTCAGCAGCGCGTTGATATCGATCCGGTCCAGCAGGGCATCGGTGTCGATCCGCGCGAGCACCGCGTTCAGGTCCACGTGCTCGAGCACGGCGGCCACGTCCACCCGGGCCAGCAGCGCGTTCACGTCCACCTGTGCCAGCACCGCGTTCACGTCCACTACCTGCAGCACGAGGTCCACGACCCGCTCGGCGACGCGCTGGGCCGTCGCCTCGATCGGGTCGGTGATCCGGCGGTGCGCGGTCATCGGACGACCGTGAGCCCGTAGATCCCGTTCACAACCATGATCCCTCCCACCGCAACAGTCACGCAGATGAGAATGAGCTTGCCATGCGCGCGCAGCCAGCCGTTAAAGGCCGTCAGATAACGTGTCGTGGCTCCCGGGAAGACCAGGTGGAGCACGATGGGCAGCCACACCAGCAGCACGTTGATGACCACGATGATGACCAGGGCGATGACGGTCAGCTCGAGGCTGGCCCGCGCGGTCGCGACCACCTGCACCGCGGCGAGGAAACTCACCCCCGGGGCGAAGATCAGGATGCCGACGAGGAACGCGCTCCGCGGTGCCGGGTCGGCCACCAGCCTTGACGTGAACCCCTGGTTCGCCTTGGCCGGATCGGGCGGCCGCGGCTGGCGCCGGGCGACCACGGCGGCCGCCACCAGCAGCAGGATGCCCAGGATCAGCCGCAGGCCATACCGGGGCTCATGCTCCGCGGGACGCTGCAGGTTGACGCCGCGCAGCGCGGCCAGCAGCACCACGGCCATGATCAGGCTCATGGCGGTCGCACCGGCAAGGTAGAACGCGGTGACCAGCCGCGGCCGCGCGGAGCCGAGGTAGAGGGCGGCGACCAGCAGCGCCGTCGGCGACAGCGCCGCCAGCAGCGCGAGCCCGGCCGCCTGTACCAGCATCGGACCGCTACCGCCGGGCCCGGCGCGGCCGCCTCGACGCAGGCACCGTTGTGCTCAAGACTGGCTGGCGATCTCGGGCTTGGCGGGGGGCCTGCCGATCAGCTCGATCAGCCCGAGGACGACCAGCAGGAGAATGACCAGGACGATGACGCTCGCGGCGGTGGGGCGGCCCTGGAACACGAAAATGATAGCCGCGAGGCCCACCGCGCAGATGCGGAGCACGTGCCGGTGCGCATAGGTCCACCGGCCCGCGCGCCCGGTGGACAGGCCCCGGCGCTCGCCGCTCGACCGGACCCAGTCGAAGGCAGAGACGAAGCCGGCCCGGGTCCGTACCGCGGTCGCCGACGGCCCGGTCAGGAACGCGCCGATCGCCACCACCAGGCCCACCACCAGGAGCACGCGCAGTCCTTCCTTGATGAACCGGACCAGCGTGTCGAACGCGGCCGCGGCGGCGTTGGCGGGGAACACCGAGTTGGGGACGCTGTTGAGGTAGACGCCGCGGAAGATCAGCAGGGCCGCGCCGAGGACCAGCATGGAGGCGGCGAAGCCCAGCCCGGCCCCGATCAGCGCGCGCCGGTGGTCCCCGGCGATATACACCCCCGCGCCGATCAGCAGCAGCGACAGTATCGGCAGGACGATCTTGAGATCGTTGATCAGCCGGTAGAGCGTCTGCGCCTGGACCAGGGTCTTGGAGGAGAACAGCGCCAGCGTGGGGTGGATCGGCGGGAGGCTGTTCACCAGCGTGAAGCCGCGCTTGGCCAGGTCCTGTTTGACGATCTCGATGAACGGGGCGAGGTCGATGGTGACCTGGCCGTTGCTGACGGTAACCGCCCCGCCCTGCCCGGAGAGGGCCTTGACGAGGGTCTGGTGGGCCACCGTGTTGACCTGGATCCAGGCGTTGGCGAACTGCGGGCTGGTCACGACCTTGTGCACGGTGTTGTGCACGAACCCGGCGACGGCGCTGGCGATCGACGGCCCGAACGTCTTCAGCAGGGTGCCCACCCGGGGCAGGCCCTTGCTGGTCAGCAGGGCAGCGGCCTGGTTGGTGTATCCCACCACGTTGAGATGGCTGGTGATCGCGGTCGTGACCTTGTCGGTCAGCGCGTTCTGGATCGCCGGGTCGTGGATCAGCGGCTCGACGTTCGCGATGTAGCGGTTGGTGTCGGAGACCTGGTTGGCAGTCCAGACCCCCACCACCGCCACCGGCGCGAGCACGCAGCCGATCACGATGAGCAGCGCGGAGACCGGGGTCCGCCAGGAGACCCGCCGCCGCGGGGGCTTGCCTGGCGGCTTGCCCCGCAGTTCGGTCACCTCGGTCCGGAGGCGTTCCAGCTCGGCCCGCTCATTCTCGTTGAGCCCGGTGGCCTGCCCAGCGCCATCCGAGTTACTGTCGGTCTCGGTCAAGGGTCATCTCCTCCCGACCGGGCGCTGGCGCCGCCGTGCCGCAAAGGCCGCCGTGCCGCAGGGGCCGCCGTGAAGGTGTTGCGTCGTATCCGTTCACGCTGTTCCTGACTGCCGCGCGATACCTCACCCGGCCAGGGTGAATGAGCCGGGAAATCGGCCGCCGCGGCGGGCCCGGCGCCGCGGCCGCTGTGCTTCGGCCGTGACGGTCATTCACTCCACCCGGGCGAGGCGCGCCGGCGTCGGCACTCGGAGGATGATACTTGGGAGCCGGTGTCGGCCGGAAGCAGGCCCGGCCGGGACGCCCGCATGCCGTCGGCAGGCGGCCTGAGGTTGGCAGGAGAACACTGTCATGACCATTGGCGGGAGCATCGCACTAATCATCGCTGGCGCTATCTTGCGTTTCGCGGTGACCTGGAAGGGCAAGTACTTCGACCTCCAAGCCATTGGCGTGATCCTGATGGTGGCCGGCGTGGTCGGTCTCTGCGTGTCGGTTGCGCTGCTGATCTCTCGGCGGCGTGCCCGGGCCGGGACGCAGGTGTACGAGCAGCGCCGTTATACCGAGCCGCCCAGGTGAGCGCCGCGGCCTGGCCCCGCGGGCAGCTCAGCCCTGCCGGTCCCCGGAAGAGTCCCCGGAAGAACGGAACGCCGCGACCAGGCGGGCCACCAGCGTGGCCAGGAAGATCTGGCCGGACAGTGCCTCCATGACGGCAACGGACCGGCCGGAATTGGCCACGGCGGTGTAGTCGCCGTAGCCGAGGGTGGTCAGCGTGGTGAAGCTGAAGTACTGGAAGGTCTGGGTGTTGGCCTGCTCACCTGAGGCGAAGAACTTGTCGCCGCTGAAGTGGTAGATCGCCGCGAAGAAGGCGGCGAACATGAGGCCGATGACGAGATACGCGCTGATCGCGCCGTAGATGCTCTGCAACGTCACCATGTTGAAGGTCAGCACCCGGTGGACAATCAGCGCGGCCGCGGCGAGCAGTACCAGCCCGGCCCAGACGCTAGCGATCCCGCTGCCGACCTCACCGGTCGCCCGGCTGAACGAGAGGAAGAACATGATCGGCAGCCCGGCGCTCGCGGCGTACAGCACGACGCGCACCCCCCGCCGCGATATCGCGGCGCTCCGCAGGGCCAGCAGCATCGCCGCGGTGAACAGCACCACCTGCACCGCCTCGATCCACCGCTGGGTGATGAACGCGGCCAGCAGATAGCTGGCAACCAGCAGGATCAGCAGCGCGCCGTACCGGCCGGGCATGGGGGCGGCTTTGGGTTCGGCGACCATGGCGTCAGGCCCTCGGCAGGGCCAGCATCTCGACCGTGGTGTAGGCGGCCAGCGCCAGGGCGATTGCGGTGGCCGTGACCCGCACCGCGCGCACCCTGAAGCGCTGCGCGATCGCCACCACAAACGGGACGGTCGCGAACAGCACCAGCGACTCCCGGCCGTCCCGGCGGGCCGCCGAGTACCCGCTACAGGACGTGGCGACGGCGACGATCGCCAGCACGAGCACCTCCACGATCTCGACAAGGGTCTCCCAGCGCTTTCTGCGCCGCCGCTGCTCCTCGCCAGCCGCGGCCGCCTCTGCCCGGTCCCCGGCGTTCAGCTCCTCTGACATCGCCGGGTTCCTCCAGATGGCGGCATGCACAAAGGCTCGCGTCGCGGCGCGGCCGCCGGTTCACCCGGGGCGGGTGACGTGCGGTAGCGCGGCGCGGTCCGGCGGGCGCGGCCCCCCGCGAAACGTCAGCGGACGGTCAGCCGGCAGCCAGGAAACATCCTGCCGGGCGTAAGCATCTCCTGAGGTTTCGTTCAGATCCGGCGGTGACCCTCAATGAGGCGGATTAACGGATGGGGGCATGACGTGGCCAGGCAGATGACCATGACCCTGCCCGCGACCGGGCGGGCGCCGGGGCTGGCGCGGGAGGCGACCCGCGACGCGCTGTCCACGTGGCAGGTGGCGCACCTGGAGGAAACCGCGCTCCTGCTCGTCTCCGAACTGGTCACCAACGTGGTGCGGCACGCGCGGGCCGGGGCGCTGGCCATGGCGCTGTGCCTGGAACCGGAGGGCGCGTCGCTGCTGATCGAGGTCTACGACGCCGACCCGCATGAGCCGCGGCCGCGCACCCCCGGCGCCTTCGACGAGGGCGGGTTCGGGTTCGTGCTCATCGAGGCGCTGGCGGGCAAGTGGGGGGCCCGCCAGACGGAGTCCGGCAAGGCGGTCTGGGTGGAGCTCGACGCACGCGAGGCAGCCAACCACCCGTAAGAGGGGATGCCCCCCAGGCCTGGTACCGGAAGCATCGGAACCTACGGGCCTGTTTTGGCGTGCCCGGCGCCGGCGCCCACCGGGGCGGGCGTCGGCACGGCTACGAGCACAAGGGGTGCGAACCATGCCATTGCACGAGCGTGCGGTTGTCGGGGATGACGTTGATTCCTGTGTATTTGCCGACCGTGATCTGACCAGGCCGGTGCCCAAGTACCGGTTCCCCGCGGTTGGGACGCTGCCCAGGGATGCGTTCCAGCTGGTGTCGGATGAGCTGATGCTGGACGGCAACGCCCGGCAGAACCTGGCCACGTTCTGCCAGACGTGGGAGGAACCTGAGGTGCTTGCCCTGATGGCGCTGGCGGTCAACACGAACATGATCGACCGGGACGAGTACCCGCAGACCGCCGAGATCGAGCGGCGGTGCGTGCACATGATGGCCGACCTGTGGAACGCGCCCGAGGCGGCCAACACCATCGGGACCTCGGCGGTCGGCTCCTCGGAGGCGTGCATGCTCGCGGGGATGGCGGCCAAGTGGCGGTGGCGGGCCAAGCGGCGCGCCGCGGGCAAGAGCACACAGGCCCCGAACATGGTGTGCGGCCCGGTGCAGGTGGTGTGGCACAAGTTCGCCCGGTACTGGGACATCGAGATCCGCGAGGTCCCGATGTCCCCGGGCCATTACGCCATGGATCCCGCCGACATGCTGGCGCGGGTGGACGAGAACACGATCATGGTGGTGCCGACCCTCGGGGTGACCTACACCGGCGCGTACGAGCCGGTGGCGGAGATGGCGGCCGCCCTGGACCAGCTGCACGCCGGCACTGGCCTGGACGTCGACATTCACGTGGACGGGGCCAGCGGCGGCTTCCTCGCCCCGTTCTGCGCCCCCGACGTGGCGTTCGACTTCCGGCTGCCCCGGGTGAAGTCGATCAGCGCCTCGGGGCACAAGTTCGGGCTGGCCCCCCTAGGGGCCGGCTGGGTTATCTTCCGGGATGCGGCCGAGTTGCCCGACGACCTGATCTTCCACGTCAATTACCTCGGTGGCGACATGCCGGTGTTCCAGATCAACTTCTCCCGCCCGGCGGGGCAGATCATCGCCTCCTACTACAACTTCCTGCGGCTCGGTTTCGACGGTTACCGCAGGATTCACATGGCCTCCTACGACATCGGCCAGTACCTCGCCGCCGAGATCGTCAAGCTAGGCCCGTTCGAGCTCCTGTGCGATGCCAACCCCAACACCGGGATCCCGACGGTCACCTGGCGCATCGCCGAGGGCGAGAACCCCGGGTACACCCTGTTCGACCTGGCCGACCGGCTGCGCACCCGCGGCTGGCAGGTACCCGCCTACACCCTGACCGGGACCGCGTCCGACATCGCCGTGCAACGGATACTGGTTCGCCTGGGAGTGAGCCGGGACATGGCATCATTGCTTCTAGATGACTTCCGCGACGCGGTGGGGCACTTCGGCAAGCACCCGGTGACCGTGCCCATGTCCAAGGAGGAGTCCAGCGGGTTCAACCACCTCTGAGAGCGCGCGGGACCGGCGCACCCGGCGCCTGGTCGTATTCACGGCCGGCTCGCTGGCCTTTGCTGGCTGCTTCAACTTCTGGGTGGCCGTCTACATGTTTGCCCACGCCGCCAGCTACGCGGCCGCCCCGCGCTATGTCTTCGGCGATCTGCGCACCTGGGGCTTTATCACGCTGGTCATCTCGATCTCGCAGTTCGCCGTGGCGGCCGCCCTGCTCAGCGGCAGCCAGCGCGCCCGTTGGATCGGAGCCGGGGTGGCGCTGCTGAATGCCTTCGGGCAGATATGGGGGCTGCCCGGGTACCCGCTATGGTTCCTGGTGGTCACCGCCGTGGACATGGTCGTGCTCTTCGGGCTGGCCATCTACGGCATGCCGTCCCGGGCGGCACGGGCGCCGCCGGGCGGCCCGGACGTTATCGGGCGGGATGGCCGCGAGGCCGTACCGTAGCTCAGCCGTCCAGGAGGGCAAGCTCCCGCGACCGGGCCACCGCCTGCCTGCGGGAATTCGCCATGAGTTTCCGGTAGACCGATGCCGTATGTGACTTGACGGTGTTGGGGGAGAGGGCCAGCTCGGCGGCGATCTCCGGCAGCGACAGGTGCGTGGCGAGCAGCGGCAGCAGAGGCAGTTCGGCGGCGGTCAGGGCGGAGGCGCCGGGGGCGATGGGGCCGTCATTACCCGGCAGCCGCGCGCACCGCCTGGGCCTGCTCGGCCAGGGTGCCCAGGCTGGGGCGCCGCCGCAGCAGTTCACCGATGTCGCGCAGCAGCGACCTGGCGCCGGCCAGGTCGGCGACGTCGAGGTGGACGCAGGCGAGTTCGATCCGGGCCTGCACGGCGAGATGCGGAATCGCGTAGGTCAGCAGCGGCCGCGCGCGCTGCGCATGGACCAGTTCCCGGCGGGCGGCCGCGACATCTCCCCGGCGCAGGGAGGCTCGCGCCTGGGCCGCGCAAACCAGCGGGGTCACGTAGCTTTCCCCGCGGTCGGCCCACGGCGCCAGCAGAGTGGTCTTCCCGGAACCCGCTGGCGCGACCACCGAGACGACCGGCCGCGGGTGGTCCCGGGCCAGCCGGTCGATCAGGACCGGCCGGCCCACGGTCCCTGGCCGCAGCACGGGATGCCGGAGCTTGGCAGTGACCAGCACGAAAGCCGGGCCGCCAGCCCGCCCCGGCTGGCCGTGCCGCCACTGGCCCTGGCGAGGCTGGTCATCGTGCCGCGGGCCCTGCTTCGGCTGGTCACGGTGCTGCGCGGTGCGCTGCGGCTGGTCATCGTGCCGCGGGCCCCCGGTCGGTTGTCGGCGTCGACCATGTCTGCACGGCCTCCCTGCCCCCGGGGGCTGGAGCCTTGAAGGCATGGTTCCGGTCAGCGCACTACAGCGGGCCG
>Ga0318554_10001325_pt1 | contig 10057 bp, 6 predicted proteins | sample GRESIP082b2f22_FD_203687 | JGI IMG/M metagenome (GOLD analysis project Ga0318554, IMG submission 203687) | Tropical soil microbial communities from Luquillo Experimental Forest, Puerto Rico - GRE.SIPMG.082b2f22 | ecosystem: Environmental > Terrestrial > Soil > Tropical forest > Bulk soil... | reverse complement strand
AGCGGAGCCTGTTCGGCGGCCGCGAGGTCGCCGTCGACGGCGCGTTCGGAACCCTCCGCCGGAGGGAGCTCGATGGTGGGGCCTGGGTGGACTACGCGCCCGGCTGGCTCGCGGGGCACGACGCGCTGCTGGACCATCTCGTGCGCACGACGACCTGGCAGCAGCCGCAGCGCGAGATGTACGACCGCACGGTCGACGTGCCGCGGCTCTGCGCCAGCCTCCCGGACGACGGTCCGGGGCATCCGGCCGTCGAGACCATGCGGCGGGCGCTGTCCGCACGCTACGCCGTCGACCTCCCGCACGTCAGCCTCGGCTACTACCGCGATGGCCGCGACAGCGTCGCGTGGCACGGCGACTACGTCGCTCGCGAGATGGACGAGGCGCTCGTCGCGACCGTGTCGCTCGGCGAGCCGCGTCGGCTGCTGCTCCGACCGACGGGCGGCGGCGTCTCCGTGGGGTTCTCTCTCGGCTGGGGCGACCTGTTCGTCATGGGCGGCTCGGCGCAGCGCACGTGGCAGCACGCCGTCCCCAAGGTCGCCCACGCCGACCCGCGCCTGGCGGTGATGTTCCGCCCGACCTGGTATCGGAAGGCGAGGTGACGCCTCACTCGACCGGCGCCGGCTCCGCCGGGTACCGCGGCAACGGATTGCGGCCCCGGATGACGATCCCGAGCCGATCCCAGACCACGCGGCGCCCGCCGTCCATGTCGTAGTCGTGCCAGCGCGCGAGGAACTCGTCGCGGCGGAGGAACGCGTACCCCGTCCGCACGGAAGGATCCATGACGTACACGCGGTCGCCCGACAGACCGACGACGACGACGTAGTGGCCGTCCTCCCAGCTCGTGCGCCAGTCGGTGATCTTCTCCGCCGGCCAGGCCTGGATCGCCGCGATGACGACCGCGCCGGCGGCGAGCTCGCGCCCGAGGTCGTCGAGCGCCATGCCGGTGCGCGCCTCGGCGTCGAGGCCGAAGCGATGCGCCTCCGCGACGATGCTCGTCACGCGTGTCCCCCGCTGCGGATCGACGCCCAGCTCCGCGTCCAGCCGGGACTCCGCGTCGTCGAACACGCCGAAGTAGACGAGCGCCGCCATCAGCGCCGCGGCCCCGCAGCTCCAGGGTCGGGCCTGCGAGATCAGCGGCACCGGCACGAGGCGCGGCGGCGCCGGCGTCCGCACCACCCGGCCGGCGACGGCGGTCCCGACGAGCAGCAGCGTCGCCGCGGCGATCGTCACCAGGCCGCGCTGGTTACCTCCGGCCCCCATCCCCGTCCCCAGACAACGTGGACAACGTGGGGACCGTCGAGCGGGGTCGTCAATCCCGTGGGGTGCCGATTAGGGGAGGCCTGGAGCCCGCTCAGCCGTGGGTGCCCACGTCTCTCGGGACCGAGACAGCCCCGTGGCCGGGGGGGACGGTCGGGCGGGCCGGCGGGGCCAGCAAGCCGACGTAGTCGGCCAGCACGTGGAGCGCCTCACCGAGCACGAGGTCGTCCGCGGCGCGGGCGCCGGCCTTCTCGTGCTCGTCGGCGTCGGCGCCGGGTTTGGCGTCGGCGCCGGGTTTGGCGCCGGCGCCGGGCTTGCCGTCGGCGCCGGGCTTGGCGGCGGCGTCCGAAGGCTTGGGCGTGGTCCCGAGCCGCGGCGGCAGCCCGGGCGCGCCCGCAGCCTTGACGGTGATCTCGTACGCCGGGATGGCCGACGTCTCCGCCTCGGCCTTGGCCGCGATCGTCTTGGAGAGCGCCTTGTCCTCCGCCTGGTCACGGCGGCGGTCGGCCTCGTTGAGCGAGACGGAGCCGTCCGCGATGCGGGCCTGCAGGCGGGCGATCTGCCGGCGCAGCTCCTCGAACGCGGGGTCGGCGGCCACGCGCCGGGTCGAGGCGTCGCGGAGCGCCGCCAGGTGCGGCGCCACCTGCCCGAACGGCTTGTAGCGCGCGGCGGGGACGGTGTCCCACGGCAGCGGATCGTCCAGCTTGGACTCGCCGACCGGCACGATACCGCTCGCCGCGGGGATGACGATGTCGGACGCGACGCCGCGCAGCTCCGTCGACGCCCCGCTCGGGCGGTAGAACTTGCTGATCGTGACCTTGAGCGCGCCGGGATCGAAGGCGTGGCCGAGGCCCACCTGGTCCATGACCTTCCCCAGCGGCAAGATCGTCTGGACCGTCCCCTTGCCGAAGGTCGCCGGGTCTCCGACCACGACCGCGCGGCCGTAGTCCTGCAGCGCCCCGGCCAGGATCTCCGAGGCCGAGGCGCTGAAACGGCTGGTGAGCACGATGAGCGGCCCGGTGTAGCGCGCGGTGGCCCCCTTGTTGGCCGAGACCTCGACGGCGTTCTCCGCGTCCCGGGTCTGCACGACCGGCCCGCCGCCGATGAACAGCGCGGTCAGATCGATCGCCTCCTGCAGCGAGCCGCCGCCGTTGCGGCGGAGGTCGAGGACCAGGCCCTCGACCTTCTCGGACTGCAGCTTGGCGATGAGGCGCGCGACGTCCGCGGTGGCGCCCTGGCGCCCGCTGTCGTCACCGCCCGAATAGAAAGACGGCAGGTCGATGACGCCGAGGCGCAGCGGCTTGCCACCCGGGCGGGGGAGCTCGACGAGCCGCGCCTTCGCTTGCTGGTCCTCGAGCTTCACCTCGGCGCGGGTGAGACGGACGGTTTTCCGCGCGCCCGCGGGCGGCTGGATGGTGAGCGTCACGATCGAGCCCTTGGGGCCGCGGATCATCTCCACGATGCGGGTGAGCGGCATGCTCGTGACGTCGACCGGCAGTTTGCCGTCCTGGGCCACCGCGACGATGTGGTCGCCGGGCTTGAGCGCGCCGCTCAGCGCCGCGGGGCCGCCGGGGAGGAGCTCCCGGATGGTGCACAGCCCGTCCTCGGTCGCGAGCGACGCGCCGATGCCGAACAGCGACAGGTTCATCGAGATCGACAGCGACTCCATCGACTCCTTGTCCAGGTAGTCGGAGTGCGGATCGTAGACGTGGGCCAGCGCGTCCAGGTAGACCTCGAGCACCTCGTCGTCGCCGAGCGTGGTCATGGTCTTGAGCTGCTGCTCGTGACGCTTGATGACCGCCGCCGCGATGTCCTTCGGCGGCTTGGCGCCGAGCTTCTCGTCCAGCACCTCGGCGCGCAGCTCCTGCCGCCACAGCTCGTGCGCGGCGGCGATGTCCTTCGGCCGCTCCGCGTGCGTGCGATCGAGCGGCGCGCGATCGTGCGCGTCGAAGGTGAAGCGCCCGGCGCGCAAGAGCTGGGTCTCGAAGGCGACCTGCTGGCGCAGCCGCTCGAGGTAGCGCGCGAAGATGACGTGGGCGGCCTGGGTGTCGCCGTCGACGCGCGTCTTCTGCGCCAGCGTGGCGCGCATCGGCGCGAGGTCGTCGACGTCGGAGCGCAGGAACAGGGAGCGCGTCCCGTCCAGCGCGTCCATGTAGCGGTCGAGGAGCTTCCCCGCCAACTGGTTGTCGAGCGGGTGGTGGGCGAGCTGCGAGCGCGCCAGCAGCGAGGTCGTCACCCGGGTGATGTTGGCCTCGGTGGTCCGTTGATCGGCGGTCGGGGCCGCCCGCGCGACAGCGAGCGCGGTGAGGAGGGCGACGGCGCAGGCGGCCGGCAGCCGCCAGAACCAGGATGTCCTCGGCTTCACGCTGACTTCACTTCCAGGTGACACATGGTGGGGAACACGAGTCCGGCACCAAATATGTCGTCGTCTGCGCCGACGTGCCACCCCCGATCGCGCGGGCGGACCTGAACCAGGAGCCCTACTTGATGGCCACGCGGCGATCGGCGGCCAGCGAGTAGGTCCACCAGGTGCCGAGCGACTTGGTGATCACGGGCTTGGCGAAGCCGAGCCCGCCGGAGGCGGTCAAGGGCCCCCACGCCGCCGCCGACCCGCTGCGCGTCGAGACGAGGTTGGCGTCGTCCATGCCGCGCGCCACGAGATATTGCGTCCCGCCGGCGAGGGCGACCCCCTGCGCGCTCTGCACGGGGAGGTTCGACGGGAACGCCTGCGGGCAGGCCGACCAGCTGATGGTCGCCGGGGAGGCCGGGTAGGTGGGGCCGTTGACGACGGCGCGCGCGCAGGCGAGGGCCGGGCTGCCGTTGACGACGGTCGGGATGGTCGCGATGCCGGAGGCGTCGTCGGTGGTGCCGAACCCGGTGAGCGGCCCCAGCGTGCCGCTGACGAGCGCGAACGCGCCCGACTCCCACGGCACCACCATGCTGCCGCTCTGCATGGTCCCGGGCAGGTAGGAGAGGCTGACCGTCGAGCCGGTGATCTGGTACGTGATGTTGAACATCCGTCCGATCCCCGCGCGGCGCCGAGAGACATCGAGCGGGCGGCGGCGCAACTTGGGCCTCTCGTGGCGCACCATGCCCGCAAGATGTCTCATGGTGCGCCAAGCGCGCGACGTCATGGGCGGCAAGTCGCTAGTGGCGGCGCGCAGCCCGCGGTACGGCCGTTGCAGCGCGCGACAGGCATGACGAACGAGACGAGAAGGTGGACGAGGCGCGCCGCGCAGGCGGCCGGCGTGACGATGGGCTGGGCCGTCCTGCTGGTGGCGGCGAGCTGCCAGGGCCCGCAGCCGTTCTACCGGGGGAGCAACCTCGTGACGTGCTCGGTGATGCGCCAGGAGTGCGAGCTGATGAGCGGTACCACCGGCAAGTGCCTGGTCGTCAACACGCAGAAGCCCGAGAGCTTCGTCCCCCAGCTCTGCGTCGACAAGAACACGAGCGTCGATCAGGCGACCTTCTGCAGCACGACGTTCTGCACGAACGACATCAACGCGCCCGGTACCTGCAGCGCCTCGTTCGTGGGTATGGTCAGCGCGCCTGACGGGGTCTGCGATCCCGCCCCGGCCGGCACCCCCCTGGCGGTGATCAACGCCGACTCCCACGGCGTGCGGCCGGGCACCCCGAACTCGGACCACACGGTCCCGATGTTCCCCGACGACACGACGTTCGGCGGCGACTGCATCGACATCACGCAGGTGTCGGCGTTCAATCAGATCCAGCCGCCCAGCACCGACGTTTCGCGGATGGCGGGGATCATCAACCTGATAGTCGGTGGCTGCACTAAGGTGACCTCGACCCTCCCGGCCTTCGACATCGCCCCCGGCGTGATCGCGACGGCCGCGGGCGGCGGCGTGACGGCGAACGTGACGGCGCTGCGCGGTCAGGCGACCGTTGTCCGGTCCTGTCCGGGCGGCGGCGACGTCTGCCTGACGACCGCGCTCAACGACTTCCACGCCGACCTGGCCGACATGACCGTCGCGGGGGCCTCGCTCACGAACCTGCGGCTGTCGACCGTGCAGCCGGCGCCGCTGGCAACGATCACCGACCCGGTCGCCGGGACGTTCCTGGGGGTGCCGGCGGGCCAACTCCAGCTGCGGATCTTCGGCAAGATGAACGGCGCCGACACCTTCTTCAACGTGGCGACCTCGAGCCCCTGGCGCGTCGACGTGTCGGCGTCGTCGTTCAATCTGAGCGGCCAGCTGGCGCTCGACAACCTCGGCCCGGGGGGCTCCTCGCTCCCCGTCACCGTCGCCGCCGCGGCCAGCGGGACGCCCGCCACGACGGCGACCTCCGCCTGCGCCGCCGCGCCGTCGCTGGACCGGCTGTTCGGCTTCGAAGACGTCCAGAGCTGGACGTCGGCGCAAGCGGCGCTGTCGCTGGTCACCTCGCCGGTCACGCAAGGCTGCGGCGCCCTCGGGGTGAGCGGGCAGGGGTACATGACGATCACGGGCGGCGCGTTCACCACCAGCGCCGTCACCACGAACGCCGCCGCCAGCGTCGACCTCTTCATCCCCGGCAACCAGCCGAACCAGTTCTATCTGGGGGCGCTGCAGATGTACCTCAGCTGCCCGTCCGGCAACGTGTTCAACCAGTACATCGGGCAGGTCGAGCTGACCGGCAAGCCCCAGAACCAGTACTCGACGCTCCGCTTCCCGCTCCCGGCGGCGACGCTGTCGACGCTCGCGCAGCCGCTCAAGGACTGCTCGTTCAGCTTCGCCCTGAACGCCAACCCGACCGGCCAGCGCTGGATTCTCGACAACTTGCGCTTCACGCCGTGACCGGCATGCTGACGGCGTGATCGCCGTCATCGAGTTTCCCGAGCCGCCGGGGACGGGTGCCGCAACTTAGCGCGACACCATGACTTTCGCGGGAACGCTTGGGAAGACTTCAGCCCTCTTCGGTACCTTGGCGCTGGCGGGAGGCCTCGCGTGCTCGAGCAAGGCGGCCGGAGGTGCGGGCGGTGGCTCGGGCAGCGCCGCGGGCGCGAGCGGCTCCATCGGGACGGGCGGCGCGTCCGGGACCGGGACGGGCGGGGCGTCCGGCGCCGGGGGCGGCGCCACGGCCTCCGCCTCGGTGCTCGAGCGGAACAACCACCCGTCGCGCGACGGGCTCTTCGTGCAGCCGGCGCTGACCAAGACGGCCGCGGCGACGCTCGCCCGGGACACCGGGTTCGCCGCGACCTTCACGGGGAACACCTGGGCCTCCGCGCTCTATCTCGAGAACGGCCCGGGCGGCAAGGGCGCCTTCTTCACCGTCACCAACGACGACAACGTGTTCGCGCTCGACGAGACGACGGGCGCCCAGCTCTGGACCAAGAGCATCGGCACGCCGGCCAGCAGGACCGGCCAGTCGTGCGGCGACATCACCCCGATCGGCATCATCAGCACGCCGGTGATCGACGCGGCCGCGCGGACGATCTACGTCGCCGGCGCGATCGGAAACACGAGCACCATCACCGCGCACCAGATCCACGCCCTCTCCGTCGACGACGGCAGCGAGCGCTCGGGGTGGCCGATCGACGTGTCGACGATCCCGGCCACCGGCGCCACCTTCAGCGCCTCCGCGCAGAACCAGCGCACGGCGCTGTCGCTGGTGGGCGGGATCCTCTATCTGGGCTACGGCGGCCACAACGGTGACTGCGGCAACTACCGGGGCTGGATCTTCGCGGTGGACACCACCAACCCCACGCAGCGGGGCGCCTGGGTGACGGGCGGAACCCGCGGCGAGGCGATCTGGGCCGCGGGGGGGATGGCCTCCGACGGCAACGGCATCTTCGCCATCACCGGCAACAACCTGACCGGCACCAGCACGCACGCGGACAGCGAGGAGGTGGTGCGTCTGACCGGCCTCGCGGCGGTCGATCGCACGAACGCCAACATCTTCTACCCGTCGAGCTGGCAGAACATGGACGCGAACGACGCGGACTTCGGCGCCAGCAGCCCGGTCTACGTGGCCTCGCCCTCGCCGATGGTCGTCGCCGTCAGCAAGGACGGCCACCTGTTCGTCCTCGACGCGCACAACCTGGGCGGGATGGGCGGCCAGCTCGCCCAGCTCACCGTCGCCGCCAGCGGCGCCATGATTGTCCACACCGCGCCCGCCGCCTACACGGACAGCCAGGGGGCGCACGTGATCCTCACGACCAACAGCGGCGGGCAGTGCCCGGCGGGCGGCGCCAGCGGCAAGGTCGTCATGTCGGTGCTCATTCCCCCGGGGAGCCCGCCCCAGCCGACCGTCTCCTGGTGCGTCTCGACCAGCAACGCCAGCCTGGGGTTCCCCGCGGCGCCGATGGTGACGACCACCGACGGGCAGGGGAGCCAGCCGATCGTTTGGTTCATGAACGGCACGCGCCTCATGGGCGTCGACGGCGCCACGGGGGCGACGATCTACGGCGGCGGCGCCAGCGCCGACGCCTGCACGGGCGTCCACAAGTGGGTGGCGCCGATCGCCGTCAAGGGGCGCATCGTCGTCGCCGGCGACACGCACCTCTGTTCTTGGTCAGCGCACTGATCGCGGAGGCGCCGGACGCGGACGCACGGCGACCTGCTGCGTCACGAGCCCCAGAGCGCGCACCTGGCTCCAATGAATGGAGACATCCCACCGTCCGCGGCGTGCGACCAGCGGCCGCGGCGATCGTCCGATCGAGGAGGATGGCGCGAGGCTCGGGGGAACGTTCGCCGCTCGGCGGGGCTTGTCCCGCCGAGCGCGATGCCCCTATGATCGCGGAGGTGGGGAGTCGAGTGCAGGCGCGCTTCTGGGCCGGCCTCGGGGAGGCGCGGCGCGCGTCGCTCACCGCGGTGCCGGGCTGGGAGGCCCGGCTCGAAGCGGCCCTCGCCGAGGCCCGCGGCGCGTGGCCTCCGGGCTGGCTCGATGACGAAGCGTTCGCCGGCGAGCTGTCCGCGCGGCTCGAAGGGGACGGGGCCGAGACGCCTCGCTGGTGGGAGCACCTCCACGCCGCCGATCTCTTCCTGGCGTCCGCGTGCGCGCGGGGGGTGGCAGGCGCGCTCGATCGCTTCGAGCGTCTCCACGGCGACGAGATCGCGCGGATCGCGCGCCGCTTCGAGCGGCCCGGGCTGCCGGCCGACGATCTCGTCCAGCAGCTTCGGACCAAGCTGTTCGCGAGCGGCGAGGAGGGGCCCCGCATCGCCTCCTACACCGGGCAGGGGTTCCTGCAGAACTGGCTCCGGGTGACCGCGACACGGACCTTCATCGACTGCGGTCGCGGGCGCGCGGAGGTGTCGGAGCTGCCGATCGGCGCCGGGCTGCAGGCCGTGCTCGCGGAGCCCGGGCCGGACCCCGAGCTCGAGCTGCTCAAGCGCGAGCACGTCGCGCACTTCAGGGCGGCGTTCGCGGAGGCGATCGGCGCGCTCGACAGCTCCGATCGGCTGGTGCTCAAGCAACACCTCGTCGAACGGCTGACGATCGACCAGATCGGCGGCCTCTACCACCTGCACCGGGCCACCGCGGCCCGCCGGCTGGCGAGGGCCCGGGAGGCGCTGCTGGGCGCGACCCGCTCGGCGTTGGCGCGGCGGCTCGAGCTGCCGCTCGAGCGCCTCGTCGGCGTGCTCGATCTGCTCGCCAGCCGCCTCGAGGTGAGCGTCGAGCGGCTGCTCGGCTGAGGCGGGCGGGTGGACGCCTGTCCCGAGGACGCGACCTTCACCCGCCTCATCGAGGGGACGCTCGCCTCGGCCGAGCAACGCCGGCTCGAGGCCCACTGCGACGGCTGCCCGAGCTGCGGGCGTACGCTCGCCGAGCTCGCCCGCGCGATCACCCCCTCCGAGGAGGGTGAGCTCGTCGGCGGCCGCTACCGGCTCGGGGCGCCGCTCGGCACCGGCGGCATGGGGGTCGTCTACGCCGCCTTCGACACGCAGCTTCGGCGCAAGGTGGCGGTCAAACGGTTGCGCGAGACCGCCAGCGGCGACGCGGCCGGACGCCGCCGGGCCCGCTTCCTGCGGGAGGCGCAGCTTCTCGCCTCGCTCTCGCATCCCAACGTGCTGACCGTCTTCGACGTCGGGGGGATCGACGGCGAGCTGTACGTCGTCACCGAGCTCGTCGACGGCTGGCCGATGTCGCGTGCGGCCGAGGCGGTGCCGCGCCTCGGCTGGCGGCGGCTCGCCGGCCTCTACCTACAGGCCGGTCGCGGCTTGTCCGCCGCCCACCGGATCGGCGTCGTCCATCGCGACGTGAAGCCGGAGAACATCCTCGTGGCCCGCAGCGGGCGGGTGCTGATCGGCGACTTCGGGCTGGCCGGTCTGATCGATGCGCGCGAGCGCGGGGAGGGCGCGGCGGGCGCCCCGAGCTCGCTGACTGAAACCGGCAGCGTCCTCGGAACGCCGGCCTACATGGCGCCCGAGCTACACGACGGCCAGCCGGCGGATGCGCTCTCCGACCAGTTCTCTTTCTGCGTGTCGATGTTCGAGTCGCTGCACGGGCGCCGTCCGTTCGCGGGGCGGACGGCGGCGGAGATCGCCGCGGCCGTCCGGAGCGGCCGGCCGTCGCCGGGAGACGGCGTGCCGCGATCGATCGACCGCGTGATCGCCACGGGGCTCTCGGCGGAGCCGCGGCTCCGGCATCGCTCGATGGACGACCTCCTCGGCGCCCTCGCCCGCGCCCGCAATCGCCCGGGCCCGCGGCCGTTGCTCGCGGCCGGCGCGCTCGGGACAATCGCCGTCGCCGCCGTCGCGGTGGCGTGGCTCGCGAACCGACGCGCCAGCCCACCGCCGCCAGCGCCGGTCGCGGTGACGGAACCGGCGTCCACGGCCAAGACCGCGCCACCGGCGACGCCCGCGGC
>Ga0318554_10001321_pt1 | contig 10086 bp, 8 predicted proteins | sample GRESIP082b2f22_FD_203687 | JGI IMG/M metagenome (GOLD analysis project Ga0318554, IMG submission 203687) | Tropical soil microbial communities from Luquillo Experimental Forest, Puerto Rico - GRE.SIPMG.082b2f22 | ecosystem: Environmental > Terrestrial > Soil > Tropical forest > Bulk soil... | reverse complement strand
CTGCCGGAGGTCATCGAGCTCGACCGGTGGGGCTACCCGGTCGTGGTCTCGCCGGCGATCCCGCGCTCGCTGCTCGAGTACGCCAGGCGGGCCGCGCGGGCCTGCCCCACGCTGGCGCTGCTCGTCGAGGAGAAGGCCGGGAAGCACCGGTGACCGCCTCACTCGTCGGTGCTGCCGGTCCAGGGGCGGATGCGGGAGGTGGCGACGGGCGCCCCGGCGGCCCCGTCCGGGCAGGACACCGCGACCGTCACCGAGTTCGCGGACGATTCGAAGACCACCCGCGCGGTGGTGGCCGGCCCCCGGGTCACGTCCGTGGCCTCATAGCCCTGGACAGGGCTCCACGACACCAGGTACGCCCCGGCCGGCCGGCATTCGGCCAGCACGGTGCCGCCCGGCGAGGTGAGGACGGTGCCGGCCGCCGGCGAGGCGACCGCCCCGGGAGCGGCCGTCGTGGCGGACGGCGCGGGAGCAGCCGGGCTCGCCGCGGGCCTGGTCGCGGCGGGCATGGTCGCGGCGGGCATGGTCACCGGGGGCGTGCGCACGCGCGGCTGTGCCGCCATGGTGCCGGGCTCGCTGGTGTCCTGGGCCTCGCGGGCCAGCGCCTGGTTCACCGCGGCCGCGGTCAGCTGCTGGCCGGGGTTGTCCGCGATGCCCTGGCCGAGCAGGGAGACGGCCAGCAGGCTGCCCGCCGTGGCCGTGCCGGCCCCGAGCAGCCAGGCGCCGACCCCGGCCAGGATGCGCACGTGCACCCCGCCGAGGGTGGCCCGTACCACCTTAAGAGCAGGTAAAGGTGACCCTAAGAACCGGGCCCGCCGACCCGCGGGCAGGCCGCCCGATACGGGATCGACCTGCGGGTAGGGGCCGAGACCGCTACCTTCACTGGTGTGGCACAGCTGCTTCTGGTGGAAGACGACGCCGCCATCCGCGGTGCCCTGATCCGCACCCTGACCGAGCGCGGGCACGCGGTGACGAGCATGCCCGCCGCCATGCCCGCGCTGCAGCACCTGCTGGCCTCGCCGCCCGACCTGGTCCTGCTCGACCTCGGGCTGCCCGACGTCAGCGGGTACGAAGCGCTGCGGATGATGCGGGCGGTCAGCTCGGTCCCGGTCGTGGTCGTCACGGCCCGCGATGACGAGGCGGACATCATCCGGGTGCTCGACGCGGGCGCGGACGACTATGTCGTCAAGCCGTTCGGCCCCGGCCAGATCGAAGCGAGGATCCGCGCGGTCCTGCGCCGGACGGCCACCGGCGACCCTGGTCCGGCCGGCCTTCTGACGGTCGGCGGCCTGCGCCTGGACCCGGACGGGCACGAGGCCACCCTGGACGACGCACCGCTCGACCTGAGCCGCCGCGAGTTCGACCTGCTGCACTACCTGGCACTGCGGGCCGGCCAGGTGGTGACCCGGCGAGACCTGCTCACCCACGTCTGGCGGCTGCCCTACGGCGGTGCGGACAAGACCGTCGACGTGCACGTGTCGTGGCTGCGCAGGAAGCTCGGCGAGACCGCGCAGCATCCCCGCTACCTGCACACGGTCCGCGGGGTCGGGATCAAGCTCAGCCCGCCCTCGTGAGACTGCGCATCAGCCTGCTCGTGGTGGCCACCAGCTCCCTGGTGCTGGTCTCCTTCCTGGTCCCGCTCGCGCTGGTGCTGCGCACGCTGGCGGCCGACCGGGCGATGAGCGCGGCCACCGCCGAGGCCCAGTCGCTGGCACCGCTGGTGACGACCCTGACGACCAGTAGCCTGCGGCTCACCGTGGATCAGGTGAACGCGGAGACCAGCGCGCCGGTCACCGTCTTCCTGCCCTCGGGCGACGAACTCGGCCAGCCCGTGCCCGTGTCGCCAGCCATCCGGCTGGCCCGCAATGGCCGCAGCTTCTCAGCCGAGGCGCCAGGCGGCGAGCAGGTGCTGGTGGCGGTGGAGGGCTTGGCCGGCGGGTCCGCGGTGATCCGTGCCTTCGTGCCGAACGCGGTGCTCCAGCACGGGGTGGCCAGGGCCTGGCTGCTGCTCGGCGGGGTCGGCCTGCTGCTCCTTCTGCTCAGCGTCGTGGTCGCGGACCAGCTGGCCCGGTCCCTGGTCCGTCCGCTGACCGCCCTCGCGCAAGCCGCCGACAGGCTGGCTGGCGGGGAGTTGTCCGCTCGCGCCGCGGTCGCGGGGCCGCCGGAGGTGCGGCGGGCGGGCGTCGGCCTCAACCGGCTGGCGGTCCGCATCGGTGAGTTGCTCGCGCACGAGCGGGAGACCGTCGCCGACCTGTCCCACCGGCTGCGGACTCCGCTGACCGCGCTGAGAATCGATGCCGAGTCGCTGCGGGACGGCACCGAGATGGAGCGGCTACTCGCCGATGTGGGCGCGGTGGAGCGGACCGTCAGCGAGATCATCCGGGAGGCACGGCGGCCGGGTGCCGGGAGCGTGCCGGTGATGTGCGACGCGGCCCGCGTGGTCGCCGAACGGGCCGCGTTCTGGCGGCCGCTCGCCGAGGACCAGGACCGCCGGATGACGGTGGACGTGGCCCCGGCTCCCGTCCTGGTCTTCGTCGCCGCGGATGACCTTGCGACCTGCACGGACATCCTGCTTGGGAACGTGTTCGCGCATACCCCGGAGGGCGCCGGCCTGGCCGTACGGCTCAGCCGGCGCGCCGCGGGAGGCGCGTGGCTGGTGGTCGCGGACGACGGGCCCGGGTTCCGGCAGGCCGGCCCTCCCCTTCGCGGCCAGTCCCGCGGCGGCTCCACCGGCCTCGGCCTGGACATCGCCCGCCGCATCGCCGAGGCCTCCGGCGGCACGCTGACCATCGGGCGGTCCGGGTCAGGCGGCGGTGCGGTGACCCTCGGGCTCGGGTTCCCCGCCGGGCCGCCGGAAGAGTCCCGGCGGCACCGGCGGGTCCGGCTCAGGCGGCGGGTGTTACTGTTCCGCGCCGAGCGGCGCGGAGTGCGCCGGACTCCGGTCCTGGCCCCGGAGCAGGGCGAAGGGCCGGGTGGCGTGCTGCCACACCCATGACACGTTCTCGGCCATGTGGCCGAGCTGGTCGTCGGCGCGCCGGATCTCGGCGGCGGTTTTAGCCCGTTCGGCCTGGTGGAGCTGGTAGCTCTGGTAGGGCATCATGATGTAGCTCCTCGTGGACCCCGTGATTTCCGTGCCCGTTCCCTCCGGTCAGGCGGCATCAGGCACCTACGATCGAAATTACGGCTAAGACCTGCGCCGCCGCATCGTGCAAATGCCCTACTTCCGGGCCACTCGAGACCTTAGGCGCGGGCGGCGGGGCTAGAGGATGGTGACGGGGAGCGTGCGCGGGCCGCGGACCTGGCCGCCGGACCAGGTGACGGCCGAGGGATCGGCCAGCTCGAAGTCCGGGTAGCGGGCCAGCCATTCCTCCAGGGCGACCCGGAGTTCCATCCGGGCCAGGCTGGACCCGAGGCAGCGATGCCGCCCCAGCCCGAAGGCGGCGTGGCGGTTCCTGGCCCGGTCCAGCTGCACCACGTCGGGGTTCTCGAAGACGCTCGGATCCCGGTTGGCGGCCGGGAACGGGAGCAGCAGCCAGTCGCCCTCTGTCAGCGGGTGGCCGTGGAAGTCGAAGTCCCTGGCCACCAGGCGCGCCATCGTAACCGGTGCGTAGGCGCGCAGGAACTCCTCGACGGCGGTGCCCATCAGCTCCGGGTCACTGGCCAGCCTGCGCCGGTCGGCGGGGTGGCGGGCCAGGTGCCAGAGGGACGCGCCAATGGCCGACCAGGTGGTGTCGATCCCGGCGATCATCAGCAGGATCATGGTGCCGCGGATGTGCTCCCGGCTGAGTTTGCTGCCCGCGATCTCCGCCCCGATGAGGAACGAGGTGAGGTCGTCCCTGGGGCGGGCGACGTGATCGTCGATCTGAGCGTCCATGTAGCCGTCGAGTTCGGCGAACATCTCCTCCCGCTCCTCGGCGGGACGATCGACCTCCTCCAGCACCAGGCGGATGAAGCGCCGGAAGCTGTCCGCGTCCTCCTGCGGGAAGCCGAGGAACCTCACGATGACCCGCACCGGGATGTGCTGGGCGTACTCGATGGCCGCGTCGAAGCTTGGCTGGCCCTCGGTCGCCGCGAGCAGTTCCCGGCACAGCTCCCGGGTGAACGGCTCGAGCGGAGCGACCTGCCTGGGCGCGAAGGCGGGCAGCAGCATCCCCCGGGCCATGCTGTGGAACGGCGGGTCCGAGGTGATCGGCGGGGACAGCCCGATGGGCGCGGGCAGGTCCTCGGGACCTGGCCGCTCCTCGCTGACCACGACCGAGCGGGAGGTGAAGTGCTCGGTGTCGTAGGCCACCTCGGAGACCAGTTCGTGGGTCACCGGCAGCCACGTCCCGCCGTAGCGGTCGCTGTGCGCGACGGGACAGCGCTGGCGCAGGTCCTCCCAGATCGGGTACGGATCGGCCACCCAGCCGGGATCGGTGTGATCGAAGTCGGTGGCCCAGTCCTCGACCGGGGGATGGCGGCTGGTCACGGCGGTTCCTCCGTCAGGGATATGGCTGATCTCAGGGTACGGCGGTTAGCTGTCATCAAGAAGGTGCCGCCGGTAGGCCATCGCGGCGGCCTCGCCGCGCGAGGCGACGCCGAGCTTGCCGAGGATGTTGGACACGTGCACGCTGGCCGTCTTGGGCGAGATGAAGAGCTCGGCGGCGATATCGCGGTTACTACGGCCGGCCGCCACCAGGCGCAGCACTTCGAGCTCGCGCTCGGTGAGCCCGAACGGCGCGGCCCCTTCGGGCTGGACTCGCTGCCCCGGCCGGGAGGGCAGGTCGACGCGGGCCCGCCGGGCCAGCGAGCCGATCTGCCCGAGCAGAGGGCGCGCGCCCAGACGGTCGGCCAGATCGGCCGCGCGGCCGAGCCGGACGGCTGCGGCATCCCGGTTCCCGCCCGCGGACGCGGCGCTCGCGGCGCGCAGTAGCGCGTACGCCTCCTGCTGGGGCTGAGCCAGGGCGGCCCAAGCCGAGGCGGCGGCGTCCCAGCCGGCCAGGTCGCGGCGGCCGTCGGCGCGGGCCGCTTCCGCGGCGAAGGTCGCCGCCCAGGCCTCGTGCAGCGGCCCGGGCCGGTCCGTGCTCCCGGCCCGCAGTTCCAGGTCCTTGCGTAGCCGGCCCGGGTCGCAGGCCCCCGGCGGCAGGCTGATCGCGCTCGCCTCGGCGCAGGCGCGCATGGCCGCGGCCAGCAGCGGCCACAGGTACCGCGGATCGGCCGGCCGGTCACGGATCAGGGCCGCTCGCCCGGCGTCCAGGGCGCCCGCGAGGTCGCCCCTGGCCAGCCGACCGTCGATTTCGAGCCGGGCGAACAAGAGCAGGCGCTGGCTCTCCGCCTGCACTCCGGCCGACAGCGAGCGCAGTTCGTCCAGCGCCCGTTCGGCCGTTTCCTCGTCCCCCCGGGCCATGGCGATATGAGCCCGGACCTCGAGCGGCCCGAAGCGTCCCAGCGGCGACAGGTCCAGGCCGAGCACCTCGTCCAGGATCTCTACGGCCTCGTCCCAGCGCCCAGCCGAGGTCAGGGACTCGGCCAGGTTCCCGGCGATCGGCGCCGCGATCTGCCGGCCCAGGCCGAGCTGCCTGGCCCGGGCCAGGCCCTCCCGGCCCGCCGGAATGGCGAGCTCGTGTCGGCCGCCGCCCTCGAGCGCGTTGGTGATGGTGAGGTAGGCCCACGCCTCGAGCAGCCCGAAGCCGGCCCGCCGGGCCGCCTGCTGCGCGCTGCGCAAGGCGGCCATGGTGTCCTCGCCCCGGAGAGCTCCGAGTGCGGCCAGCGCCATGTCGGCTTCGACCCGGTGCTCCTCGTCGCCGAGCTGTCCGGCGAGAGCGCGCAGGTCCAGGGCCATGCGCTCGGATTCCGCATAGCGGTCCTCCCGCTTCAGCGCCCAGCAGAGCCTGGCGAGGATCTGGGCCCGTATCAGATTCGGCGCGCCCGCCAGGCGCAGCGCCGCGTGCAGGTCATCGAGCTGCCCGGGGAGCAGCAAATCCTGCCGGAGCCCGGCGCGGTGGCGGAGCATCAAGGCCATCCGTTCGGCATCATCGGCGGCACCGAGCTCGGCGATGGCCGCCTCGGCCAGGGCCAGGCCGCGTTCCGGCTCGCCGGCCCAGCGGGCGGCGTCGGCGGCGAGCTCGAGCACGTCCACGTGATCCAGGCCGGCCGGACGGGCGGATCCGGGCACCCGGTCCCACAGCTCGAGCACCTGCTCGAGCATCCGCAGCCGCTGCGCGTACGCCAGGGCCGCCCCCGCGGCATCCGCCGCCCGCCACGCGGCCGCCAGCGCGCGCTCGTCGTCCTGCGCGCCGCGCCAGTGCAGCGCGGCCAGGACCGCGCGGGTGCCGTCCGGCCCGGCCCGCGAGCCGGACTCAAGCCCCGCCTCCAGCGCCCGGGCGAAGGCACGGTGCGCCTGAGCGCGTTCTCCGGGCAGCATCTCCTCCAGCACCGCCTCGCGGATCAGCTGGTGCCGGAAGGCGTATCCGTCGGAGTCGCTGACCAGCACGTTAGCGTCGACGGCCGGGCGCAGGGCGGCGGTCAGGGCCGCGTCATCGAGCCCGGTCACGGCCGCGAGCAGCAGATGACCGAGCCGCGCGCCGCCCGCGGCGGCGACCCGCAGCGCCTGCCGCGTCCGCTCCGGCAGCGCCGTGACCGCGGCCAGCAGCAGGTCCCGCAAGGACGCCGGCAGCTCGGCGCTGACCGTGCCGTCGGGGTTCACCAGGGCCTCGGTGAGCAGCGGGACACCGCCGCCGCGCTGGTACACCTCGCTGATCAGCGCGGCTCCCGGCGGCCGCCCCAGGATGCCCTCGAGCTGCACCGCGGCCTGGGCGCGGGACAGCCGGGCCAGGTCAAGGCGGGACACCCCGTCCGCCCGGGCCAGCCCGGCGAGCAGCGGCCTGAGCAGGTCATTGCGGTTGAGCTCGTCGGACCGGAACGTGACCACGAGCAGCACCCGCGCCTGCTGGATGTTGCGGACCAGGAAGCTCAGCAGGTCACAAGTCGGACGGTCGGCCCAGTGCAGGTCCTCGACCACCAGGACGACCGGCTGTTGTTCGGCGAGGGTCTCGAGCAGGGTGAGGAGCACCTCGAAGAGGCGGGCGCGTGCCGTCTCGGGGTCGGCTCCCGCCGGTGGGGTACCGAAGTCGGGCAGCAGCACGCCCAGCTCGCCCGCGGCCCGGCCAGGCAGCAGCCCGGCCACCTCGACGGCACCCCGGGCGCGGACAAGCTGGCGCAGCGCGGCGGTGAACGGCGCGTAGGGCAGGCCGCCCGCGCCCAGCTCGACACATCCCCCGGCGAGGATCACTGCGCGGTCCCCTACTGTCCCGGCGAACTCCGTGACCAGCCTGGACTTGCCGCCCCCGGCTTCCGCGCCGACCAGCACGGTGCGCGGCGTCCCGCCCGCAGCATCCTCGAACGCGTCAGCCAGCAGCGTGAGCTCAGCCTCCCGGCCCGCGAAAACCGGGCTCACCAAGCCAGCGGCCATCAACGGTGCGCGGCGGGTATTCCGGCCTTCAGGCTGGAGGTGTAGCCGCACTCCCTCCCCTCGGCGTGCCCGCCCGGAAATGTCGGTGCCGGGCCGTAGGATCGGCGTGCCAGTGGCCCCGACAGGCGGCAACCTCCGGGGCCGTGTCCGACCCCGAACATCCGGACCCGGTGCAAGTGAGACGAGCCTACAAGTTCCGCGCCTACCCCACGCGGCCCCAAGAGGGCCGCGCGGTGCGGCTGCTGGCCGATCACTGCGACTTGTATAATGCCGCGCTGATGGAGCGCCGCGAGGCGTGGCGGATGCGGCGCGTCAGCGTCAGCTACGGCGCTCAGTCCGCTCAGCTCAAGGAGATACGCCGCGCCGATCCCGACGGGCAGGGGTGCCACTCGTTCACCGCCCAGCAGCAGACCCTCCGCAGGCTGAACACTGCATTCGCCGCGTTCTTCGACCGGGTCAGGGCCGCGGACAAGGTAGGGAGGAAGCAGCCGGGCTACCCGAGGTTCAAGCCGTATCAGCGGTTCGGCCAGGTCTTGTTCGTCGCCGGGGACGGCGCGAAGTGGCAGCCGTCCGGTTCCGGCAGGTGGGCGCGTGCCGCCTTCCAGGCGGTCGGGTCGGTCAAGGTGCGCCAGCACCGCGAGGTTCGCGGCACAGTCAAGGCGCTCCGGCTCAAGAGGGAGTACCGCCGCTGGTACGTCATCGTGATCACCGAGACTGAGCCGGTTCCGCTTCCCGCAGCCGGGCGCAGTGTAGGCGTGGATGTCGGCGTGGCCCGGTTCCTGACCAGCAGCGACGGCGAGATAGTCGCCAATCCGCGGTTCCTGGCCGCGTCGGCGCAGGTCATCGCGGACCTGGAGCGCCGCAAGGCCCGCGCCCGGCCCGGGTCGGGCAACCGCAAGCGCCTCAGGCGCGCCGTAGCCAGGGAATGGCGCGCAGTCCGCAACCGGCACCGCGACTTCCACCACAAGACCGCGCGGGCGCTTGTCGATCAGTGCGATGCGATCGCGCTGGAGAAGCTGAACATTGAGAGCATGACGCGCAAGCCCGCGGCGAAGCCCGATCCTGATCGGCCAGGGTCGTTTCTTCCCAACGGAGCCGCCGCGAAGGCAGGACTCAGCAAGTCGATCCTTGATGCAGCCTGGTATCAGTTCACCTGCATCCTCGTCAGCAAAGCGGAAGAAGCTGGCCGGCGAGTGGTATTCGTGAACCCGGCCGGGACAAGCATCAACTGCCATCAATGCGGGCGAAGATGCGAGCGCCTGCAACAGAAGACCGTGACTTGTCCCGTGCATGGCGCGATGGACGCCGACGTGAACGGGGCGATCAACATTGCTTCCAGGGCCGGACTGGGCTCTGGTCAGGCTACTACGGCAGCTTGAGAAGCTGCCGCCTTCAGGCGGCAGAGCAGTCACACCCTCATGATGTCAGTTCGCGATCCCGGCCATGGCCGGCGGCGTGGGCCGGTCAGGACGGCAGGTCCATGACGAATCGCACCCGGTCCTGCCCGGGGCCGTCGTACCCGGTGGCCACCGGGATGCCGTCCACCTGAGCGTCGCCGGGCTCGAGCCGGAACCCCATCCGGCGGTGGAACGCAATCGAGCCGGTGTTCACCGGCGAGGTGATCGCCCGCACGCGCGTGCAGCCCCGGCCCCGCACCGCGTCGAAGAGCGTGCCGTACAGCCGCCGGCCGAGGCCGTGGCCCCGCTCTCCCGGATGAACGCCGACGAAATGGATGTAGGCGTCGCCCGGCTGCGACTGGGAGACGAACCCCACCAGGAACCCGGCCAGGGTGCCGTCCAGATCGGCGGCGAAACTGGTGTCGGTGAAGTGGTCGAAGAACAGCCTGGGCAGCATCCGGGCCATGGCGCGACCCCCCCACCAGTCATCGATCACCGCGTTCACCGGCGCGAAGTCGGACGGGCGAAGCGGCCGGATCCGCGCCTCCGCGGTCACCGGCTGGCCTGCCTCGAGGCGCATCGTCGCATCACCACTAGCCTAGGTCCGCACGGCCGACGCCAGCCGGGCAGGCCAGACCGCGCGGAATGTGACGGCGGTTCCACGGGAGGTGATCGCTGACGTGGCCACGACGGGAGGACTGTGGATCCGGTTCCTGTCCGGGCCGGACATCGATTCGCTCGGGCTCTCGAACGCCGAGATCGTCGACGCGGTCGAGGATGCCGTGCGGGCCCACGGCGACGGGCGCGTGGTGGTCGAGCCGAGGGTGCACCTCGTCCCGGACAACGACGGCGCCGGTCATTTCAACGTACTCCGCGGCCACCTGTCGGCCAGTGGTGCCCAGGCCGGTGGTGCACGAGCCGGTGGTGCCCAGGCCGGTGGTGCCCAGGCCGGTGGTGCACGGGCGGGCGGCTCGCGGGCCGGGGTGAGCGGCGTCAAGGTGGTCGGCGACTTCGTGGCCAACTACGCCGCCGGGCTGCCCAGCGAACTCGGGCTGCTGACGCTGTACGACCCGCGCACCGGCGTTCCGCTGTCGATCATGGACGCCACCCTGATCACCGCCTGCCGGACCGGTGCGATGACCGCGGTGGGCGCCCGCTACCTGGCCCGGCCGGACTCCCGGGTGCTCGGCCACGTCGGGGCGCGCGGAACCGCGTTCTGGAACGTCGTGCTGCTTGACGAGC
>Ga0318554_10001320_pt1 | contig 10091 bp, 8 predicted proteins | sample GRESIP082b2f22_FD_203687 | JGI IMG/M metagenome (GOLD analysis project Ga0318554, IMG submission 203687) | Tropical soil microbial communities from Luquillo Experimental Forest, Puerto Rico - GRE.SIPMG.082b2f22 | ecosystem: Environmental > Terrestrial > Soil > Tropical forest > Bulk soil... | reverse complement strand
CGGCCTGTTCCAGGGTGCGGGCTGGACGCGCTACGTGCGCTCGGCGACGCTCGACGTCATCCGCCTCGACTACGTGACGACGGCGCGCAGCAAGGGCCTGCGCGAGCGCGTGGTGCTGCTCAAGCACGTCGTCCGCAACTCCATGATCCCGGTCGTGACGCTCGTCGCGCTGACGATGCCGCAGGTGTTCGGCGGCGCCGTCGTCACCGAGCAGATCTTCCGCGTGCCCGGCATTGGCTCGCTCCTCATCGATGCGATCCAGCGCAACGACACGCCGGTCGTGATGGCGGTGACGTTCGTGTTCGCGTGCCTCGTCATCCTGTTCAATCTCCTCGCCGACATCCTCTATGGCTGGCTCGACCCCCGCATCAGCTACCGCTGAGCTCGTGCCGGCAGCGCCGCGGCGGCGGAGCGTCTCGCCGTGGGCGGAAGCCTGGCGGCGCTTCCGGCGGCACCGGCTCGCCGTGCTCGGCCTCGTCGTGCTTGCGCTGATGGTGCTGCTCGTCGCCTTCGGACCGTTGGTCTGGAAGGTGCAGATCAACGACATCGACTTCAGCGCTCGCCTCCACACGCCGAGCGCGGGCCATCCGTTCGGCACCGACGACCTCGGCCAGGACATCTTCGCGCGCATGCTCTACGGCGGCCGCATCTCGCTTGCGGTCGGTCTCTCGGCGATGCTGATGGCGATGGTCGTCGGTGTCACGATCGGCGCGATCGCCGGCATCTCGCGCGGCGCGATCGACGCCGCGCTGATGTGGCTCACGGACCTGTTCCTGTCGCTGCCGCTCCTGCCGTTGCTGCTGATCCTGACCTATCTCTTCCGCGACGCGCTGAAGAACGTGTTCGGCCCCGAGATCGGCGTCTTCATCCTCGTCGTCGTCGTGATCGGCGCGTTCGGCTGGATGTCGGTCGCGCGGCTCGTGCGCGCGCAGTTCTTCTCGCTGCGCGAGAAGGAGTTCGTCGAGGCTGCGCGCGCGCTCGGCGCCTCGGTGCCGCGGCAGGTGACGCGGCACATCCTGCCGAACGCGCTCGGGCCGGTGATTGTCGCCGGCACGATCAACGTCGCCGCGGCGATCATCCTCGAGTCGACGCTCTCGTTCCTCGGCCTCGGCTTTCCGCCCGACATCCCGACCTGGGGCCGCATCCTCTTCGACAGCAAGGAGTACCTCGACATCGCGCCGCACTGGTCGCTCTTCGCCGGCACTGCGATCTTCCTGACGGTGCTGTGCATCAACTTCGTCGGCGACGGCCTGCGCGACGCGCTCGACCCGCGCAAGGTGCTCTGATGGCGACCGGCGCTGCCCGCCCGATCCTGCAGACGTCGCCGTCGCGTTCCGCGCGCATCGCCGAAGGCACGCCCGAGCAGCGCCTGCTCGACATCCGCGGCCTGAAGACGCACTTCAAGACCGACGACGGCTGGCTGCACGCGGTCGACGGCGTCGACCTCGGCGTCGATCGCGGCCAGACGGTGAGCGTCGTCGGCGAGTCGGGCTGCGGCAAGACCGTCACCGCGATGACGATCCTCAAGCTGTTGCCGATGCCGCCGGGCAAGATCGTCGCCGGCGAGGTGCTCTGGCAAGGACGCGACCTCGTCGCCGCGAGCGGCGAGGAGATGCGGCGCGTCCGCGCCAAGGAGATCGCGATCGTCTTCCAGGAGCCGATGACGTCGCTGAATCCGGTCTACACGATCGGCGAGCAGATCGCGGAAAGCCTGCGCCTGCACGAAGGCCTCTCGCGCAGGGCCGCGTTCGATCGCGCGATCGAGATGCTCGCGCTCGTGCGCATCCCGACGCCGGAGCGGCGCGTGCGCGACTACCCGCACCAGTTCTCGGGCGGCATGCGCCAGCGGGTGATGATCGCGATGGCGCTCGCCTGCAATCCCAAGCTCTTGATCGCGGACGAGCCGACGACGGCGCTCGACGTCACGATCCAGGCGCAGATCCTCGACCTCCTCGGCGAGCTGAAGGAGCGCCTCGGCATGGCGATCCTGCTCATCACCCACGCGATGGGCGTCGTCGCCGAGGTCGCGCAGCGCGTCGTCGTGATGTACGCCGGCCAAGTCGTCGAGGAGGCGACGGTCGAGGCCCTGTTCGCGCGCCCGCGCCATCCGTACACGCAGGGGCTGATCCGCTCGATCCCGCGCATCGACACCGCCGCGACCGAGAAGGTGCGCCTCGAGCAGATCCCCGGCACGGTGCCCAAGCTGATCGCGCCGGCCGAAGGCTGCCGCTTCGCGGCGCGCTGCCGCTACGCGGCTCCCGAATGCGTCGCGGCGACGCCGGCGCTGCGCGAGCCGGTGCCGGGCCACAAGGTGCGCTGCATCTTCGACGTCTTTCCGGCACCGCATCCGCCGATGGCGGCGCAGCACGCCGCGGAGGCGTCGCAATGAGCGCGCCGCTGCTGCAGGTCAAGGAGCTGGTCAAGCGCTTCCCGATCAGGGGCGGGCTGCTGAGCCGCGAGGTCGAGAGCGTGCATGCGGTGAGCGGCGTCAGCTTCGACCTCGCTGCCGGCGAGACGCTCGGTCTGGTCGGCGAGTCGGGCTGCGGCAAGAGCACGACGGGGCGCTGCATCCTGCGCCTGATCGAGCCGACCTCGGGCGAGGTCTGGTTCGAGGGCAAGGACGTCACGCGTGCGAGCAAGGACGAGCTGCGCGCGCTCGCGCGCGACATGCAGATCATCTTCCAGGACCCGTACGCGTCGCTCAATCCGCGGATGACGGTCGGCGCGATCGTCGGCGAGGCGCTGACGATCCACAAGCTCGCGAAGACGCGCGCCGAATATGAAGCGCGGATCGTCGAGCTGCTCGAAACGGTCGGCCTCAACGCCGACCACATGCGCCGCTACCCGCACGAGTTCTCGGGCGGGCAGCGGCAGCGGATCGGCATCGCGCGCGCGCTCGCGGTCAGCCCCAAGCTCGTCGTTTGCGACGAGGCGGTCTCGGCGCTCGACGTCCCGATCCAGGCGCAGGTGATCAACCTGCTCGAGGACCTGCAGCGCCAGCTCCACCTCACCTACATCTTCATCGCGCACGACCTCTCGGTCGTCGAGCACATCAGCACGCGCGTCGCGGTGATGTACCTCGGCCGCATCGTCGAGATCGCGCCGGCAAAGCAGCTCTACACGCAGCCGCTGCATCCGTACACCGAGGCGCTGCTGTCGGCGGTGCCGATCCCCGACCCGCAGGTCAAGCGCAAGCGCATTCCGCTGCAGGGCGACGTGCCGAGCCCGATCCGGCCGCCGACCGGTTGCCACTTTCACACCCGCTGTCCGATCGCCCAGTTCCCGATCTGCAGCAGCGAGGAGCCCAAGTTGAAGGAAAGCCGGCCCGGACATCGCGTCGCGTGCCACTTTCGCGGTTGAGCGCGGCGTGCACGCGTGCGTCGAAGGTGCGCTACCGCGACTCGGCGGAGCTCGTCGCCGAGCCTTCGACGTGCGAAGGCGCTGGCTCGGACCGCGCGCGGACAGGGATGAGCGTCGCGCCGACCGCCGCCGCCAGCATCGCGCACAACGCACCGACGCCGAACGCGAGTCGGTAACCGTCGTTCAATGCGGCGATGTCGGCCGCGCCGGTCGATCCCGAGCGCGCCGCCGCCAGGCTCGCGAGCACTGCGAGGCCGAGTGCGCCGCCCATCATGAACGCGGTGTTGACGATCCCGGAGGCGAGGCCCGACTCGCTCTCGTCGACGTCGCGCATCGCGGCGAGCAGGAGCGGGTTGAACGCGATCCCCGCGCCGAGGCCGAGCAGCAGCATTCCGGGCAGCACGTCGACGACGAACGAACCCGCGACGGGAGCGCGCGCGAAGAGGGCGAGGCCGAGCGCGGCGCAGACGAGCCCGGCGACAAGCGGCGCGCGGATGCCGAAGCGAAGAACGACGCGCGCCGAGACGCCGAGCGAGCACGCCGCCATGATCAGGTTCGACGGCAGGAACGCGAGGCCGACCTGCATCGCGCCGTAGCCGAGAACGCGCTGCAGGTAGAGCGCCGAGAGGAAGAACCACGCGAACATCGCCGCCGACCAGAGCACCGCGATGACGTTGGCGGCGGCGAGCGTCTTCGAGCGGAACAGGCGCAGCGGCATCAGCGGCGACGCGACGCGCGATTCGATCGCGACGAAGATCGAGAGCAGAACGGCCGACGCGGCGAGCACGCCGAGCGTGCGCGGCGACGTCCAGCCGGCCTCGTTGCCGCCGACGATCGCGTAGACCGCGAGCATCAGCGCGACGGTGACGCTGACCGCGCCGCCGACGTCGAGCGCGACACGTTGCCGCGCGGCGTCGTCCTTCGGCAGCAGCGCGACGCACAGGCCCAGCACCGCGGCGCCGATCGGCACGTTGACGAGAAAGACCCAGTGCCAGTCGTAGGCCTCGGTGAGGACGCCGCCGAGCAGCACGCCGATCGAGCCGCCGCCGGCGCAGACGAAGCTGTAGACCCCCATCGCCTTGGCGCGCTCGCGCTCTTCGACGAAGAGGTGCATCAGGAGCGCGAGCGCGACCGCGTCGACGATCGCGCCGCCGATTCCCTGCGTCGCGCGCGCGGCGACGAGCGCGAGCTGCGTGTCCGCGAATCCGCACACCGCCGACGCGCCGGTGAAGAGCACGATGCCGACCATGAACACGCGACGGTGTCCGTAGAGGTCGCCGAGCCTTCCGCCGAGGAGGAGAAAGCCGCCGCACGTCAGCAGATAGGCATTGAAGACCCACACCAGCGTCGCCTCGGTGAAACCGAGATCGGCGCGGATCGAAGGCAGCGCGACGTTGACGATCGTCGCATCGAGAACGACCATCACGACGCCGAGACAGACGACGGCGAGCGCGAGCCAGCGGCGGGCCGCGGGATTCGATGCGGTCATGGATGACGACGAGCGCGAGGCGAAGCGGCGAATGGTAGGTGAGCGACGGCGACGGCTGATCGGTGCGATGGCGGCGGCGCCGGTGGTGCTCGGCGGCGCGGCGCCGCTCGCGGCATTCGCGGCACCGGATGCGAAGGCGCGCGATCGCGTTCGCCCCGGCGATCCCGGCTGGCCGAGCGACGCCGATTGGCAGCGCTTGAACGCCGCGGTGGGCGGCGCGCTCGTCAGGGTCGTATCGCCGTTCGCTGCGTGTCGCGCCGATCCGCGCGCGCCGTCGTGCGAGGCACTGTTCCGGTCCCCCGCGAATCCGTGGGCGATCGGCGACGACGTCGCGCTGACGCAGACGTTCGGCTGGGTCGGTGCGTGGACGACGTCGCCGAGCGCGTATGCAGTCGTCGCGAGGAACGCCGCCGCCGTCGCCGCTGCGGTCGACTTCGCGCGCGAGCGGCGCGTGCGACTCGTCGTCAAGGGCGGCGGCCACAGCTACCAGGGCACGTCGAACGCGGCCGACTCGCTGCTCGTCTGGACGCGACGCATGAACGACGTGCGCCTCGACGACGCGTTCGTTCCCGCGGGATGCAGCGGCCGCATCGCGCCGCAGCGCGCCGTGCACTGCGGTGCCGGCGCGGTGTGGGCGCACGTCTACGACGCGGTGACGACGAAGGCGGGGGGCTATGTGCAAGGCGGCGGCTGCACGACCGTCGGCGTCGCCGGGCTCGTGCAGAGCGGCGGCTTCGGCAGCTTTTCGAAGGCGTTCGGCACCGCCGCGGGAAGCCTTCTCGAAGCCGAGGCCGTGACCGCCGACGGCAAGGTCCGCGTCTGCAACGCGTGCACGAACGAGGACCTGTTCTGGGCGTTGAAAGGAGGCGGCGGCGGCAACTTCGCCGTCGTCACGCGGTTGACGCTGAAGGTGCATCCGCTGCCGGAGACGTTCGGCGCCGTCAACCTCACCGTGCGCGCGACGTCGGACGCGGCGTATCGAAAGCTCATCGCGCTCACGCTCGACTTCTGCGCCGGCACGCTCGTCGGCCCGCACTGGGGCGAGCAACTCCGCTTCCTGCGCAGCAACGCACTGCAGGTCTCGATGGTGTTCCAGGGCCTGGGGCGAAGCGATGCGGTCGCGGCGTGGCAGCCGTTCTTCGCCACGATCGACGCGAGCCCGAGCGACTTCGACCTCGAGTTCTCACCGCTGCGCATCGTCTCGACCGATGCGCGCACGTTCTGGGCGCCGACGCTCTTCAAGCGCACCTTCGGCTTCATCAAGCGCGACGATCGCCCCGGCGCGCCCGAGACGAACGTCTTCTGGCCGGGCGACCAGGGCCAGGCCGCGCAGATGCTGCACGGCTTCGAATCGCTCTGGTTGCCGATGGCGCTCTTGCAGCCGCCGCGCCGCGCAGAGCTCGCCGATGCGATCTTCGCGGCGACGCGGCACTGGACGGTCTCACTGCATCTCAACAAGGGCCTCGCGGGCGCGCCGCCGCAGGCGATCGCGGCGGCGCGCGACACCGCGACCAACCCGGTGGTGCTCGACGCGTTCGCGCTCGCCATCCTCGGCGCGCACGGCGGACCGGCGTATCCGGGCGTCCCCGGTCACGAACCCGACGACGCGCTCGCCCATTCGCAGGCAGCGGCGATCGACCGCGCTGCGGCGGCGTTGCGCAACGTCGCGCCCGATGGCGGCGCCTACGTCTCCGAGAGCAACTACTTCCAGCGCGACTGGCAGCGCGCGTTCTGGGGCACGAACGCGGCGCGGTTGCGCGCGATCAAGGCCGCGGTCGACCCCGACGGCCTCTTCGTCACCCACCACGGGCCGGCGGACGAGGCGTAGGCTGCGTCCGCCGGCGTTCGATCGTCGAGCGCTCGCGTCGCGTGCGCGATCAGCGACAGTCGGCCGCGGTGCCCGGCGAGTAGCGCCACTCGTGCGCGACGGCGCGCTCCTGCACCGTGCCTTCGATGCGCGCGAGCAGGTCGGCGCCATCGCGCCAGTATGAGATCCGGTTCGGGAACGCGCGCTCGGGGTTGGCGAACACCGCGCGCCCGGCCGCGCTCTCGACGAGGCGAAATGGCACCGGCGTCCGGCCCTGCGGTGAGGCCCAGTACACCCAGGCATCACCGTCGCGCGCGATGCGCAGGTGCTCCCAGCTCGCCTTGCCATCGCCTGACGTCGACAAGCTGGCGCCGAGGAGGATGTCGCCGCGCGGTCCGAGCCAGCGCTCCTCGACGACTTCGCCGTCGCGGCACTGTCGCCAGTCGCCCGCCAGCCACGACAGCTCGCTCGCCGCGGGAGCCGCGTGCACCGCCGGCATGGCGGCAGCACCGGCGAGGAAGAGGGCGATCGAGATGCGCATGCGCTGGGCCGTTCGTGGACGATGGCGGCGAGGATAGGCGGCGGCGGTTCGAGCGCCTTGTAGCTTTGCGACGTGGAGTGAGCGTCTCGTCAGCCGGCGATGTCGACGAGGCTCGTCGCGATGCCGCCGCGCCGCTTCGCCCACTCGGAAGGGGAGCGACCGAGCAGGCGGCGGAAGTCGCGCGCCATCTGCGGATGGTCGAAGAAGCCGGCCGCTTGTGCACGCTCGGACCAGGTCGACCACGGTGCGTCGCGCAGCGCATCGAAGACACGGCGCAACCGCACGATGCTGGCGAGCGTGCGCGGTGCGATGCCGACCACCTCGGCGAAGCGGCGCTGCAGCTGTCGCTCGCCGACGCCGGCGAGCGTGCACAGCTCTGCGAGCGCGACGCGCCCCTCGCTCGCGTAGAGACGATCGACGCATCGCTCGACGCCGGCGTCGCGGCGGCCATCGCTGATCGCGATGCGACGCGAGACGTAGTCGGCGAGTGCCGTGCGCGCCGCGTTTGCGTCGCGCGCGGCCGCGACGCTCGCCGCGAGCGACCGCGCCGCGGTCGCTCCGTGCAACGTCGCGAGGGCGATGCGGCGATCGTTGCAATCCGCCATCGAGCGACCCGCGAACGCCCACGCACCGGCGGGCGTGAATCGCACCGCGAGCACGTCGACGGCGCCGCGCGAGCGCAACACGAGCGGTCGCGTCAGTTGGCCGGCGAAGAGAAGCGAGGGTTGCGTCTGCCAGCGACCGTCGCCGCCGCGCTCCTGGTATGGCGCGCCGCGATGCACGATCAGCTCGGCGCGGCCGTCGGGCGGGATCGCCTGCTCGCCGCCGTCCTCGCTCGCTTCGAACGACCACAGGCAGTCGACATGCGCTGCGAGCGCCGCGTCGGCGGCGAACTCCTCGTAGTGCGGCGTCATCGCGCGAGCGCGTCGTCGAGCACCTCAATCCAGTGGCGCACCGGCGTCGCCGTTCCGCTCTGCAGATGCTGGATGCAGCCGATGTTCGCCGAGACGATCATCGCCGCGCCGAGCGGCGCGAGATGGCCGAGCTTGCGATCGCGCAGCGCGGTCGCGATCGACGGGTGCAGCACCGAGTACGTTCCCGCCGATCCGCAGCACAGGTGCGCTTCGTTGGCGGCGACGCGAACATCGAAGCCGAGCGCGGCGAGCGATGTCTCGACGACGCCTTTCACGCGCTGGCCATGCTGCAGGCTGCACGGCGGATGAAACGCGACGCGCGGCAGACGGCGGCCGCCGCGCGCATCGTCGCGCGCTCCGCCATCGGCGCCGCTGCGCCGCTCGGGCGGCAGCGCGAGCAGCGGCTTCAGCAGCGGGACGAGATCGGGCAGCAACTCCGCGACGTCGCGCGTCGCATCGGCGATGCGTCCGGCCTTCGTCGCATACGACGGATCGTGCGCGAGCGAATGCCCGTATTCCTTCACCGTCACGCCGCAGCCCGACGCATTCATCACGATCGCCTCGACCTCGCCGCGCTCGACGTACGGCCACCAGGCGTCGACGTTGGCGCGCATCTGCGCGAGGCCGCCGTCGCGATCGCTCGTGTGCAAACGGATCGCGCCGCAACAGCCGGCACCCGCGGCGACGATCGTCTGGATGCCGGCGGCGTCGAGCACGCGCGCGGTCGCGGCGTTGATGTTCGGTGCCATTGCGGGCTGCACGCAGCCGGCGAGCAGCAACACCTTGCGCGGATGCACGCGACGCGGCCAGCCGACCGCGCGGTCCGGCTGGCGCAGCGGCACCTTCGCCTTCAGCGCGCCAGGCAGGAATCCGCGCACCGCCTGGCCGAGCTTCATCGCCGGCGAGAACAGCGGCGACGTCAGCCCCTCCTTCAGCGTCCAGCGCAGCGCCTGTTCGGCCGACGGTCGCGGCACGCGCTCGTCGACGATGCGCCGGCCGATCTCGACGAGATTGCCGTATTGCACGCCCGACGGACACGTCGTCTCGCAGTTGCGGCACGTCAGGCAGCGATCGAGATGAAGCTGCGTCGCACGCGTCGGCGCGTGGCCTTCGAGCACCTGCTTGATGAGATAGATCCGTCCGCGCGGCCCGTCGAGCTCGTCGCCGAGCAGTTGGTACGTCGGGCAGGTCGCGGTGCAGAAGCCGCAGTGCACGCACTTGCGCAGGATCGCCTCGGCCTCGTCGCCATCGGGAGTGCCGGCGAACTCGGGTGCGATTGCAGTCTGCATGTCGTCGTCGTCGTCAAAGCCCCGGATAGAGGCGGCCGCGGTTGAGGATGCCCTTCGGATCGAAGGCGCGCTTCAGCCGTTCGTGGATCGCGAAGAGCGGCGGCGCGAGCGGCGCGAACGCTCCCGCACCTTTGGCGCGCGAGCGAAACGCCGTCGCGTGGCCGCCGACCGTCGCCGCCGCGGCGCGCACCTCGGCCGCCGGCAGCGCGGTCGCGAGCCAGCGCTCGGCGCCGTGCCACTCGATCAGCTCGTCGCCGGCGAGGCCGAGCGGCGGCGCGGTCGCGGGCAACGACAAGCGCCAGAGCGTCGCGTCGTGATCGTCGATCGCTTCCTGAGCGGCGATGAAGAACGGATCGGTGTGATCGCGCAGGCTCTCCCAGAACGCGGCTGCATCGGCTGCTGCGATCGGCTCGCCGCCGACCGACCTGGTGCCCTCGACAACCGCGGCCTGCGAGCCGCGCAGGCGAACGATCAGGCTGCCGTTCCACCACGCGCTCGCGTCGAGCGGCAGCGGCCGCTGCCCCCACGCATGCAGCATCGCGAGCGCGTCGGCGGGCTTGCAGTCGAAGCGAAGCGTCGCTTCGGCGTCGGCGCGCGGCATCACCTTGAGCGAGACCTCGACGATGACGCCGAGGATGCCGAGCGAGCCAGCGACGATGCGTGAGACGTCGTAGCCGGCGAGCTGCTGCAG
>Ga0318554_10001319_pt1 | contig 10094 bp, 11 predicted proteins | sample GRESIP082b2f22_FD_203687 | JGI IMG/M metagenome (GOLD analysis project Ga0318554, IMG submission 203687) | Tropical soil microbial communities from Luquillo Experimental Forest, Puerto Rico - GRE.SIPMG.082b2f22 | ecosystem: Environmental > Terrestrial > Soil > Tropical forest > Bulk soil... | reverse complement strand
CCGCACGCCTGCACGTCGAGCAGGACTTCGTCGGGCCGCAGCGCCCGCGGGGCGGGGAAGTCGAGCAACTCCACGGGGCCGCCGATCTGGCGTATTCCGGCTGCTCTCACCGCCCACTCCTGCAGACGCGAACACTCACGCGGCGGACCGCCCGCTGCGTGCAGTCATAACCGAGACTCGCGCAGCACCGTCCGTACCGGCCCGCTGGTCTCCCCCGGCCCGGCGTGGCGGCCGAGGCGGCGGGAACAGGTCCGGCGAGTGACACCGGCGCGCTACCTGCGCCAGACTGTGTCGGACGGGCAGAACGAGGAGGCAGCACCGATGGGCCTTGAACGGCCGCCGGGACGGCCTGAAGGCCGGTCGCTGGGCCCAGGTCGCCGACCCGGCCGCTGGCTTGCCGGTCGATGACGTCCCCGGACGCCCCTGACTCCGAGAGCCGCGACGAATCCGAGACGGGCCGGCTGGAAGCTTTCAGTGACGGTGTGTTCGCGGTGATCATCACGATCATGGCTTTCGAGCTGAGGGCACCCGTTACCGGCAGCTTCGCCGGGCTGCGTGATCGGCTCCCGGCGCTGCTGATCTACATTCTGAGCTTCACGTTCATCGGGATCTACTGGAACAACCATCACCATCTGCTTCGCGCCGCCCGCCGGGTGACCCCGGGGGTGATGTGGGCGAACCTGCACCTGCTGTTCTGGCTTTCTCTCATACCGGTCCTGACCGCGTGGATCGGCGAGCACTACCGCCAGACTGCCCCGGCGGCGACCTACGGGCTCGTGTGCCTGGGGTCCGCGGTGGCGTACCTGATTCTGACCAAGGCGATCATCCGCGCCGATGGCACCGATTCGCTGGTGGCGGCGGCCATCGGACGCGACGTCAAGGGCCGCGCCTCGCTGGTGGTTTACGCGGCCGCGGCCGGGCTGGCGTTTGTGAGCCCTTTTATCTCCTACGCCCTGTACGCGGCGGTCGCGGTGACGTGGTTCGTGCCGGACCGTCGCCTCGCCCGCCGGTGACCACCTCCCTGTCCGGCGCCGGGCCGGCCTCGCCCTGGCCGGTGTCTGCTTCTCGCGGCCCGGCCGCCGCCGAACCTGAGTTGCCTGGCTCCCCACAGCCGCCCCGGCCATGATCCGCCGCTCTGTCGGTCGAGACCGGGACCGGCGTAGGTAGACCTAAGCCCACTACGGATGTGGGTGCTAGCCGATAGCTGGCCAGCCTGCCGTGGGCCGACAATTGCCTGGGAGGGGATCTCGTCCCTGACTCCGGGCTGAGTGCGGCGCCATTGTTAACCGGCACACATTGACCCCGACAGCGGCGACCAGAAGGCGATGGCAAAGGGGCATGGTCATGACTGAGGGCGCAACCCAGACGGTGGCAGGTTCCGGTGCCGGGATCGAGATCCTGCGCGCACCGGAGGAACTGGATCTGGCCACTGCCGACGGCCTCGCCGCGCAGGGCTGCGCCATCGCCGTCCACGCCGGGTTGCTGCTGCTCGATCTGACCAGCCTGTCCTTCTGCGACGCCCGCGGGCTCAGCGCCTTCGTCCGGATCGCCAACCAAGCCGACAGGACAGGATGCCGCTTGGCGCTCATCGCCCCCCAGCCGCGGGTGGCGAAAGTGCTGCGCATCTGCCAGCTCGACCAGCGGCTGCCAGTCTTCGCCACCACAGGCCAAGCCTTGGCAGGCCTAACGGCCGTGCCAGTACCCGCCGCCGGTTCGTGCGGGATCGGCGCCGGCTGAACCCGCCGGCTGCCGGCACCCGTTATCCGGCGATCTGACCGGGTAACCCCAGCCCTTCTGCTCGCACCGGCCCGATCCCCGGTGGGCAATCCATCGGGATTGACGATGGAAAGCCGGGCCGCAAGCCTGGGCTGGTGAGCAGCGACGCAGACCAGGCCAGGGAGTTCGCTGAGCTCTTCCGCGCGGCATACCTGACTTTTCACCGCCGAGACGGGCCGCGCAGCCAGTTGCCGAACGCCTCGCTCGCGGTACTTGAGCACCTGGCGCTGGCCGGGCCACTGACAATCGGCGAGGCAGCGGCGCACCTGTGCCGCGCGCAATCGGTGGTGAGCGAGATCGTCAGCCACCTGGAGCGCCAGGGCATGCTAGAGCGCGAAAGCGACCCGGCCGACCGGCGCCGGACCCTGATCTGGCTGACCCCGGCCGGGCACGCTGCTTTGCACCGCCAGCGCGAGGTACTCAGCACAGACCTGCTCGCCCACGCGCTGTCCCGGATGCACCCAGATCAAGCCGATGCGCTCTTGGGCGCGCTCCGCGCACTCGTTCAGTCGGCAACCCCGCCGCCACACATCTCAAGGAGTACATCGTGAGCACAACGCCCACCTGTGAAAGCTGCGGCATGCCGATCGAAACGGGCCGGTACTGCAGCCACTGCACCGACGAGACCGGCCAACTCCAGTCCTTTGAGGAGCGGTTCGAGCGAATGACCGCCTGGCAGGCCCGGCGCAGCCCTGACACACCGCGCGTGGAGATCGAACGCCAGACCCTCGCGTACATGGCCACTATGCCGGCCTGGCGTAACCACCCCCGCGTCACCTCTGGAGCTGGCTGACTATCTCAGCACGCCCTCATACCGTGGGGCCGGAGTGTGACGGTTTGTCCACACGGCGGATGCCCTATCCGCGGATCTGTCCGTCTGGCTCCGCTCCGGCAGAAGTCGGCGGCGCGCGGAAAGCGGTTGCGGCCGCTGATACCGTGATCATGTGACTGCCGTACGACAGATGAGCGCAGGCCTCCGGCATCCGCCAGCCGGGCTGTCCCAGGCCGGGGCGGGGGCTGGGCTCTTCGCATCGCGCCACCGTGGGGTGGCCCGATGAGTGATCCGCGGTAGCGCCTGGCGCTTCTCCGGTACGGCCGATCCGCCGTCGTGCCTTCACGTGGCTAGCTTTCGTTAACGCTCCGCCACGTGGTTGACCTGGTCACCATCGCCCGCCGTATGGCCGGGCTGTCACTCCTCGGTATCTGCCGCGCTCTCGCGCGCCGCCGCCCAGGCAGCTTGTCCCAGGAGACCGAGATGATCACGAACGACCACGATGACCAGGACCATGGCGCCACCCGGCGCCGTGGCGGGCTGCGCGACCTGGTAGCGGACATCGCGCCGCTGCGCACGTCCCGCGATTTCCGGCTGGTGTTCGCCAGCCGGACGATCACCCTGTTCGGCAGCCAGGCCACCGAGGTGGCGCTGCTCGTGCAGGCCAGACAGCTCACCGGCTCGGCGGTCGCGGTGGGCCTGCTCGGCGCGGTCGAACTGGTGCCGCTGGTGGTGTTCGGTCTGTGCGGCGGCGCGCTCGCCGACCGGCTGGACCGCAGACGGCTGATCCGGTGGTGCGAGGCCGGGTTGGGCGGCTGCGCGGCGCTCCTGCTGATCAACGCGTCGCTGCCGCGGCCGATGGTCTGGCCGCTGTACCTCATCGCCGCCGTGATGATGGCGCTGGCGGCCCTGCAGCGGCCGTCGCTGGACGCGTCCGTGCCGCGGATCGTCTCGCGCGATCAGCTGACCGCCGCCGCGGCGCTGCTGTCGCTATCGGCGAACGCGAGCGTGATCGTCGGCACCACGCTTGGCGGGCTGCTGGCCACCTGGCCTGGCCCGGGGGCCGTGTACGTCCTCGACGTGGCGAGCTTCGCCGTCTCGCTCGGGTTCCTGCGCTGGCTCGGCCCACTGCCCGCGCCCGTGGCGGCGGACGGCGAGGACGGGCCCGCCGGCGGGCTGGGCGGCCTGCTGGCCGGCCTCAGGTACGCCCGCGGGCGGCCGGAGCTCATCGGCTCGTACCTGGCCGACCTGGCCGCGATGACGTTCGCGTACCCGAACGCGCTGTTCCCGTTCATGGCGGCCGAGTTGCACGCGCCGTGGGCGGTAGGGCTGATGTTCGCGGCCCCATCGGCCGGCGCGCTGGCCGCGTCGGCGACCAGCGGCTGGACCGGCCGGGTGCACCGGCACGGCCGGGCCATCGCCCTGGCCGCGGCCGCCTGGGGGCTGGCGATCACCGGGTTCGGCCTGGCCCCGGACATCGGCGCGGCGCTGGCCCTGCTGGTCCTCGCGGGCGCCGCCGACATGCTGAGCGGGATCTTCCGGGGCGCGCTGTGGAACCAGACCATCCCGGACTCGCTGCGGGGCCGGCTGGCCGGGGTGGAGTTGCTCAGCTACGCCCTGGGCCCGTCGGCCGGGCAGATCCGGGCGGGCGCGGTGGCGAGCGTCACCACGCCCCGGTTCTCGCTCTGGTCGGGCGGGCTGCTGTGCGCGGCTGCGGTCGCCGCGGTGTGCGCGGCGCTACCCGGCTTCGTGCGCTACAGCGCCCGCAGCGCGTCCTCGACCGCGCGGCGCAAGGCCGGGCAGGCGTAGATCATCTCCCGGAGGCGTTTCGCCGGGACCCAGGCGTGCACGGCCAGGGCCAGCACGCTGAGCACCTCGCCACCTCGCGGCCCGTTGCCGCCGTTTCCTGCCGGTCAGCCCAGATAGTAGTCAGACGGCATGCGGTCACGAATACGGGCATCAACGGGCCTGAGCTTGGAATTGAGGTGTGCAGCCAACTGCCGGGCGCACCGCTCGGCCTCTACTGATGATCCATGTAAGTGCCCGCACACCTCAGTCTTGGTTCCGTAGCCGCATCCAGCCTGCAGCCGGCCCTCCCAGGCGCCCGACCACTCACACGGCGGGGTTGCCTGCCAGCGATTCAACTCGCGTCACCTCCTAGGCGGGGTTAGAGGCGCATTGAACCTCTCTGCTGACCGGGGCCATCGCATAGCCCCTTACCGCCTGCCTACCAGCGCGGCAAGCCCACCGCAAGGGCCTGCGGATGGCTCTGGCTGGAGTCTTCCGACCTGCCCGCTCGCTGGTGCGCCGGCCGCGTCAACGGCGCGAGGAGCGTGGTCTCGGCGCGGCTGAGGACGTCGGTCACTGCAGCGGCCCGAAGAAAGCTTGCAGGTCCGCGGCCAGCTGGGCTGGGGCCTCCATCGAGGGGAAGTGCTTGCCGCGCGGGAACTCGGTCCAGTGCGCACCGTCGGGGGCCGGGACCAGCTTGCGGACCGTCTCGTCAGCGCCGAAGACCGCGAAGCCCTGCGGCACGGCTGGCGGCGCGCCCCAGTCCGCGGAGTGCGCCTGCTCGTAGAGGGTGTGCGCGGCGGTGGCGCCGGAGCCGGTGAACCAGTACAGGCTGACTGTGGTGAGCACCTGGTCGCGGTCGACCGGCAAGTCGGTCCACTCGTGGACCTTTTCGGCGATCCAGGCGAGCTGCAACAGCGGTGAGTCGGCCAGGCCGTAGCCGATGGTCTGCGGCCGGCTGTTCTGGATCGCCAGGTAGCCGGAGCCCTCCTTCCTGAACGCGTCCATCCGGTCCAGGATCAGCTTGTCGACTGGGTCGCTGGCGTCGAGCCGGTCGGCCCTCCCGGGCAGGAAGGTGGCGGTGTTCGCCGCGGTCAGCGGGTCGGTGACCACGTGCACGCCGGTCACGTGCTCGCCGTCGAGGCTGGCGACCATGCCGGACACGCCCGCGCCGATGTCGCCGCCGTGCACGCCGTACCGCTGGTAACCGAGGCGGCGCATCAGCTCAATCCAGGCGCGTGCGGTGCGGCCCATCGCCCAGCCGGTCGCGGCCAGCGGGGTCGAGAAGGCGTACCCGGGCAGGGAAGGCGCGACGACATGGAAGGCCTGGCCCGCGGCCGGGTTGACCAGTGGCCCGATGAGATGCACGAATTCGGCGATAGAGCTGGGGAAGCCGTGCGTGATCAGCAGCGGCTTGGCGCCAGGCTGGCCGGACCTGACGTGCAGGAAGTGGATGTTCTGGCCGTCGATCTCGGTGGTGAACTGCGGGTAGGAGTTGAGCTGCGCCTCGGCGGCGTGCCAGTCGTAGCGGGTGCGCCAGTACTCGGCCAGCTCCTTCAGGTAGCTCAGCGGTACACCGCGGGTCCATCCCACGCCGGGCAGCTCGCCGGGCCAGTGGGCACCGGCCAACCGGTCGTGCAGGTAGTCGACGTCGGCCTGGGGGATCTCGATGCGGAAGGCCTGGATGGGTTCGCTCATCGCGGTGCTCCTTGTCCACGAGTTCTTGTGCTCACCCGGCAAGGCTAGGAACAATAGCGGAAAGAATCGTTCCTAGATTGTCATCAGGATCGGGGAATGCTGGAAACCTCGGCTCGGCTGCTGCGCCTGCTGTCTCTGCTGCAGGCCCGCCGCGACTGGACCAGTACCGAGCTCGCCACCCGGCTCGGAGTGAGCACCCGTACCATCCGCAACGATGTCGGCCGGTTGCGCGGGCTCGGCTATCCGGTCTACGCGCGGCCGGGGGTGGCCGGCGGATACCGGCTCGGCACCGGCGCAGCCCTGCCGCCGCTGCTGCTCGACGACGAGGAAGCGGTAGCGGTCGCGGTCGGATTGCGCACCGCCGCCAGCGGCTCGATCGCGGGGATCGAGGAGACCTCGGTGCGTGCGCTGGCCAAGTTGCAGCAGGTGCTCCCCTCGCGGCTGCGCCGCCGGGTCAGCGCCTTCCAGGCCTACGCGCTGCCGATACCCTCGCGCGGCCCGCAGGCCGACCCGGACGTGCTCACCGTGATCGCAGGCGCGTGCCGGGACCATGAGCGGCTCCGGTTTGACTACCGGGCGCATTCCGGGGCGGCCAGCCGGCGCTCGGTGGAGCCGTACCGGCTGGTGAACTACCAGCAGCGCTGGTACCTGGTGGCCTGGGACACCGAGCGGCACGCATGGCGCACCTTCCGGGTCGACCGGATCAAGCCGCGGACACCGGCAGGGCCGCGCTTCACGCCCCGGGCGCTACCGCCCGACCGGGAGATAGCGGCCCAGGTGGCCCGCGGAGTCGGCGAGGCGACCTGGCGGTACCGGGCGCGGGTGATCGTGCACGCGCCCGCGTCGCACGTGCGGGGCCGGCTGCCGATCCCTGTGGAGGTGGAGTCGCTCGGCGAGGACCAGTGCGCGTTCGAGCCAGGCGCAGACGACCCACAGCTGCTCGCCCTCTACCTGGGAATGCTGGACGCGGACTTCACGATCGTGGACTCGCCGGAGCTGGTAAATGCGCTGCACAAGCTGACCGGGCGCTATCAGCGCGCGATCGACGCCAGCCAGCACGCATCCGGCTAACATGCGCCGGCCAGTTGCTGGCATGCCTGGCGGACGGACACGGCCGCCCGGCCGGCCGCGGGCGGAACCGCACCACACTGACCCTGGACCCGCCTGATCGTGGTCGGCGTGCTGTACGGCCTGGCCTTCCTGACTGGCCTGGGGGCGTAAGACTGGCGCGGGCCGCCCGTTCGGTGCCCGCAGGGTGGTAGTACCTAGGGGTGTGGTGGCGCATCCGCGTGAGGTGCGTAGCCGGAGATGATGCGATGAGATGGATCGGGCGCAAGGCCGTCATCACCGTGGCGGCAGTGGTTGTGCTGGCTGGCTTCGTAAGCGCGCTGCTCGCGGCCTGCGGGCACGCGCCGGCACCGTCGCACGCGCGCCAGCTCCGGTCGCCGTTCACCGGTGAGCCGGTGCCCTCGCTGAACCGGGTGCTCGCGGTGAAGATCGACAACATCGTGTTCGCGCGGCCGCAGACCGGGCTCACCCGCGCCGACATCGTCTACGTGCTCCCGGTCGAGGGCGGGCTGAGCCGGTTCCTGGTGATCTTCTCATCGCACTACCCGCGCGTCATCGGCCCGGTGCGCAGCGCGCGCGAGGACGACCTGGAGCTGCTGCGGCAGTTCGGCCGGCCCGCGTTCGCCTACTCGGGCGCGACGGCTGCGCTGCTCCCCTACATCCACCGGCACGCCCGGATCGTGAACCTGTACGCGGGCACCGCCAGCGGCTACTACCGCGACTTCAGCCAGATCGCCCCCTACAACCTGTACGCGCACACCAGGCAGCTGCTGGCGCAGTCGGCCGGTGCCAGCAAGGCGCGCGACATCGGGTTCCGGTTCGGCCCGGCGCCGCCGGGCGGGAAGGTCACCCAGTCGGCGTCGGTGTCCTACCCGGCCGCCTCGTTCCGCTTCACCTGGTCGGCGGCCAGAGGGCGCTGGCTGGTGTCGATGGACGGCGCCCGGGCCCTGACCACCGACGGCGGGCGGCTGGCGCCGGCCACCGTGGTGATCCAGCACACCACGGTGCGCACCTCCCGGTTCCTGGAGTACGGCAAACCTCCGCCGTACGCGCAGAGCGTCGGGTCGGGCACCGCGCTGGTGCTGCGCGACGGCAAGGCCTGGACCGTGCACTGGTCCCGGCCCACCTTCCAGGGCGGCACCACCTTCACCACCGCGTCGGGGCGGCGGATGACTTTCGCCCCGGGCCAGATCTGGATCGTCCTCGCCTACCGATAGCGAGCAACCTCATGCCGCCGAGGGTCGCGGCTGCGCCGCGAGGGGGCGGGTGGTGGCTCGCGCGCAGCGAGGAGGGTACCCGTGAGGGCTGGTGACGCTGGCAGTCCGTTCGGTGCACCGGGTTTCCTGCAGGGATATGTTCCGCACCGCCCCGCCGGCCCGAAGGCGCGCCCTCCGGCCGGCCGTTTCTGAGCGATCAGCCCGCAGCAGGCCGGGGAAGCCGGGGGAATACGCCAACCCGCTCGTTAGTTATCGATATATCGATGACATATCGTCATCGTTGCTTACCCATCTAGACAGGAGTACGTCCATGAACGAGTTCTCTCACAAGACCAGCGGAGGAGGAACCCGTCCGCGCACCCGCCAGGTCCTGCCCAGCAGGGCGCTGCGCCGCCGGATGCTGCATCTGCACTCCCACCGCCACCACCGTTTCGGAGGTTGCGGTTCCGGAGTTGCGCAGAACGCCCGGCGTCAGGGCCGCGGCGAACGGATCCACGCCGTGCATGAGCTGCACCGGGCACTGGCAAACGTCACCCGCACGGGCGACGAGCAGTTGCGAGGTGAAGCCGCGCAGATCGTCGCCGAGGCGACGCTACGGCTGAACGGGCTGCTGGCCGCTGACCGGTGACATTTGCTGCCGACCCGGCATGTCCGGGCGCCAGAGCAGGGGTGGCGGACCGCTGATCAGACGCGGTGCACCACCCCTGCAGTATGCCCCGGGCATGACGGCGGGGCTGGGTTCCTGACCGGTGCTAGGTCAGCGCCGGGATGAGCACGTTGCAGAACACCTCGAAGCCGCTTTCCAGGTCCGGGTGCGGCCCGTGTTCCCCCGAGAAGGTCTGCGAGACGAACTCAAGATCGCCGTTGGACAGTGGGCGGAACGTCGTGGCGACCGTGACCACGCCCGCGTCCCGCGACAGCGTCGGACCATGGAGAATCGAGAGCTTCTCCGGCAGCCCCTTGAAGGTGTTGATGAACGTGATCGTGCCGTCAGCGTTCTGGATCGGGTCGTTAAGCCCGGTCACCTGCCCCGCCGAGAACATCACCACCGACTTGCCGTTATCGGCCGTGAACACCTGCCGGATCCTGCTCGTGTCGCGGAAGGTGTTGTCTGCGTAGAGCTTGAAGTTGTCCACGACATTGGCGACCGACGTTCCCGAGATGCCGCACACCTGGTCCGGGAACGTATCCGTGGACCTGGTGTGCTCATTGGCGATGGGGGCAGCGGCGAACGCAGCACCCGATGCGCCAATCGTCAGGGCCAGTGCGCCTGTCAGGACCAGGGCGAGTTTCCCCACCATCGCGGCCCGGCCGTGGGCACGCGCCGCGGTCAGCCCGCTTCCCAACCGCTCGGTCAGAAGAAATCGATGAGATCTGCGGCCGGGCGTGGCAACGCCACGGCCGTCGATTCCCGGAGCATTCATGTTTCCTCCCCTAGAAGATGTTGCCGGCCACGGGCCCGTCGGCACCGCCTTGCCGGCCGGTCTGCTACTGCCGGTCCGCGGACCGCCCATCGCACGATCGACGTCGCCAGCCCACGGCGAAGAAAGCGCAGGATCGCCAACGATGCCGCGAGACGCCGCCCTGCGACACGGCAAGGTCACCTACCAGGCCGACGGCGGCAGGCTCCGGAGTGCTGGGGCCACGCGCCCCACCCCCAGGCCACAACACCCGCGCCCGCAACGGCATGGATATCTCAGCGTCGTCACAGTGCTCGCCCGGCACGCAGCCGGGACGACCATGCCAGACAGCGCACGTACGTAAGGACCTCAGCG
>Ga0318554_10001317_pt1 | contig 10096 bp, 9 predicted proteins | sample GRESIP082b2f22_FD_203687 | JGI IMG/M metagenome (GOLD analysis project Ga0318554, IMG submission 203687) | Tropical soil microbial communities from Luquillo Experimental Forest, Puerto Rico - GRE.SIPMG.082b2f22 | ecosystem: Environmental > Terrestrial > Soil > Tropical forest > Bulk soil... | reverse complement strand
GTCGTCCGCCCCAGCAGGGCGGACCGCGAGGGCCGGGCCAGCCACATCCCCACGGCGGCGGCCCGTCTCGCCTGCCCCCACCTCCCTCGGCCACCGCGGGCTTCGAGAGCCTCACCGCGGTGCAGCCGCACGAGCGCCTTCGCCTGGAGACGGCCGCCGATCAGCTCTCCATGCGCGCCATGGACCTGATCACGCCCATCGGCAAGGGGCAGCGCGGGCTGATCGTGGCGCCGCCGCGCACGGGCAAAACCATCCTCCTCCAGCAAATCGCCAAGGCCGTGCTCACCAATCATCCGGAAGTAGCCGTGATCGTCCTCCTCGTGGACGAGCGCCCCGAGGAGGTGACGGACTTCCGCATGAACATCGGCAAGCAGGCGGAGATCGTGGCCTCCAGCAACGACAATCCGTACCGTCGCCATATCGAGGTGACCGAGCAGGTCCTCGACAAGGCCAAGCGCATGGTGCTGGAGAAGCGCGACGTGCTCCTTCTCTTCGACTCCCTCACGCGGATGACCCGCGCCTACAACAACGAGCTGAGCTCGCGCGGGCGCACCATGTCGGGGGGCATCGACAGTCGCGCCTTCCTGATGCCGCGAGCGTTCTTCGGCGCCGCGCGCAAGGTGGAGGAGGGCGGCTCGCTCACCATCGTGGGCACGGTGCTGGTGGATACCGGCTCGCGCATGGACGACATCATCTTCGAGGAGTTCAAGGGCACGGGAAACATGGAGCTCCATCTCTCCCGCGAGCTGGCCGATCGGCGAGTGTTCCCGTCCTTCGACATTTTGAAGTCCGGCACGCGGCGGGAGGAGCTGCTCTTCACGGACGACGAGCTCAAGCGCATCCACCTCCTGCGTCGCGCGCTGTCCGGCACCAAGCCCGGCCAGGCCATGGAAGCCATTCTGGAGCGGCTGCGTCTCACCGCCACCAACGCGGAGTTCCTCAAGTCTCTCGGCTGAGGGCGGGGGCGGGCTACGGCTCGCGCAGCATGCGACCGACCAGCTCGGTCAGCTCCGCCACGTTGAAGGGCTTGAGCAAGATGGGCACCCCGCTCGCTCGGATCAGGTCGTGCTCCCGTGACGTCCCCGTGGTGCCCGTGAGGAAGATGATCTTCTTCAAGGGATGCGTGCGTCGTTCGGCCAACTGGCGATAGAAGCCGGAGCCGTCGAGCTTCGGCATGTGCAGATCGGTGATGATGAGATCATAGCGCTGGCTCTCGAGCCGGCGTAGCGCCTCGAGGCCATCGGGCGCGGTGTCGACCTCATGCCCTTCCAAGCCCAGCATGTCCACGACGAGCTCGGCGATGAGCGGATCGTCGTCGACGAGCAGGATACGCGCGTGAGTCGCTGACGGATCGTTTGGTATCGACATGCGTGCAGCTCCTGCACCCATGAAAGAGCAAGGTGCGGGCCACACGCGAAGGGCCGGCGAATCGGCTACTTAGGAACAGGCCCCTGGCGGAGCCGACTGAATTTGTCAGCCGGCAACCCCAAACGCGTAGATCGGGCTACGATTCCATGCGCCGCGGCGCCGCGGACTTGGTGGGGCCGATGAACTCGACCATGTTGCCGTCGGGATCCTTGATGAAGATCTGGCGCAGTCCGGTGGGGCCGGAGACCACATCGCGCACGGGGAGACCGAGCTCGCCGATCTTGCTCGCACACTGGTCGGCGTCCTCCGTCCACAGGGCGAAGTGCGCGTAGCGCGCCTGGATCTTCTCCCGCTCCACCGCGGGACGCACGAGTTGATCGTTGAGGATGATGTGCAGCGACAGGCCGTTGCCGAGGCTGTACCAGATGCCGGGGAAGTCGAAGGCGGGCCGAGGGATTTCCTGGAGGCCGAGGAGGCCCGTGTAGAACTCGCGAGCCTTGGCGACGTCGGTGACGGTGATGCTCACGTGGTTCAGCTCCTTGAAGAGTCCCATGTCGACCTCCCGTGAGATGTGGCAGCATCGTAACACGGATGGATGCACCTCTGGTCCTCACGGCCACGGTGGAAGGCGGACGGCTCACGGACTTTGACCGCCGCTCGCTTCCCGTTCCCTGGTGGAGCCTGACCAAGACGGCCATCGCCGCCGCCGCGCTCGCCCTCGTCGGGGACGGCCGGCTCGCGCTCGACGAGCCGCTCGACGCCCGGCCCTATACGTTGCGCCAGCTCCTGCAGCACACGGCGGGTGTGCCGGAATACGGGGCCCTGGCTGCCTATCACGAGGCGGTGAGCCGGCGAGATGCGCCCTGGAGCGTCGAGGAGCTCCTGCGCCGGGTCGTTGCCGACCGGCTCCTCTTCGTGCCGGGGCGCGGCTGGACCTACTCCAACGTCGGTTATCTCTACGTCCGCCGCCTGATCGAGAACGAGATGGGGAAGCGCTTCGATACCGCCCTGCGCCGTCTCGTCTTCGAGCCGCTCGGTGTGCCGGAGGTGACGCTCGCGCGCGAGCCCGCGGACCTCGACGGCACGGCGTGGGGCAATCAGTCCCGCTATCACCCGGGTTGGGTCTACCACGGCCTCGCCGTCGGCACGCCGGCGGAAGCCGCGCTCTTCGTCGATCGCCTCATCGCTGGTCAGCTGCTGCCCGCCGAGCTGCTCCGGGCGATGCTCGAGGTGCACCCGGTCGGCGGTCCCATCGTAGGTCGCCCCTGGCAGAGTCCGGGCTATGGCCTGGGGATCATGGTCGATGCCGCCTCGCCCCGAGGGCGATGCATGGGTCACACGGGAGGCGGACCAGGGAGCGTGGCCGCGTCCTTTCACTTTGCCGATCTGAGACCGACGAGGACGGTGGCGGCCTTCGCGCCGGCAGAGGATCCGGGGATGGTGGAGCGTGCCGTCCTCGAGCGGTGAGGCTTCGCACTACTTTACATGCGGCACATACGCGCTTGACACGCTCGCCCCACATTGGACATCGAGCGGGCATGGAGTCCCGCACCACAGAGATCAGAACAGGAGGACGTGATGAAAACGATAGCGGCGCTCGGAGCACTGGCAGTGATCCTCGGGCTGACGCTCCCTGCGATGGCGCAGTCGTCTGCGACCACCGAGGCGGTACAGGCTCAGGCGGGGCCTGGAGGCGGGCCGGGCATGGGTGGACCTGGACCGGGGCAACGCCCCGGCGGCCCCGGCATGAGGGGAGAGCGAGGCGGGTGGCAGCGCCATGCCGGACGACACCACATGCGTCGTGGACGCTCCATCATCTTCATGGCCCTGCGTAACCAGAAGGAGCTGGGGCTGTCCCCGCAGCAGGTGAGCTCGCTCCAGCAGATGGGCATGGACGCCGCGCGGGCGGGGATCAAGCGGCGCGCCGATGGGCAGCTCGCTCGGCTCGATCTCATGAGTCTGATGCGGGCGGAGCCTGTCGACATGACGAAGGTGGAAGCGAAGATCCGTGACATCGAGAAGCTCAAGGCCGATGGAGCCATCGCCCGCATCCGCACCAACGAGGCGGCGAAGGCGCAGCTCACGCCGGATCAGCGCGAGAAGCTCAAGACCCTCCGCATGGCGCGCTGGCAGCGCCGGAGCGGCAGTGAAGGCGCAGGAGATGGCGGTGGCGAGGCGCCCTCTGCGTTCCAGGAGCGGTCGTAGCGACACACGCGGTTGCTCGCGGGCCGAGAGCCTCCTATGATGTGCCGCGCGCGGGGTCAGGACACCGGCCCCGCGCGTGCTCCGGCCTCATCTCGAGCAAGGAGATCGCCATGCATGCCCGTTCCCCTCACGCCGTCCCTCGGATGCTCCGCTGATGCCTCCCTCCACCAGCCGGGAGGAGCTTCGCCGGCGTGTCTATGCGGCCATCGACCGCCGCGCGGAGGAAATTGTCGGCATCGGTGAGCGCATCGCCAGCCACGCGGAGATGGGGTTCAAGGAGATCAAGACGGCACAGCTGGTGAGCGAGACCCTCCAGGGGCTGGGCCTCGCCCCGCGCACGGGGCTCGCCATGACGGGCGTGCGGGCGGAGGCGAGCGGACGGGCAGGTGAGGGGCCGACCTTCGCCCTCATCGGCGAGCTGGACGGGCTTCGCGTCACCGGACACCCCCAGGCCGACCGCGAGACCGGCGCCGCGCACGCCTGCGGCCACAATGCCCAGGTCGCGGGCATGCTGGGCGCGGCCATGGGACTGATGGACGCCCAGGCCTTCGACCATCTCGCCGGGCGCGTCGTCTTCTTCGCGGTGCCCGCAGAGGAAGGCGGCGATATCGAGTGGCGCCAAGCGCAGATCCAGGCGGGGAAGCTCGAGTTCCCGTGCGGCAAGCAGGAGCTGATCCGCCTCGGCCACTTCGACGACGTGGACCTCGCCATGATGATCCATACCAACTGGCGCCGCGAGGACGGCAAGGCGGGAGTGCCCGCGTCGAACAACGGCCGCGTCGGCAAGACCGCGCGCTTCATCGGCCGCGCCTCTCACGCGGGCGGGGCGCCGCATCTCGGCGTCAACGCGCTCTACGCCGCGCAGATTGCGCTGGCGGGAATCAATGCCGTGCGAGAGACTTTCCGCGACGAGGACTCCATCCGCGTGCATCCTATCCTCACCCACGGCGGCTCGCAGGTGAACGTGATCCCCGGAGAGGCGCGCCTCGAGATGTACGTGCGAGGCAAGAGCGCGGAGGGCGTGGCGGAGGCGAGCGTGCGCGTCGACCGCGCGCTACGGGCGGGCGCGCTGGCCCTGGGTGCTCAAGTGGAGATCGAGACGCTCCCCGGGCCCATGCCGCTCCTCTGCGACGGCGCCATGGCGAAGCTCTTCGAGTCGGCGGCGCGGGGCCTGGTGGGCGAGGAGCACTACCGGAACATTCCGCACCGCTCGGGTTCCACCGACATGGGGGACCTGAGCCAGATCATGCCCATCCTCCACCCGTACATGGGAGGAGCGACAGGTGCGGGTCACTCCGCGGGGTTCCACATCGTGGACAAGATGCTCGGCTACGTGCTGCCCGCCAAGGCGCTCGCGAGCATGGCCATCGATCTCCTCGCCGAGGGCGGCACGGGCGCGCGCGAGGTCTTGAAGACGGCCAAGCCCCCCATGACACGCGAGGGCTATCTCGCCTTCCAGCGCGGTATCGCGCGCCGCGAGCGCTTCGACGGCGCCGCCTGACCTCCGGCCGCTCAGGCGCTCTTGGCGAGCGGACCGCGCAGCAGACGTCCGGGCAGAGCGCCGGTGTGCTTGCCGTCGCGCAGCAGGACCTCGCCGTTCACCACGGTGGCCGCGACGCCCCGGCAGCGTTGGGTCAGCCGCTTGGCGCCGGCGGGGAGGTCGCTGACCACCTCGGGCATCTCGGGCCCGATAGTGTCCGGATCGAAGACCACGAGGTCGGCCGCGAAGCCCTCGCGCACCAATCCCCGATCTGCAAAGCCCCAGCGCGTCGCCGTGTCGAACGAGATCATGCGCACGGCCTGCTCCAGGGTGAAAGCCTGCTTGGTCCGCACCCAGTGGCTGAGCAGGTGGGTCTGGAGGGAGGCGTCCATGAGCTGCGAGACGTGGGCGCCCGAGTCGGAGAAGGTGACCACGGTGTGCGGGTGCTTGATCAGCTCGAGGGCGTGGTCCTGGTTCTCGTTGGCGATGGGCTGGAGGAAGAAAAGCTCGAAGTCCTTCTCGAGGGCGAGGTCGATCATGGCCTCCACCGAATCGACGCCGCGCATCTTCGCCACCTCGGCCACCGTCTGGTGCGGCCCCTCCACGGTGTCCATGACGAAGAGCCAGTCGTAGACGGGCGGACGCGCCTCCGTGCCGAGGGCCTTGCGCGTATCGCGTTCGCGCGCGGCCTCCACGAGGCGGCGCCGCAGCTCGGGATCGCGCAGGCGCTGCTTCTGCTCTGCCAGAGGTAGGGCGCGCAGATCCTTCCATACAGGTAGCCGGTCGAAGGGGAGCTGCGTCTTGAAGGAGAGGATGGCGGAGAGCCAACGGCTGTGCACCTGGCCGAACATGCGGCCACCCGCCGCGGCCGTCTCCTCGAGGAGCGTGAGGTAGTTGCGCCAGATGTCCGGCGCGTCCTTGCGGCTGAAGACGCCGAAGGTGATGGGACGCCCCGTCTCCACCGCGAGCTCGCGGAGCCGGCGGTGATAGTCCTTGAGGCCCGGGTTGCCCGGCTGGCGATCCACGCCCTCCCCCGCGATCTCGAAGATGCCCGTGTTCATCTCGCCCATCACTCCCACGAGCCGGCGCACCTCGTCCCACGGCGCGACCCGGCTCGCCACCGGGCGGTGATCGGGCGTCTCGTGGCTCGGCGAGCGGGACGTGGTGAAGCCCATGGCGCCTGCGGTGAGCGCGCTGCGGAGCTCCTTCTCCATCGCCTTCAGGTCGTCCTCGGTCGCTGCCTGGTCGAAGGCGCGCTCCCCCATGACGTAGGTGCGCAGGGCGGAGTGACCCATGTAGCCGGAGTAGTTGATGCCCTTGGGCAGCGACTCGAGGGTGTCGAGAAACTCGGCGTACGTGGTCCAGCGCCACTCGATGCCCGCCTCCATCGCTTCTGCGGAGATGTCCTCGGCGCGCTGGAGATTGCGGATGACGAGGGCCCGGTCGGCCTTGGCGCAGGGCGCCAGGGTGAAGCCACAGTTGCCCATGACCACGCTGGTGATGCCGTGCCAGCAGGACGACGTCCCCAGCGGATCCCAGAACACCTGGGCGTCCATGTGGGTGTGGCCATCTACGAAGCCGGGGGAGACGACCCGGCCCTCGGCGTCGATGACCTCGCGCGCGGACTCACGGATGCGACCGATGGCGGTGATGCGCCCCTCCTTCACGCCCACGTCGGCGCGATAGCGAGGCAGACCGGAGCCATCCACCACCCAGCCATTCTTGATCACGAGGTCAAAGGCCATCCGACGGTCCTCCCTGTCCTGAAGCCTGGGCACCGCAGCCCTTCGAAGTGGGCCTATGGTACCCCACCCCGAGGCATACTCAAGGGTCTGGATTCAGGCTTTGACTTGCCTCGGAGAGGCGCCTAGACTCCGCCGACATGGACATCGGAATCTTCGACCACCTCGACCGCCGGGACATGCCGCTCGACGAATTCTACGAGATGCGGCTGCGCCTGCTGCAGCGCTACGACACGGCCGGGTTCTACTCGTACCACCTCGCCGAGCATCACGCCACGCCGCTCGGGCTTGCCCCCGTGCCCGGCATCTTCCTTGCCGCGGCGACACAGAGAACGGAGCGCATCCGCCTTGGTCCGTGCGTGTATTGCCTGCCGCTGTACGACCCGCTCCGGCTCATCGAGGAAGTCTGCATGCTCGATCACCTCTCGCGCGGGCGCTTCGACTTCGGGGTCGGGCGCGGCATCGTCCCGTACGAGATGGCCTACTTCAACCTGCACCACCTCGAGACGGAGGAGATCTACAAGGAAGCGCTCGAGGTAATCCTGCAGGGGCTGCAGAGAGAGGTGCTGGAGCACCGCGGTCCCCGCTTCACCTACCGCAAGGTGCCCATGATCCTCCGCCCCTTCCAGAAGCCGCATCCGCCGATCTGGTACGGGCTGAGCCACCTCGCAGGCGCGGAGTGGGCGGCGGGCAACAAGGTGCACGTGATCGCCAACGGGCCTCCTGAGGCGACGCAACCGCTCTTCCAGCGCTATCGCGAAGTGTGGCAGCGCACCCACGGCGGTGTGCCCATGCCCAAGCTCGGGATCGGCCGGCACGTGGTGGTGGGGGATACGGACGCGCAGGCGGAGGCGCTAGCCCGACCCGCCTATGCCGCGTGGTACGCCCACCTGACCAAGCTCTGGCGCGACTTCGGCTCCCTGCCCATCCGCTTCGCCCGCGACTTCAACGAGGCGCGGGACCGGGGCATCGCGGTGGCGGGCACGGCGGACCGGGTACGCGAGGAGCTGGAAACGCAGGTAGCGGCGAGCGGCTGCACGTATCTCGTGTGCCGGCTCATGTTCGGGGGCATGAGCGAAGCCGAGGCGACGGCGTCCATCGACCGCTTCGTCGCCGACGTCATGCCGTATCTCGTCAAGCTCTCCCCGCGCTGACCCGCGCGCGTGGTCGATCTCGACGGCGCCTACGATCTGCACGTGCATTCGGCGCCGGACCTCTTCCCGCGCATCGCGGACGACCGGCAGATGGTGGCGCACGCGGCGGCCCGCGGCTTCGCCGGCCTCGTCATGAAGAACCACTTCGAGGGCACGGCCTCCCGGGCTCGGCTTGCCGCCGAGGTGGCGGGCGGTCTCAAAGTGTACGGGGGTCTCGTCCTCAATCGCTACGTGGGCGGGGTGAACCCCCACGCGGTGGACGCCGCTCTCAAGCTGGGAGCGCGCGTGATCTGGATGCCCACCCTCGACGCGGCCTGCCATCGCCAGGCCTTCGGCTTCGGCGGGGGCTTCGCCGCGCAGTCGAGCGGCATGGAGACCTCAGGGGAGGGGCTCCACATCCTCGCGGATGGCCGCCTCATCCCCGAAGCGCGCGAGGTGATGGCGCTCGTGCGCGAACGCGGCGCCGCCCTCGCCACTGGCTCCTTCGAGGAGATCGCGGCCCTCGTGGCCGAGGCGGACTCGCAGGGATTCCGCAAGCTCATCCTCACCCATCCGTACGACAAGGCGCCCGGGCTCAGCCTCCCGGAGGTGCAGATCCTTTCGCAACCACACGTCCGCGTGGAGTTCGTCTTCTGCTCCATCACACCGCGCTGGGCCTTCACGGATGCCGCGACCATTGCCCACTGCATCAAGACCATCGGACCCTCGCGGGTTCTCATCTCCTCGGACGGTGGGCAGGCGCACAATCCCATGCCCGCCGACGGCTACCGGCGCTTCGTCGAGCTGCTCCATGACGAGGGCATCGCCGCCGAGGACTTCCGCGTGATGTGTCGCGACAACGGCGACGATCTCCTCCACGGCTGAGCCGTCGCGAGCTTGCGCGGGTCCCGGGCCTCCGGTACCCTTCAAGCTTTCATGGCGCGACACCATCGCCCGTGGAGCCGCTCGTGATTGCCCGCCGTCGCTTGCTCGCCGTTCTTGGCGCGGGCGTCCTCTCCGCTCCCGGAGTGGCGCGAGGGCAGCCTTCGAAGCCAGCCCGCATCGCCTTCCTCGGCCTCGGCACCGCGGAGAACACGGCGAGCCGGCTCGACGCCCTCCGCGGTGGCCTCCGCGACCTCGGCCACGTCGAGGGGAAGACCATCGTCCTCGAGTATCGCTGGGCCGAGGGGAGCGCGGCGCGGCTCCCCGATCTGGCCGACGAGCTCGCGGAGCTCGAGCCCGCTGTCTTCGTCTCCCACGGAACGGCGGGAACGCGGGCGGCCAAACGCGCCACCGCGAGCATTCCCATCGTCATGATCGCCGCCCTCGACGCGGTGGGGGCTCGTCTCATCGCGAGCATGGCCCGTCCCGGGGGCAACATCACGGGCACCACGCTATTCAGCTTGGAGACAAGCGCCCATCGTCTCGAGGTCCTCAAGGACACCGTGCCCCGCGTCGCTCAGCTTGGTCTCCTCCTGAATCCGGAGAACCGCGAGACGGAGATCGTGCGGCAGGCCACCGATCTCGCCGCCCAGACCGTGAAGATGAACGTACAGGGCTTCGAGGCGCGCACCCCCGAACGGCTGGAGGGCGCCTTCGCGGCTATGGGGAGGAGCGGGGTGCAGGCCGTGGCCGTCCAGGCGGACCCGATATTCGACGCCCACGCGGGGAGCATCGCCCAGCTCGCCGTGCGTCAACGCCTGCCCTCCATCGGGAACCGCGCGCTTGCCCAAGCGGGCGGGCTCATCGGTCACGAGATGGACACCCTCGAGGTGTGGCGACGCACCGCGTACTTCGTGGACAAGGTCCTCAAGGGCGGGCGGCCCGCGGAGATGCCCGCGGAGCGCATCCAGAAGTTCGTGGTGGTGATGAATCTCAAGACGGCCAAGGCGCTGCGCATGACCATCCCGCCCCTCGTGCTTGCCCGCGCCGACGAGGTGATCCGGTGAGACCGCGTAGGTTTCGGGCCACTCCAGGAACGGCGAGCCGACGCTTGCGCTTGGTGTTACCATTCCCCCGTCCGCGCCAGGCCGGGGCGGATCGCGTGATCCAACCTACACACTGAGGAGAGGACGACATGGCCCAGCTGACGATTCCCCTGGACTCCGCACGCTTCGCGAAGGGCATGACCTGGAAGGACTACATGGCCCAGATGGGCGACACGCGCG
>Ga0318554_10001314_pt1 | contig 10113 bp, 9 predicted proteins | sample GRESIP082b2f22_FD_203687 | JGI IMG/M metagenome (GOLD analysis project Ga0318554, IMG submission 203687) | Tropical soil microbial communities from Luquillo Experimental Forest, Puerto Rico - GRE.SIPMG.082b2f22 | ecosystem: Environmental > Terrestrial > Soil > Tropical forest > Bulk soil... | reverse complement strand
CAGGAAGGTGTGGACACCGGGCAGCGTGCGGGCGTGCAGATCGTCGGCCACGTGCACGAGCACGCTGGGCGTGAGCGCGGTCCGGCCGCTCAGGCCGAGGGTGCCGTCGAAGTCGGCGGGCGTCCGCAGCTCGACGTAGTAGTAGGCGAGGTTCTCCGTCGTCGCGGGGCCGCCGCCCGCCGCGGGGCGCATGAAGCTGCGCGGGCGGACCGCCTGGATCTGCAGAAACTGCACGCCGCCGCACGCGAGCTCGAACGGCACCAGGTTGAAGGTGCCGGTCGACGTCACCCGCACGCCGTTGCACCCGCCGAACCAGCCCTGGTACGACTTCTGCCAGGCGTTCATCTGGCGGCAGCCCTGCCCCATGGGGTCGAACGGGTCGCCGTACTCGCTCGCCTGGCAGGTGTTGGGATCGTCGGCGAACGGCGCCCCCGTGCAGGCCAGCGACGACGAGTGCTGCATGCCGAAGTTGTGCCCCGGCTCCTGCACCAGCACCACGCAGTTGCTGGCGGCGTTGTACCAGGTGTCGTGCGAGGGGGCCGAGGCCGTCCCCACCGAGGCCAGGCCGCTCCAGGCGCAGGCCGGGTTGTGGCTGCCGAGGTACCAGAGGTAGTGCTGGAAGCTCGCTCCGCCGGCGGCCGAGGTCACCATCGGGCGCAGCGTGGTGGCGAGCGCGGTGGCGTCGCTGTTGGCGCAGGCGGGCATCGAGAAGCTCAGGGGGCCGAACACCGTGGTGGTGATGTCCTGCATCTGGTACGAGTCGCCGAGGTAGTAGCTCCGGATAGAATCGACGTTGGTGGCCATGATGCCGTTGACGGCGTCCGGGCTGATGTTGATGCCGCCGCCGATGTCCACGAGCACGAAGGCGAAGCTGCGCGGGGAGAACGGCGAGGCGCCGACCAGCGCCGACCGCACCGGCGCGTCCGGGATCGGGAGACGCTCGTACGAGAAGATCCGCAGCCCCTCCCCGGTCTCCACGCCCGACACCCTCACCCGGTCGCCGGGCGCGAGCTCAGGCGCGCGGTCGAACAGCAGCGGGCGCTCGCGCCCCTGCCCGTCGCGCAGCGCGTAGCTGGTCTCGCTGCTGCCCGGGGCGTCGGCGACGTAGACCGCCAGCTCGCCGGTGAGCGCCCCGTCGTCGGCGGCGGCGACGCCCCCGCCCGCCGGATCGGCGCAGCCCGGCACCGCGCCGATGGCGGCCAGCAAGGCGGCGGCCGAGACGCGGGGCAGAATGGTGGCTTTCACGCGGTTGCCGTTCCTCCACATCGCACATCGCACGGCGCCTCGGCCCGGCGCGCGAACGCGCGAGCTCGAGAGGCGGCTTGCCCGATCGATCGTAATTCCGGTCGGCGCGGACGCCAGCGCCGCGGGCATTTCTGCTAAGCTGCCCAGCCTTCCTAACCCTCGCTGCCATGCCCGCCGTCGCCGTCAACAGCATGCTCGATCTCATCGGCGGCACGCCGCTCGTGCGGCTGCGCCACCTCGCCGATGCGTCGATGGCCAACATCTACTGCAAGTGCGAGCAGTTCAACCCCGGCGGCTCGCTCAAGGACCGGATCGCGCTGTCGATGATCGAGGCCGCCGAGCGCGACGGGCGGATCAAGCCGCACGAGTCGGTGATCGTCGAGCCGACCTCCGGCAACACCGGCGTGGGGCTGGCCCTCGTGTCGGCGGCCAAGGGCTACCGCCTCATCCTCACGATGCCCGACAACATGTCGCTGGAACGGCGGGCGCTCCTGCGCGCGTACGGCGCGGAGCTGCACCTCACGCCGGCGGCCCAGGTCATGAAGGGGGCCGTCGAGCGGGCGGCGGAGATCTGCGCCGGTAACCCGCAGGCCTTCATGCCCCAGCAGTTCAACAACCCGGCCAACGTCGACGCCCACGTCAAGACGACGGGCCCCGAGATCCTGGCCCAGCTCGGCAACCGCGTCCCCGACGCGTTCATCCACGGGGTCGGCACGGGCGGCACCATCACCGGCGTCGGGCGGGTGCTGCGGGCCAAGCGCCCCGACGTGCGCATCGTCGCCGTCGAGCCGGACAAGAGCGCGGTCCTGTCGGGCGGGCCACCCGGCGAGCACCGGATCGACGGCATCGGTGCCGGGTTCGTCCCCGGCATCCTCGACCGCTCGGTGCTGAGCGAGGTCCGCACCATCTCCGAGGCCGACGCCCAGCGGACCAAGCTCGAGCTCGCGCGCCGGGAGGGGCTGCTGGTCGGCATCTCGGCGGGGGCCTCGGTCAAGATCGCGCTCGACGTCGCGCGCGAGCTCGGCCCCGGGAAGACCGTGGTCACGATCCTCTGCGACACGGGCGAGCGCTACTTCTCCTCCGATGCCTACTTCGAGTGACGCTCCGGCGTGGGCGCCGTCGGCGCTGATCATCGGCGCCGGCGGCCTCGGCCATCCGGCCGCGCTCGCCCTGGCGGCGGCCGGCGTGCGGCGCCTCGGCGTGGTCGACGACGACCGCGTCGACCTCACGAACCTGCACCGCCAGATTCTGTTCGCCGACGCGGATGCCGAGGAGGGAGCCCTCAAGGTCGCGGCCTTCGCCCGCGGGCTGGCTCGCCGCTTTCCGGACGTCCAGGTCGAGACCCACGCCGCGCGCTTCGGGGTGGCGAACGCCGCGGCGCTGGTGGCGCGCTACGCCGTGATCGTAGACGCCTCGGACAACTTCGCCACCAAGTTCCTGGCCAACGACGCCGCGGTGCTGGCCGGCAAGTCCCTGGTCCATGGCGCCGCCATCGGGATGGGCGGCCAGCTGCTGACGGTCCCCGCCGGCGGCCACCCGTGCTACCGCTGCCTGTTCGAGGAGCCCCCCCCGGCCGACGTGGGGGCCACCTGCGCGGAGGCCGGCGTCCTCGGCCCGGTGCCCGGCGTCATCGGCGCCCTCCAGGGGACGGAGGCGGCGCGGATCCTGGCCGGTGAAACTCCCGCTTTCGCCGGGCGCCTCGTCCAGTATGATTCGCGGACCATGTCCATCCGCAGCACCCGTTTCAACCCCAACCCGACCTGCGCCGTGTGCGGCGCGGAGGCGCGCATCCACGCGCTCGCCGCCGCCGACTACCCCGACGCGGGGTGTGTGACGTCGTGAGCTCGGCCCCGATGTCGACGACCAAGCCGCAAACCCGCTCCTACGTCGAAGGGCTCCGCTGCCGCGAGTGCGGCAAGAGCTACGACAAGGCGCCGGTCCACGTCTGCGAGTTCTGCTTCGGCCCGCTCGAGGTCGCCTACGACTACGCGGCCATCGGCAAGGTGCTGACCCGCGCCGTGATCGAATCGCGCCCCGACACGATGTGGCGCTACGCCGAGCTCCTGCCGATCGACGGCCCGCCCGCGGTCGGCCAGGCGACCGGTATGACGCCGCTCGTGCGCGCCGACCGGCTCGCCAAGCGCCTCGGCCTCGCCGAGGTGTGGGTGAAGAACGACGCCGTCAGCTTCCCGACGCTGTCGTTCAAGGACCGCGTCGTCTCCGTCGCCGTCTCCAAGGCGATCGAGTTCGGCATCGGCACCGTCGCCTGCGCGTCGACGGGCAACCTGGCCAACGCCACCGCCGCCCAGGCGGCGGCCGCCGGCCTGCCGTCGGTGATCCTCATCCCCTACGACCTCGAGGCCGCGAAGGTGATCGGCACCAGCATCTATGGCGCCCGCGTCATCGGCGTCAAGGGGACGTACGACGACGTCAACCGCCTCTGCTCGGAGATCGCGGGCAAGTACGGCTGGGGGTTCGTCAACGTCAACCTCCGGCCGTTCTACGCCGAGGGGTCGAAGAGCTACGCCTACGAGATCGCCGAGCAGCTCGGCTGGCGGCTCCCCGCGCACATCGTGGTGCCGATGGCGGGCGGCTCGCTGGTCACCAAGGTGGGCAAGGCGTTCGGCGAGTTCGAGAAGCTGGGCCTGGTCGCCGCGCCCGCGCGCAAGACGCGCATCCACGGCGCCCAGGGCGCGGGCTGCGCCCCGATCGTCGACATGGTGCTCGAGAACCGGGAGCAGGTCCGCCCGGTCAAGACGCCGACCGGCGTCGCCAAGTCGCTGGCCATCGGCAACCCGGCGGACGGCTTCTACTCGCGCCAGACCATCATCGGCTCCGGCGGCTGGGCGGCCAAGCCCGACGACGCGGAGATCGTCGCGGCGATGCGCCTGCTCGCCGAGACCGAGGGGATCTTCGCCGAGACCGCCGGCGGCGTCACGCTGGGCGCCGCGATCCGCCTCATCAAGGGCGGGCAGATCGGCAAGGACGACGGGCCGGTCGTCATCTCCGTCACGGGCAACGGCATGAAGACGCAGGACCCGCTCGTGGAGACGCTCCCCAAGCCGGAGCTCATCGGCCCGCGCCTGTCGGACTTCGATTCCCTGCACGCGACCTGGACCTAAGAGGAGACCCACATGGCCACGATCCGCATCCCGACGCCCCTCCGCAAGCTGACGCAAGGGAAGGAGGAGGTCACCGCCCAGGGCGCCACCGTCGGCGCCCTCATCGCCAGCCTCGAGACGCAGTACCCGGGGATCAAGGAGCGCATCTGCGACGACAGCGGCCAGGTCCGCCGCTTCGTGAACATCTTCGCCAACGACGAGGACATCCGCTTCCTCAAGAACCTCGAGACTCCTGTCAAGGACACGGACGAGATCTCGATCGTCCCGGCGATCGCGGGAGGGTGAGCGCCCCGCCGATGGACGCCGCGGCCGCGCACCGCTACGGACGCCAGATCGCGTTGCCGGAGGTCGGCCCCGACGGGCAGGAGCGGATCTGCCGCGCCCGCGTCGTCGTGGCGGGAGGCGATCTCGCCGCCGCCGTGGCCGCCGACTACCTGCGCGCGGCGGGCGTGGGGACGGTCGTCGCGCTCCGCGAGCTCCCTACGGGCGGCGCCGGCTGGCTCGCCGCGCTCGACGGCGCCGACGTCGTCGTCCGCTCGGGCTTCGACGACGACACCATGTTCGCCGCCGGGACGCGCCTGGGGCTGCCGAGCGTCGTCGTCCGCGCACGCCCCGAGCTCGTCGACCTGCTGTCGAAGCCGCGGCGCCCGCCGGCCCCCGACGCGCCGCTCGACGCCCCCGATGACGTTCATGCTCGACCCCATCCGGCGGGCGCGGCTGCGCGTCGCCGAGAAGATCACCGACCTCGTCGGCGACACGCCGATCGTCCGCCTGCCGGCCTTCGAGCGCGGCACGCCGGGCGTCGAGCTGTGGGCCAAGTGCGAGTTCCTCAACCCCGGCGGCTCGGTCAAGGACCGCGCCGCCTACCAGATGATCCGCGACGCGATCCGGACGGGCCTCCTCAAGCCGGGGCAGTCGATCATCGACTCGACGAGCGGCAACACCGGCGTCGCCTACTCGCTCATCGGCGGCGCGCTCGGCTTCCCGGTCACGCTGGTGATGCCCGGCAACGTGTCGTGGGCCCGCCGCAAGATCACCGAGGCCTACGGCACCAAGCTGATCTTCTCCGACCCGATGGAGGGCTCCGACGGCGCGATACGTCTGTGCCGCAAGATCGTCGACGAGAACCCCGGCGCCTACTTCTACCCCGACCAGTACTCGAACCTCTCCAACCCCCTCGCCCACTACAACGGCACCGGGCGCGAGATCTGGGAGCAGACCGAGGGGCGGGTCACGCACTTCGTGACCGGCATCGGCACCAGCGGCACGGTGATGGGCGTCGGCCGCCGCCTCAAGGAGTACCGCCACGACATCGAGGTCTGGGCCGTCGAGCCGTCCGACGCGCTGCACGGCCTCGAGGGGCTCAAGCACATGGAGAGCTCGCTCGTCCCCGCCATCTACCACCCGGCGGAGCTCGACGGCGTCATCTCCATGGACACCGACGAGGCCTGGGACGTCTCCGAGCGGCTGGCCAAGGAGGAGGGGCTGCTCGTCGGGCACTCGTCGGGCGCGTCGCTCGCCGGCGGCCTGCGCCTGGCCAAGAAGCTGGTCGCCGCCGACAAGCCCGGCGTCGTCGTCACGCTGTTCCCCGACCGCGCCGAGCGCTACTTCGAAGCGCCAGTGCAGCCCAAGCCCGCCGAGACGACGTGAGCGACGCCGCGCCGATCCCCGCGCCCCACCCCGTCCTGACCGCCGAGGCGCTGGCCATGATCTACGCCCACGCGCGGCGCGACTACCCCAACGAGTGCTGCGGCATGGTCTTCGGCCCCAAGGACGAGCGCGCCGCCGGCCGCGCCGTCGCCTGCGCCAACATCCAGAACGAGCTCCACGCCGAGGACCCCCAGAAGCACACCCGCGACGCGCGCACGGCGTACAACTTCGGCGCCGCGGATCTGTTCAAGCTGGGCAAGAGCCTGCGCGGCCCCGAGCCGGCGAAGATCGTCTACCACTCGCACGTCGAGGTCGGCGCCTACTTCAGCGACACCGACCAGGCCGCCGCCCAGATGGACGGCGAGCCCGCCTACCCCGTCGACTACGTCGTCATCGACGTCCGCGCCAACGGCGTGGGCGGCGCCGCGCAGTTCACCTGGGACGCGACCGCCGGGCGCTACGTCGAGATCGGCCGCTACCCGGGCGCCAGCGACGCAGCCTAGGGGCAGCCGACGACGGCGACCGGCGCCGCCGCGGTGGTGGCGGTGACGCCCGCGTTGCCGAGCTGCATGCTGTCGTTTGCTCCCCAACAGTAGGCGGAGCCGTCGGACGTGAGGGCGCAGGTGGTGTGGTCACCCGCCGTGACCTCGACGACGTTGCCGCCCGGAACCGGCACGAGCTGCGGCGCGGTATCGGCGGCCAGGGCGCCCCCGGTCTGGCCGTCGTCGTTGGCGCCCCAGCACCAGACCTGCCCGTCGTCGGTGCGTGCGCAGGCGTGACCGAGCCCCATGGCAATGGCCGTCGCGCGCCCGTCGAGCGTGACGGGCACGGGGCCGAGTGGCGGGTTGGCGGTGTCGACCACGTCGCCCCAGCACGCGACGTCCCCGCCGGTCTCGACGACGCAGCTGCTGTTGGTCCCCTTGGCGACGGCGAGAGCCTGGCCTCGGAGAGCGGTGACCTCGACCGCGGGGGTGTCGGTTGTCCTCGCGGCCGCACCATCGCCGAGAATCCCCGCGCCCCAACACCAGAGCGATTGATCCTGCTTCACGGCGCAGCCGTCGAGCTCCGCGTTCGGGCCGCCGAGCCCGACCTCGACGACGTCGCCGCCGAGACCGGCCGGCGCCGTGAACCCACCGGCAGCGGGCAGCATCTCGTCGAGGTCGCTCCAGCAGCCGACGGTCCGGTCGGCGTTGAGGAGGCAGTTCCAGATCCCTGCGCTCATCGCCACGTCGAGCGCGGCGGTCAGATCCGCGACGCCGCCCGGGATCTCCACGAACCAGCAGAGCCGGGCGCCACTCTGGTGGGTCTCGCACAGCAGCCCGGAGTTCCGCGTGGCGACGTAGACGATGTCGTCGGTGTACCGCACCTCGTGCGGCGGGTTCATCTCCCCGTTCCCGGGATCGCCCCAGCCCCACAGGCTCCCGTCCAGCCCCACGCCGAACGCCCCGCGCTCGCGCGCCGAGATGCTGCGGAAATGGCAGGCCTTGGGGCCACCGCCGCAGGCGACCGCCGCCGCCCCGAGGCTCCCGCACAGGGCCGCGATGGCCAAGGTTTGACTCCCGTGCCGCATCCGCCGCCGACAGCGCGAGTATACTGGCGTTCGTGGTGGTCGGGGGCCTTCGACGTCGCGCCAGCGGGCCGGTGTGGGCCCGAGCGTTCCTGCTCGCCGGGCTCGGCCTGGCGGACGCAGGCTGCGGGAGCGACGACTGCAGCGGCGCGATCGCGCTCAGCGCCTACGTCGACACCGCGGCGGTGCTCAAGGCGGACGGCTCGGTCTGGACCTGGACGCAGTACCAGGACTCCATCCGGCCCGCGCGCGCCATGACGAACTCGGGCGCGACGGGCTTCGCCAACGGGCAGATGTGCCTGCGCCTCGCGTCGGGCGACGTCTCCTGCCCGCTCGAAGGGGACGTCGGGGACTTCCTCCCCCCGAACACGCGCGAGGCCTCGATCTGGATCGAGGGCGGCCTCGCGATCGTCGGCCTCAATGGCGGCGGCCCGCTCGGCTGCGCCGTCGCGGCAGACGGCACGCTCAGCTGCCAGCCAGTACCGGACTACGCCTTTTCGCCGATCCGCGGCGATGTCCGCGACGTGTCGATCGGCGCGGATCACACCTGCGCGGTCACCGCGGGTGGCACGGTCGACTGCGAGCCGTTGCAGGGGCCGAACACGAGCAACTCGGCCTGGGCCAACGCCGGGAGCGGACCCACCGACGTCGTGGAGATCGTGTCGTCGTCGAACCTCTCCTCGCAATCGGCGGTGCGAACCGCCGCGGGCGAGGTCTGGATGCTCGGGCCCGAAGCACGCAAGGTGCTCGGCATCGACGCTCCCGCCACCGCGCTCCTGGCCCTGCACGGCGTGTTCTGCGCCCTGGTCGCGGATGGGCGGGTGCTCTGCTGGGCGGGGAACGACCTCAGCCAGTTCGATGTGGTGCTCCCGCCGGACAGCATGGTGGAGCTCCCGGAGGAGATCCCCGGCTTGCCCAGGCCCGCGGTCGCCATCGCGGGGGGGCCCGGGTCCGGCTACGGCAACTTCGCCTGCGCCTTGCTCGACGACACCACGGTCTGGTGCTGGGGCGCGGGGTTCGGCGGGCACGCCGGTCAGCGCGTCGCGGCCTGCGACTAGCCCAGCGCGGTCACGACCCGCACCCGCCGCCGCACGACGAGCCGCACGACGAGCCGCTGCTGCACGACGAGCCGCACGACGACGACGAGCCGCCGTCTGATGAACCGCCATCCGACGAGCTGCTGTCGCCGCCCGACGCGTCGGCGCCGCCCCAGTCACCGCCGCCCGCCGAGGCGTCGCCGGCGGACCAGCCCGGGCTCGTGGAGGCATCGTAGTCGGGGATGCTGTCCGACACCGCGACCGTGCCGCCGCCGTCGAAGGTCACGGCGTCGCGCCCGGCCCAGCGGTCGGTCACGGTCGCGAGATGGTCGCCGGTGCCGAGCGCGTCACCGGCCGGGTTGACGACCAGTACGGCGGGCGACTGCCAGTAGGCGTTGTGCATCATCGAGTCGAGCATCGCCCAGTTCATGAAGTCGTAATACGGGTCGTAGTAGTAGTAGTAGAACGGATCGGCGTAGGCGCCGGCGCGCTGGTAGGTCGGCACCGCGCGGTAGCGCGGCGCCTCGACCTCGCCTCCGAAGGGGAGCCGGCGGAAGCGCGCCAGCTGGGGCGCGTCCGGCCGGATGATCTGCACGATCGCAGGGTGCGCCGTGGTCCGCGCGCCCACGAGCGCGCGGCCGAGCTTGTCGGCGATGCGGCGGGTGAGGCCGTCGAGCGCGAGGCGGTCGGTGTTGGTGCGCGCCGTGTCGGCCATGAAGGCGTCGATGCGGGCGCGGTAGTCGGCCGCGCTCTCTCCGGGCTGGACCCGCAGCTCCTCGACCCGGGCCGAGAGGACGACGCCCATCTGCTCCTCGCCGAGCAGGACGCGGTTGTGGATGCGCACGTCGACGAGGACGTGCAGCCCTGCCTCGCGGTGCGAGAGCACGAGGTGCATCTCCGAGAAGCGCTTGCCGAGGATCCCCTTCTGCTCGCCCGCGGCGAGGAGCAGCGACAGGTCGTCGTCGACCTCGTTGGTGTCCATGTAGACGACCTTCTTGTCGACGATGAACGAGATCACGTCCTTGACCCCGGCCGCCGCGAAGCCCTCCACGAGCCCCGCCACGAGCGACAGCGCGGAGATCGTCAGCTCCTCGTGGTCGCCGCTAAGATCGAGCTTGGCGCCGAACAGGCCGCGGATCCATTCTCCCGCCGTCTTGTGCCGATCGGCGACGACGTGGGGCAACTCGACGGTGATGGCGCTCTTCAGCATCAGGACCTCCGCTTGGCTTGCAGGACGCTCGAGCGCAACGCCTCGAGCTCGTTCTCGGTTTGCAGCAGCTGGGCCAGGGTCAGCGACTCCTCCTTGGCGGGGAGCTGCTTGACGGCCGGCGGGGCCAGCGCGTCGATCTGATCGCGCAGGCGGGTCGCCTTCTCGCGCAGCGCCGCGGCCTCGGGGCCGGGCATCTCGTCGGCCGCGATGAGCACGTCGGCGAACACCTTCTCGGCGGAGGAGCGCGCCTCGGCGAGCGTGCGGCGGCGCTCGCCCCCCCGC
>Ga0318554_10001306_pt1 | contig 10138 bp, 7 predicted proteins | sample GRESIP082b2f22_FD_203687 | JGI IMG/M metagenome (GOLD analysis project Ga0318554, IMG submission 203687) | Tropical soil microbial communities from Luquillo Experimental Forest, Puerto Rico - GRE.SIPMG.082b2f22 | ecosystem: Environmental > Terrestrial > Soil > Tropical forest > Bulk soil... | reverse complement strand
GTCCGGCACCTGCGCGCCGCCGCCGGGATCATGATCACGGCGAGCCACAACCCGCCCGCGGACAACGGCTACAAGCTTTACCTGGGCGACGGCGCGCAGATCATCCCGCCGGTGGACAAGCAGATCGCCAGCGCCATCGCCGCGCTCGGCGAGCTGTCGCGGGTCCCGGTCGCCCCGGCGGACAGTGCCCTGATCGGCAGGCTCGGCGACGAGGTGGCCGGCGCGTACTTGGACGCGATCGTGGCCGCGGTGCCCGGCCCGGCCGCGCCGCCCGGCGAGCCGTCCGGGCCGGGCCTGCGGGTGGTCTACACGCCGCTGCACGGCGTGGCAGCCGGGCTGGCGCTGCGGGCCTTCGAGCGGGCCGGGTTCGGGCTGCCGCGGGTGGTCGCCGCCCAGGCCGAGCCCGATCCGGCGTTCCCGACCGTCGCGTTCCCCAACCCGGAGGAGCCGGGTGCGCTCGACCTGGCCATGGCGCAGGCGCGCGAGACCGGCGCGGACCTGATCATCGCGAACGACCCGGACGGCGACCGGCTCGCCGTCGCGGTCCCGGATGCCGCCGCCCCCGGTGGCTGGCGGGCGCTCACCGGTGACCAGGTGGGCGGGCTGCTCGGCGCCTACCTGCTCGACCGGGCCCCCGGCCGGGAGCCGTCCGCCCGGCTGGTCGCGACGACCGTGGTCTCGTCCACCCTGCTGGGCAAGGTCGCGGCGGCGGCGGGGGTGCGCTACGCGGAGACGCTCACCGGCTTCAAGTGGATCGTCCGTGCCGCGGACGGTCTCCCCGGCGCGCGTTTCGTATTCGGGTACGAGGAAGCGCTCGGCTACGCGGTCACCCCCGCGGTGCGGGACAAGGACGGGATGAGCGCGGCCCTGGCGCTGCTTTCGCTGGCGACCATGGCGCGCGCGGCCGGGCAGTCGCTGCTGGACCGCTGGGACGCGCTCGAGGCGGCCCATGGGGTCCACCTGACCGCGCAGGTCACCCTGCCGACCCGGGCTCCGGAACAGGTCATGGCCGGGCTGCGGGCCGGTCCGCCAGACAGCGTGGCGGGCCTGCCGGTGACGGCGGTCACCGACCTGGCCGCGGGAGCCGGCGGGCTGCCGCCCTCGGATGTGCTGACCTACCACCTATCGGGCGCACGGGTGGTGATCCGGCCGAGCGGTACCGAGCCCAAGATCAAGGCCTACCTCGAAGTGGTCGAGCCGGTGGCCGGCGGGTCACTCACCGCGGCCCGGGCCACCGCCGCGGGCCGCCTGGCCCCGCTGCGGGACGCGGTCGCCGCCCTGGTGGCCGGCTCCGGCTGAGCGACATGGGCGTGGCCGGACGTCCGGTGCTCAGCGCACGGGATGACAGGCGCCGCTCGGGGATGGTGAGTGCCCGGTGTTAGCCGGTGACCGCCCGGATCCGGTTGTTGCGGGTGTCGGCGATCAGGAGGTGACCCGAGGCGTCCACCGCGACCCCTTCCGGCAGGTTCATCTCCACGCCGGGCGAGGTGGCCGGTCGGCCATCACCGGCGAATCCCGGGCCGCCGCCATGACCGGCTACCGCGTAGATGTTCCCCACGGTCATCGCCTGCCCGTAGAACGTGCCGGTGCCGGCCGCCACCACGAGGATCGTGTTGTTGCTGGTGTCGGCGATAAGCAGGTTGCCGGCGCCGTCCGCCGCCACCCCCAGGGGGAAGGTGAGCCCGGCGCTGGTGGCCGGGCCGCCGATGCCGGTGAACCCGAGCTGGCCGCCGGCCACGGTGTAGATGTCCCTGGCGGTCATCGCCTGGCCGAAGAACGTGCCGCTGTGTTCGGCCACCATGCGGATCCGGTCGAACCCGTCGCAGATCAGCAGGTTGCCCGCGGGATCCAGCGCCACATCCGGCGGGGCCTCGAGCTGGGCGCTGGTGGCCGGGCCGCCGTCACCCGAGGCACCCGCCGTGCCGTCGCCGGCCACGGTGTAGATGTGCCCGGCGAGCATCGCCCGCCCGTAGAACGTGCCGGTGCTGGCGGCCACCACCCGGACCCGGAGGTTGGTCGTGTCGGCGATCACCAGGTTGCCCGCGGCGTCGACCGCCACGTCCCCCGGCTGGTTCAGCTCGGCGGCGGTGGCGGGCCCGCCGTCCCCGGAGAAACCCGCGGTGCCATTGCCGGCCACGGTGTAGATGTGCCCGGCGAGCATCGCCCGCCCGTAGAACGTGCCAGTGACGGCCGCCACCGCCCGGACCCGGTTGTTGCCGGTGTCGGCGATCACCAGGTTGCCCGCGCGGTCGGCCGTCGCGCCGTGCGGGACGTTCAGCTCGGCGCGGGTGGCCAGGCCGCCGTCCCCGGAGAAGCCCGCGGTGCCGTCGCCGGCCACGGTGTACATGTCGCCGGCCGTCATCGCCGTGGCGTAGAACGTGCCGGTGCGGGCGGCGGCCACCCGGATCCGGTTGTTGCCGCCGAAGTTGCTCTGGGCCGTGGGGGCCGAGTCGGTGATGATCTGGTTCCCGGCGCTGTCGACCCGGATCCTCGCCGGGAAGCCGAGCTCGGCAGCGGTGGCCGGCCCGCCGTCCCCGGAGAAACCGAAGTGGCCGTTCCCGGCCACGGTGTAGATGTGCCCGGCCTTCATCGCCGTGGCGTAAAAGGTGCCGGTGCGGGCGGCCACCACCCGGACCCGGGCGTTGCCCGAGTCGGCGATCACCAGGTTGCCCGCGGTGTCCACCGTCACTGCCGCCGGAGCGGACAGTTCCGCGCTGGTCGCCGGGCCGCCGTCGCCGGTAAAGCCCCCCGTTCCGTCACCGGCCACGGTGTAGATGTGCCCGGCCGCCATGGCCTGCCCGTAGAACGTGCCGCTGTGGCCCGCCACCACCCGGACCCGGTTGTTGCCGTAGTCGCCGACCAGCAGGTTGCCCGCCCCGTCGATAGCCACACCCTGTGGCGTGAACAGCTCCGCGCTGGTCGCCTTGCCGCCGTCGCCGTTGAAGCCCGCGGTGCCGGTCCCGGCCACCGTGTAGATGTCCCCGGCGGTCATCGGCACGCCGTAGAACGTGCCGGTGCGTTCCGCTACGACCCGGATCCGCTGGTTACCGTTGATATCGAAGCTGGTATCCGAGATCACCAGGTTGCCCGCGGCGTCCACCGCCACCCGGTTCGGTTGATCGAACTCCGCGCTGAGAGCGGGGCCGCCGTCACCGGCGAAGCCCTCGGTGCCGGTCCCGGCCACGTCGTAGATGTGCCCCGCGGTCATCGCCTGCCCGTAGAACGTGCCGGTGCTGGCCGCCAGCACGGCGACCAGGCTGCCGTTGAAGCCGTCGGTGATGACCAGGTTGCCCGCGGCATCCACCGCCACCCCGTTCGGGGAGATCCCGCTGTCGGTGGCCAGGCCGCCATTGTTGAAGCAGCAGCTTGAGCCGGACCCGGCCACGACGTAGATGTTCCCGGCGGTCATCGGCACGCCGTAGAAGGTGCCGGTGCTGGCGGCCACCACTTTGACCAGGCCCCTCTCGTCCGCCAGCACCAGGTTGCCGTGACCGTCCACAGTCATGTCGCAGGTCCGCACCGCGGCCTTGGCCGCGGGCCCGCCGTTGCCCATCGGGGACAGGGCCCCGGTACCTGCCGGAGTCGTCAGCCGGTCCGTCCGCGCGCTCACCTGCCGCACCGTGGTGAAGTCTGCGACGTACAAGCTGCCGCCATGGAACGACACGCCGCACGCGCCCCCGAGGTCCGCGGCGGGAAGTGCCACCGTCGTCGCCCGGCCCGGCCCGCCGACGCCCCCAGCGACCGTCGAGATGACCCCGGCCGCCGCCGGAGCGACCGACCGTGCCGCTCCCGGCCCGCCACGATCCGGCGCGGCCTGCGCCCGGCCCGCCCCCGCCAGCGCGGCCATCGTCACCAGCGCGGTCATAGCCACCATTGCTCGTCCAAGACCAGCAGCCCGGATAACCCGCTCGCCAGACATCCCCGGCATCCTCCGCCCTCCGGGACCACCTAACTCGCGGCGAGCAGTGGCCCATGATCAGCACACACGAATCACACGTCTACGTCGCCCAGGCCACCATCCCGGACCTGCCCTGGCCCGCGCGCATCCTCGCCTCGCGCAGGCCGCCAGCGGCGCAGCCCGCTCGGCACCCGGCCGTCCATCGGAGTATCCCGGCTCGCCCCCCGTCCGGTAGCACAACCATCGCACAGCGCCGCCCGCCGCGTCATCCAGCGGGCAGCGGTGACCATGGCGAGGATCTTTTAGCCGATGTCCCAGCGAGCCCCGTCCGCCTGCGTTATTGGCTTTCGGCTCGGCAGAACAACGGCAACCGCCCGATCCATGCGGCCGGTCCGGCTGGCGGGCAGGGCTCTCACGCCCCGGGTGGCCGCGCCCGGCCCAGCGTGGCAAGCTCGGGAGCATGAGTGATACCGCTGCCGCCCCCACCGTCCGGCCCGCCGCCGCCGATCCGGCCTGCGACGTGGCGCACGGCCGGGCCGACGTACCGGCCAGCACGCGGACGCTGGTGGCCGTCTTCGCCTCCCCCGTCGCGCGCTTCCTGCTCCGCTACGCCGGGGACGCCGGGTACCGGCCGGTGCTGCTCGAACCCGACGCCGGCCACGCCGGCGGCCCCGGCGCGGCCGGCGGCCCCGCCCCGGACGGGCTCACCACCGTCGCCTCGCTGGCGGGGCTGGCCGACGAGGCCACCGACGTCGTGGTCTGCGATCACCACCGGCCCGAGCTGGGCCCGATGCTGCGCGAGGCGCTAGCCAGCCCGGCCCGCTGGGTGGGGGTCCTGGGCAACCCGCAGCATCCGGCGCCGCACATCCCGGCCTTGGCGGCGCTGGGCGTGCCCGACGACGAGATCGCCCGGGTGCACCGCCCGATCGGGCTGAACATCGGCTCCCGGACCCCGGCGGAGATCGCGCTGGCGACCATGGCCGGGCTGATCGCGGACCGCAACGGCCGCCCCGGCGGCTTCCACTTCTAACCCCGCACCCGGGTTAGCGTTCGCCATCGGGCTAACCATGTACGGAGGTGGAGCCACGGCTCGCCTGGGTCCCAGAGTTGACCGGGGCGGGCGGCTGCGGCAGAAACCGGGATGCGGGCGCCGCGCGGCGCTAACCTGGTGCGGCGGATCCACGGCGGCAGCCGGCACTTGACCTGCAGGGGAGCACATCATGGCCACGACAAGCCCTTGGCCGCTCATTCACGCCGAACGCGAAGCGCTCATCGCCGACCACGGCACGCTCACCGACGAGCAGTGGGCGACACCGTCCCTGTGCGCCGACTGGACCGTGCGCGACGTGCTCGGGCACATGATCTCGACGGCGAAGATGACGCCGCCCAGGTTCTTCACCTCGATGGCGGGGGCGGGTTTCCGCTTCAACAACATGAACGCGAAGGGCGTGGCGGCGGAGGCGACCGCGAGCCCGGCCGACGGGCTGGCCCACTTGCGCAGCCACCTCAAGGACACCACGCACCCGCCGGGCCCGGTGGAGTCGATGCTCGGCGAGGCGGTGATCCACCCGGCGGACATCCGCACGCCGCTCGGCATCGCGCACGAGTACCCGGAAGAGGCGCTCATCCGGGTGGCGGACTTCTACAAGGGCTCGAACCTGATCGTCGGGGCCAAGCGGCGGATCGACGGGCTGACCCTGCGCGCGACCGACACCGGCTGGACCACCGGCAGCGGCCCCGAGGTGACCGGGCCACACCTGTCGTTGATCCTCGCCATGACCGGGCGGTCCGGCGCGCTCGCCGACCTGTCCGGCGCGGGCGTGGACATGCTCAAGTCGCGTTCGCAGGCGTGACCTCGCCGGTCGGCGGCCCCGGGCCGGCCGGTTACTCGGGCACGCCGCTGCCGCGCAAGCTCGGCATCAAGCCGGGGCACGCGGTGGCGGTGATCGGCGGGCCGGCCGGGTTCGCCGACGGCCTGGCCGCGCTGTCCGGTGCCGACGTGACGCACGGGCTGCCCGCCGCGGGGCAGCTGGACGTGATCGTGACGTTCGTCCGCTGGCGCGAGGACTTCGAGGCCCAGCTGCCGGGGCTGCGCGAGCGCATGGCCCCGGCCTGCGGGCTGTGGATCGCCTGGCCGAAACGCGCGGCCCGGGTGCCCACCGACATGACCGAGCACGTGATGCGGGAGGTGGCCCTGCCCACCGGCCTGGTGGACAACAAGGTCTGCGCGATCGACGAGGTCTGGACGGGCATGCGCCTGGTGATCCGGCGGGAACTGCGGACCTGACCCGGCCGGAACCCGCGGGCGCCGGCGCCGCCGAGATCAGTCGAGCAGTCGACGGCCGTCGAAGATGCCGAGTTCCTCTCGGTACAGTTCCAGGTTCACCCCGTTCGGGTCGCGGAAGTACATGCTCTCCTCGACGCCGCGATCCGGGCCGAGGTAATTCACGCCATTATCGTCCAGCTTCTTCTTCGCGGCGTCGAACTGCGCCGGGGAGATGGAGATGGCCAGGTGCTGCACCCCGCCGATGGTCTCCTCGAACGGCGGGTGCTCATGGCCGGGGAAGTCGAAGAACCCGAGCATGTTGCGGTTGCCGATGTCGAAGAAGAAGTGGCTGGAGCCGGCGTAGTCCCGGTTTTCCACCAGCTCCACCAGCGGGAAGCCGAGAAACTCCTGGTAGAACTGGATGGTCTCCTCGACGTTCTTGCAGATCAAGGCGAGATGGTGCACGCCTTGTACCGTGGTGGCCGGCCGGTCATCGCGGCGGCGAAGGTACTTCTCGCGCAGCTTCTGCCTGCGCGCCCTGATCTCCTCGAGTTCCTTGCCCTGAGGCGGTGGCATGGATCGCCTCCCTGCGTGATCGCGGCTGGAGTCGTGGCCCGATGGCGTCCCCTGAGCCCAGGGTAGCGGTGCGCGCGGGCCACGGCATCAGGGCAGCCCGCGCCGCTTGATGGTCCGGGCGCGGGGAGCCTACGCGGTGACGCTGCCGCCGCTGCGCTGGATCCGGTCGATGCTCAGCCTGCGGCGCAGCGCCCAGCCGTGCAGGCCGCGGCCGGCCTGGTCAAGGGTGGCGGGCGGCACGGCCAGGACCGGGCATTGCGCATGGGCGAGGCAGTACCGGCCCACCCGGCCGTGGCCAAGCCAGGGCGGGCCGCCGCGGCGGCCCGCGCCCACGACAAGCAGGTCGTCCGGGTGGCTGGCGATGCCGACCAGCACGGGGCCCGGCTGGCCGCGCTGCACGACCGGCTGGACGGACAGGTCCGCGGGGAGCGTGCCCCATGCCGTCTCAAGCGCGGCCCACAGCTGCTGCCAGGCGGCCTCGTGCCAGATTCGGACCAGGGCGGGGCAGGGCTGCCGCGCGGCGAGATCACCGCCGGGCGGCACCCAGGCAAGAACGGGCGTCAGGGTGGCATCACTGGGGCGGGCCAGGTTCTCCGCGTGCCGAAGTGCCCGGAGGCTGCCCGGCGAGCCGCTGGCGCCGACGATGACCCGACGTACGCCGGACACGGCAGCGCTCCTTCCTCGCGCGGTGCGCAGTTACCGTCTCGGTATTTGGAGTCTACGCCTTACGGCTGGCGAGCGACCCCTCCGGAGGTGTTGACCTTCCCACGGCATGGGCCGGCGCCCCGATGCTCCGCCGCCACTCGGAGACCAGCACCAGCCCAGGGTCAACCATCCGGGGCCGCCAGCCGCAGGGAATGTTGAACTATCAACTACCGTTGTAGCCGCATAGCTAGTGTTAGGTGAGACTCACCGCCCGAGCCGAGGAGACAACATGCCCGCCATCACTGTCCCGGACCTCCTGGTGCTGCCGCGCGTTCCGGAGCCAGACCCCGCCGCGGTAGCCGAGCGCCCGGTGCTGTCGGTAACCACGGCACCGTCCGGGTTCGAGGGAGAGGGGTTCCCGGTCCGGCGGGCGTTCGCCGGGGTGGACCTGGCCCGGCTCGACCCGTTCATCCACATGGACCAGATGGGCGAGGTGGACTACGCGCCCGGTGAGCCCAAGGGCACCGCGTGGCACCCGCACCGCGGCTTTGAGACCGTGACCTACATCATCGACGGGACCTTCCGCCACCAGGACTCCAACGGCGGCGGCGGCGTGATCACCAACGGCGACACCCAGTGGATGACGGCGGGCGGCGGAATCCTGCACATCGAGGAGCCGCCGGAGGAGCTTGTCGTCAGCGGCGGCCTGTTCCACGGTTTCCAGCTCTGGGTGAACCTGCCCGCCCGGCTCAAGATGACCAACCCCCGCTACCAGGACATCCGGGCGGGCGAGGTGGCGCTGCTGACCACCTCCGACGGCGGCGCACTGCTCCGGGTAATCGCCGGCGAGCTGGCGGGCCACAAGGGCCCCGGCATCACCCACACGCCGATCACCGTGGTGCACGCCACCGTGTCCCCCAGCGCCCTGGTCCGGCTGCCCTGGCGGCCCAGCTTCAATGCGCTCGGCTACGTCCTGGCCGGGAACGGGACCGTGGGCGCCCAGCGGCGCCCGGTGCGTACCGGGCAGCTCGTCGTCTTCGGGCCCGGCGGCTCGATCACGTTGGGGGCCGACCCGCGCCAGCAGGGACCGGGCCAGGACTTCGACATCCTGCTCCTGGGCGGCGAACCGATCAGGGAGCCAGTCGCCGCGTACGGCCCGTTCGTGATGAACACCAGGGACGAGCTGGTCAAGGCCTTCGAGGACTACCAGGCGGGCCGGCTGGGCACCATCCCGGCCCAGCCACGGCCGATCCCCGAGGAGCCGCACCCCGGCCACGACGTGCTCTGACGGTAGAACTGGGTCGGCGCGCCGCGGCCCGGCCCCGGCCGGGACCGTCCAATCCGGCCGAAGCCGTCCGTAGACTTCCCTGGTGAGCAGCAAGCCGACCCGTGCCGACGCGACGACCGCGATGACCGGCCCGCCGGGCCACCCCGCCGGGACCTCCCCCGAACCGCCAGCCGCCCGGAGGATCCATGCCGAGCGCACCCATCACGGCGACACGGTCGTCGACGAGTACGCGTGGCTGGCCGACAAGGACGACCCGGAGATCCTGCGCTACCTGGACGCCGAGAACGCTTACACGGCCGCGATGACGGCCGGCCAGGCCGGGCTGCGCGAGGAGATCTTCGCCGAGATCAAGGGGCGCACACAGGAGACCGACCTGTCGGTGCCGGTCCGCAAGGGCGGCTGGTGGTATTACTCGCGGACGATCGCGGGCAAGCAGTACTCGGTGCACTGCCGGCGCGCGGCCCAGCCAGGCGAGGACGCCCCGCCGGCCATCGGTGACGGCACGCCGCTGCCGGGCGAGGAGATCCTGCTGGACGCCAACGAGCTGGCCGGCGACTCGCCGTTTCTCTCGCTCGGCGCATTCGACGTTAGCCCGGACGGGAACCTGCTCGCCTATTCGACCGACTTCGCCGGCGACGAGCGGTTCACGTTGCGGATCAAGGACCTGGTGACCGGGGCGGCGGCGGCCGACGAGATCCCCGGCACTTTCTACGGGTGCGCATGGTCCGCGGACGCGTCGGTGCTCTTCTACGTGACCGTGGACGACGCATGGCGCCCCTACCGGGTGTGGCGCCACCGGGTCGGCACGCCGGTCGCCGACGACGTGATCGTGATCGAGGAAAACGACCAGCGGTTCAACGTCGGGGTCGGCTTGACCCGTAGCGAGCGGTACGTGGTCATGACCATCGCCAGCTCGCTGACCAGCGAGGTATGGCTGCTGGACGCGGCTACGCCGACGGCGGCCCCGCGGGTGGTGCTGCCCCGCAGGCAGGGCGTCGAATATTCCGTCGAGCACCAGGCCGCCCCCGCCGGGCAGGACGGTGGCGGCGGGCTGCTCATCCTGCACAACGCCGGCGCGCTCAACTTCGAGCTGGCGCGGGTGCCGCTGCGAGGCTCCGGGGGAGATGGCCCACTGGCCGGCCCCGCGGACCTCACCACGGTCATCGCGCACCGCGCGGACACCAGGTTGCTGAGCGTGGACGCCTTCGAGAACCATGCCGTGGTCTACTTCCGCCGGGACGGCCTGACCGGTCTGCGCCTGCTCCGTACGGACGGCGGCGAGCAGAAGATCGCCTTCCCCGAGCCGCTCTACCAGGTGTCCCCCGGGTCGAATCCGGAGTACGCCGCCCGGCAGTTCCGGCTGCACTACGCCTCGCTGGCCACCCCGGACTCGGTGTTCGATGCCGACACGCTGACCGGCGAACTGACCCTGCGCAAGCGCCGGCCGGTGCTCCCGCTGCCCGGC
>Ga0318554_10001303_pt1 | contig 10148 bp, 7 predicted proteins | sample GRESIP082b2f22_FD_203687 | JGI IMG/M metagenome (GOLD analysis project Ga0318554, IMG submission 203687) | Tropical soil microbial communities from Luquillo Experimental Forest, Puerto Rico - GRE.SIPMG.082b2f22 | ecosystem: Environmental > Terrestrial > Soil > Tropical forest > Bulk soil... | reverse complement strand
CGCGATTCCGACCGTCCGGACTCCGCGTTCCAGGCTTTCGCGCGCGTCGCGGCCCGCACCACGGACAACGGCATCGCTGAGTCCGCGTGGTGGGAGTACGCGCGCGAGGCGGAGGAGCGCTCGCGCTGGGCCGAGGCGAAGCGCGCGTACGCGCGCGTCGTCGGGCTCGATGGGAAGCGCGCCGACGATGCGGAATTCCGGCTCGGCGTGCTCGCGGTCGCCGAGCATCGAGCGCGCCGCGCCCGGTCGTGGTTCGCGCGCGCGTCCGGGGATCGCGCGACGTTCTGGTGGGCGATCGCGGCGCGTGATTCGAGCCGGGCGGCCGCGAACCGCGCGCTCAAGGAGCTCGCGCGCCGGCCGGGCTTTGACTACTACCGCTCGGCCGCGCGCGAGAGTCTGGGCGGGTCGGCGCGCGAGAGCCTCGCGGTCGTGCTCGCGCGGCCGTACTTGGGCTGCGCCGCTCCGGTGCGGGTGCCCGCGCTCGAGACGGCGCGGCTCGCGATCGCGGCGGGGGATCCGGCCGGCGCGCGCACGCTGCTCGCGGCGTGGGCGGCGGGGGATCCACGCACCGACGCGCCCGGCGCGAAGCGCGACCGCCCTGCGTGCGCGCTCATGGCCGCCTCCGCGCTGATCGACAGCTGCGAGCGGCCGGGGGATGCGATCCGCTACGCGTCGCGCGCGTTCGGAGCGTTCGCGGACTCGGGAGAGCAGGCCCAGTGGTCGGCGACACGCGCCGTCTATCCGCGCCGGTTCGAGACCCGGATCGCGCACGCCGCGGATCGCGCGCGGCCGGGTCTCGATCCCGCGCTCATCCAGGCCCTGATCTGGAAGGAGAGCCATTTCGATTCCAGCGTGATCTCGGTGGCGGGCGCGGTCGGGCTCATGCAGCTCATGCCGGCGACCGCGCGCGGCATGGCCGCGCAGCTCCAGCGCGGCATGCCCTCGGATTCGGACCTGATGCAGCCGGAGCTCAACATCCTGCTCGGCGCGCGATATTTCGGGACGCTGCTCGATCGCTTCTCGGGCAAGGTTCCGCTCGCGCTCGCGGCGTACAACGCCGGCGTGCCGGCGGCGCAGCGCTGGCGCGACCTCGCGCCGCGGGCCGACGACGCGCTGCTCTGCGAGCTGATCGAGTACCCGGAGACGCAGGGTTACGTGAAGGGGATCCTCGGCGCGCGCTCAGCGTACCGCGCCTTCGCAGGCGCGGCGGCGGCATCGAGGTAGACCCGCGCCGCAGCCCCACCTTTATAATGATGGTCCCCATGCGCCGATCGAAGCCGCCCGCTCCTCCCGATCCGCTGAAGCCGCTGCGCTCGCGGCGCTGGCTCACGGAGGCGCGGCGCAAGGCCGTGCACCTCTCGTTCCTCGCGCTGCCGCTCGTGCTCCTGTTCGAGCCGCTGCCGTGGCCGCGCGGCAAGCGCGAGTGGCGCGTACTGCTGATCCTCGCATCGCTGATCGCGATCGGCATCGATCTCCTGCGCATCCACGAGATGCGCGTGAAGCGATTCTTCCGGGACTTCCTCGGCGAGATGATGCGCGAGCACGAAGAGTTCAGCCTGATGGGCTCGACGTATCTGCTGCTCGCCTCTCTGCTCGCGATCGAGATCTTTCCGCGCCCGGTTGCGGCCGCGGCGATCGGCTTCACCGTGGTCGGGGACGCGTTCGCGGCGATGGTGGGGAAGGCCTGGGGGCGGCATCGCTTCTTCCGGAAGACGCTCGAGGGCACGGCCGCCGGGCTGCTCGCCTGCCTCGCCTGGGCCGCACTGCTCGCGGCCTCGGGGCGGCTGCCGTGGCAGGTCGCGGTGACCGGCGCTCTGGCCGCAAGTCTGGTCGAGCTCCTGCCGATACCTCTCGATGACAACCTCGGCATGACCCTGACCGCCGGCTACGTCATGAAGCTGATGCTCCATCCCTGAAGCGCCGGCGCGCCGGGCTGACCCGGAGCGCGCATGAAGCCCAGACCTTCGCCCGATCCCGCGGCCCGATTCGGGCCGGCCTTGACGCTGGCCGCGACCGGCCGCTTCGCGGACGCCGTGGTGCAGGGAATCGAGCTCTCGAAGTCCGAAGCCGGCACCGACGCCGAGGGCCATCCGATTCCCGACGACGCGCGCGCCACGGCGGGAGCGCAGGCGCTCGCGCGCATCGCGCGGCTCGCCGAGGCGGGGCAGGATCTCGAGAGCGCGGACCGCGCGCTCGAGCACGCGCGCCGGCTGCGGCCGACGTACGCGGACCTCCACTTCCATCACGGCGCGCTGCTTGCGCGGCGCGGCAAGCGTCGCGAGGCGCGCAAGGCGCTCGAGGCCGCGCTCAAGAAGCATCCCCTGTACCTCGCGGCGCGCGTCGAGCTCGCGATGCTGGATGCGCGCGAAGGGCGGATCGGCGAGGCGCTCGCCGCGCTGCGCGAGATCCAGCGCGACGACAAGATCGAGGAGCCGCGTGCGTTCCAGCAGGGACTGCGGAGCCTCGAGCTCGCGGACTGGGAAGGCGCGGACGCGTTCATGCGCCGCGCGGTGCGCGGCGCCGATCCGCGGCTCGAGCAGACGCTCGAGCAGTTCCGCCGGCTGATGGCCGAGGGCCAGGCGGAGCGCGCGGCGGACGTGTTGCGCGGGGCGGTCGAGGAGCACGAGACGTACCCCGACCTCCACGTGCTGCTCGGCACCGCCGAGCTCGCGCTCGGGCACTACGACGACGCGGTGGCGTCGATCGCACGCGGGCTCGAGCTCAATCCGGACTACCATGCGGCGCGGGTTCAGCTCGCGCTCGCGTTCGATGCGCTCGGCGATCGCGGCGCGGCGACCGAGCAGCTCCACCTGGTGCTCCAGGCCGACCCCGACCATGCTCCCGCCCGGGAGCTCCTCGAGGTATGGACCCCGAAGAAGCGCGCGGCGGGGCAGACCGCCCCCGGCGGCGATTCGGCGCGTCGCAAAGACCCTTGACCGCGGCCCTCCGGAGGAAGAACCTATTCCTTGTCTCCGGGCGATCCCAGGCAGCGGCATCCCAGGGAGGAACGTCCATGGCGCGTGGCACCGTCAAATGGTTCAGCGACCAACGCGGCTACGGATTCATCACGGCGGAGAGTCAGGACGTGTTCGTCCATTTCTCCGCGATCGAGGGCAATGGGTTTCGCACGCTACACGAAGGTGAGCAGGTGGAGTTCGAAATGAAGACCAGCGACCGGGGCGCCGAGGCCGCCCACGTGACGAAAATCGTCTGAATTCTTCACGCCCGAGACCTTGCGGCCCGATGCTCGAGCATCGGGCCGCATCGTTTTTCATCACAATGGCTCGGCCTTGCTCCACTCGTTCAAGGATCGTCAAGTGCGCCATCTTGAAACGCTCCCGCCCGGCGCCCGCTTGACACAACCTCTATTCTGGACCGCATGTTCGAAAAGCTGCTGAAGTCCGTATTCGGCTCGAAGCACGATCGCGAGGTAACGCGCGTCCGCCCCCTGGTGGACGAAATCAACCGGTTTGCGGACGAATACACCTCCCTGGACGACGCCGCGCTGCGCGAAAAAACCGCGGAATTCAGGGCCCGGCTGGCCGAGGGGGAGACGCTGGACGACCTGCTCCCCGAGGCGTTCGCCGCGGTCAAGGAGACCTGCCGGCGCCTGTGCGGACGCTCCTGGAAGGTGGTCGGAATCGATGTCAGATGGGACATGGTCCCGTACGACGTCCAGCTGATCGGCGGGATCATGCTCCACGAGGGCAAGATCGCCGAAATGGCGACCGGCGAAGGCAAGACGCTGGTCGCGACGATGCCGATCTATCTGAACGCGCTCTCCGGGAAGGGCGTGCACCTCGTCACGGTGAACGATTACCTGGCGCGGCGCGACAGCGAGTGGATGGGCGAGATCTACCGCTTCCTCGGCCTCACCGTGGGTTGCATCCAGAACCAGATGGATCCGCCGACGCGGCGGGGGCAGTACGAGAGCGATATCACGTACGGTACAAACAACGAGTTCGGATTCGACTACCTGCGCGACAACATGGCGGTGCGTCCCGAGCATCGTGTGCAGCGCGGGTTCACCTACGCGATCGTGGACGAGGTGGACTCGGTGCTGATCGACGAGGCGCGCACGCCGCTCATCATCTCGGGGCCGGTCGAGCACAGCGACCAGGCGTTCGACGAGTTGAAGCCTCTGGTCGAGCGGCTCGTGAAGGCGCAAACCTCGTGGGTGAGCCAGCGGCTCTCCGAGGCCGAGAAGCTGCTCGAGCAGGAGGACCAGGAGGACGAGGCCGGCATCAAGCTGCTGCAGGTGCAGCGCGCCGCGCCGAAGCACAAGCGCTTCACGAAGCTGATCTCGGATCAGCCGGGCTTGAAGAAGCTGATTCTGAAGACCGAGCTCGAGTACCTGCGCGACAAGCGGCTCCACGAGCTGGACGAGGAGCTGCTGTACGCGATCGACGAGAAGGCGCGCAACGTGGACCTGCTCGAGCAGGGCCGCGAGCTGCTCTCGCCGCACGATCACGACCGCTTCGTCGTGCCCGATCTCGCCGCGCAGCTCTCCGATCTCGAGGGGCGCGAGGACATGGCGGGCGAGGACAAGATCCGCAACCGCGAGGAGATCTATCGCGCCTACGCGGTGAAGAACGAGCGCATCCACAACGTGCAGGCGCTGCTCAAGGCGTACTCGCTGTTCGAGCGCGACGTGGAATACGTGGTGCAGGACGGCAAGGTGATGATCGTGGACGAGTTCACCGGCCGCCTGATGCCGGGGCGGCGCTACTCCGACGGTCTCCACCAGGCGATCGAGGCGAAGGAGGGCGTGAAGATCGAGGGCGAGACCCAGACGCTCGCGACCATCACGCTGCAGAACTTCTTCCGCATGTACGCGAAGCTCGCCGGCATGACCGGCACCGCGGAGACGGAATCGCGCGAATTCTGGGAGATCTACAAGCTCGACGTGGCGGTGATCCCGACCCACAAGCAGGTCTGCCGGGCCGACATGGACGACGTCGTGTACCGGACGAAGCGCGAGAAGTTCAACGCCGTGATCGAGGAGATCGCGGAGTGCTACACGAAGGGCCAGCCGGTGCTGGTCGGCACGATCAGCGTGGACGTGAGCGAGCTGCTGTCGCGCATGCTCAAGCGGCGCGGCGTCAAGCACAACGTGCTGAACGCGAAGTACCACCAGCAGGAGGCCGAGATCGTCGCGCAGGCCGGCCAGCGCTCGTCGGTCACGATCGCGACGAACATGGCGGGACGCGGTACCGACATCAAGCTCGGGCTCGGGGTCACAGACCTCGGTGGCCTGCGCATCATCGGCACCGAGCGCCACGAGTCGCGGCGCATCGACCGGCAGCTGCGTGGGCGCTCCGGCCGCCAGGGCGATCCGGGCGAGTCGCGCTTCTACCTCTCGCTCGAGGACGACCTGATGCGCCTGTTCGGCAGCGAGCGCATCTCGGGGCTGATGGAGCGCATGGGGGTGGAAGAGGGCGAGGTGATCGAGCATCCGCTCGTGACCGGCGCGATCTCGCGCGCGCAGAAGCGGGTCGAAGCCCACAACTTCGACATCCGCAAGCATCTGCTCGAGTACGACAACGTGATGAATCAGCAGCGCGAGGTGGTGTACGGCCTGCGCAACAAGGCGCTCTCGGCCGAGGACATGAGCGACGTCGTGCTGGAGGCGATCGGCGACGCGATCCGCTCGCGTGTCGCGAAGGCGACCGGCGGGGAGGCGGGGCACGTCGACGAGTGGAACCTGAAATCGCTCGCCGACGAGATCTCGTTCCTCCTGATGCGGCCGCTCCATGCCGATGATCTGGAGGCCGGACGTTATGCCGAGCTCGAGGACAAGGCGGTCGCGATCGGCGAGACCGCGTACCGGGCGCGCGAGGCCGAGTTCACGCCGGCGATGATGCGCGAGCTCGAGCGCTGGCTCTATCTCGGCTCGCTCGACGAGCACTGGCGCGATCATCTTTACGAGCTCGATCATCTGAAGGGCGGCATCGGGCTGCGGGCGTACGGGCAGCGCGATCCGCTGATCGAGTACAAGAAGGAGGCGTTCGCGCTGTTCGAGACGCTGCTGGACGACGTGCGTGAGGAGTTCGTGCAGCGCCTGTTCCGCGTGCAGCTCGCGCCGGACGCGGTGCGGCGGGTCGAGGCGCGGCCGGCGCCGCGCCAGATGGTGGCCCAGCACGCCGAGGCCGAGGCGTTCGGCGGCACGACGGGGCGCGCGGCGCCCGACGACGCGCCGCCCGCGCCGCCGCCTGCGAGCGCGCCGGTGCGCCACACCGCGCCGCGCGTGGGGCGCAACGACCCGTGTCCGTGCGGGAGCGGAAAGAAATACAAGAAGTGTCACATGCCGATCGACGAGGGCGTGGAGAGCCGAACGTGACCGAGGACGTGATCAACCAGAAGATGGCCAGACTGATGAGGCTGCTCGCGGAGCGGCTCGACGGCTACGCCGCGGGCGACGATCTCGCCTTCGAGACGCTCGGCGAGGCGATCGAGGAGGAGGACTTCGCGCCCGACGATCTGCAGGCGGCGGTGTGGATGCTGCGCCGCATCGTGGAGCCGGGCTTCGCCGCGGCTTCCCCGGGCACGCCGGCCGGCAAGCACGCGCAGCGCGTGCTGAGCGCGGAGGAACGGGCCACGCTGACCCCGGCCGCGTGGGGCTGCCTGCTCGAGCTCCAGCGTCGTGGTTCGCTCACCGCCGGACAGGTCGAGCGGGTGCTCGATCTGTGCGCGGAATCGGGCGTGCGCCCGGTGGATCCCGAGCTCGCCCGCGAGCTCGCGACGCGGGTTGCGCTGCTCGACGACCGCGCCTCCGCCGGAGAGATCGCGAATGGCGACATCGACGTCATCCATTAAGAAGAGCCGGGCGGCGCGCGGCGCGCCCCGTCCCAAGGCGAAGCCGAAGCGCCCGCGCGGCGCGGCGGCCGGGGCGAAGCGCACCCGCGCGGCGAAGCCGGCGGCGGCGCCGGCCGGGGGCGCGGCGAAAGCGCGCAAGGCGCTCGTCATCGTCGAGTCGCCGACCAAGTCGCGCACGCTGACGAAATTCCTCGGCCGCGGCTTCACTGTGATGGCCTCGAACGGCCACATCATGGACCTGCCGAAGAGCAAGCTCGGCGTGGACCTCGAGAACGGCTTCGAGCCCCAGTACGAGCCGATCAAGACCAAGCAGGCGACGCTCGCGAAGCTCGAAGCGGCGGCGAAGAACGCGGAGCGCATCTACCTCGCTCCCGATCCCGACCGCGAGGGCGAGGCGATCGCCTGGCACCTCGCCGGCGTTCTGAAGCGCGCCCGCCGTCCGCTGCACCGGCTGACGTTCAACGAAATCACCGAGCGGGCGGTCAAACAGGCGCTCGAGCATCCGCGCAAGCTCGACATGAACCTCGTGAACGCGCAGCAGGCGCGGCGCGTGCTGGACCGCCTGGTGGGCTACAAGGTGAGTCCGTTCCTCTGGAAGACGATGTACTTCGGGCTCTCAGCCGGACGCGTGCAGAGCGTCGCGCTGCGCCTGATCTGCGAGCGCGAGGATGCAATCGAGGCGTTCGTTCCGGTCGAGTACTGGACGCTCGAGGTGGATTACGAGACCGCAGCCGGCGAACGCTTCACCGCGCGGCTCGCGCGCGTGGACCAGGAGGATCTGGAGCAGTCGCAGATCCGCGGCGCGGACGCCGAGCAGCGGGCGCGCGGGCTCGCGGCGGAGCTGGCCGGCGCGGCGGCGCGCATCGCGGATGTCCAGACCTCGCCGAAGCAGGTGCATCCGCGCCCGCCGTTCATCACGAGCACGCTGCAGCAGACCGCGTTCAACCGCTTCGGCTTCACGAGCCAGCGCACGATGAAGATCGCGCAGCAGCTGTACGAGGGCGTGAAGCTCGGGCCGCAGGGCAGCGTCGGCCTCATCACGTACATGCGCACCGATTCACCGCGCCTCGCCGGCGAGGCGATCGCGGAGATGCGCGGCTGGATCCAGGACAAGCTCGGCGCCGAGTTCGTGCCGGAGTCGCCGCGCAACTTCAAGGGCAAGAAGAGCGCGCAGGACGCGCACGAGGCGATTCGCCCGACCGCGACCGAGCGCACGCCGGATTCGGTGCGCGCGTTCCTCACCGAGGAGCAGTTCCGGCTCTACGACCTGATCTGGAAGCGCGCGGTCGCCTCGCAGGCGGCCTCGGCCGAATACCTGGCGACGAGCGTCGAGGTGGAATCGGGCCGGCTCGGCCTGCGCGCCAGCGGACGCGTGCTCAAGTTCGCCGGCTTCCAGAAGCTCTACGGCGTGGACGAGGAGGACGACGAGCGCGAGTCGCGCCTGCCGTCGCTCACGGTGGGCGAAGCGCTCACGGTGTCGCGGCAGCCGCTCGGTGAGCACGCGGAAGCCGTGCGCCCCGAGCAGCACTTCACGCAGCCGCCGCCGCGCTACACCGAGGCGTCGCTGGTGAAGGCGCTCGAGGAGGAGAACATCGGGCGACCGAGCACGTACGCCACGATCGTCTCGACCATCACCGGGCGGCGCTACGTGCTGCGCGACAAGGGACGCCTGATCCCGACCGACGTCGGGCGCGCGGTCAACAAGCTGCTCGTGAGCACGTTCCCCGACGTGTTCGACGTGATGTTCACCGCGACGATGGAGGAGGAGCTGGACGGCATCGAGGAGGGCTCGCAGGAGTGGCATCACGTGGTGAAGGATTTCTGGTCACCGCTCAGCCTCGATCTCGAGCGCGCCGAGAAGCAGGTCGTCCATCATCGCAAGACGGTCGAAGAGGTCACCGATGTTCCGTGTCCGAACTGCGGGCGCATGCTGGTCAAGAAGTACGGCCGGCGCGGCGCGTTCCTCGCGTGCCCCGGCTACCCGGAGTGCAAGTACACGCGGCCGGTGGACGACGCCGAGCTGCCGACCCCGGTCGAAGGCAAGTGCGAGCTGTGCGGCGCGCCGCTCGTGGCGCGCAACGGCCCCTACGGCCGGTTCATCTCGTGCTCGCGGCGGCCGGACTGCAAGTTCACGAAGAAGATGACGCTCGGCATCAAGTGCCCGGAGTGCGGGATCGGCGAGATCGCCGAGAAGCGGACGCGGCGCGGCAAGCTGTTCTACAGCTGCACGCGCTATCCGGAGTGCAAGTTCGCGGCGTGGGACAAGCCGCGCCTCACGCCGTGCCCGAACTGCCACGCGCCGTTCCTGGTCGAGAAGGAGACCAAGAAAGGGCTGACGCTGCGCTGCGTGAAGTGCAAGTCCACGTTCCAGCCGGAAGCGATCGGTGCGTGAGGCGCTGGAGCGCTTCCTGAGCGAATTCGCGGCGCAGCGGCGCGGCTCGCCGCACACGCTCGCCGCGTACCGCCGCGACATCACGCGCGTGCTCGACCGCGCGGCCGGGCCGGGGCGCACGGTGGCGCCGGCGCTGTGGACGCGCGAGCTGCTGGAGGGCGCGATGCGCGATCTCCATCGCCGCGGGCTCTCGAGCGCGAGCGCCGCACGCGCGCTCGCGGCGTGGCGCAGCTTCTCGCGCTTCTGCCAGCGCCGCGGGATCACGACCGGCGACCCGGCGCGCGCGCTCGCGTTCCCGCGCCTGCCGCGGCGCCTGCCACGCACGCTCCCGGCCGCGGCGCTGTCCGGCGCGCTCGACCGCCTGGCCGGCGACGATGCGCAGACGCTGCGCGATCGCGCGCTGCTCGAGCTCGCGTATTCGTCGGGCCTGCGCGTCTCCGAGCTCACCGGCCTGAACTTCGGCGACGTCGACCGCGGGGCGGGACTCCTGCGCGTGCGCGGGAAGGGGCGGCGCGAGCGCATCGTGCCGGTCGGATCGCGCGCGCTCGCCGCGCTCGATGCGCACCTCGCCGTCTCCGTGCGCGACCCGCAGCGCGCCGACGCGCCGGTGTTCCGCGGCCGCGGCGCGGCGCGGCTCACGGCCCGCACCGTGCAGCGCGTGGTGGGGCGGAGGCTCGCGGGCGTCGCCGCCGGACTCGGCGTCACGCCGCACGCACTGCGCCATTCGTTCGCGAGCCACCTGCTCGACCGCGGCGCGGACCTGCGCGCGATCCAGGAGCTGCTCGGACACCGCTCGCTCGCGAGCACGCAGGTGTACACGCACGTCTCCGGCGCGCGCCTCCGGAAGGCCTACCGCCAGGCGCACCCGCGCGCGTGAGCCGGCTCCGCCGAGCGAGGCTTTGCGAGGAGGCGCCCCGCCCGGGATGGCGCGCGCCGGAGA
>Ga0318554_10001300_pt1 | contig 10161 bp, 6 predicted proteins | sample GRESIP082b2f22_FD_203687 | JGI IMG/M metagenome (GOLD analysis project Ga0318554, IMG submission 203687) | Tropical soil microbial communities from Luquillo Experimental Forest, Puerto Rico - GRE.SIPMG.082b2f22 | ecosystem: Environmental > Terrestrial > Soil > Tropical forest > Bulk soil... | reverse complement strand
CCGCCGCCTGAACATCTCGCTGGTATGCATCGGGATCGTGCTGGCCTTGTTCGCCGCACGGCTGGTACAGCTCCAGGGCCTGCACTGGTCGCAGTACCGGGCCCTGGCCCAGAAGCAGATGCTGCCCCCCCAGCCGATCTCGATCCCGGTCGTACGCGGCTCCATCACCAGCAGCGACGGCACGGTGCTCGCGATGACTGTGCAGACCGACCTGGTCTACGCCGACCCGGCGCAGATCAAGCAGGCCCAGCGGCCGCGGGTGGCGGCCGCGCTGGCCGGGCCGCTGGGCATGCCGCAGCCGGTAATCCAGGCGCTGCTCGACTACCCGACCTCACCGCAATACGTGGTGCTCAAGCGGAACGTCCCCGCGGCGACCGGCGCCCGGATCACGGCGCTGCAGCTGCCCGGCATCGCCGAGACCCCGTCGTACTCGCGGACCTACCCGAACGGCGACCTCGCGGCCAACCTGATCGGCTTCACCAACGCCAGCGGCAACGGCGACGCGACCGGCGCGGCCGGGATCGAACAGGAGTACAACTCGCTGCTGGCCGGGCGGGACGGCAGCGAGGAGGTCGAGATGGGCCCGACCCAGCAGCCCATCCCGGCGACCGAGACCGTCGTCAAGCAACCGGTGCCGGGCGACAGCCTGCGGCTCAGCCTCAACGCCAGCATCCAGTGGGACGCCGAGCAGGAGTGCGCCGCCGAAGTCAAGGCGGCCCACGCCAGGAACTGCTCGGTCGTGGTGATGAACCCGCACACCGGGCGCATCCTGGCGCTCGCGCAGTACCCGACGTTCAGCCCGTCCGCCCCGTCCAGCGTGGCCGCGACCGCCGACATCCCGGTGCAGAACGTGTTCCAGCCGGGGAGCACCGCGAAGGTCATCACCGCCGCCGCCGCGATCGAGCGCGGCGGGCAGACGCCGATGAGCACCTACACGGTGCCGGACCAGATCGTGGTCCACGGATTTGCCTTCCACGACGGCGAGTACCACGCCACGGCGAAGTTCACGATCGCGGGCATCATCGCCAACTCGTTCAACGACGGCATGGTGCAGGTGGCCCAGCACGTCAGCCCGCAGATTCAGTACCAGTACTTCAAGGCGTTCGGGATCGGCGAGCCGACCGGGCTTAACCTGCCCGGCGAGAGCCCCGGCCTCCTGCCGCCGCCGTCCCAGTGGTGGGGCGACGAGCGCTACACCCTGTCGTTCGGCCAGGGCGTCGCGGTGAACGCGGTGCAGATGGCCAGCGTCTACGCCACGATCGCCAACGGCGGGGTCCGGGTCCAGCCCTCGGTCGTCGCGGGCACGGTCAGCGGCAACGGGACGTTCACGCCCGCGCCGGCGCCGCGGAAGACGCGGGTCCTGGAGCCGAAGACCGCCAGCGACCTGATGCAGATCCTGCAGCAGGTGCCGTTTATCGACAACAAGGGCGGCGAGCCGTGGGGCATCATCCCGGGGTACTCGATCGCGGCCAAGACCGGCACCGCACAGGTACCGGCCCCGGGGAAGAAATGCCTGTGCCAGTACGGCGCGAGCTATATCGGCATCGCGCCGGCCAGCGACCCGCAGCTTTTGGTGGCCGTGAACGTCCAGGACCCCACCAAGGGCGGCTACTTCGGCGACGAGGTCGCCGGGCCGGTCTTTTACCAGGTGGCGAAGTTCGCGCTGCAGACGCTGCGGATCAAGCCGGACGACGCCAAGCGCCCCCGGCTCACGCTCATGGTGCCGTGAAGTGAGCAGTACCCGCGCGGCCCGCTCATGGCACCGCGAACAGAGGTAATCTCGGCCCGTGCCAGCGGATCTGCGCCCACGCCGCGTCCCTCTGCGCCCGCTCGCGGGGCTCGCGGTCCTGCTCGGGGTCAAGACGGCCGGCCGGGACGCCCCCGGCCCGCTGACCGCGGCCAGCGGATCGCGCGGGGTCTGCGGGATCACCCACGATTCGCGCCGGGTGCACCCCGGTGACCTGTACGCCGCGCTGCCCGGCGCCAGCTACCACGGCGGACGGTTCTGCGCCCAGGCCGCCGGCGCCGGCGCTGCGGCCGTGCTCACAGATCCCGCGGGCAAGGAACTCGCGATCCGCTCCGGCCTGCCGGTGTTCGTGGTCGGCAACCCGCGGGCGAGGCTGGGCGAGGTCGCCTCCTGGATCTACGGCCACCCGTCGGGAAGGCTGACGCTGATCGGCGTGACCGGGACCAGCGGCAAGACCACCACCACGTACCTGCTGGAGTCCGGGCTGCGGACCGCGGGCCACCTGACCGGCCTGGTCGGCGGTGTGCAGACCCGCATCGGCGACGTCACCGCCGACAGCGCACTGACCACCCCGGAAGCCACCGACCTGCAGGCGCTGCTGGCCGCCATGGTGGAACAGGGGGTGACGGCCGCGGCTATGGAGGTCTCGAGCCACGCCCTGGCGCAGGGCCGCGTCGCCGGGACGTCCTATGACGTGGCCGTATTCACCAACCTGTCCCAGGACCACCTGGACTTCCACGAGACGATCGACGCCTACTTCGCCGCGAAGGCGGCCCTGTTCACCCCGGATTACGCCCGGGCCGGGGTGGTCAACCTGGACGACGAGCACGGGCGGATCCTCGCCGCCGCCCCGCGGATCCCGCTCACCACCTACTCCGCGGCCGGGAACCCCGCCGCGGACTGGCGCGCGGCCGACGTGCGCGGGGGGTCGGACGGGAGCGCGTTCCGGGTCGTCGGCCCGGGCGGCGTGGAGGCCGACGCGTCGGTGGCCCTGCCCGGGCCGTTCAACGTGGCCAACGCGCTCGCCGCCATCGTGGCGCTGGTCGAATCAGGCGTGGGGATCGCCACCGCGGTCCGCGGCGTCGCCGCGTGCTCCGGGGTGCCCGGCCGCCTGGAGCGCGTCGAGGCGGGCCAGGACTTCACCGTGCTAGTCGACTACTCGCACAAGCCCGGCGCGGTCCGGGCCGTGCTGGACGCCCTGCGGCCGGTCACGCCGGGTAATCTCACGATCGTGCTGGGCTGCGGCGGCGACCGGGACCGGGCCAAGCGCCCGATGATGGGGGCGGCGGCGGCCGAGCTCGCCGATACGGCCATTCTCACGAGCGACAACCCGCGCTCGGAGGATCCGCTCGGCATACTGGCAGAGATGCTCACCGGCGCGCTGACCGTCCCCGCCCGCGACCGCGCGCACGTGATCGTCGAACCGGACCGCGGGGCCGCCATCGGGCTCGCGATCAGCCGGGCGGCCAAGGGAGACATAGTGCTCATCGCGGGCAAGGGGCACGAGCGTGGCCAGTACGCCGGGACGTCGGTAATCCCGTTCGATGATCGCGAGGTGGCCGCAGAAATGCTCGCCCGCCGCCCGGGGCCCGCCCGGGCCGACGGCCCGGTCGCCACACTGTCCGATGGTCTGCCGGCCGACATGGGGGACCTGTGATCCCGCTGTCCGTGGCCCAGATATCCGAGATCGTCGGCGCCCGCGCTGATCTGTTCGCGGACCTTGACGCCACGGTGACCGGGCCGGTTGTCATCGACTCCCGGAAGGCCGGCCCGGGGAGCCTGTTCGCGGCCCTGCCCGGGCAGCAGGCCGACGGCCACGATTTCGCGGCCCAGGCGGTCGCGGCCGGGGCCATGGCGGTACTCGCCACCCGGCCGGTCGGCGTGCCCGCGCTGATCGTCCCCGACGTGCCCGCCGCGCTGGCCACGCTGGCCGCGGCCGTCGTCGCCCGGCGGCCCGGGCTGACGGTCGCCGCGATCACCGGGTCCGCGGGGAAGACCACCGCCAAGGACCTGGCGGCCCAGCTGATCGAGTCGCTGGGCCCGACGGTGTCGCCGCAGGCCTCTTACAACAACGAGATCGGCCACCCGCTCACCGTGCTGCGGGTCACCGAGCAGACCAGGTACCTGGTGGCCGAGATGTCCGCGCGCGGGCCCGGGCACATCGCCGCGCTGTGCCGGATGTCGCCGCCGCGGTTGGGCGCGGTCTTGTGCGTCGGGCACGCGCACGCCGGGGAGTTCGGCAGCCTCGACGAGGTGGCGCGGGCCAAGGCCGAGCTGCCCGCGGCGCTACCGGCCGACGGCGTGGCCGTGCTCAACGCCGACGACCCCCGCGTGCTGGCCATGGCCGGGCGCACAGCCGCCCGGGTGGTGACCTTCGGCCGGTCGCCGCGGGCCGACATCCGCGCGGCCGGCGTCGTGCTCGACGAGGCCGGCCGGCCCGGCTTCACGCTGCGCACCCCCGACGGCTCGGCTCCGGTCCGGCTGCGGCTGCACGGCGAGCACAACGTCGGCAACGCGCTGGCCGCCGCGGCGCTGGCCGGCCAGCTCGGCCTGGACCTGGACGCCGTGGCGGAGGGACTGTCCGCGGCCACGGCCCGCAGCCGGTGGCGGATGGAGGTGACCAGGCGGCCCGACGGGGTGACGATCATCAACGACGCGTACAACGCCAGCCCCGAGGCGCTCGGGGCGGCGCTGTCGGCCCTGGCCGCGATGGCCCGCGGCGGGCGCGCGTTCGCGGTGCTCGGCCCCATGAAGGAGCTGGGCGCCTACGCGGAGGAACTGCACGAGCAGGCGGGCCGGCAGGCGGCCCGGGCCGGCCTGGCCGGGCTGATCGTGGTGGGCGAGGAGGCCGCGAAGGCGGATCCGTCCTGGCGCGGCGAGCTGGTCCAGGTGCCCGACGCGGCCGCCGCGGCCGCCGAGGCCGGCCGGCGGGCCCGGCCCGGTGACGTGGTGCTCGTCAAGGCCGCGCGGGCCGCGAACCTCCAGCGCGTGGCGCTGGCCCTGACCGGGGAGCTGGACCTGACCAGGGAGACGGCCCCGTGAAGACCATCCTCGTATCGGCCGGCGTCGCGATGGTGCTGGCGCTGTTCGGCACGCCGCTCGCGATCAGGATCTTCACCAGGCGCGGGTACGGCCAGGAGATCCGGGAGGAGGGCCCGTCCTCGCACCTGACCAAGCGCGGCACTCCCACGATGGGCGGCACGGTCATCGTGGTCGCCACGCTGATCGGGTATATCTGCGGGCACGAGCTGACCAAGGACCCAATGACCTATTCGGGCCTGCTGGTGCTGGCGCTGATGACCGGCCTGGGCGCGGTCGGCTTCATCGATGACTTCATCAAGATCTACAAGCAGACCAGCCTCGGCCTGCGCAGCGGGGCCAAGCTGGCCGGCCAGGCGGTGGTGGGCGCGGTGTTCGCGGTGGAGGTGCTGCGCCACCCGGACGGGTTCGACCTCACCCCGGCGGACGCGCACATCTCGTTCCTGCGCGACATCGGCCCGGCCATCGGGGTGCTGCCGTTCGTCATATGGATCGTGCTCATGATCGCCGGCTGGTCGAACGCGGTGAACCTGACCGACGGGCTCGACGGGCTGGCCACCGGCGCCGCGATCCTCGTGCTCGCCGCGTACGTGCTCATCGGGATCTGGCAGGAGAAAAACGACTGCACGAGCTTCCTGGCCTCACAGTGCTACGCGGTGCGGGACCCGCTCGACCTCGCGGTGGTCGCCGGGACGGTGCTCGGCGCCTGCTTTGGCTTCCTGTGGTGGAACGCCCCGCCGGCCAAGATCTTCATGGGCGACACCGGGTCGCTCGCGCTCGGCGGCGTGCTCGCCGGGCTGGCCGTGTGCACAAAGACCCAGCTGCTGCTCGTGATCCTGGGCGGCCTGTTCGTGATCATCATCTTCTCGGTGATCATCCAGGTGGGGTCGTACAAGCTGACCGGGCGCCGGGTCTTCAAGATGGCCCCGCTCCAGCATCACTTCGAGCTGCTCGGCTGGGCCGAGACCACGATCGTGATCAGATTCTGGCTGATCTGCGGCCTGTTCATCGCGGCCGGCCTCGGCATCTTCTACGTGGCCTGGCTCCCGGTGTAGCGCTATGCGCACGCCGGAGGAAGCGGACGCCCAGGTGCCCGGCCTCGCGGGCCGCCTGGCCGGGATGCGGGTCTTCGTCAACGGGCTCGGGATCACCGGCCCGCCGGTGGCCCGCCTGCTCGCCGCCCGCGGCGCGCTGGTCACGGCCGCCGACGGCCGCGACGACGAGGCCAACCGCCGGGCGGCCAAGGAACTGGCCGGCCTCGGGATCCCGGTCACGTTCACCGAACACCCGGCGCTCCCGCCCGGCACCGACCTGGTGATCACCGCGCCCGGGTTCCGGCCGGGCAGCCCGCTGGTCGCCGCCGCGGCCGCGGCCGGCATCCCGGTGATCGGCGACGTCGAGCTGGCCTGGCAGCTGCGCCCGGCGCTGCCCGGCGGCGGCCGGCAGGAGTGGCTCGGGGTGACCGGGACCAACGGCAAGACCACGACCGTGCGGATGCTCGCGGCCATGCTCGGTGCGGCCGGGCACCGCAGTATCGCCGCGGGCAACGTCGGCCTGCCGGTCATCGAAGCGGTCACCGAGCCGGAGCCATACCCGGTCATGGCGGCCGAGCTGTCCAGTTTCCAGCTGTACTGGAGCCAGTCGCTGCGCCCGCTGGCCGCAGTGGTGCTGAACGTCGCCGCGCACCATCTTGACTGGCACGGCGACATCGAGTCCTACGCGCAGGCCAAGAGCCGGATCTACGCACCGGGCACAGTGGCGGTGTGCAACTCCGGCGACTCGCGCTCGTGCGACCTGGCCGCCGCGGCCCCGGGCACTGCCCGGGTGGTGGCCTTCCGGCTCGGCGCGCCCGGCCCCGGCGAGCTCGGGGTGGCCGACGGCGTCCTGCTCGACCGGGCCTTCGGCGACCCGGCCGGGGAAGTGCTGGCGGGCGTGGCCGACGTCCGCCCGGCGGGCCCGCACAACGTGGCCGACGCGCTGGCCGCGGCGGCCCTGGCCCGCGCGTACGGCGCGCCGCCCGAGGCGGTCGCGGCCGGGCTGGCCGCCTTCCGGCCCGAGCCGCACCGGATGAGCCTGGTCGCCCGGGTCGGCGGGGTGGACTACATCGACGATTCCAAGGCCAGCAACCCGCACGCGGCGGCCGCCGCCCTGAACTCCTATCCGTCCGTGGTATGGATCGCCGGCGGCCTGTTCCGCGGCGCCGGCGCCGACGTCGACCTGCTGGTGGACGAGGTTGCGCCGCGGCTGCGCGGCGTGGTGCTGCTCGGCGCGGACCGGGAGGTGATCCGGCGGTCGCTGGCGCGACACGCGCCGGATGTCCCGGTCGTAGAGGCCGGCCGCACCGACACTGGAGCCATGGATCTCGTTGTGACCGAGGCCGCCCGGCTGGCCGTGCCCGGTGACACGGTGCTGCTAGCACCCGCCGCGCAGTCGTTCGACATGTTCCGCGACTACCCGGCGCGCGGCGACGCGTTCGCCGCGGCGGTCAGCCGGCTGGCGCATTCACAACAGGCAGCAGAGTGAGCGCCCCGGTGATCTCCCCGGGCGCCAGCCCGGACGTGGCGGCGCCCGCGCCCCCGGCCCGCGGCGCGGCCCGGGTGACCGGCCGGGTGACGGCCGCCCTGCGGCTGCTCGACCGCCCGCTCACCTCCTACTACCTCGTCCTCGGCATCACCATGCTGCTGCTCGCGCTGGGCCTGGTCATGGTGCTGTCGACCTCGTCAGCCCAGGCCCTCGTCCAGGGCGGGTCGGTCTACGCGGGCTTCCAGAAGCAGCTGCTCGGCGTCGCGGTCGGGCTGCCGCTGATGTGGGTCGCCGCCCGGTCCTCCCCGGTGCTGTTCCGGGCTGCCGCCTACCCGATGATCGCGGCCTCCGTGCTCGGCCTGCTGCTGGTGCTCACCGTCGGCCACACGGTCAACGGCAGCGAGCGCTGGATCGACGTCCTGGGCTTCCAGGTCCAGCCGTCCGAATTCGCCAAGCTGGCCTTCGTGCTCTGGGGTGCCGACCTGCTCGCCCGCAAGGAGAAGGCGGGCCAGCTCGGCGAGTGGCGGCACCTGCTGGTACCGCTGCTGCCCGGGGCCGCGATCCTCAGCATGCTGGTGATGCTCGGCGACGACCTCGGCACCACGTTCATCCTGCTGGTTATCTTCCTCGCCCTGCTCTGGGTGATCGGCACGCCGTTCCGGCTGTTCGCGGGGATGCTGGGGCTGATGGGCTTCGCCATGCTCATCCTGATCATCGTGGCGGCCTACCGGCTGCAGCGGATCACTGGTTTCCTGCACCCGCAGGCCAACCCCCTGACGGTCGGCTGGCAGTCGAACGAGGGCAAGTACGCGGTCGGCTCGGGCGGATGGTTCGGCGTGGGGCTCGGCGCGGGAAGGCTGAAGTGGGGGTGGGTGCCGGAGTCCACCACCGACTTCATCTTCGCGGTCATCGGCGAGGAACTCGGGCTGGTCGGCACGCTCTGCGTGACATTCCTGTACGGCGGGCTCGCCTACGCCGGGATACGGATCGCGCGGCGCGTGCCCGACACCTTCATGCGCCTGGCCGCGGCGGCCGCCACCGCCTGGATCGTGACGCAGGCCCTGGTCAACATCGGCGCGGTCATTGACGTGATGCCGATCACCGGCGTGCCGCTGCCGCTGGTGTCGGCCGGCCTGTCGTCGCTGCTCGTGACCCTGGTCGCGCTCGGCATGCTGATGTCGTTCGCGAAACGGGAGCCCGGTGCCCAGCAGGCACTCGCGGCTGCTGGCCCCGGACCCGTGCTGCGCGCCCTAAGCTGGCTTGGCCTGGGCCGGCGGCGCGGCTGAGCCCGGCCGGGCCGGCCTGAGGTCCCACGACCAGGCGGGAGAGGCGCAGGGAGGAGGCGAGGCCCCGATGAGTTTCGTGCCGGAGGCGCGCCGATGAGCATCGTCCTCGCGGGTGGCGGCACGGCCGGCCATGTCGAGCCTGCGCTGGCCCTCGCTGACGCGCTCCGGCGGGCCAACCCGCGGATCCCGATCACGTGCCTGGGCACCGAGCGCGGGCTGGAGACCAGGCTGGTACCGCTGCGCGGCTACGACCTCGAGCTCATTCCCGCCGTTCCGATGCCCCGGTCGGTGAACGAGCAGCTGCTGTCGGTGCCCGGGCGGCTCGGCGGGGCGGTCAGCGCGGCCACCGCGGTGCTGGACCGGGTCCGGGCCGACGTGCTCGTCGGGTTCGGCGGCTACGTGGCCACGCCCGCGTACCTGGCCGCGCGGCGCCGCGGCGTACCGATCGTCGTGCACGAGGCCAACGTGCGGCCGGGACTGGCCAACCGGATAGGGGTCCGGCTGACCCGCCACGTCTTCACCGGGCAGCCGGGCACCAAGCTCGCGCACGCCACCTACATCGGCATACCGATCCGCCGCGAGATAGCCGGGCTCGACCGGCTCGCGCTCGGGGACAAGGCGCGCGCGCACTTCGGCCTGCGGCCCGACCTCCCGGTGCTGCTGGTGACCGGCGGCTCGCAGGGCGCCAGGTCGCTGAACCAGGCCGTGGTGGCCGCGGCGGCCTGGATCCGCTCGGCCGGCGTCCAGCTGCTGCACATCGTCGGGCCGCGCTCCGACGTGGACGTCCCGCCGCCCGGAGGGGAGCCTCCCTACGTGGCGCTGCCCTACCTGGACCGGATGGACCTGGCGTACGCGGCCGCCGACTTCGCGCTGTGCCGGGCCGGCGCGATGACGTGCGCGGAGCTCACGGCGGTGGGCCTGCCCGCGGCCTACGTGCCGCTGCCGCACGGCAACGGCGAGCAGCGGATGAACGCGGCGCCGGTCGCGGACGTCGGCGGCGGGATCATCGTCGACGACGCCGAGCTGAGCCCGGAATGGATAGCGGACACGCTGCTGCCCGTGCTGCTCGACCCGGAACTGGTCGCGGCCATGTCGCGCGCGGCGGCGGGGGCGGGCCGCCGGGACGCCGATCGCCGGCTCGCGGCCGAGGTCATCGACGTCATGCGGGGGGAAGGGCACCGGCGCGCACCACGGCGGGAGACGCAGCCGCGGGACAGGCAGCAACAGCACGGCGGGCGGCGCCGGCGGTGAGCGGCCCGGTCCACACCACGAGGGGCGAGGGCGAGAGGAGCCGGACATGGGCCTGGTGACGCCGGTGACGGCGGTGCCGGTCGCCCAGCTGGGGCGGGTGCACTTCGTCGGCATCGGCGGCGCGGGGATGTCCGGCATCGCGCGCCTCATGCTGGGCCGCGGGGTCGCCGTGTCCGGCAGCGACCGGGCGGCCTCGGCCCAGCTCGACGAGCTGGCCCGGCTCGGCGCGACCGTGCGGGTGGGCCACGACCCGGCGAACATCGACGGGGCAGACACCGTCGTGACCACGCCGTCGGCCATCGGGGACCGTAATCC
>Ga0318554_10001291_pt1 | contig 10182 bp, 7 predicted proteins | sample GRESIP082b2f22_FD_203687 | JGI IMG/M metagenome (GOLD analysis project Ga0318554, IMG submission 203687) | Tropical soil microbial communities from Luquillo Experimental Forest, Puerto Rico - GRE.SIPMG.082b2f22 | ecosystem: Environmental > Terrestrial > Soil > Tropical forest > Bulk soil... | reverse complement strand
GCGCGCGATGGGGCCGGAGAGGACGCGCGCCATCGCCCAGGTGACGAGGGGGAGCTGGATGGCGCGGACGACGACCAGCGCGATGAGCGTGTTGCGCAGCCCCGCGTACGGGCGCGTGTAGCCGTAGAGCCGCCGGACGATGGCGAAGTCGAACCCCGGCTCCCGGTCGCGGCCGCGCACCTCGGTCATCGCGGCGTCGCCTTTGGCGTCGGCGCCGTTTCCGGTGGTGGCGCCGCCTCGGGCTGCCCCTCTATCACCTCGAGGGCGGCGGCGCGGGCGTAGCGCCCGCCGGCGGCGAGCAGCGCCGCCGGGGCGCCGCGCTCGACCACGCGCCCGGCGTGCAGCACGATCACCTCGTCGGCGGCCCCGAGGGCCCTAAACCGGTGCGTCACCAGCAGCGTGGTCCGCCCGCGGCGCGCCTGATCTACGGCGGCCAGCACCTCGCTCTCGGTCTCGGCGTCGAGCGCGCTCGTCGGATCGTCGAGCAGCAGGATGGGTGGGTCGAGGAGCAACGCCCGGGCGATCGCCAGCCGCTGGCGCTGCCCCCCCGACAGATCGACGCCCCCTTCCTCGATCACCGTGTCGTAGCCGCGCGGCAGCGCGGTCACGAAGTCGTGCGCCGCCGCGACGCGCGCGGCCCGCTCGATCGCCTCGCGCCCCGCGTCTGGCCGGCCGAAGGCGATGTTGTCGGCGACGGTGCCGCGGAACAGGAAGGTTTCCTGAAAGACGACGCCCAGCCGGCGCCGCAGCTGGGCGGGATCGAGGGCGCGAACGTCGACACCGTCGACGAGGATCTGCCCGGCGGTGACGTCGAAGAACCGGGCCACCAGGGCGAGGAGCGTGGTCTTCCCGGCGCCCGTGGCCCCGGTGATCGCGACCAGGCGGCCGGGCTCGACGCCGATGTCGATCCCCGCGAGCACCGGCACCGACGGCTCGTAGCCGAAGCCGACATCGACGAAGCGCAGGGCGCCGCGCGCGGGCTCGGGGAGGCGGGCCGGCGCGGCCGGGGCGGCGATCTCGAGCGGCGCATCCAGCACCTCGAACACGCGGCGCGCCGCGATCACGCTCTGCTCGAGCGTGTTGAGCACGGTGGCCATCCCCGACACCTGCGTCGCGAACTGCTGCAAGAGCCCCGCGAACACCACCAGCTCGCCGAGCGTCACCGCGCCGCCCGCCACCAGCCAGCCGCCGTAGAGCAGCAGCACCGCGACATCGACGGCGGTCACGAACGACACCGTCGGCCCGAGCCGGCTCACGCGCCGGAAGATCTCCTCCTGCTGATCGCGCACGGCCCGGTTGCGGGCCTCGAAGCGGGCGCGCTCGCGGTCCTCGGCGCCGAACGTCTTGACCACCCGGATCCCCTTCACACCGTCGGTGAACCCGAGGACCATCGCGTCGGCGAGGGCCCGGTTCTTCTCGTAGGCCGGTCGGGCCCAGCGCGAGAACCGCAGCGTGGCCAGCAGCGTGAGCGGCGTGGGTGCCAGGCAGGCCGCGGCCAGCCCGGCGTGGACGCGCATCATGTAGACCACGTAGACGGCCAGCGTCAGCAGCAACACCCCGCCCTGCAGCAGCACGCCGTCGATGAACCCGCGCACCGACTGCACGTCGCCGGTGACGCGGTTGATGATCGAGCCCGACGGATTACGGTCGAAGAACCGGGGCGGCAGGCCGACGAGCTTGTCGTAGACCTGGGCGCGGAGGTCGGGGACCAGGTCCAGGTGGACGAGCCGGCCGACGACGAGCGCCGTCCCCCGGACGATCGCCGCCCGCGCCGCCGCCAGGGCCAGCGCCGTGACGCCTATCGCGGCGACGATCCGCCCCACGGACCAGCCGGCGGGCGGCGCCAGCCCGAGCGGCCAGCGGGGCGCCGGCGCGTGTGCATCGAGCGCGCCGCGGATCACGTCGATGGCCAGCCCGCTGGCCCCGAGGGCCCCGAGCCCGAGCGCCAGCGTCGCCACCTGCCCCACGAACGCGAGCAGGCAGAGCGCCCGGTGCCGCCAGGCCAGCGCCAGCAGCCGCCCGACGGGACCGCGGTCAGGCACCGAGGCGGATCGCGTGAGGGAGGACGAGCTCTGCTCGTCCGAGCTCATCGCGGGGGGTCCGGGACCCCCTCGGGGCCCCGGGGTAGATCGCGTGAGGGAGGACGAGCTTTGCTCGTCCGAGCTCATCGCGGGGGGTCCGGGACCCCCTCGGGGTCCCGGGGTAGATCGAACGGCAGACCCTCGGGCCAACGTTCGAGGGGCTCGTAGCCGAGCAGGCGCCGCGACGGCTCGGTCTCGAACACGCGCTCGCCGCCGCGGCTCGCCGCGTAGAGGACGGCGAACGAGATCCCGTCGGCCTCGACCGCGCGCACGAAGAAGCGCCCGGCGTCCGCGCGCGACAAGTAGACGTCGGGGATCGCCAGCTTCTGCATGTGGCGGGCCTCGTCGGGGTTGCGCACCACCCAGCCGATGCGCGCGGCGATCACGCTCATCCCGAAGCTGCGCGCGTAGAGCTCGCCCATGTGCTCGGCGAACAGCTTGGTGACGGCGTAGTGGTTGGCTGGCCGCGCCTCGGCGAGGCGGGCGATCTGCTCCGGTTTGTCCGGCTCGCGCCTGCGCGTGACGACCATGATCGAGCTCGCCAGCACCAGACGCCGAACTGCTGCCTCCCGCGCGGCGTTCATGACGTGGTAGAGGCCGACGACGTTCGGCCCCACGAGGTCGGCGAACGGCGCGTCGACGGGCTGGGCGGCGAGGTGGACGACCGCCTCCATGCCGGCCACCGCCGCGCGCACGGCGGGCTCGTCGGTGAGGTCGGCGACCACCGCGTCGTCGAGCCCCGGCGAAGGGCGGCGATCGAACCCGCGGACCTCGTGCCCCCGTGCGCGCAGCGCCTCCACGACCGGGCGGCCGACGATCCCCGCCGAGCCCGTGACAAGCACCTTCACGCGCGCCCCTCCCGTCAGCGCGCCGAGAGGGCGTACTCGGTCTGGCCCTTGACCAGCCAGAACGCGAGCGCCTTGCCCCCCACCTCGACCGCGTAGTCGCCGTAGAAGCCGGTGAGCTCGATGGTGCCGTCCGGCCCCACGACCGACGACACGTCCGTCGACCACGCGGAGAGCAGCCCGTCGTAGCGCGCCCCCGGCACCGTCGGCTTCCAGTCCTTGTCGACGAGGACAGCCTCGGGGGCGAAGTCCCAGATGGCCCCCGCCCAGAACCCGAACATCACGAACCCGTTCGCCCCCGGCGTGCCGAACACCAGCCGCATGGTGTCGTCGAGGATGCGGGCAGCGTCCGCGGGCGAGGCGCCGTGCTGGACGCCGAACTCCGTCAGGGTGACGGGCAGCCCGACCGCCGACAGGTTCTGCAGCACGTTGTAGATGCGCGCCGGGCTGTGCGGCGAGTCGATCCCGGCGCGCGCGTCGGCGTAGTACTGGACGCCGATGCCGCCGATCTCGGCCCCCTCGCCGCGCAGCGCCTCGACGTGGCGGCGGTACCAGTTGGCGAAGGGGTCCGGCGCCCCCTCCTTGCCGCCGCCTCCCCACACGAGCGCGCGCGAGCTCTGCAGCACGTTGTACTCGTTGACGTAGCCGCGCACCGCCCCGCCGACGTCGGCCGACGAGCGGGACACCTGGTTGTAGACGTCGCGGACGTCGGCCGGGCCGAGGAGCTCGAGGTAGCGCGGGTGGTGCAGCGGCTCGTTGAACACGTCGAGCTCCTGGTACATGTCGCCCCGGTCGCGGACGTAGTACCGGATGCGGCGCATGATCGCGCGCGACAGATCTTCCTTGGCACCAACGTCGCCGATGGTGGCCGCGCCGAGCAGGTCGAGCACCCACAGCGGCTGCTGCTCGGTGTCCCAGAGCAGGGTGTGCATCCGCGTGTAGAGCCCGTGCCGCGCCCCCCAGCGCTGGATCAGGTCGACGTACTCCATGGTCACGAAGTTGCGCACGGCCTCGTTGTAGAGCCACTTGCCGGCGTTCGACGGGACGATGGTGTTGAAGTGGTCGAGCAGGAAGCGCTGGAACCGCCCCGCCTCGGAGTCGGCCGGCGCGCCCTCGACGAGGAATCTGTTGCTGGTCCCCGGGATGTTGGCGCCGAAGTGGAAGGCGTGGCGCTTGAGGTGGAGGTGGACCGGCGTCCCGGGCGCCGCGCCGTCGATGCGCAGCCGGGCGTGCCCGCGCCGGTAGTTGGCGATGAAGCTGTCGGCGGCGGCGAGCGCGTTCTCGTCGCTGTTGTCGTTGGCGATCGCCGCCCCCCAGACCGACACCGCGCCCACCGCGAGCGTGCCGCTGCACGCGCTGCGGAGGAAGTCGATCCGCAGGAAGTGCGTCCCGGCCGGCAGGTTGATGGTCTCCGGGTAGTCGCGATCGGGGCCAATCTCGAACCCGACCCGCGCGTCGCCGACGGCGACCGCCATGAACGGCCTGCAGGCGCCGCCCGTGTCGCGCGCCCGCACCGAGACGGTGACGGCGGCGGGGGCGTCGAGCCGGAGGTAGGTGCCGACGTAGCCGTTTCCGTCCAGGACCCACGCCGCGGCGTCGGCGTGCCCCGTCGAGCGGACGGCGAGACGAGCCCCGTCGACGACCGTCGGCGCCCCCGACGGCGCGACCGGCTGCCCGGGCCGCGACACCCCTTCGGGCCAGACGGTCCCGTTGCGGCCGTGCGAGCTGTCGAGACGATCGTTGCCGCTGCCCGGGGTAATGCAGCCCACTACGACGGCGAGCGTGCACGCGGCGACACACGCGCGAGCGGAGGAGTCAGTCCGGAGAGGCCGAGGGACGACCGACGCTCGCGACATCGAGGCCCCTTTTATAATACGCTCGCCTCCGATGCTGAATCCCCAAGTTACGGGAAAGTCGGCCACCGCCTTCGCCAGCGCCGTCGCGACCGTCGCGCTCGGCTGCATCCACCACCAGACGGGCGGCTATCCCCTCTACGAGCCGGCCTCCCCGCGCCGCCCGACCGCCGACGTCGCGCGCCTCTTTGGACCGATCGCCAGCGTCGACGGCCGGGACGTGAGCGGGCTCGGGCGCTCCTTCGAGCTCCTGCCCGGCTGCCACGTCGTCGTGACCCAGAAGCAGATGCTGGAGTTCGACAACGCGGCGTCGGTGTCGGGCCAGTTCCCGCCCAGGACCTATCTCTTTTGGATGAAGGCGGCCCACACCTACGTCATCGAGCGCCCGACGACCGGCATCGGGGGCGCCAGGGCCATCACCTGGATCGAGGCGTACGACGCGGCCCCCAGCGGGAGGAGGTTCCCCGTCGGCGCGACTAACAACGAACGCGCCATCGACGACTGCCGGGCCTCGAGGCCGGAGTAGAGACATGGCGCGCTTCCTCGGGATCGACTCCAGCACCCAGAGCCTGACCGCGCTCGTCGTCGACACCGACACCGGCAAGGTCGTCGTCGATCGCAGCGTCAACTTCGGCGAGCGGCTGCCGCAGTACCGATCGCCGAAGGGCTTCCTGCCCAACGACGACCCGCAGATCCGGCACAGCGATCCGCTGATGTGGGTCGAAGCGCTCGACCTCCTCCTCGGCGAGCTCACGGCCGCCGGCGTCGATCTCGGCGCCGTCCGCGGCGTCAGCGGCGCCGGGCAGCAACACGGGTCGGTGTACCTCAATCGAAAGGTCGACGCCGCGGGCGGCTGGTCGGCGGCGCGGCCGCTCCGCGACCAGGTGGCGCCCCTCCTCAGCCGCACGACGGCGCCGATCTGGATGGACAGCTCCACCGGCGCCGAGTGCACCGAGATGACGCAGGCGATCGGCGGCGAGGCGCGGATGGTGGCGCTGACCGGTTCGCGCGCCATCGAGCGCTTCACCGGCCCCCAGATCCGGAAGTTCGCCAAGGAGCACCCGGCGGACTGGGAGCGGACCGCCGAGGTCCACCTCGTGAGCTCGTTCATCGCCTCGCTCCTCGCCGGGGCCAGCGCCCCCATCGACTTCGGCGACGGCGCGGGGATGAACCTGCTCGAGCTCGGCGCCGGGCGCTGGAACCAGGCCCTGCTCGACGCCACCGCGCCCGGGCTCGGCGCGCGGCTCGCGCCCGCCGTGCCCAGCGCGACGCGCGTCGGCACTGTCGCCCGTTACTTCGTCGACCGGTACGGCTTCGCGCCCGGGACGCCGGTGGTCGCCTTCTCCGGCGACAACCCCTCCAGCCTGGTCGGCATGGGGGCCACCCGCCCGGGGACGGCTGTGGTCAGCCTCGGGACCAGCGACACGCTGTTCGCTGCGATGGCCGCCCCGCGCACCGACCCGCGCGGCTACGGCAACGTGTTCGGCAACCCGGCCGGGGGCTTCATGGCTCTGGCCTGCTTCGCCAACGGCTCGCTGGCGCGCGAGGAGATCGCCCGCCGCTTCGGCCTCGACTGGGACGAGTTCGCGCGGGCCATCCTCGAGCGCACCGCGCCAGGGAACGGCGGCAACCTGCTCCTCCCCTATTTCGTCCCGGAGATCACCCCCCGCCTCCCCGCCCCGGCGCCGCGCTGGTACGGCAGCGAGGCGTTCGTGGCCGGCCGCGACGCGAATGGCGCCGCCCGGGCGGTAGTGGAGGCGCAGGCGCTGTCGATGCGCCTGCACGCCGAGTGGATCGGCGAGGCGACGGACCGCATCCTGGTGACAGGCGGCGCCTCCAAGAACCCGGCCATCCTCCGGGTGCTGGCCGACGTGTTCCAGGCCGACATCGTGCCGCTGCGCGTCTCCAACTCCTCGGCCCTGGGTGGGGCCTTGCGCGCCGCGCAGGCGGTCGAGGGGCCGAGCTGGGACGAGCTCTTCGCCCGGTTCGCCGCGCCCGACCACACCCGGCGCGTGGCGCCGGACCGCTCCACAAAAGTGATCTACGACAGCCTCGCCGCGCAACTTAAGGAAAGGATTACCGCGCTCCTCGCCGAAACGGGCCCGACGCGATAGTCTCCCCAGGCAGGCTCCCCCGGCCCACGCAACAAGGAAGAACCTCATGTCCAAGCCCGCGTTCCCCGGAATCGAACCCATCCGCTACCACGGCCCCGACGCGCAGCCGACGCTCGGCTTCCGCTACTACGACAAGAACCGCGTCGTCCGCGGCAAGAAGATGGAGGACCACCTCCGGATGGCGGTCTGCTACTGGCACACCTTCGTCTGGAACGGGTTCGACGTGTTCGGCGCCGGGACCTTCACCCGCGCCTGGCACCGCGACGGGGACGCCATCGAGCTGGCCAAGGAGAAGGCCGCCGCCGCCTTCGAGCTGTTCGAGAAGCTGGGGGTTCCGTTCTTCTGCTTCCACGACCGCGACGTGGCCCCGGAGGGGCGCTCGCTCGCCGAGAGCAACGACATCCTCGACCGGATCGTCGACGTCCTCGGGACGGAGATGGAGCGCACCGGCGTCAAGCTGCTGTGGGGAACGGCGAACCTGTTCTCGAACCCGCGCTACATGGGCGGCGCGGCGACCAACCCGGATCCGGAGGTGTTCGCCTACGCCGCCGCGCAGGTGAAGAAGGCCCTCGAGGTCACGAAGAAGCTGGGCGGCGCCAACTACGTCCTGTGGGGCGGCCGCGAGGGCTACGAGACGCTGCTCAACACCGACATGAAGCGCGAGCTCGACCAGCTGGGGCGGTTCATGCACCTCGTCGCCGAGCACAAGCACAAGATCGGCTTTTCCGGCCCGCTGCTCATCGAGCCCAAGCCCCGCGAGCCCACGAAGCACCAGTACGACTACGACACGGCGGCGGTCTACGCCTTCTTCCAGCGCTACGGCCTGTCGACCGACGACTTCCGCGTCAACATCGAGGCCAACCACGCCACGCTCGCCGGCCACAGCTTCGAGCACGAGGTGGCCTACGCCCTCGCCAACGGCGTGTTCGGCAGCATCGACATGAACCGCGGCGATCCGCAGCTCGGCTGGGACACCGACCAGTTCGGCAACGACATCGCCGAGCTGTCGCTGGTCGTGGCGCGCATCGTCGCCGCGGGCGGCTTCACCACCGGCGGGTTCAACTTCGACGCCAAGGTCCGCCGCCAGAGCATCGACCCCGCGGATCTGTTCCACGGCCACGTCGGCGGGATGGACAACCTCGCCCGCGCGCTGCTGATCGCCGACAAGATGCTCTCCGACGGCAAGCTGCAGGCGATCGTCGACGAGCGTTACGCCGGCTGGAAGGAGGGCCTCGGCCGCGACATCCTCGCGGGCAAGGCCACCCTCGAGCAGCTCTCCGAGCGCGTCCTGGCGCAGAAGATCGATCCCAAGCCCCGCTCGGGCCGCCAGGAGATGCTCGAGAACCTGGTCAACAAGTACGTCTAGAGTCGAGCGTCCTCAGGGCCCGGGGGCGAGCGTCACCGCGGCGGGCTCGGCACCGTCGATCGTGGATCCGTCCCCTAGCTGGCCCGACCGGTTCGCCCCCCAGCAGGCCACCGAGCCGTCGCCCCGGAGCGCACAGGTGAAGAATTCGCCCGCGCTGATCGCGCTCGCGTCGGTCACACCGCGCACCTTCACCGCGACCGGCGACCCCGCGAGCCCGCCGTCGCCCAGCAGCCCGAACCCCCAGCACCAGATCGTCCCATCGGCGCGCAGGGCGCAGGTGTGAGCGGTTCCGGCCGTGACGACAACGACGTCGGTCAGGCCGATCACCGTGACGGGCACCAGCGAGTCTACGGTGGAGCCGTTCCCGAGCTGCCCGTACACGTTTCCGCCCCAGCACGCGACGGTCGCGTCGGCAAGCAGGGCGCAGGTGTGAAACGCCCCGCCCGCGACGGCGACCGCCGGTCCGGTGAGTCCCGCGACGGTGACCGGAAGCGCGCGCGCGTCGATCGTCCCGTCGCCGAGCTGCCCGTTGACGTTGCTCCCCCAGCAGGTGACCTCGCCCGCGGCGAGGACGGCGCAGGCATGCTTGCCGCCGAGGCTGGTCGAGCTGGCGCCCGTCACGCCGGTCACCGGGCCCGGCATCGGCACCGCGCTGCGGCCGTTGGGATCGGCGACGCCTAGCCCGAGCTCGCCGGCCGTGTTCGCCCCCCAGCAGTCGACGCTCCCGTCGGTGAGGACGGCGCAGGCGAAGTCGTCCGAGGCCATCACGGCGCCTTCCAGGTCGGGGCCTCTGGCGCCGACCGCGACCACACCGGCCACCCCAGAAACCGGCCCCGGCGGCGCCGGCCCGGCGAGCGAGATGGCTCCGTTTCCGAGCTGCCCCCAGGCGTCGTCGCCCCAGCAGACGGCGCTCCGGTCGCCCAGCAGCGCGCAGGTAAACGATCCGCCCGACGCCAAAGCCGCGACGTTCGACAGCCCCGGGACCACGATCGGGTGCGTCGCCGGGAGCGAGGCGCCGCTCCCGAGCTCGCCGGTGGTCCCGCTCCCCCAGCAGCCGGCCGTCCGGTCGCGCAGGACCGCGCATGCGTGAGCACCCCCGGCGCTGATCGCAGCCACCCCCGTCAAGGGGACGGGGGTAGGCGGGGTCGATCCTCCCCCTCCACAACCCATGACCCACGCGCTCGCCACGACACCGAGACGCATCACCCGATGCGGCCTGCTCACGCCGCTACCCATAGCATGCAGAATTCGGCGCTCCGGGTGGTCGACCGGCGCCGCCGACGTTCCCTCGGTCATCGGCCGCCGAGGCGCTGGGCGAGCCAGACGAGGCCCATGGCGGCCACCCCCCACGAGACCGCGCGCGTGCCCTGGCGGGCCAACCAGCGCGTGCGGCGCAGGCGCCAGAGCAGCGCGAGGAGAACGGCGGCGACGGTGAGCTGGCCGAGCTCGACGCCCAGGTTGAAGGCGACCAGCGGGGCGACGATCGAGGTCCCGAAGGCGCCGAGGCCGATGTCGCGGAGCGCGCTCGCGAAGCCGAGGCCGTGGACGAGGCCGAAGCCGAAGGTGAGCGCCCAGCGTCCCTTCGGCTCCTCGCCGCGCAGGACGTTTTCCAGGCCGACGAAGACGATGGTCGCGGCGATGAGCGGCTCGACGACGCGGGCGGGGAGCTTGACGACATCGAGGGCGGCGAGCGCGAGCGTCACGGAGTGCGCCAGCGTGAAGCAGGTGACGATCGCGGCGACGGTGCGGAAGCGACGGCAGACGACCAGCAGGCCCAGGAGAAAAAGCAGGTGATCGTAGCCGGTGAGGATGTGGCGGATCCCGAGCGCCAGGTACTGGCGGAACGTCGGCAGCGGCGGCGTGCCCGCGGCCTCGCCCTCGGGGGAGAGGGGGATCTCGAGCCGCGGCTGCTCGGGGCGGAGC
>Ga0318554_10001284_pt1 | contig 10199 bp, 10 predicted proteins | sample GRESIP082b2f22_FD_203687 | JGI IMG/M metagenome (GOLD analysis project Ga0318554, IMG submission 203687) | Tropical soil microbial communities from Luquillo Experimental Forest, Puerto Rico - GRE.SIPMG.082b2f22 | ecosystem: Environmental > Terrestrial > Soil > Tropical forest > Bulk soil... | reverse complement strand
GACGGTCATGACGACCCCCTCCAGGTCCGGGCCGGCGGACTGACGATGTCCGCCGCGGGTCGGTGCGGGGGCGACCGAACTGCAGCCGTCCTCTGTGCCGGCCGCCGGTTTCCGGGGCGGCCCGCATCACCACTTTATCGTGGCCGCAGAGTGCTCCCCGGACGCAGGCACGGCGCTGGCGCGGCCGCGGCCCGGGGCCCGTCGCTAGAAGGCCTGTTCGGCAGGCATCTCCGGCGACGGATCAGGCCAGAAAATTTTTTCCAGCCGCGGCGCGCCGTGCCGCGGGCCGGGCGCCGGGCGCTTCGCGGCTCGCGCGGCGGGTACTCCGCTGTCGGCGCGCCGGGTGCTGCGCGGACCCGCGCCGCGCACCGTTGACCGCCCCCGAACCCCGGGTCTATTCTCCCGGGTAGGCAGCATGAGACAGGCCGGTCTATCTCAACGGTTCGCAGCCACCACGACGAACGAGGGATGGCGATGCTCCATGACTGACTACGATCCGCGTACCGCGACGGGAATCCCGACCGAGCCGGTCGGCTCGCTGCCGCGCCCGAGCAAGCTCCAGCAGGCCTACGCCCAGTACGACGCCGGGGAGATCACCCACGACCAGCTCGAAGCCGAGCAGGACAAGGCGGTCAAGGACTCGATCGAGCGCGGCGAGGCCACCGGGGAGCCGATCATCTCCGACGGCGAGCAGCGGTGGTCGAGCTTCGCGACCTACGCGATCGCCGACACCCTGGCCGGCACCGGGCTCGCCGACCACCTGGCCGGGGACGGGGGGCAGTACTTCGCGATCTTCGCCGACGGGCACCGCCGCCAGCTGCCCCGGCTCACCGGCGGGCCGTTCCGGTACAAGACCTACGCCGCCGACACGCTGAAGAAGTCCATCGGGCTGGCCAGCAAGCCCATGAAGCAGGCCGTGATCGCCCCGTCGATGCTGGCCCTGCTGTACCCGCTGGACCAGGAACTGCCCGGCTACTCGCGGGAGAGCTTCGAGGAAGATCTCGTCAACGAGTGCGAGAAGGACATCCGGCAGGCCTTCGCCGCGGGAGCCGCGAGGGTATCCATCGACTTCACCGAGGGACGCCTGGCCACCCGGGCGGACCCCCGCAATCCCTGGACCGGCCGCAACATGCTGCCGCACTTCATCGAGCTCAACAACCGCCTTCTCGACCGCTTCACCGCGGACGAGCGCTCCCGGATCGGCATCCACACCTGCCCCGGCGGCGACCGTGACTCGGTGCACAGCGCCGACGTCGACTACAACGACCTGCTGCCCACCATGTTCGGCATGAACGCCGGGTACTTCCTGATCCAGCTGGCCAGCGAGCGGGACCGGGACCGCGTCTACGGCCTGATCGGGCAGTACCTGCGCGAGGACGCCAACGGCGTGCCGCAGTTCGCCTACATCGGCGTGATCAACCCGCTGAACCCCCGGGTGGAGAGCGCTGAGGAGGTCCGCGACGCCCTGATCCGGGCGTCGAACTTCATCCCCGCCGAGCGCCTCGGCTCCACCGACGACTGCGGTTTCTCGCCGTTCAGCATCGACGAGAAGCCCAACCACGGCTCCCCGGATTTCGCCCGGGACGTCGCGTTCCAGAAGATCGCGAACCGGGTGCAGGGGACCAGGCTGGCCGCGGAGAAGCTCGGCGTCGGCTGACCCGTCAGCCGCCCCCGCCCCCGTCGGCGGCGGCCGCGCGGTCGCATGGCCGTCGCCTTCAGGCCAGGCCGTACTCCCGGAGCAGCAGTTCGCCGACCTCCCGCGCGCGGGCCGCCGCCTTCGTGTCCCCCTCGTGAGCGGCCATGATCGAGCCCTTCATGAGGATGTGCCACTTGCGCGCGAACGATTCCGGGTCGGGGACGCCGGCCGCCGCCGCGAGCTCGCTGAGGTAAGCGCGGATGTTGGCCAGGTGGCCGACCGCGGCCTCGTGCACTGGATGCGCGGGGTCGTTGACCTCGATCATCGTCGTCAGGAAGGAGCAGCCCTCGAAGTCGGGGCGGCTGAACCACTCGGAAAAGACATCGAATATCGCGAGCAGCTGCTCCTGGGGCGTTTCGCCGCGCCGGCGGCTCTCCGCCTCAAGCCACTCGCGCGTCCACAATTGCTCCCGGCGGCGCAGGAAATCGATTATCAGGTCGTCCTTGGACGGGAAATTCCGGTAGAGCGTCATCTTCGCGGTCCCGGCCCTGGCGATAACCGCGTCCACCCCGACCGCCCGCAGGCCGTCCCGGCTGAACAGCTCATACGCGGCACGGCTCACCCGCTCACGCCCGGTTTCCCTGGCGTCCCGCGGGCGCTCGCCCGGGTCTTCTCGGTCTGTCATATCCACCGGCCATCTGTTCCGCCGCTGGGCAAAAGTGTACCCGGCGGTAATCAACGGCCGCCGTTGTCGGCGTCGTGATACGGGAACTCGGTGACTTACTGCGGCCAGGCCGCCTAGTTTTGCTCCCCCCCGGGGTCAGTACCTGTATGCGCGGCGTGCCGGAGCGACAGGACGGGGTGCTGGGCGGGCTGGTCTGGCTCGAGCCCTGCCCGGACGCCCTCCTCGAAGGGCTCGCCGACCGCGCGCCCGGGCCCGGGGCGCGGTATGCGCCCGCCGAAGCCATCTCGCTGGCGTTCGTCACCGCGCTGCAGCTCCTGCCGCCCCGCGAGCGCGCCGTCCTCATCCTGCGCGACGTCCTCGGGTTCCGCGCCCGCGAGGTGGCCGGCATCCTCGACACCAGTGCCGGGTCGGTGACCGGGACGCTCAGCCGCGCCCGCGCCACCCTGCGACGCCGCCTGCCGCCCTCGGCCGGGCGGGAACCGCCCCCGCCGCCCGGCTCGCCGGCCGAGCAGGCGGTCATCGCCCAGCTCACCCGGGCCTTCGAAACCGGCAACGTGGACCAGCTCGTCGCCCTGCTCACCGACGACGTCTGGGTGACCGTGCCGCCGGTGCCGCTGGAATACCGGGGCCGCGAGCCGGCCGCCCGGTTCTTCGCGGCGGTCAGCTTCCGGCAGGGCCGCACCTACCGACTGCTCCCGACCCGGGCCAACGGCCAGCCCGCGTTCGGCGCGTACGCACGGGACCCGCAGGCCAAGATCGCCCGTGCGGACGGGCTGCTGGCGGTCACCCTCAGCGGCGGCCGGATCTGCGCCCTGGCGCGCTTCGACAACAGCGTCCTGCCCCGGTTCGGGCTGCCCGGGACCCTGCCCGGCTGAGCTTGCCGCGGCGCACCTCCGGATACCGGCAGCAGCCCGCTCGCCGAACGCCCGCTACCCGGACACCAGCAGACCAGCAGCGGTCCCGTCCCCGGACCGCCCGCTACCCGGACACCAGCTTTTGCAGGTTGGCCAGCGACTCGGTGATGTCCCGGCGCATTTTCGGGACGAGGAGCAGGAGCAGGGACCCGAAGGCGCCCTGGACCTCCACCCTCTTGACCACCCGGACGTGTCCCTCGGCCGCCGGCTCGAGCACATGGTCGAAGATCACCTTGCCCATGGGCATCGGGCATTCGGTCACCCAGCGCCGCCCCTCGTCCACCTCGGTGATGGTGAACGAGCCGCCAAGGTTGCCCCGCTGTTTGGCCCAGCCGGAGACCCCCGGCTGGAACGGGCCGTCCAAGCGGGCGATCTCCTTGCTCACATCCCACTCGGGCCAGCGGGCCACGTCGGTCCATACCTTCCAGACCACGTCCGGCGCAGCCGCTAACGTGGCCTCACATTCGAACAAGTACATGCCCCGCCCTAGCAAAGCTCGGCTGGACAAAACGCTAGCCGGCCCATGCCCGCGGCAACACCTTTTCCCTCATCCGGGCGAGGGGCCGCCGCTCGCTTTCGGGCTCGCCGTGCTATCTGGCGGTCTGGCGGGCCAGCAGCACGACCCCGGCCCGGTCGTAGGTGTCGAAGTAGATGAAACCGGAGCCGTTGTCTCGCTGCCCCCGCGCCAGGACGTCCAGGCCGAGGGCGGCTCCGGCCGCTGCCGCCGCGTCGAGGCCGGACTCGAAGCCGATGTGGAACACGCCCTCGCCGTGAGCGTCCAGGAAGCGCCGCTGCGGGCAGTCGAGCTCGGGCGGCTGGCAGAGCTGAAGCTGCACGTTATCGAGGTTCGCGACCTTGTACTTCAGAGCGCGGAAGGCGTCCGGGCTGGGCACCGAAAGCCGGGTGTACTCGGTGAGCGGCGGGTAGTCCTGCCAGGGACCGATGCCCGCCGATTCGTACCAGGCTACGCTGGCGTCGATGTCCCGGACCACGATGCAGATGTGGTGCAGCTCGCGAAACGGTGTGGTCACCGGTGGGCCTCCAGGCGGTTGGCGAGGGCGGCGAGGACCCGGCCGTTGAACTCGTCCAGGCCGATGGTCTCGGTCCCCGGCGCGGCGAGATCGTAAGTCGGGGCGGCGTGGTCGAGCACGCTGTCCAGGGCGCGGCGGACCCTTGCGTTCAGGCCGAGGGCGGCGAGATCCGGGCACCACGCGAGCAGGTCGGCCAGGGCGAGCCAGGCGCCGGTCGGATTGGAGCGGCGGCTTCCGGTGCGGTGCGGCGACGAGCCGTGCGCGGGCTCGAACAGCCCGGTGGCGCCGCGCCCGAACGCGCGGTCGGGGTTGATCGTCGCCGATCCGCACAGGGCGGGCGAGCCCGCCCGGGCGCAGACGATGTCGGAGAGGATGTCGCCGAAGATCCCCTCGGTGACGATGACCGACGGCAGCTGCTCGCCGGCGACCAGCTCGTAGGCGGCCCGGTCCACGTTGACGTCGGCGAACGGGATGCCCGAAGCCGCGGCGGCCGCGTGCGCGGTGCGCCGCCACAGCCGGGACGTGGCGAACACGCTGGCCTTGTCGACGCTGATCGCGCGCTGTCCCGGGTGCCCGCGGGCGTAGCCGACGGCGATGTCGAATACCTCCCGCACCCGGGCGGGCTCGAGCAGCAGCAGGTCCTGCGCCGGGGTGTCGCCGTCGCTGTCGACGTGGCGTTCGGGGCCCGCGTAGGCGCCGCCGGTGATGTTGCGGACGATGGTCACGTCCTCGCCGCCGGGCACCCGCACGGTGCGCACGCTGATGCGCAGGTCGAAGAGATGACGCAGCCTGATCAGCGCGACCTCGGGGTTCGGGCACTGGTCCGCCGTGATACCGGGGTGCGTCCCCACCGCCCCGGACAAGATGACGTCGGCGTCCCGGCAGGCGGCGATGGTCTCCTCGGGCAGGACGGAGCCGGCCTGGGCCCACCCGGTGGTCCCGTACGGCCAGGGGCCGGTGATCCGGACCGGGGCGCCGTCGCGTTCGAGCTGGCGCAGGAACGCCACCGGGCCGTCCAGGATCTCGGCGCCGATGCCGTCGCCGGGCAGCAGCGCGATGGTTGTCTTGCGCCTCCGGGGCGCTTCGACGCGCCTCCTTCCCTCGTCGTTCGGTCGCAAGCTCCCTCTCTCCTCAGTCCAGTCGGCACCGCGCCCCTTTGGCGCGGGCTCATGGCTGCAGCAGCCCGCGGGTCTGGGTGGTCATGATGGCCGCGGCCCGGGCCGGGCCGACCGTTCGTTCCAGGGCGTGCAGCCAGGGCGGCACGGCCACGGCCGGCGGGTCGTGCCGGGCGTGGCCGAGGTCGCCGCCGAACACCAGCAGCGATGCCGGGTACGTGGCAGCGAGGCCGAGGCAGGAGTGGTCGGCGTCGTTCAGCATGTCGGGCAGGACGCCCAGCTCAAGGTGCGCGCCGAGGCCGCGCAACTCGTCCGCCGACTCGGGGTTCCAGTGCAGGAACGCCAGCATCGGGTGGTTGACCATGAGCCGCTGCACGCCGCGCCGGCGGGCCTGCCGGAACAGCACCACGGTCTCGGCGGCCGACAGGTGGCCGCTGGCGAGCAGGAGATCGTGCGCGGCGACGACGTCGAGGACGTCGAACCACTCCGGCCGCAGCGTCATGTCGTCGGTGATCACCTCGACCAGCCGCAGCTCGAAGCCGCGGTGGACCGCGAGTTCCGGCGACGCGGCGCCCGCCTGGTGGGTCCGCGAGGACACGGTCGGCATCCAGACGACCCGGCCGCCGAGCCGCGCGGCGATCTCGACGGCGTCGGGGTTGGCCCCGCCGACCGGGCTGTTCAGGACGATTCCCCCGAACGCTCCGGCTCCGGCGGCGGCGGCCCGCTCGGCGGTGCTGCCCTCGTGGGCCTTGAGCACGACGATGCTGAACCCGACCGCGCGCTCGGCCGCGATCGTGGCGCGGTCGTCGCCGTGCCGGGGCAGCAGGCTGGGCGCCGCGTGCGCGTGCAGGTCGGTCATGTCCTGCGCCCAGTCGGGCCGTGGCCCGGCGGTCCCGGGGTCCGGCGCGGTCCCGGCGGTCATGCGAGGTCCACCCAGTCGAGGACGGGCTGCTCGCCCAGCAGCCGGCGCTGCACTTTGCCGGCGGCCGCGTCGCGGGGCAGCGCGCCGACCCGGGCCACCGCCACCGGCCGCATGAACGCGGGCAGGTCGGCGATCCGTTGCCGGAGCTGGTCGAGGGGCAGCGGGTCGGCGACCGCGTAGAGGACGACCTCCTCGTCGACGAGCGCGCCCGGGCGCTTCCACACCGCGTGGTCGCTCAGCCCGGCCACGGCCGCGAGGTGGTTCTCTACGTACGGGATCGGCACGAACTCCCCCTTGACCCGGATGGACTCCGCGGCGCGCTCGAGGAACACCAGGTAATCATCGCCGTCGGCGCGGCCCAGGTCGCCGGTGTCGAACCAGCCGCTGGCGTCGCGGGCCGGATCGATGCCGTCCCCGGTGACGTAGCCGTCGAACAGCGCGGCGCGGGCGCGCTCGCGCACCAGGATCACGCCGCGGTCGTCGAGACGCCACTCGATGTCGGGCCGGCCGGGGCCGCCGTGCCGGCTGGCGTCGGCCGGGATGTCGTCGGCCGCCGCCCAGCGCTTGAGGTGGGAGATCCCGCCGGCCTCGGTCGAGCCGTAGCCGGACACCGCCGCGGGCACGCCGAACTGGGCCAGGAAGCCGGCGTCGGCGTAGAACATAGTGCGGACCCGGTGCCCGGCGGCGTCGCGGGCGGTGGTGGCGCGCTTGAGGATCTGCACCGGGGGCGCGTGCAGGATGAGCACGGTGACCCGCTCGCCGATCACGGCCGGCCAGAACTCGCTGGCCGAGAACTTCCGCACGGTCAGCGCGTCGGCGCCGGTGAGCAGGGCGGTGATGATGCCGTAGCCCATCGGGTTGATGTGGAACAGCGGCAGCGGCGCCAGCACCCGGTCACCGGGCCGCAGGTCCAGCGCGCCGGCCATGGCCGCAGTTAGCCGGGCGAAGTAGTCGTGGCTCTGCGCGCAGAACTTCGGCAGGCCGCTCGTGCCGGAGGTGTGCATGTACGAGGCCACCGCGAACCGGCCGGCGGCCAGCCCGGGCAGGGCCCGCGGGTCGGCGCGCCCGGCCGCCCGGGCCAGCGCCACCTGGCCGGCGTCCAGGACCAGGTCCGGGGCCAGCGGCGCGAGCACCCGCCGGGTGAGCTCGTCCGGGTAGGTCGGGTTGACCAGCGCGACCGGGGCGCCGGCCAGCAGGCAGGCCAGCCAGGTGATGACGTAATCGGTTGAGGTGGGCGCGACGAGCGCGACCCGTTGCCCGGGACCCAGCCCGGCGCCAAGCAGGTCCCGCGCCCGGCCGGCGGCCAGCTCGACCGCATCGCCGAGCGCGAGCTGGTCGTCGACGGTGCCGAGCCGCAGGCCGGGCCGGCCCGCCGCCTGCCCGGCGATCGCGCGCGCGAGATTGGTCATGCTGTGTCTCCCGCTCGCCGGGAAACCACCGACTCGCTCATGCCAGACCCTCGTGCCCGGGATCGGTGAGCACGCGCCGCGCGATGTAGTTGCGCATGATCTCGGCGGAGCCGCCGGCCACCTTGAGCACCTTGATGTCGTTGACGATGTCGGTGTACGGCTCGTCGAAGTACAGCCCGTGCCCGCCGACCAGGCTGTAGGCGGTGTCGGAGGCCCGCTCGGCCGCGGTGATCGCCAGGTGCTTGGCCGTGGTGGTCTGCAGCGCGATGTCCTCGCCGCGTTCGTGGGTGACCGCGGCATCGTCACGGGCGAGCGACGCGGCCTGCAGGGCGGTCCACGCGTCGGCGACCATCCACTGGATGCCCTGGAAGCCGGTGACCATGCTGTCGCCGACCTGCCGCTGCGACGCGTAGCGCAAGCCGAGCTCGAGCGAGCGCCGGCCGAGGCCGATCAGCTCCGAGGCGTTGCCGAGCCGGCTGATGTTGAAGGTGGACAGGAACGTCTTCAGGCCCGCGCCGGGCGGGCCGAGCAGCGCCGAGTCCGGCACCCGCACCCGGTCGAAGATCACGTCGGCCGTGCGGATGAGCCGCAGGCCGACCGGATCGGTCACCGCGGTCCGGATGCCGGGCAGGGTCATGTCGACCAGGAAGCTGGTCAGCCCTTCCTCCGCGATGGCGTAGAACAGCGTGACGTCGCAGTCCGCGCCGAGGTTGACGTGCGTCTTGCTGCCGGTGAGCAGCCAGTCGCCGCCCTCCCGGGTCGCGGTGGACTCCATGGCCTTGAACGACGAGCCCGCGTTCTTCTCGCTGATCGACTCGGAGAACACCGCCTCGCCGGTCGCGATGCCGCGCAGCCACCGGTCCTTCTGCTCCTCGGTGCCCCAGTCGAGCAGCCAGCGCTGTCCCTGCGCCGCGATCTGCCCCGACACCAGGCCGTGCCGGCCGACCTCCTCGCTGATGACCACGTACTCGCTGACGCCGCCGCTCAGGCCGCCGTAGGACTCGGGCACCAGCGGGCCCAGGTAGCCGAGCTTGCCGAGCTCGCGGTACAGCTCACGCGGGAACTGCTTGTCCCGGTTGGCGGCGTCAAGCTCGCTGCGGTGCTGCTCGCCGAACCTGGCCAGCTCGGCGGCGGTGGTCTCGATCCAGGCCGCCCGTTGCGGGTCGGCCTGCAGCGTGGGGTACATCGGCTCCTCCTGAGGTCAGAACACCAATCCGAGCTGACGGCCGCCGGGGCCGGGCGCCGCGGCGAACCGGTCCGGCCGCAAGGCGCTGGCGTCGAGGCTGGTGATCGCGCCGGTCGCGGCCTGCTCGGCGGCGAGCCGGCCGATCTCCGGCGCCTGCATCAGGCCGTGCCCGGAGAACCCGCAGGCGTTGATCCAGGTCGGCGCGGCCGGGTCCGCGCCGAGGATGCCGTGGTGGTCGGGGCTGTTCTCGTACGTGCCCGCCCAGCAGCCCGCCCGGTCGAGCGGCAGGTCGGCCAGCCATCCGAACCGGGCGACCGCGAGCTCCAGCACCTGTTCCATCCACGGCCAGTCGACGCTCACGTCGTACCCGTCGGGCTGGCCGGGCCGGGCCGCCCCGAACAGCAGCCGCGGTCCCTCGCTGCGCACGTACACGCCGGAGCCGAGGTCGATGGTCATCGGCACCGGGCCGGGCCAGACCGCCGACAGCGCGCCCGGGGCGGTGGCGTAGATGTTGCGCCGGGAGTGCGCGACCGGCACGGTCAGCCCGGCCAGCCCGGCCACTTCGCCGGCCCAGCCTCCGGCGGCGTTCACCACGTACCGCGCCCTGAGGGCCTGGCCGCCCGCGGTCACCGTCCAGCCGCCGCCGTCGTCTCCGGCGATGGCGGTGACCGGGTGCCGGAACAGCACCTGCGCGCCCGCGGCCCGGGCCATGGCCAGGTAGGCGTCGGTCGCGAGGTGCGGGTCGACCACGCCGTCGGCCGGTCCCCAGGTTGCGCCCGCGATGCCGTCGGGCGTGAACGGGGTGATCCGCCTCGCCGCGGCCACGTCGAGCACGTCAACCGGGACCTCGTGCTCGCGTTGCAGCTCCACCGCGGCCAGCTGCGCCTCCCAGCCCGATTCCGGCACCAGCAGCAGGTACCCGGTGGGGCGGTAGCCGACGTCGATCCCGTGGTCGGCCGGGAAGGCGCGGTACACGCGGATGCTGCGCCACGACATCTCGATGTTGAGCGGGTCCGCCCACTGACCCCGGATCGAGGCGAAGGAGCGTCCGGTGCTGCCCTCGGCCGGGCCGGCGAACGCCTCGACGACGTGCACCCGCAGGCCCGCGCGGGCCAGGTGATAGGCGCAACTCGCGCCGACCACGCCGGCGCCGACCACGACCGCGTCCGCGTCCGTGCTGAGACCCGCGCTCATCGACGCTCCCCTGTCCGTGGCTTGCCGTCGTAACTTGACGCTAAGCGCGCGGGCCCGGCCCGGGCATCGGCGCCGGCGCGGAAGAAACCACGCACCCTTCCGACAAA
>Ga0318554_10001280_pt1 | contig 10210 bp, 2 predicted proteins | sample GRESIP082b2f22_FD_203687 | JGI IMG/M metagenome (GOLD analysis project Ga0318554, IMG submission 203687) | Tropical soil microbial communities from Luquillo Experimental Forest, Puerto Rico - GRE.SIPMG.082b2f22 | ecosystem: Environmental > Terrestrial > Soil > Tropical forest > Bulk soil... | reverse complement strand
GCACCGTCGCGTCGGCGGTGACCGCGACGTAGTGCGCGGTCGCGAAGGCGAGCCAGACCCGGTCGTCGGAGATGCGCGTGCGCACGCCACGGCCCGAAGGCGGGTGCCACCAGTGCTGCACGTCGCCCTCCGGGAACTGGCGCGCCGCCGCCCGGCAGAGCTGCGCGCGCGTGACGTCGCGCGCCACGACCGTCAAGGCCATGACGTCCTGGAGCTGATCGCGAAAACCGTACGCTCCGCTCGCCTGATAGAAACCCGCGCGGGCCCACACCCGGCAGCAGAGCGCCTGGTAGAGGAGCCAGCGGTTGACCATGAGGTCGAACGAGCGGTCCGGGGTCGTGACGTGCACGGCGGCCAGCAGGTCGTCCCACCGTGTCGTGACCGCGCGGAGCACGGCGTCGAGGTTGCCCGCCCGATAGTGCTGGACGATGGCGCGGGCCTCGTCGACCGACGCGCCCTGGCCAAGGAACACGATGACTTCGGTGCTGGCGCCCGCGGCGAGGAGGACCGACACCTGCAGGGCACCGCACGGATCCAGGCCGCCACCCAGCCGGCCCGAGAGCCGCTCGCCGCGCTCGAGCGCGTCGGGATGATCGAGCGTGCCGTTGCGGCCGAGGATCTCGGCGCGATCGCCGGTCCACGACGTCTGGCTCCCGCCGAGATCGAGGAACGCGACGCGACCGGGGAAGTCGGTCGTCCACGCATTGCGCGCGAAGAGCGCGCCGGTCGTCTCGTCGAGCTCGGTCACCACGTGGGGTGCCGTGACCGTGCGCGCGGCGCCGAGCACCCATTCGACGTACGCGGTGACAGTCAGGCGCCGGGGGCGGCGCGACCGGTTCGTGATCCGCAGGCGCGAGATCTTCACCGGATCGTCGAGCGGCACGTACTGAAGGAGCTCGAGGCCGACGCCGTGCGAGTCGTGGGTGAACCGGCTGTAGCCGTGCCCGTGACGACACTGATACGACCAGGCGTCCTCGCGGATCGGCAGCAAGGTCGGGCCCCACAGGCGGCCACTCTCGTCGTCGCGCACGTAGAGCACCTCGCCGGGCGTGTCGCTGACCGGATCGTTCGACCACGGCGTGAGCTGGTTCTCGCGGCTATTGAGGGCCCACGTATGGCCGGCGCCCGACTCCGACACCTGGAAGCCCAGACGCTCGTTCGCGATCACGTTGATCCACGGCGCCGGCGTCCAGTGCCCTTCGTCGAGCACGATCGAGTATTCGCGGCCGTCCTCGACGAAGCCGCCCAGGTCGTTGTCGAACTCCCGCCGCGGCCGCGGGGGTGACGGCTCGAGGACCGGCTCGCGCTCCTGGACCGGCCGCCGCTCGCGGCGCCGTGGCGCCGCCACGCGCTCGGCGCGCTGCACCTGCTCGGCGAGCGTACCCTGGCGGCTCCCCAGCATCACCCGCGCCGCCGCCGCAAGACAGTCGCGCTCGGCGGCCGAGAGCAGATCGGCACGGAGCACCACGATCGAGCCTTCGGGAGTGGCGCCGGGCGTGGGCCGCCCGGCGCGGACCATCCCTTCCAGCGCGGCCTGCAGATCTTGAAGATACGAGGGCGGCTTCTCGTTGAGGATCACCAGGTCGACCGCCAGCCCCTTCATGCGCCAGTACTCGTGCGCGCGCAGGAGCTGGCGCACGATCTCGCGGTCCTCGATCTCGTCGATCCGGACCAGCACGATCGGCAGGTCGCCCGAGATCCGGTGCCCCCAGAGGGCCGCCGGGCCGAGCGAGTTGCGCGCCAGGATCGGCGCGGGCGCGCGCAGCCGGGGGTCGGCGTAGAGGATCCGGTTGGCGATCTGCTGGAAGACGTGCGCCTCCTCCGGCGTGATGTTCAGGTGATGGAGCTGGACTTGGGCCTGCGTCCACGCCAGGGTGGTGATGCGCTCGAACGTCGCCGGATCGCGGTACTTGTCCGCCATCGCGAGCACGGCCGGCCGCGTGCCCGCGAGCAGCGTCGAGAACACCACGCGCCCGCTCTGCCCGGGCGCCAGCCTCAGGCGACGCCGCAGGCTGAAGATCGGGTCCAGCACGTTGCCCGTGGTGTTCGACAGCGGCCGCCCCTCGATCATCGACATCGGCGTGCGGATGCCGCGTCCGCGACCCAGGAAGCGCCCGCGCTCGGTCTCGTACTGCGAGCCGCCGGTGCTGGTGCCCTCCACGGAGGCGACGTGCGCGGCCCAGACGCGCGGCTCGTCGGAGCCGTGCGGGCGGCGCGTGGCCAGAAGCGTGTCGAGCTCGGCGACCGCCTCGGTCTGCACGAAGAGGTTCGAGAAGGCTGGATGCGCCGCGTCGTCGCGGGGCGGCGCCAGCACCACCTCGGCGTACGAGGTCACCTCGATCTCGTGCGGCTCGCTGTCGAGGTTCGTCAGGGTGACGCGGCGGATCTCGGCGTCGTCCTCCGGCGAGACGAGCACCTCGAGGCGCGTCAGGAGATTGCCGTCGCGGCGCTGGATCTCGGCCCGGTCTTCCAGGAACGTCGCCTCGTAGTGATCGGGCTCGACCCCCGACGGCTGAAAGCCCGCCGACCACACCGCCCCGCTCCGCGTGTCGCGCAAGAAGATGAAGGTGCCCCAGTGATCCCGCGTCGTGTCCTCGCGCCAGCGGGTGACCGCGAGCCCGCCGCAGTGGCTGTAGCCGCCGCCGGCCGCCGTCAGCATCACGAAGTACCGGCCGTTGGAGAGGAGATGGGTGCGCGGCAGGGGATCCCAGGCCGAGGTGAACCGTCGTGACGTCGGCGCCACCAGTGCGCGTGCCCAATCGTGCGCCGGCGCCTCTTTCGCGCGCGGCCGCATCACCGGGACGTCGCGCGGTGCGCGCTCCTGGAGGATCAGCTCGGTGGCCTGCACCATCGGCTGGGCGTGGAAGCGCTCGCGCATCCGGCCGTCGAGCAGGACGTTGGCGAGGGCGACGACCGTCATGCCCTGGTGGTGCGCCATGTAGCTCTTGACCACGGCCACGCGCGCGCCCTCGGGCAGCCGCGAGCGCGTGTAGTCGAGCGCCTCGTAGAAGCCGTATGGCCCCAGGCCGCCGGCGCGCGCGAGCTCGGCGAAGTTGCGGGCCGCCGCCGGCGAGTCGACCATCGCCGCCAGCGCGGTGGCGTAGGGCGCGATCACCAGGTCGTCGCCGAGCCCTCGCTCGAGGCCGAGCCCGGGCACGCCGAAGCCCGAGTACTGATAGGTGAGGTCGAGATCGCGCATGTTGTACGCCGATTCCGAGATGCCCCAGGGCACGCCGCGCGCCTGCGCGTAGGAGATCTGACGGCGCACGGCCAGGCGGCACGTCTGCTCGAGCAGGCTGCCGTCGGGCTCGCGCAAAACGAGCCCTGGCATCAGATACTCGAACATCGAGCCCGACCAGGAAACGAGCGCGATGCCGGACTCGACCGGCGTCATCGGGCGGGCGAGCCGGAACCAGTGCGAGGCGGGCACGTCGCCCCGGGCGATCGCGACGAAGCTCGCGAGTCGCGCCTCCGAGGCCAGCAGATCGTAGCGGCCCTCGTCGAGTGAGCCGTCGGTGACGCGATAGCCGATCGAGAAGAGCTGGCGGGGCCGGTCGAACAGGAACGCGAAGTCCATCCCCTCGAAGAGCTCGCGCGCCGTCTGCTCCACGCCGTCGAGACTCTTGAGGAGTCGCTCGGTCACCCGTGCCGACTCCTCGAGCGCCTCGACGGCGGCCGCGGCGCGGCCGCGATCGGGCAGGCGGCCCGTCCAGGCCGCGAGCGCGTGCGCCGCCGCGCGCGCCATCTCCGGCAGGCCGCCGAGCGGCGGCGGGGCGTCGAGCAGGCGCGCCACCGCGTCGGCCGCCTCCTGGGCGTCGGCCGGCAGCGCGCGCCGCACGTCGTCGAGCGCTTCGACCCAAGGGGCGATCGTGTCGAGGTCGCGCCGATGCGACGCGATCGTCGCCCGGGCGATGTCCGCCCACACGACCGCCTCCGCGCCCCCCTCGGCAGGCAGCATCCGGGTTCGATCTTCGAGCCCCTGGACGACGCTGTCGAGCTCGCGCAGACGGTTGGGCCAGGATGCGAACGAGGTCGGCCCCGGAGCCAGGGCGCTTCGCAGATCGTCCAGCATCCCGCGGCCATCCGCCGGCAGCGCCTCGCGCAGGAGGACGAGCGCCGAGTCGATGCCGCGCTGGATCTCGGCCCCCACGATCGGACGGCGCGTGCGCTCGCGGGCGGCGACGGCGAGAACGCTCAGGTGCGCTGCGAGATTGCCGCTGTCGACGGTCGAGACGTACCGCGGCTCCAGCGGCTTGAGGGTGCGCGTGTCGTACCAGTTGTAGAGGTGCCCGCGGTACTGCTCGAGAGCCGTGATCGTCGCCAGGGTCGCGCCAAGCCGATCCAGCGCGTCGAGCGTGCCGACAAAGCCGAGGTCACGCGCCGCGACGGTCGAGAGCAGGTAGACGCCGATATTGGTCGGAGACGTCCGATGGGCCACTACCGGCCGCGGATCCTCCTGGAAGTTGTCGGGGGGCAAGGAGTTCTCCTCGGCGGTCACGAACCTGTCGAAGAAGCGCCAGCTCCGTCGCGCCGCCGCCACGATCCGCTGCCGCTCGTCCGCGCTCAGCTGCTCCGGCGGTCGCGTGGCGAGCGGACGACTGATCCAGCGGGCGACCGCGGGCGAGAGGAGCCAGAGCACGACGAACGCCGCGGCCACCGAGCGAACCGGTCCCGTGCTGAACGCCGCCACCAGGCCGGCCGCGACGGCGAGCACGAGCGCCCCCCACATCTCCGCGTAAATGCCCCCGAGGCTCAGCCGCGCGCTCGACTTCACCTGCGCGGCGGAGACCCACTCGAGCATGCGCCGGCGAGTGACGACGAGACGCAGGAGAGTCCTGGCGACCGCGTCGGCCATGAGCCAGGCCTGGTGCGCGAGCAGGATAATGCCGAGCGCGATGTGCGTGGCGGCGAGCGCGAGGCTCTCGCCCAGACCGAGGAGGTAGGCTCGCTTGGAGCCGCCGGGCCGGCGCGGGATCACCTCCGTCGACACGGGCACCAGCGCGGGCACCGCAACGCAGAGCACCACCAGCTTGGTCCACACCATCGGCGCGCCGTCCGGCAAGAGCCACGCGAGCAAGAGCGTGAGATAGGCGCCCGGCGCGGAGAGTGTTCGCCGCAGGTTGTCGAGCATCTTCCAGCGCCCGATCGTCGGAATGCGGGTCTGGGACGCGCCGGCCCCGGCCGTGCCGCGGATCAACCACGGCAGGAGCTGCCAGTCGCCGCGCGCCCAGCGGTGCTGGCGCGCCGCCGCGACCTCGTACCGGGCGGGGAAGTCCTCGAAGAGCTCGATGTCGGTCACGAGCGCGGCCCGGGCGAAGAGCCCCTCGAAGAGGTCGTGGCTGAGCAGCGTATTCTCGGGCACGCGCCCCTCGAGCGCCCGCTCGAACGCGTCGATGTCGTAGATGCCCTTGCCGGTGTAGGAGCCCTCCGCGAAGAGGTCCTGGTAGACGTCGGACACCGCGGCGGCGTACGGGTCGATACCCGCCGGGCCGGAGAAGACGCGGCGGAAGAGCGAGCCCTCGCGCTCGGTGGGCAAGGTCGGCGCGATGCGCGGCTGTAAGATCCCGTAGCCCTCGACGACGCGTCCTTCGCGCGGCTCGAGGCGCGGCCGATTGAGCGGATGCGCCAGGGTTCCGACGAGCCGCGCGGCGGCGCCGCGCGGCAGCTGGGTGTCGGCGTCGAGCGTGATCACGAAGCGGACCGCCGCCGGCACGTCGCCCGGCTCGATCAGGAACGAGGTGTCGGTCGCGCCGCGCAGCAGGCGATTGAGCTCGTGCAGCTTTCCGCGCTTGCGCTCCCAGCCCATCCAGCGCCCCTCGCTGTCGCTCCAGAGGCGCCGGCGGTGGAAGAGGTAAAATCGCGGCTCGCCTTCGCCCGCCGGGCCGTGCCGGCGGTTGAGCTCGGCGATGCCGGCGCGCGCCGCCGCCAGCAGCGACGCGTCCTCGGGCGCGTGCTCCGCGGCGGTGTCGGTCCAGTCCGATACGAGCGCGAAGCGCAGCTCCCCGTCGTCGTTGGCGAGGTAGTGCACGTCGAGCCGCGCGATCTGCTCGGCGATCTGCGCCGAGCCGGTCAGGAGCGTCGGCACGGCGACGAGAGTCTTGAGCTCGGGTGGGACCCCGTCGGCCAGCTCGAGCCGCGGCAGCGCACGCGGCGGAAGCATCTCGACAACGGCGCGGTTCACGAGCGCGGTCGCCGCGTCAGACGCGGGTAACGCCGCGAGCGCCGCGACGGCGAGGACGACGAGCAGGCTCACGCCGAGGGCGTGGGTGTAGAGGATCGGCAAGCACAGGAAGAACGCCGTCACGATCCCGATCGACCCGAGGTAGCTCCACGTCGCCGACGCCATGTAGGCGCGCGTCAGACGCTGGCGCAGTGAGACCTGGTAGCCGAGCGCGTGCTCGAGGCTCGGCCGGCCCTTCGAGATCAAGTAGTAGCCGAGATCCTCGCCGCCCCGCTCGCGGTGGCCGGCCAGGGTCAGCGCCTGCCGGGCCACGTTGATCTCCGAGCGCCCCGACCCGCGGGCCAGATCCTCGACCGCGTGGCGATAGCGGTCGCGGGTGGCGAAGTCCATCAAGCCGAACTCGGTCTCGGCGCGGAAGAGGCGGTCGATCAGACTCACCTTCTCGACGAAGTTGGGCCAGTCGAAGGTCGCCATGATGCGCAGGCTCGTGATGACGTTGCGCACCGTCACGTTGGCGGCGGCCAGGCGGTGGTGCTCGGCGCGCACGAGATCGTGCGCGGAGGTGCCGCGAGCGGCCAGCCGCTCGTCGAGCCAGCGCGCCGCGGGCGTCGTCACCGGGTCCTGATCGCGCAGGCGCTGGGCGAGCCGCACCGCGAACGCCGGAGTCAGCGCCGAATCGTCGAGCGTGCGGAACGCCTGCGGATCGGCCGGGACGTCCGTCTGGCCCAGCAGGAGATTCGCGAGGCGGTCGGCTTCGAGGCGCGCAGCGCGGCTCTCGACGATCTCGACCGCGAGCCGGCGGAGGTTTTCGATCAAGGTCAGCCGGAGCGCGATCGGGATTGCCCACACCTCGCTGATGCGCAGCGCCTCGGAGCGCTGGAAGGCCAGGACGAACCGCTGCAGGCTCGCCGAGTCGAAGCGGCTGTCGGTGTGGGCGACGAACGTCCACGCCACCTCGAGCGCGCGCGGCGCGCCGGTCAGGGGCCCCTCCTCCAGGGTCGGCAGCTCGCGATAGAAGCCCTGCGGCAGATCGATGCGGATCTCGTTCAGCACTTCCTCGACGATGTGGAAGTTGTCGACGAGCCATTCGGCCGCGGGTGTAGTCGTGCGCTCCTCGTTGACGACGGCGGCGAGCGTCCGATAGCAGCGCAGCAGCACCCGTCCGTTTTCGCGCGTGCGCGGCAGGAGCGCGACCCGCGGCGAGAGGCCGGGCGAGACACGATGGCGCGCGATCGTCTCGGCGAGCTCCTCGAGGCGCTCCACGCTGAGAAGCTCGGCGCGAATGGGTTCGGTGCCGTTGAGCGTCATCGAATCGTCACCCGATCTCGCCTGTCCGGGGTGGAACAGTGAGGGTAATAATTATAGAGTAGAGATTGCACGGTGTGTCCGCCGGCGCGATCGGGGAGCCCGTCACGACCGTCAGCATTTCCGAGGGTTCGATATCCACCCCTCGCTGACGACTCGATGGCATTTCGCTTGCCCTGGGATCCTCGGGAGGGAGGTTGTCATGAGGACCGCAATCGGTCTGATCGGGCTCGGTCTCATCGGCGGTGTACTGCCGACCGGAATCGCGGGCATCGCCCACGCTGGCTTGGTCCTGGCGGGCACGGTGGGGGCGCTGCTCTCTCTGATCGCTGGCTGCCTGGTGGGCGCCGTGGCCGCTCGTCGCGCGGCGATTGCCCCGCCGTCCTTGGCTCCGCGACGGCAGCGGCACCCCATCGCGTCACCCGAATCCGCTTCTCGCAGCATCTGAGCTCCTCGCCTGGCCCGCGCCGCGCGTGCGAAACTGCAACGCTCATGCCGCAGCGGACCGACACGTGGCTCTCGGAATTCAGGGCCTTGGCCGACTTCGACGGGCACGGGCCGCCGCGGGCGGCGTCAGCTTTGTAACAACTACCGTGTAAGAAGGACTCGAGCCGGCGGCTAGAGGCCGAGGAGCCGCTCCAGATTGAGCCAGAGGATCTTGTCCTTGTCCTCCTGGCTCAGGTTCGACAGCCCCTGCACCCACGCAACAGGCGAGGGATCCCAGGCGACGAACGGCCAGTCACTGCCCAGTACGACGCGGTCGGTGCCGACGTGGGCGAGGAGCAGGCGCAGCGCCGCCTCGCTGTGCGTCACGCAGTCGTAGTAGAGCTGGCGCTGATAGGAGCTCGGCGGCTTGTCGATGTGCTCGCGGGCCTCGGCGCGCACTCGCCAGCCGTGATCGAGTCGCCCCATCCCGAAGCAGGCCGGACCCCCGCCGTGCGCGATGCACACCTTGAGATCCGGGCACGCGTCGAGCACGCCCCCGAAGATCAGCGTGGCCACGATCAGCGCGTCCTCGACGATCACGCCCAGGCTGTTCGCGATGCCGAAGCGATCCGGCTCCTTGAACAGCAAGTTGTGCAGGGGCTGGGGGTGGAAGAACAGCACGGCGCCCATCGCCTCCGCCGCTCGGAAGAGCGGAAGGAATTGCGGCTCGTCCCAGGCCGCGCCGTTCACGACCGTGTCGAGCTCCGCGCCCTTGAGGCCGAGCACCGTCACCGCCCGCTCGAGCTCGTCGATTGCGGCACCGACGTCCTGGAGCGGCAGGGTCGCGAGCCCCGCGAAGCGGCGGGGCCAGTGGCGGGTCATGGCGGCGATCTCGTCGTTGACGTCTTGCGCGAGCCGGCGGCCCAGCGCGGGCTCGAGGTCGTAGCCGAAGAGCGGCGTGTGGATCGAGACCACCTGCGTGTCGATTCCCTGGACGTCCATGTCGCCCAGCCGCTCTTCGGGCGTGAAGCGCACCTTGGCGCTCGCGATGCGGCTGCGCCGTCCGTTCGTCACGGTCGCGCCGAGCCCGGGGCCCGGCTCGAAGCGCGTCCCGTACCAGGTGCCGCCGGCGTCCAGCGTGCGCCACAAGCATTGGGGCATCAGGTGAGCGTGAACGTCGATCGTCCGCACGCCGCGTCCCCCTTTTTGCCTTGACACCCTCGTGACTTCGCTGCTAGACGTGAGCCCGCTTCGGCCGGAGGGCCCTCCAGCCCCACGCGGCGGCTGGACTCATCGAGAGCCGCGCCTCGGCCGGCGGGGCCCCAGCCCCGCGACGGCCCGCGGCTATGGATATATGTTGAGAGCCACGCCTCGGCTGGCGGGGCCCCAGCCCCGCGACAGCCTGCAGCGTGGACAAAGCTACCAGAGGAGGAGCTCATGGGGACGCTGGCAAAGAAGCTCGCCGTCCTGATCGCGCTGACCGCTGTGCTGGTGTCGATGCCCGAGCCTCCGGCCGCGGCCGGCAAGCTGAGCCTCTGGCGGCTCAAGACGTACATCCCGCCCGCGGACAAGATCCTCGACGCGAACGCACAGGAGTGCGCGAAGAAGGCCGGCCTCGAGCTCGCGATCCAGACCTACACCTTCGACGACATGTGGACGAAGTTCACAGCGGCCATCGAGTCGAAGACCCTGCCGGACATCGCGGAGCTCGACGCCGTCGGGCCGGCGCGCCTGGCGAATCTTGGACGCCTCGCCGACGTGTCGGACGTCGTCGCGGCCGCCGCCAAGGAGCTCGGGACGATCCTGCCCAATGCCGATGGTGCAGTGAAGTTCAGCGGCAAGTACTACGCGGTCCCGCACTACGCGATCCCGCTCGTCCTGTTCTATCGGCCGGATATCCTTACCAAGGTGGGCGCCGAGCCGCCCGACACGTGGGAGGACATCCAGAAGGTCTCCGAGAAGGTGAAGAAGGCCGGCGTGCAGGAGTATCCCAACGGTTTTCCGTGGAACCGCACCGGGGACGGTTACGACCCGGCGATGAGTCTGCTCTGGAGCTACGGCGCCGCGTGGGTCGACAAGAGCGGCAAGTTCACGGGCATCCCCAAGGCCGCGGGAGTCGAAGCCCTCAAGGTCGTGACGCGCGCGTACCTCGCCGACAAGACCGCGGCCTTCGACTACCTCTCGTGGTCCGGCGCCACGAACAACGAGGCATTCATGGCGGGCAAGATCACCTTCACGCCGAACGGGCCGAGCATCCTCTTCCAGGAAGAGTCGACCCAGCACCCGCTCCTGAAGGAC
>Ga0318554_10001275_pt1 | contig 10228 bp, 11 predicted proteins | sample GRESIP082b2f22_FD_203687 | JGI IMG/M metagenome (GOLD analysis project Ga0318554, IMG submission 203687) | Tropical soil microbial communities from Luquillo Experimental Forest, Puerto Rico - GRE.SIPMG.082b2f22 | ecosystem: Environmental > Terrestrial > Soil > Tropical forest > Bulk soil... | reverse complement strand
CAGCGCGCGCTCGCCGCGCACTGCGCTCTCTGCCACGCCCCGCCAGTACTCGCCGGCCTTCTGCCGGGACAGCGGCAGCATGAAGCTCACCGAGGCTCCGCCCTCGACGCAATCGATCAGCACCTCCTCGAGCTGCTCGAGCACGCGCTCATCGAGGCTTCGCAGGCGATGAACGCGCATGCCAGCGGCCGCGTATCAGTCGCGCGGCGCGGGCGATGCCGCTGGCGGGCCCGCGGCGAGCGGCGTGAGCCGCGCGCCGACCAGCCGCGCGGCGAGCGATGAGCCCGCCGCGGCCTCGCCGCCGCCGGCCTGATCGAGCTCGTGCAGCAGCTGCTCCTGCACCGCGCCGCGGCGCTGCGCCTCGGCGTAGGGAATCTCCGGATGGAACATGACCATCGAGTAGCGGGGAATGAATCGGTCCGGAAAACGCCGCTCGAGCGCCATGGCGAGCTGCTTGCGGCGCACGAAGCCGGCATCGAGCACCGCATCGCGCATCTCGAGGTAGTTCTCGAGCGCCATCTGGGCGATCGCCGTGGTGTTGGGCCGGCGCGTGTCCTCGAAGCGGGTGAACAGCTCCTGCCAGCCGGCCGACTCTGCGACGAGCGCATCGAGGTCCGTGCAGTCCTCGAACGCCGCATTCATTCCCTGGCCGTGGAAGGGCACGATGGCGTGAGCGGCGTCGCCGAGCAGCAGCACATCGCCGCGGAGCTGCCAGGGCGCAGCGTGCACCGTACCGAGCTGACCCTGGGGATGGGCGGCGAACTGCGCCGGCAGATCCGCCAGCAGCGGCAGCGCATCGGTGAACTCGCGCGCGAAGAACTCCTGCACCGCCTGCGCCGTGGCGAGTGCGGCGAAGCTCACCGGACCTGCGCGCGCGAGGAACAGCGTTGCCGTGAAGCTGCCATCGGTGTTCGGCAGCGCAATCAGCATGAAGCCGCCCCGCGGCCAGATGTGCAACGCGTGCCGCTCGAGTGCACCGGCCGACTCCGCGGGTAGGGTGAGCTCCTTGTAGTCGTGGTCGAGCCACTCCTCGCGCACCTGCACGAGCCGGGCGGCGGCCAGGCTGGCGCGGATCGCCGAGCCCGCCCCGTCGGTGGCGATCGTGGGTGCGAGTGGTCGCTGGTATTCGTGACCGCTGCCGACATCGCGGAAGCTGAGCTGCTGCAGGCTGCCATCGGTGCCGAGGCACTGCTGGCCGAAGCGCACCGCCACTCCCGCGTGCCGTCCGGCCGCCTCGATCAGCACGCGATTGAGCGCCGCGCGTCCCACCGACCAGATGACCTCGTGCTCGCCCTGCCCGTAGGGCTGGAGCGCCGCGCGGCCGCCGCGCTCGTGGACCATGCGGCCGCGCATCGCGATCAGCAGCGGCCGCACGCTCGCGAGCACACCGGCGCGCTCGAGCGCACGCAGCCCGCGGGCGGCGAGCGCGAGATTGATGGAGCGGCCGCGCTCGGGCCGGACCTGGCGCGGATCGGGGCGGCGCTCGTAGAGCGTCACCGTGAGCCCGCGCCGCGCGAGCAGCAGTGCGAGCAGCGCACCGGCGAGACCCGCGCCGACGATGTTGACGTGAGTGCCCTGCGGCAGGCTCACGGCGCGCCCTGCACGATCTCGCGGAGCGCGTGCGCGAAGCGCCAGGCGTCCTCGAAGCGGTTGTAGAGCGGCACCGGTGCGACGCGGATGATGTCGGGCGAGCGCCAGTCGCACACGATGCCGCGTGCGCCGAGGGCGTCGAACACCTGCTTGCCGCGATGCCCGCCGGATGCAAGTCGCAGCGAGAGCTGACAACCCCGCTGCGCGCTCTCGTGCGGTGTCAGGATCTGCACCGCCGGCGCCAGCGGCCGCAGCAGCTCCTCGAGGAAGCCGGTGAGCTGCACCGACTTCGCGCGCAGGGCATCGACTCCCGCCTGCAGGAATATCGACAGCGAGGCGATCAGCGGCGCCGCGGCGAGGATCGGCGGGTTGCTGATCTGCCAGGCGGCGGCGCCGGAGGCGGCGCGGAACTGCGGCTCCATCAGAAAGCGCGTCGGCTCCTCGTGCCCCCACCAGCCGGCGAGCCGCGTGCCCGGCAGCGCACCGCCATGACCGGTGCGCGGTTGCGCTTCGCTGTGCCGCTGGTGCACGAAGCAGCCGCCGATCGCCCCGGGGCCGCCGTTGAGGTACTTGTAGCTGCACCACACCGCGAAATCAGCCTCCGCCGCGTGCAGCGCGAACGTGGTGTTGCCTATGGAGTGGGCCAGATCGAACCCGGCGATGCAGCCGGCGGCATGCGCGGCGCGCGCGATACGGGCGATGTCGAAAGCCTGGCCGGTGCGGAACTGCACCCCCGGCCACAGTACCAGCGCGATCTCCGCGCCCTGCCGGGCGAGGCACGCTTCGATGGCCGCTTCGGGCACCGTGGCTTCGCCCGGCGCGGGCGCCAGCTCGAGCAAGGTGCTCTGCGGATCGAGGCCGCGCCAGGCGATCTGGGAAGTGACCGCGTGGCGGTCCGAAGAGAAGGCGCCGGCCTCGATGAGGATGCGCGTGCGCGCGCCCTGCGGGCGGTAGAAGCTCGCGAGCATGAGGTGCAGATTCACCGTGAGCGAGTTCATCGCCACGACCTCATCGGGGCGCGCGCCGCTCAGTGCCGCAAGACCGGCGGTGAGATTTTCGTGGTACGGCACCCAGGGCCTGCGCCCCTGCTCGTGCGCCTGCACCGCGAGCCGCGCCCACTCGTCCAGCTCCTCGTTCACGAGCTCCCGCGCCGCAAGCGGCAGGAGCCCGAGGGAATGGCCGCACAGGTAGGTGAGTGGCTCGCCGTGCGCATCGAGCGGCAATGCGAAGCGCGCGCGGAATCCGGCGAGCGGATCGCGCGCGTCGCGCGCCTGCGCGGCCGCCAGGCTGTGTGGGGAGCTCAAGCGGCGTACTCCCTCATCGCGTACAGCAGCGGCCGGCTCGGAACCGCGTCCCCGGAGAGCGCCGGGACCTGCAGCTCGAGCAGGTAGGCGCCATCGGCGAGCGCATCGGGGATAAAAGCCAGCTCGGTCACGGTCGCGTCGGCGCGCGTGGCCGCGGCCAGCTGTACTGCACCCCGCGGCAGGCCGAAGAACAGGCGATGGGCGGTGAGCCGCCCCTCATCGTGCGCACGATCGATGGAGGGCACATCGACCACCAGGTGCAGCACGCCGCGGCCGACGAGCAGCGCTGCCGCTTCCCGCGACAGGTAGGGCGGGGTCTGGCCGGTGTAGTCGCGCGCGCGCTTGTCGGGACTGTTGGGGAGCGTGCGGATCACGATGGCGCGCGCCGTGAACGGCACCGCCGCCGGCCAGGCGCGCTCGAGTGCCCGGCGGGTAATCAGCCGGTCCTCGGGCTGCGGTGTGGGCTCGCTTCCCTCGCTGCCCGGCGCCTCGGGGGTGACCGACACCAGCACCGCCGGTACGAGTCCCGCCGGCACCACGCGCCAGGCATCGAGGCGCTCGCGCGTCAGATGTCCGGCGCACTCGGTGTGTGTGCCGTTGCAGTGGGGAACGAGCGTGATCAGCTCGCAGTTGCAGCTCGAGCCCCGCTCGACCGAGCCGCGGAAGCCGAGCCCGGGGGTCTCGTAGGGCCGGGAGCTGGCGCGCGGCGCGCCGAAGTGACGCGGCTGTGTCCCGTGGAAGTCCAGCTCCAGGGCGAGACTCGCCGGCCGCGACAGGTCGACGGCGATCTCGCGGCCGTCGATCGCCAGGCGCGCCTGCACCTCAGGAGCGCTCCATGACGGCGTGGCAGCGGCTGCAGGTTCGCTGCGCGGTGCTGGCGAAGAAGCGCTCGAACAGCGGCGGAAACTGCTTTTCAATATCAGTGAGCGGGAAGAACTCCTCGTACAACAGCTGCCCGCAGCGCTCGCAATACCACTGGAAACCATCGAGCTCACCGGCGCGCCGCACGCGCTCGATTACGAGGCCCACCGTGTTGGCCGGCCGTTGCGGCGAATGCGGCACTCCGGGTGGTAGCAGCAGCACCTCGCCGGCGCGGATCGGCACCTCCACGGCGCTCCCGGCCTGCATGGTCCGCAGCACCATCTCGCCCTCGAGCTGGTAGAAGAATTCCTCGCCCGGGTCGACGTGGAAGTCCTTGCGCGCATTCGGGCCGCCGACCACCATGATGATGAAGTCGCCGTCGCGGAACACGCGCTTGTTGCCGACCGGCGGGCGCAGCTGCGCGCGGTTGGCATCGATCCATTGCCGCAAATTGAACGCCTGCAGGGATTGCATGTGGCCTCCGTGCGTCCGTATGTTACGCGCTGCCACCCTCGAACGAGGAGTCCGTGATGCCGAGGCCTGCAAGGCGCGCCGCACTCGGCGCAGTCGCCACCGCCCTGGCGCTTTGCTGCGCCGGTTGCGGCCACCTGCGCTGGCCGTGGCATCATGCCCCGCCGCCGCCACCGGCGCCGGTGCACGAGCTCGATATCGGTGGTGCCACCGCCGGTAGCTTTCCGCAGTACTGGAAACGCAACACGCTGCTCGTGGACCTCTCGGCGGCGAGCGGCTCGGGCAGCATCACCCTCAAGCCGACCGCGGGCGGCAGCTGGCCGGTGCGTGTTGCCTTCCGCGTGACGCCGGGATCGATCGGCGTGCTGGACGTGCGCGCCGCGCAGCAGGTGAGCCTGCCCATCACCCCGGGCGGCGGTAAACCCATCGACCTGGAGCTCTCGCCGGGTGTCTACACGCCGACGACACCCGAGATGAGCGTGTCGTGGGGTCCGCTCCCCTAGCGCAAGCCGCTAATCGACCCCGATGCGCTGGTAGCCCGCACAGGGCACGCTGAGGGGCGGGCGGTCGGCGTCGAGGTCGGCGGCGGTGAGGGTGCCGCCCCAGACGCAGCCGGTGTCGAGACCGAGGACTCCGGCCTGCTCCACGAGCCCGAGCGCCGACCAGTGGCCGAAGATGACACGCGCGTCGCGGCTCGCCCGGTGCCGATGCTCGAACCACGGGCGCAGTGGCGAGGGTGGCGGCGGTGGCGGACCCTTGATGGCGATGTCGACGCGCCCATCCGCGGTGCACAGGCGCAGCCTCGTCAGCACGTTGATGATGAAGCGTAGCCGCTCGGCTCCGGCGAGCCGCTCATCCCAGCGATCGGGCTCATCGCCGTACATGTGCTCGAACAGTGCGCGCGGGTCGCGAGCGAGTGCACCGCCGACCTCGGCAGCGAGGCTCAGCGTCGTGGCGGCGCTCCACTGCGGCACGAGGCCGGCATGCACCATGAGGTCGTGTCCCTCGGCGTGGGCCAGCGGTCGCAGCCTGAGCCACTCGAGGAGCGCCTCGCGGTCGGGTGCCGTCAGCACCGCATCCAGCGTGTCGGAGCGCTTGCGGCGATGGCCGCCGTAGGCCACTGCGAGCAGATGCAGGTCGTGATTGCCGAGCACGACGACGGCGTTGTCGCCGAGTGCGCGTACCAGGCGGAGCGTGGCGAGCGAGCCGGGACCGCGATTGACGAGATCACCGACGAACCACAGGCGGTCGCGGTCGGCGGAGAACCTCAGCCGGGCGAGGAGGGCGCGCAGCTCCTCATCACAACCCTGCACATCCCCGATGGCATAGCGCGTCACTGCAGAATGCCGGGCATTGCCAGGCGGAACGGCTCGATCGGCGCGTCGAACTGCGCGCCATCGTCGGCCAGCATCTGGTAACTACCCTGCATGGAGCCCACCGGGGTCTCGATCACCGCGCCGCTCGAGTAGCGAAAACCCTGTCCGGGCTTGAGGTACGGCTGCTCACCGACCACGCCATCGCCCCGCACCTCCTCCACCTTGCCGTTGGCGTCCGTGATCACCCAGTGACGTGTCAACAGCCGTGCCGGCACCTGGCCTTCGTTGCGGATGGTGATGGTGTAGGCGAACACGTAACGGCCGTGGTGCGGATCGGACTGCTCGTCGAGGTAGCTCGTCTCGACGTCGACTTTGATGCGGTGCTCGGTGGAAGACATGACGAGATTCTACCGGAAGGTTGCCGGGATCACGGCCGTGCGCGCATCGCCAGGACATCGCACGGCGCGGCGTGCAGCACGGTGTCTTCGGTGAGGTTCACGAGAATCGACAGTCCGTGCCGCTCGCGGCTGCCGAGCACGATCAGATCGGTGTGGCGCTCGCGTGCCACGCGCACGATCTCCGCCTTGACGTTGCCGCTTTCGACCCGGCAGGCCGCCCCGGCGAGCCCGAGGTCAGCGGCGAGCGCCGCGAGGCGTTGCTGCGCGCGCTGCAGCAGTTCCTCCTCGATCTGCACCGCGGGCATCAGCGTCTCACCCATGGGCTCGACCGGTACGAACTCCACCACGTGCAGCAGCTCCACCTCGGCGCCCAGGGCCTGAGCGAGCGCCTGTGCCTTGCGGCCGATCGGGAGGCTATCCTCCGTCAGGTCGACGACCAGCAGCATACGACGGTAGACACCCATCGCAGTCCCCCGGGAGCGGCACGTTCTTAGACGGAAGACTAGCGTCCGGCGCGCGTGCGGTCGAGAGCGGCGCGGCCGGCCGCCTGCGCCAGGGTGTTGAAAGCCTCCGGAGCGAGTGTCCCGGGACGCGCCCCCGGATCGATGCCGCAGGCGCTGATCTCGGCGGGCGTAAGCATCTGACTTAATGCATTACGCAGCGTCTTGCGGCGCTGCGCGAAGGCTGCCGCCACCAGCGGCGCGTAATGCGGGCTGACGGCGAACAGCGGCTGCGCACGCAGGGTGAGCCGCGCGACCGCCGACCACACGCGCGGTGGCGGCTGGAAGGCGCCGGGGCCCACATCGAACAGCCGCTGCACCTGCAGCTGCGGCGCGAGCATTACGCCGAGGCGGCCGTACTCGGGGCTGCCGGGTGCGGCCGCCAGCCGTGCCACGACCTCACGCTGCAGCATGACGGTGAGGTCGACGATGGCGGCCGCGTGGTCCAGCAGATGGAACAGCAGCGGCGTCGAGATGTTGTAGGGGAGATTGCCGATGATGCGCAGCCGCCCGCCGCGCTCGCGCGCGAGCGCCCCGAAGTCGAATTCGAGCGCATCGCCCGCGTGCAACGTGAGTCCCGGCGAGCCGGCGAAGCGTGCGTGCAGCTGCGCCAGAAGATCACGATCGATCTCGATGGCATCCAGCGTGCACCCACCCCCGACAGGCAGACGCGCGGTGAGCGCGCCATGCCCGGGGCCGATCTCGACCAGATGATCGCCGGCGCTCGCACCGATCGCCGCCACGATGCGATCGAGGACGCGCGGGTCGTGCAGGAAGTGCTGGCCGAAGCGCTTGCGGCGCGGCGGCATCGCGGCGCGGATCGCGGCCGGCATCAGCGCTGGGCCGCGAGCGCGCTCGCCAGCTGCAGCGCCGCCACGAGGCTCGCCGCATCCGCCGTGCCCGAGCCCGCGAGGTCGAACGCGGTGCCGTGATCGGGCGAGGTGCGGATGAGCGGCAGGCCGAGCGTCACGTTGACCGCACGCTCGAAGCCAACATGCTTGATCACGGGGAGCCCCTGGTCGTGGTACATGGCGAGCACCGCGTCGAAGCCGGCCAGCACCTGCGGCACGAATACCGTGTCGGCCGGCAACGGCCCACTCGCGCGGATGCCGGCGGCGCGCAGTCGTGCGATCGCCGGGGCGATGACCCGCCGCTCCTCATCACCGAGGTGGCCGCCCTCGCCCGCGTGCGGGTTCAGTCCGCAGACGGCGATGCGCGGCGACTGCACGGAAAAGCGGGCCGTCAGATCCCGCGCGAGGATCGTGGCCACCTCGCACAGCAGATCGGCGCTGAGGGCCTCACTCACTGCACGCAGCGGCAGGTGGGTGGTCGCGAGCGCCACTCGCAGCGAGCCGGTGGTCAGCATCATGACTGCGCGCGGGCTGCCGGTACGCTCCTGGAGATACTCGGTGTGGCCGGTGAAGGCGATGCCGGCGTCGTTGATGACGCCCTTGTGCACGGGCGCCGTCACCAGGGCGTCGAACTCCCCGGCGAGGGCACCCGCGATCGCCCGATCGAGGAGGGCGAGCACGTAGCGGGCGTTGGCGGGATCGGGTTTTCCGGGAATGCTCGGGGCAGCGAGCGGCAGATGCGCGACGCTGAGCTCGCCCGGCTGGCTTGCCGCGTGTGCCGGTCCCGCCGCGCGCCGGTAGTCGCGCAGGAGCACCGCGCGGTGCATCGTGCGCGCGCGCTCGGCGAGCAGCGTGCGATCGCCGAGGCACACCAGCTCGCAGGGCAGCTCCATCGCGCCCAGCGCGAGACACAGCTCCGGCCCGATCCCGGCCGGCTCGCCACTGGTAAGGGCAATGCGCGGAATCATGGCGTCCGAGAGGTGCGGAGGGAGCGCAACAAGCAGCCTTCCGCGGCCGTGAAAAACACGGACGTTTTTCCCGGAGCTTCCAGGGAAGGATTCACAGCGTCCGCGGAAGGGTGCTTGTTGCGCTCACACCCCAACCACCTCTACGACTTGTATTCGACGTACGCCTCGTCCCGCATGCGCCGCAGCCACAGCTCCGTCTCTTCGTCCGCTTTGCTGGCACGGATCGCCTCCATGGCCTGGCGGCGCTTGATCTCATCGCTATTGTCGAAGCGGCGGTGGCCGAGCATCTGCACGATGTGCCAGCCGAACTGCGTCTTGAAAGGCTCGCTGATCTCGTTGTCCTTCAGCGTCGCGATCTGTTGCTCGAACTCCGGCGCAAAGGTCCCCGGTCCCGCCCAGCCGAGATCGCCGCCCTCGGCCGCCGAGCCCGGATCCTGCGAGGTGACCTGCGCGACGGCCGCGAAGTCCTCGCCCTTCAGGATCCGCTCGCGCAGCGCTGCGAGCTTGCCGCGTACCGTGGCATCGTCGGCCAGATCGTTGGTCTTCATGAGTATGTGCCGCACGTGCACCTGGTTTTCCACGGCCGCCTCGGTGCCGCCACGCACCTCGTTCAGGCGAATGATGTGATAGCCGGTCGGCGTGCGCAGCGGCTCGCTGACCTCGCCGGGTTTCAGCTTGGCGATGATGTCCGAGAGAAACGTGGGCAGCTCGCTCCCCTTGCGCCAGCCGAGCGCGCCGCCTTCGAGCGCGGTCTGGCTGTTGGAGTAGGCGACGGCGAGCTTGGCAAAGTCCTCCCCGGCCTTGGAGCGTTCATAGACCTCCTGGGCCCGTCTGGCGGCCGCCTCCTGCTGCGCCGGGCTTGCCTCCTGACCCACCGCGATCAGGATATGCGAGACGTTGTACTCGTTGCGCTCGGACGGCGTCTTCGCCTGCCGGTCGAGGAACTGGTCGATCTCGCGCGGGGTGACGCTGATGTGCTGCAGCACATCGCGTTGCCGCAGCACCTGCAGCATCATTTCCCTGCGGATCTCCTCGCGGTACTCCGCGTAATCGACCCCCTGCTGCTTGAGCGCGTCCGGCAACTGCGTGAGCGTCAGGTTGTTGCGCTTCGCCACATCCTGCAGCGCCGCGTTGAGCATTTCATCGGATATCTTGACGCCGGCGTGATTGGCGCGCTGCAGCTGGATCTCCTGCAGCACCAGGCGCTCGAGCACCTGCTGGCGCAGCACGTTCTGGGGCGGCAGCTCGAGCTTCTGCTGGCGCAGCCGCTCGCTCACCGCATCGACCTGCGTATCGAGATCGCTATTGAGCACCACCCCGTCGTTGACGATCGCCACTACGCGGTCGAGCAGCTCCCCCTGGGTGGCGAGCTCGCGGGTCTGGGCCCAGGCACGGCCCTGCAGCGCCAGGGCGGCGAGCGCCAGCATCGTCCACAGCCGGACCGGGGAGATTGCAACGTGTCGCATGATCTTTCGTTTTCCCTCACCAGATGCTCTTCAGCGGCCCCTGGGCCTTGACAACCGGTGCCGTGGTCGGTGTGTAGCCGCGGATCTCCTCGGTCAGGAAGGAATCCGACGCCGATCCGACACCGGCGAGGCCGGCGAGTTCCAGTTGCAGCCACACCCCGGTGGTCGGGCTCGCATTGGGATCGTGGCTGTTCACGTAGCGGCGCGCCCCCAGCCGCACCCGCCAGCAGCAGGCACGGTACTCAAAGCCGACGAAACTCTCAATTTCCTGCCCATGCGGCTGCTGGGGGTCGCGCAGCGAGTAGACCTCCTTGGCGAACACCTCCCAGCTGCGCTTGATGGGGAACGCCGTGGAGAACTCGATCTGGTCGTACCCCTGCTGCACGGGGGTCGGGACCAGCACCTCGCCGCCGTTGCCGGTCGCGGGGATCAGCTCCGTGGTGGTGGTGAAGCGCTCGTAGCGGTAGGCGAGGTTGATGAGCGCATTGGGAGCGGGCTTGTAC
>Ga0318554_10001274_pt1 | contig 10229 bp, 8 predicted proteins | sample GRESIP082b2f22_FD_203687 | JGI IMG/M metagenome (GOLD analysis project Ga0318554, IMG submission 203687) | Tropical soil microbial communities from Luquillo Experimental Forest, Puerto Rico - GRE.SIPMG.082b2f22 | ecosystem: Environmental > Terrestrial > Soil > Tropical forest > Bulk soil... | reverse complement strand
CCGGTGGCTCGGCCGCCTACGGTGACCCCGGCCACCCCGCCGGCCAGGGCGGCCCCTCCGGCCCCGGTTACCCCGGCGGCTACGGCATCCCGCCGGCCTACAGCGGAGGCAGCCACCGGGCCCCGAACCGCCCGGCCCGGCGCTTCCGCCGCCCCGTGATGATGGCCGGTGTCGCCCTAGCGGTGGGCCTGGCCACCTTCTTCGGAGTGCAGGCCGCGAGCATCGGCGAGGACAGCGCGGTGCTGACCACGTCGCAGATCGCCGCGCGGACCGACCCCGGCCTGGTCGACGTGGTCTCCACGCTCGGCTACCAGCAGGCCGGGGCGGCCGGCACCGGGCTGGTGCTGACCTCGTCGGGCGAGGTGCTGACCAACAACCACGTCATCAACGGTGCCACCTCGATCAAGGTCACCGACATCGGCAACGGCCGCACCTACCAGGCCAAGATCGTGGGCTATGACCAGACCAGGGACGTCGCGGTCCTGCAGCTTCAGGGAGCCTCCGGGTTGCAGACCGTGAATCTGGGCGACTCCTCTGCCGTGGCGGTCGGCCAGAAGGTGGTCGCGCTCGGCAACGCCGAGGGCCGCGGCGGCACTCCGTCGGTCGTCACCGGCAAGGTCACCGGCCTCAACTCCGCGATCACGGCCGCGGAGGAGGGATCCGGCACCTCCGAGCGGCTGAGCGGGCTCATCAACCACAACGCGCCCATCCAGCCGGGTGACTCGGGCGGGCCGCTGGTCAACACGGCCGGCCAGGTGATCGGCATCGACACCGCGGGGTCGTCGTCCAGCTCGCCGTACCAGGCCGCGCAGACCACCGCGACCTCCGCCTTCGCGATCCCGATCAACGAAGCGCTCTCCATCGCCCGGCAGATCGAAGCCGGCGGCGCCTCGGCCACGGTGCACATCGGCACCACCGGGTTCTTGGGGGTGGAGGTCTCGTCCGCGAGCAACGCCGCGACCCAGGGCGTGCCGTCCGGCAGCGGGGCCGCGATCGCAGGGGTCCTGCCGGGAGGTGCCGCCGAGAAGGCCGGCATCACCGCGGGCGACGTGATCACCTCGGTCGGCGGCCAGCCGGTCTCCTCGCCGTCCGCGCTGCAGGCGGCGATGGAGCAGCACCGCGCCGGGGACAGCGTCCGCATCGGCTGGACCGACCAGTCCGGCCAGGCCCAGTCCGCCACCGTGACCCTGGCCACCGGCCCGGCCGCGTAAGGAACGCGCCGGGCCTCCCCCCGGGCCCCAGTGCCCTGCGGCCGGCTAGCCGCGAAGATCGCCGGCCTGCAGGGCACTGGCCATGGCCAGCACGGCCTGGACGGTCGCGGCCAATGCCGGGCTCAGCGCGGTGGGCCAGGTCGAAAGCTTGGCCACCACGGTCTGGGACGGCACGTGCACGAAGACGTTCTGCCCGTTGATGCCCGAGGCGTAGAAGAACGGCACGGCCGGGTCCCTGACCCACCAGCAGTTGCGGTAGTGGGCCCCGGGCAGGAAGCCGGGCGGGTTGTCCCCGCCCGCGAACGCCTCGGCGCCGTCGGGAGCGCCCCGGATCGTGTCGTCGATCCAGGCGCCCGGCACGATGACGCGGTCGCCGACCCGGCCGCCCTGCAGGTAGAGCTGGCCGAACCGGGCCACGTCACGCAGGGTCGCGCAGATGCCGCCGTCGGCCATCGGGTTGCCGCGGGCGTCGACCGTGATCTCGGCGTCGAACTCGGCGCCCATCGGCTGCCACAGTTCGCTGGCGATGAGCTGGTGCAGCCGGGCCGCGGCGGCCCGCTCGATCACCCAGGCCAGCACGTCGGTGAGGATCGAGCGGTACCGGAACGGGCCGCCGTGCGGCCCGTCGTTCTGCAGCGTCGCGAAGTAGCCGAGCGCGTCCGCGGGCCGGGGCTGAGCGTTGTCCGGGCGCCACAGGTACACCCGCTCGTAGGTGCGCACGTCGCCCTCGGGGTTGTCGTAGTTCTCGTCGAACCGGGTCCCGGCCCGCATGTCCAGCAGGTCCTGCACAGTCGCGCCCTCGAACGAGGTACCGCCGAGTTCCGGGACGATCTCCTCGACGCGGGCGGAGACCGCCAGCTCGCCCCGGCCGGCCAGCACGCCGGCGATCGCTGAGGTCACCGACTTGGACACGGACATCAGCAGGTGCGGGACGTCGGGGGCCAGGCCGTTGAAGTAGTGCTCGGCCACGATCTGGCCCTGGTGCAGCACCAGGAAGCCGTCGGTGTAGGTCTCGGTCAGCAGCTCGGCCACGCTCAGCTCACGCTCTGCGTACCGGAACCGGAAACTCAGGACATCGCGTTCGGCGCGCGGCAGCGGCCACGCCGCCCCTGGTGCGCGCCCGATCCTCGCCGTCGGGATCAGCTCGCGGATGTGCTGGAAGGCCCACCGGTTGAACGGCGGGTCCTGCCAGTTCGCGAGCGTCACCCGGGACTGCTCAGGGAACGGTGGCGCTCCGGTCATCAGCGCCGGATCCGGCGCCTCCTCGGCGGCGGGCGGCGATTGGGCGAGTCCAGCCACAGGCGGCACTCCTCGTCGGCGGCGATCCAGAAGACCGTTATACCGTCCGGCCGGCGGTCAGCCGCACCGGACGCCGGCCGCCGCGGTCTGTTCCTGGCAGAGCGTCGTGGTCGCGGCCTGGGCGCCGGCGTTACTGACTAACAGGCCTGCTGCGACCCCGACGACCGCGGCGAGCACGGCGGCGATAACGAGAACGGATCCTCTTCCAGTCACAATCGAGCCTCCCTCTGCCGCGGGCGGTCCGCGGCCGCACCTTCAGGCAGTATGCGATCGGCCGTACCCGTGCGTAACCCCCCTGGGGGCTCGTGAGGTGCGGTCAGCCCACCCTGCTCACCGAGAGGGTGCCGCGCTGAGCAGCCAGGATCCGCTTGAGGGCCGGCACGCCGCCCTCGCGGACCGCGAGGTGAACGTCGATCAGCCGGCGCTGGGCCGCGGGGTCGCCCGCGAACGCCGCGCAGCAGAGCTCGGGCTCGGCGTTGGCGACGGCCAGGATCGCGCCCGTGCCGCCGAGCGGCCCAGCCAGCGCCAGCAGCGCCGATGACCCGACGTAGGTGCAGCCGCGGTAGCGCGCCACCTCGGCCAGCAGCCGGTCCGGGTCGCCCGATGAGTCCTTTAGCCCGGCCACCGGCAGGTCGGCCAGCGCGCTGACCGGGATGCCCGGTGACGAGATCCACGGGATGTGGTAGGCGAGCACCGGCAGCCCCGCGGCGGCCCCGACCAGGGTGGCGTAGTAGCCGGCCAGATCCTCCGAGCCGGGCGGCGGCCAGGCCAGCACCGCGTCGGCGCCGGCCGCAGCGGCGGCCGCCGTCAGCTCCGCCGCGCGGCCCGGGCTGGTGGCACCGGTGCCCGCCAGCACCGGGACGTCCGGCGGCACGGCATCGCGGACCGCGCGGATGACCTCGCTGCGCTCGGCGTCGGTCAGGCTGCCCGCCTCGCCGGTCGTGCCGCAGGCCAGCACGGCCTGCATGCCCCGGCCGGCGAGATCGGCCGCGAGCGAGGCGGTGGCGGCCACGTCGACGCCGCCGTCGTCGTCCAGCAGAGTGACCAGGGCTACCCCGACTCCGGTGAACAAGTCCATCAGCGACTCCGCCCTGCCGGCTCTGGCCAGACCCGCGCGCTGGCCCCTATAGTGACTTTAGTCGACAATCGACAATGCGGCGATGAGCTGCGTGCGGGAGGTGTCGTGCCGGAGGCACGCTCGGACGGCACGGTGCCGGAGGCACGCTCGGACGGCACGGCGCCGGAGGCACGCTCGGACGGCACGGCGCGGGGAGCCCGCTTTGAGGGCATGGTCGCCGTGGTCACCGGTGGCTCCAACGGGATCGGCCGCGCCATCACGCAGGGCTTCGCGGACGAGGGCGCCCAGGTCCTGGTGTGCGACCTGGTGGACTCCGGGTACTTCGCCGGCAACCCGCGCATCGCCGTGGTCACCGGGGACATCGGCCGCCCGGGGCTGGCCGACCAGGTCATCGACGCCGCGGTCGGCCGCTGGGGCAAGGCGGACATCCTGGTCAACGACGCGGCCTCCTATCCCGACGGCACGCTGCTCGAGATGCCCGCCGACGACTGGGAGCGGGTCTTCAGCGTGAACGTCACCGGTACCTTCATGATGACCCAGTCCTTCGCCCGGCACTGCGTCGGCCGCAGCGCGCGGGATGCCGCCGTGGTCAGCATCTCGACCGGGTCGGCCCGCAGCCCCCGCCCGGCCGGCGCCGCCTACAGCGCGTCGAAGGCGGCCGTCGAGACCATGAGCAAGGTGTTCGCCATGGAACTCGGGCCGTACGGGATCCGGGTGAACGTGGTCTCCCCCGGCTACATCGACGTCCGCGGCTGGAGCGACGCCTACCCGGACCGCGCGCCTGACGAGCTGCGCGCGGCGCTGGTCCGGTCGATCCCCCTGGGCCAGGCCGGCCACCCGCGGGACATCGCCAGCGCGGTGCTCTTCCTGGCGTCCCGCGACGCTGGCCACATCACCGGCACGGTGCTGGAGGTGGACGGCGGCTCCAATGCGGGCCGGTTCTCCCTGCACGCTCACGCCGGGAAGGGGCAGAGCAGTGACCGCGGGTAGCGAGGTGCCGGCCGCGGAGGCCGCCGACGGCGCCGACGTGCCCATCATCGAGACGGTGCAGGTCGCCAAGCACTTCTCGGCCGGGCGTGATGCGATGGGCCGGACCCGGCCCAGCCTCAAGGCGGTGGACGGGGTGTCGCTGACGATCCGGCGCGGCGAGACCCTCGCGCTGGTCGGCGAGACCGGCTCGGGCAAGACCACGTTCGGCCGGCTGCTGCTCGGCCTGTACCGGCCGACCAGCGGCGACATCCGTTACCGCGGCGTGAGCATCCTCGACCGCAAGAGCGAGACCGCCCGCGCCGTGCGGCGGCAGGTCCAGGGCGTGTTCCAGGATCCGTACTCGTCGCTGAACCCGACGATGACCATCGGCCAGTCGCTGACCGAGGTGCTCAAGGTGCACCACGTGGTGGGACGCAAGGAGCGCGCGGACCGGGTGGCCGAGCTGCTCCGCACGGTCGGGCTGTCCACCGCCCAGGCGGGCCGGCGCCCGCACGCGTTCAGCGGCGGGGAGCGGCAGCGGGTCGGGATCGCCCGCGCGCTGGCCGTGGAGCCGGAGGTGGTCATCGCCGATGAGCCGCTGTCCGCGCTCGACGTCTCGATCCAGGCCCAGGTGCTCAATCTGATGATCCGGCTGCAGGAGGAGCGCAGCCTGACCTACCTGTTCGTCACGCACGACCTGGATGTCGCCCGGCACATCAGCCAGCGCACGGCCGTGCTCTACCTGGGCCGGGTCGTCGAGCAGGCGCCCACGGAGGCGATCTTCGCCGAGCCGCTGCATCCGTACACCCAGGCGCTGGTCCGCGCGGCGCCGCGGCTCACCACCCACCGCAAGGCGATCAAGCCCGCGCTGACCGGCGACATCCCGAACGCCATCGAGCGGCCGTCGGGCTGCCACTTCCACCCGCGTTGCCCGATGGCCATGCCGGTCTGCCGGGAGCTCGAGCCCGCGCTGATTCAGCTGCCGGGCGGCCGTTCGGTCACGTGTCACCTGCACGATCCAGCGGTGATGGCGCAGGACCGTCCCGGTCAGGAAACCCCGTCAGGTAGTGGACCCGTATTTCCCGGCGCAGCCGGCTGAGGTCGCCGTCGCTGACGGCCTCGAAAAGGCCGCGGTGCCGCTCGACCGCGTCGAGCAGGCTGATGCCCTGGCGTTCGATCTCCTCTCGCATCACCGCGCCCATCTGGCTGTTGAGCATGGACCAGAGGTCCTTGAGCCGGCGCCGCCCGGACATCTCGATGAGCAGCTCGTGGAACCGGGTATCGCTGTCGACCAGCGCGTCCATGTCGTCGGTCCGCGCGGCGACCGACATGTGCTCCAGCGCCAGCCGCAGGTTCCTGACCAGCTCCTTCCGGTTCGGCCCGAAGCCGCCGTCGAAGCTGGCGTCCTCCAGCACGTACCTGGCGAAGCACACGTCCTCGGCGTCATCGGGTGACATCCGGGTCACCACGGAGTACCGGCGGGGCACGATCGCGATCAGGCCCTCGGCCTGCAGGCTGCGCATGGCGTCCCGGATGGTCCCCCGGCTGACCCCGAACTCGGCGGCCAGGTTCGCTTCGACGAGGCGGGTCTCGGCGGGCAGCTCATTGTTCAGGATGCGGCGCCGGAGGGCCCGGCCTACCGCCTCCGGCAGCGAGACGTGCTCGAGTATGGCTCCCACTCTCTCCCTCACCCGGGTCGGGGGGCGTCGTCAGTCACTGTAGTTTTAGCACCGCCCCGGTCAAGCCGACGTGACCGGCCGGATCCGGCTGCGGCCGCAGCGCCCCGGCCGGCCCGGTCAGCACCGGCGTGATGCCGGGCCCGTGCCCGGGCAGCGGGCTGCCCCCGTGGACCGCCACGCCGACCGTCACCCAGTCTCGTCGATATCCCATGTTCCACCGCGCGTCGAGGTCGGTGACCGCGACCAGATCCCCCAGCAGCAGGTCTCCGGCGCCGTCGGGCCCGGGCGGCGGCAGCTGCAGGTCCAGGTCCCATCCCGCGGCTGGCCGGCCGATCCCGTTCCCGGCCAGCTTGCTCGGCACGGTCATCCGCACGCCGACGGTGACCGCCGCATCGTGGCGGTCCGGCACCGCGACCGGCAGCAGGGCCAGCACGTCGGGGTCGAGGTTCATGACCATGACGTCCGGTCGCAGGCCCTCCGGCCGCATCCCCTGGCCGAACGCGCGCACGGCCACCTGGTCGGAGGGCCGCATCCGGGCCAGGTCGGCCTGGCCGAAACCCACGATCACGCGCCCTTCCTCGCCGCGCTGGCCAAGGACCACGCCGCGCGCGCCCGCGGCCCGGCCGGTCCGCACCCGCGCGGTATTGCCGATGCAGGCGTAGGCCGACAGCGCGTGCCGGGCCGCGGCGTCCGGGTGCGTCAGGCAGGCGCCCGGCGCGGCGTGGTCACCGGCCAGCCCGAACACCGAGTCCCCGAGTTGCAGGTCCAGCACGATCCCGCCGTCCCCCAACGGCACGTACGGAGCGCCGTCACGGTCAATCCGCCACGGGCCGCCGTCCAGCACCGGGTGCTCGACCACGCCGAGCAGGTTGACGGCGACCGGCCTGGGCTCGCTCGTCACCGGGACTGCCCTCCGGATGTGGCGGCCGGGTGCGGGTGGAACCAGCTGGCCAGGTTCGCGCCGGGGTCGTCCACCACGTGGAAGGCCTCAGCCGGCCCGCTGAGCAGCGTGCTCGGGCCGGGACCGTGCCCGAACAGCAGGCACTGGCCGGTGGAGATGACCCCGATGGTCAGGTAGCCGGCCCGGTAGCCGCGGCCGTACCGGTGGTCGGAGTCGGCCAGCGCCACGATGTCGCCGACCCGTAGCCCCTCCAGGCCGAGCGACAGGTCCTCGCCCAGCCCGGCGTACGCGCCCATCAGGTCGGTGTTGGCGTACTCCGACACCATCCCGGCCCCCGCCCCGATCGCCTCGGCCGGGACCCGGGCGGCCACGTGCACCTCGAGGCGCCCGTCCGGCCTGGTGCCGCCCGGCATCCGCTCGATCAGGCCGGGGTCGCAGTTCTTGACCGTGATCGCCGGGTGCTCGGGCAGCGCGAGCCCCTGCCCGCAGGCCAGCACGGTGACCGCGTCGCCGACGGTCAGGTCCGTGGCGGCCGTCTCGGGGAAGTCGGTCAGCACGTAGGCGTGCTGGCCGATGACGTGGCCGAGGGCCCCTTCGGCGGGTCCGGAGGCCACCCGGACCTCGTTGCCCACGCAGGTCAGGAACTGCAGTGCCATGTTCGCGCCGGGGTCGCGGTGCCGGACCGACGCGCCGGGCTCCAGGTGGTCGGAGGCCCAGCCGGTGGCCGGGTCCCCGCAGTGCACGCCCAGCGTGACCCCGCCCATGCCCGGCAGTACGAACGGCTGGCCATCGGGTCCCACCCGGTAGGCGTGACGGTCGGCCAGGGCGGGCCAGACCTCCCCGGCGAGCACCTGGCGGACCAGCCGGCCCGCGTTGGTGGCGACGTTCACGCCGCGCCCGCCGCGCCCGCCGCGCCCGCCGCGCCGGCCGCGTCGAGCGGGAAGCTCACCCAGGCGCGGGCCCGGTGGGACGCCTCGAACGCGTTGATGGTCTCCTGCACCAGCGCGCCCTGGGCGAAGTCGCCCTGGCTGACCCGGCCGGGGTCAAGGATCTCGCTGGTGAAGTCGCTGACCAGGTTGGAGTAGAACAGGTAGTCCCACGGCTCGCGGGAGCTGCCGCCGGGCGGGAAGAACCGGGCCGGGATCTCCTGCTCGACGAACTCGACCGCCTCCTTGGTCGCCGTCTTGATCGTCTGGCAGATGCCGAACTCGTCGACCAGCCGGATGATCAGCGCGCCCTCTGAGCCGTAGATGCGCGCCTCGATGCCCGGGTAGTTGCCCACGGTCACGTAGGAGGACTGGATCGAGGCCAGCACGTCCGGGCCGAACTCAGCGATCCACATGTCGCCGTCGTCGATGTTGGCCCGGGTCATCCGGCCGGTGTCGCGGACCATGCGCTCGGGCACGAAGTTGCGCATGGCGCCCACCACCGCGGTCAGCGGCCGGTCCAGCCACCAGTGCATGATGTCGATGATCGGGGCACCGTAGCCCTCGATCGAGGACACGGCCACCTGCGACGGATCGGCGTCGGGGTCGAACTGGCGCAGCGGCGTGGCCGGGTCGATCCACTGGCTGTTCTGCTCGTAGCCGTTGAAGATGTACGGCTCGCCCACGAAGCCCGAGTCGATCAGCTCCTTGGCGTACATGACGGCGGGCGCGTACCGGAAGGTAAACCCGAGTTTGGTCCGCAGCCCGCCCGACGCCGCGAGCTCGGCGGCCTGCCGCGTCTTGCGGTAGTCCATGTGCACGGGCTTCTCGCACAGCACATGCTTGCCCGCCGACAGCGCGTCCCAGGAGATCTGGAAGTGCGGCCGGTTCCCGGTCACCACGTCCACCACGTCGATGCCCGGGTCGCCGAGCAGCTCGCGGTAGTCGGTGGTGGCCCGGTCCACGGCGAACTTGTCGGCGGCCGCCGCCAGCGCGGACTCGTCCACGTCGGCCAGGGCCACGACCTCCACCCGCGGGTCCCGCTGCCAGCCGGGGATGTGCGCCACCTGCGCCCAGCGCCCGGTGCCGACCACCGCGACCCGGATCCTGTCTCCCGTCATGGTGCGTTCCTGCCTCTCGCTCAGTGCTGGCCGGACCGTATTTCCTGGGACGCCGCCGGAGCCCGCTCAATACCCGGCGGCCCGGTCGTAGACGTTGCGCAGCGGCTGGCCGGCCAGCCAGCGCTGCAGGTTATCGGTGAACAGCTCGGTGAGCAGGCCGTTCTCGGCGGCGACGGTGGAGGCCGAGTGCGGTGAGATGATGACGTTCGGCATCTCCCACAGCGGCGAGGAGGAGGGCAGCGGCTCGGCCGCGAACACGTCCAGGAACGCGCCGCCCAGGTGCTGGCGGCGCAGCGCGCCGATCAGTGCGTCCTCGTCGATCACCTGGCCCCGGCTGATGTTCACCACGACCGAGCCGGGCCGCATCAGCCGCAGCTCGCGCTCGGAGATCAGGTGCCGGGTCTGCTCGGTCAGCGGGCAGGCGAGAATCAGCGCGTCCACGTCCGGCAGCGCCTGGTCGATCTGGCTCACCGCGATGCAGGAGGCCACGCCCGCCGACAGCAGCCGGGCCACGGCGCGGCCGACGCCGCCCAGCCCGACCAGCAGCACGCGGGAGCCCGCCACCTGGCCGGCGGCGTGGGACTGCCAGTGCCGCTGCTGCTGCCAGCGGGCGAGTTGCGGCATGCCCTTCGCGAAGTACAGCAGCCCGAGCAACGCGAACTCGGCCAGCGGGGTGCCGTGCACCCCGCTGGCCGTGGTGAAGACCAGCGGCGTGCGCGCGAGGCCGGTCCGCTCCAGGAAGCCGCCGATGCCCGCGCTGGTGCCCTGCACCCAGCGCAGCCGCGGGCAGTTGCGGGGCATGTCGGCCGGCGCCTGCCAGTCGAAATCAAAGCTGATGTCGGCCTGCCGCCGCAGCACCGACCAGCGGTCAAGCTGGGCCGCGGTCAGCTCGCGGGGCACCCCGCCGTGATCGGCGGGAAAGCGCGGGACCGGCAGCAGGTCCGGCTCGTAGAGCACCGACACCCGCGGGTCGACGGCCTCGATCGCGGCAGCGTGCTCCGGTTCCAGCGGCGTAGCCACCAGGACGCTCACTGTGGTGCCGCCC
>Ga0318554_10001273_pt1 | contig 10229 bp, 5 predicted proteins | sample GRESIP082b2f22_FD_203687 | JGI IMG/M metagenome (GOLD analysis project Ga0318554, IMG submission 203687) | Tropical soil microbial communities from Luquillo Experimental Forest, Puerto Rico - GRE.SIPMG.082b2f22 | ecosystem: Environmental > Terrestrial > Soil > Tropical forest > Bulk soil... | reverse complement strand
CCAGGACATGGAGATCGTCACCTGGGTGCTCCAGGGCTCGCTGGTGCACCAGGACTCCACCGGGCACGCCGGGATCATCTACCCGGGCCTGGCCCAGCGGATGAGCGCCGGCACCGGGATCCTGCACTCGGAGAAGAACGACTCCTGGCGGCTGCAGGGAGGGACGGCGCACACCGACCCGGTGCACTTCGTGCAGATGTGGGTCGTGCCGGACGAGGACCGCATCACCCCCGGCTACGAGCAACTGGAAATCGACGACGAGCTACTGCGCGGCGGCCTGGTCCCGGTCGCGTCCGGCATGGCCAAGCACGACGGCGCGGCCGCCATCCGGATCAAGAACAAGTACGCCGCCCTCTACGCGGCCCGACTGCGGCCGGGCGAGGCGATCGAGCTGCCCGGGGCCCCGTTCCTGCACCTGTTCGTGGCCCGGGGCACCGTGACGCTCGAGGACGCGGGCCCGCTGGCCGAGGGCGACGCGGTGCGGTTCACGGCCACCGGCGGGCAGAAGGTCACCGCCACCGAGCCCGCGGAGATCCTCGTCTGGGAGATGCACGCCACGATCGCCGGCTGGTAAAGCGGGGCGCCCGCGGGCGGCCAGCTCGCCGGGGTCAGGGATGGGGCGCCGGGCGGGCGCGCGGCCCGGTCAGGTGTGCCGCAGGCGCTGGCGGGCGGCCTGGCCGCTGCGCCAGGCGACGATCGTGGCTACCGCGGCGGCCACCGCCGCGGTGAGCATGGCCGCCCGGTCGCCGGCCGCGCCCCGGCTGCCGTGGCTGACCGCCTCGGCCACGGCGGGCAGCAGCGCGGCGCCGATCGCCGCGCCGACCTGACGGCTGGTGTTGATCACCCCGCCGACCAGCCCCTGGTCACCGTCGGCCACGCCGGCGCTGGCGGTGACCATGGTGCCGAACGCGGTCCCGGCGGTGCCGAAGCCGACCAGCATCACCGCGGCCAGCAGCGGACTGTAACCGCCCCCGGCCGGCAGCCGGGTCAGGGCCAGGAACCCCACGGTGGCCACGGCACTGGTCAGGATCAGCACCCGGCGGATGCCCACGCGGCGGGCCAGCCGCGCGCCGAACGCCCCGGCGGCGAACCCGACCACGCCCTGCGGGGCGATGGCCAGCCCGGTGGCCAGCGGCGAGAAGTGCAGCACCTGCTGCAGGTACAGCGACAGGACGATCAGCTCGCCCGCGTTCCACAAGCCGAGCAGCAGGTTCATCGTGCTCGCCTTGCGCAGGTTCGGCCGCCGCAGCAGGCCGGCCGGGACGAGCGGCTCGGGATGGCGGCGCTCGACGGCCGCGAACGCGGTGCCGGCCGCCGCGGCCAGCGTCAGCGCGCCGAGGACGGCCGGGGACGTCCAGCCGAGTGAGTACCCCTGCGACACCGCGAACACCAGCGCGGCGACCGCGCTGGTGATCAGCAGCGCGCCGCCGATGTCGAGCCTGCGGGCCTTGGGCCCGGCCAGGCGCGACTCGCCGAGCAGCCGCGGCGCGAGCAGCAGCGCGGCCACGCCCACCGGCACGTTCACCAGGAACACGGCCCGCCAGCTGGTGAGCTGGACCAGCACGCCGCCCAGCACCTGGCCGGCCACGAACCCGACCGACGCGGTGGCGCCGTACATGCCGAGGGCGCGGGTGCGCTGCGGCCCTTCGGCGAAGCCGGTGGTGATCAGGGACAGGGCCGACGGGGCGACCAGCGCGGCGCCGGCGCCCTGGATCACGCGCGAGGCGACCAGCAGCACCGGGTCATGGGCCAGGGCGCCGGCCAGCGACGCGGCCGAGAAGATGGCCAGCCCGGTCATGAACATCCGCCGCCGGCCGAACGTGTCGGCAGCGCGCCCGCCCAGGATCAGCAGGCCGCCGAACGCTATCGCGTAGCCGGTCACGATCCACTGCACGGCTGAGGCCGAGAAGCCGAACTCCCGCTCGATCGAGGCCAGGGCCACGTTCACGATGCTGAAGTCCAGGACCACCATGAACGCCGCGGTCAGGATCAGCGCCAGCGCCAGCCGCCGGCGCCGGGGCGGTACCGGGGCCGGCCGGACCGGGTCGGGCCGTACCACCTCCCGCTGCGCCCGGACCTGCCCGGCGGTGGTCGTGCTCGCCATGCCGTCTCTCACCTATTCGATACTCGACGTCTCGTATCTTACCTCTGCGGCAACGGCGCGAGGAGGGCTCATATTCCGAGGCAGAGGGCCTTGACCGAAGCTAGACGCGACGGCCGGGGTCAGCGGCGCGGGCGGCCTGCGCGGTCAGCCGCAGCGCCCGGTACAGCAGCCGCGGATCGCCCAGGCGCCGGCGCAGCTCGCGTTCCAGGCCCGCGATCGGGTACAGGTTCTGCGGGGCGCGGGTGTCCTTGTACTCGGCCGAGGCGAACCGGCCCAGGCACAGCTGGCTGAGGTCGGCCAGGCCGATGACCTCGCCCGCGGGCAGGTCGGCGGAGCATTCGATGCGCACGATGCCCGACCACGGCGGCCCGGCCGCCCCGGGCAAGCGCAGGTACCAGGTGTGCCGGTCCCAGCTCGTGCCGATCAGGAACACCGGGGTGCGCTGGCCCGGCGCGAGCGCGGCCACGAGCGCGTTCAGCTCCGGCGGCAGGTAGGTGGTGCGGTGGGACTTGATGTAGCCCAGGGCGCGCGGCAGATGCTGCCGCCCGCGCAGCGGCCCGTCGATGACCAGGAGGTCGCCGCCCGCGGGTACGCCGTGCCCGGCCATGGCGGCCCGGGCCGCGACCGCGGCCTGCACCTCGACCTCGCCCAGCCGGCGCTGCAGCGCCTGGGACAGCGTCACCGACAGCGGCCGGGCGGCGTTGGGCGTGGTGTGGCACGCGGCGTACGCGCCGGCCCAGGTGGTGATGTCGACGGCCCCGGGGACCACCGTGAACAGGCCGCGCCCGGTCTCCGCCAGCACCAGGTGGGCCTGCTGGCCGCAGCAGCACACCACGCCGGCCGCGTAGGAGGCGCACAGCGCGGCGCTCGCCTCGGGCGCCGGGCCGGCCGCCCGGGCATCCTGCTCCGGCGTGTCCTCCTCGATCCAGACCCGGGCCTCGATGCGGCGCACCCCGTCGACAAACAGCAGCGCCGCGGGGAGAGCGCGCCCGGGCCGCGGGTCGATGGCCCGCCACTGGTCGGCGGGCAGTTCCACGTGCACGGTCACCCGGGCGGTGGACTCGCCGAGGAAGTCCTCGGGCTCCAGGCTGGCCCCGTAGGCCGGGTCCCACCCGTCCACGCTGAACCGCATCGGCGGCGCGTCAGTCAGCATCGGCCAGCCCCGGGCCGGCCGGGCCCTCGCGGGTGACGGTGGAGGTCCGCGCGTTCCTGGACACCACGAACCGGACCGGGACCCGATCGGCCAGCGCGGCGACGTGCGTGACCACCCCGACCATCCGCTGGCCCTGGGCCAGGGTCTCCAGCGTGGCGGCGACCACCTCCAGGGTCTCCGGGTCCAGGGTGCCGAAGCCCTCGTCCAGGAAGATCGAGTCCAGCCGGGCGGCACCCGCGGCCGCGAGCGTGGACATCTGCGAGGACAGGGCGAGGGCCAGCGCCAGGGAGGCCTGGAAGGTCTCCCCGCCCGACAGCGTGCGCACCGAGCGGCGCGAGTCGGCGTCAGCGTGGTCGACGACGTAGAACTCCCCCGCCTCGTGGGTGAGGTCGAACTGGCCGTTGGTGAGGCCGGCCAGGGTCACCGAGGCCTCGTCGACCAGGGCGTCCACGGCCGCGGTCACCAGCCAGCGCGGGAACCGGTCCGAGCGCAGCAGGTCACCCAGCAGCCGGGCCACCTGCTGCTCGCCTCGGGCGGCGTCCCGGCGGGCGGTCAGCCCGGCCGCCTGCGCGCGGCGGTCCGCGACCCGCCTGGTCTCCGCGCGGGCCCGCTCCAGCGCCGCGGTGACCGCGGTGGCCGCGCCCGCCGCGACCGTCTCCGCGGGGAGCGCCAGCCCGTGGGCCGCCAGGTCCGCGCTCAGCGCGCTGCTCAGCTGCGCCGCGCCGGCCCGGGCGGCGGTGACGCGCTCCCGGGCGGGCGCGATGTCGCGATCCCGCGTGCCGGCCTCGGCGGCGGCCCAGGCCTGCAGCGCTGTCCACCCGGCCAGCAGGCCGTGGGCGTCCAGGGCGGGCGCGCCCAGCCGGACCAGGGGGTCGCGGGTCGCCGACAGCCGGGCCCGGGCGGCGGACTCGGCCCGCTCCAGGCCGGTCACGCCCTGCCGGGCCTGGCCCAGGTTCGAGCGCGCGCTGACCAGCCGCTGCCCGGCCCGGGACGCGGCCGCCTCCAGCTCGCCGAGCTGGGCCAGCTGGGCGCTCACCTGGCTCTCGTCCGGGGCGTCGCGCAGCACCCGGTCGAGTTCGGCGATCCGGTCGGTCAGCTCGGCCAGCCGGGTGCGGGCTTCCTGCTCGGCCTTGGCCGCGCTCGTCGCCTCCGCGCGCAGCCGCGACAGCTCCGCCTCGGCCCGGCCGAACCGTTCCCGGGCGGCGTCTCGCTGGCCGGCCGCGGCTTGTTCGGCCGCGCGCGCCTCGGCCAGCTCCGCCGCCCGGGCCTCGGCCTGGCCGGAGGCCCAGCCGACCAGTTCCGCCCAGGCCGCCGCCAGGGCGGCGTCGCCGGCCGGCGGCGCGCCGAGCGGGACCAGCGGGTCGCGGGCGGCGTTCAGGGCGCCGCGGGCGGCCGCCGTATCGGCCTGAGCCTGATCCAGCCCGGCCTGGGCGGAACGGACCCGGCCGCGCGCGGCCGTCATGGCGTCCGCCGACGCGTTCGCGGCCGCGTCGAGCGCCTGGCGGGCGCGCAGGCCCGCGGCCACCTCGGCCAGCGCCGCCGTGACCCGGCCCGCCTCCGCCGCGGCCGGGCCACCCTCCGCCGCGACCGGGCCGGCCAGCCCGGCCGCGGCCCCGCCTTCGCTCGCCGGGCCCTGGCCATCGTGAGCGGCCGGGCCGGTCTCGTGCGCCAGGAGCTCGGCGACCGCGGTCAGGCCGGCGCAGGCCAGCGGTCCGGCCTGCGCGGCGGCGAGCGACGATACCCGGCGACGACGCTGCTCGGCCAGCGAGTCCAGCTCCGCGGCGGCTCGCTGCTCGGCCGACGCCACCTGCCGGGCCGCTTCCTGGGCCGCCGTGACCTGCCGGGCCGCCTCGTCCAGCCGCGCCTGCGCGTCGTCGAGCGCCGGGGCGCGCAGCGGTCCGGGCAGCGCCGTGACCGTCTGCTCGCACACCGGGCAGGCCTGTCCCGCCACCAGGTGCGGGCGCAGGCCGGCCACGACATGCGCCTGGCGGGCCGCGTCGACGTCGCGCTGACGCTGCTGGCGGCCGGCCTCCGCCGCCTCCAGGGCCGTGTCCGCCAGCGCACGCCGGTCGCGGGCCTGCCGCAGCCTGGCCCGGGCCGGCGCCCGGCCGGCGGTGAGCTCCTCCAGCCCGCGGAGCTCCCCGAGCGCCTGCTCCAGCGTCCCGGGCGCGGCCGCGCGGTCGCGCGCCGCGCGGGCGTCGCTGTCGGCCTGCTCGGCGGCCTGCAGGGCCGCCGACGCCTGCGCCAGCGCGCCGGCGGCGGCCCGCCGGCGCGCGTCGAGCCGGTCCACCCCGTCGGGGACGGCCACCGCGGCCAGGGCGGCGTGCTGCTCGCTCAGCTCGCGGGTCCGCCGCCCGGCGGCTTCCGCGGCGCTCGCGGCGTCATCCCGCTGCGCGCGCAGCACCTCCAGCGCGGCGCCGGCCTCGGCCACCGCGGCGTCGGCGGCGGCCGACCGGGCCGACAGGCGCGCGGCCTCATCGCGGCTGGCCGGCTGGCGGGCGACGTCCTGGCCGCGCCGCGCGCGCTGTTGCCGGACCAGCTCCAGCGGCGCTCGCTGCGGGCCTTCGGCCAGCGCCTTGCGGGCCCGGCGGTCCTCCTCCAGGGCCAGTTCCTCGGCGCCGCGCGCCTGGTCCAGGGCCGCGCGGGCGGCGCCGACCCGCTGGCCGAGCGCGGGGACGTCGTCGGGGAGGCGCACCGCGGCCAGCGCCGCCCGGTCCTGCTCCAGCTGCGCCAGGTCGCCCTCGGCGGCCATGAGCTCCTTGTCGGCCGCGTTGATCTCCGGCACGGCCGCCTCCGCCCGCTCGGCCAGCCGGGCCAGGGCGGCCTCGTTGGCGCGCACCGCATCCTCGGCGTCCTGCGTGGCGTCGCCCAGGGTGGCCAGGGTCTCGTCGAGGGTCTCGGCCCGCTTCGCGGCGTCGCTGGCCCGCTGGTTGGCCCGGATCATCATCTGCTTGTAGTGCTCGGCGCCGAGCAGCCGCAGCAGGATCTCCTGCCGCTCGCCCGCCGTGGCGTGCAGGAAGTCGGCGAACTGGCCCTGCGGCAGCACCACGCACTGGCAGAAGTCCTCGTAGGACAGCCCGAGCAGCCGTTCCACGGCGTCGGCCACGCCCGCCAGGTCCTTGGCCAGGACCTCGGTCGGCTCCCCCGGCTGGGCCCGGCCGCGCCGGTCGGCCAGCCGCTCCAGGCTCGCGGCCCGCTGGCTCACCTGGCTGCCGGCCCGGCGCAGCTCGCGGGCCACCACGTAACGCTGGTCGCCGACCTCGAACACGAGCTGCACGGTGCCGCGGGAGGTGGTCGGCGCGAGCGCGAGCGAGACCATGCCCTTGCGGCCCCACCGCGGCACCGAGCCGTACAGCGCGAACGTCATCGCGTCGATGACCGTCGACTTGCCCGAGCCGGTGGGGCCGACCAGGGCGAAGAAGTCCGCGTCGGTGAAGTCGATCCTGGCCGCCTCCCGGAACGAGGCGAACCCGTTCATCTCCAGCACGATCGGTCGCATCGGCGCCTCTTCCTCAGCCCGGGCCGTTACCGCTGGCGGACGCGGTGACCTCGTCGTGCAGCCGCGCGAACAGCGCCGCTACCCGCGCGTCCTGCACCTGCTGCTCGGCGCAGTAGTCGGCGAACAGCTGATCCGGGCTGCGGCTCACGATGGCCGCGTCCGGGCGGCCCGGGCGCGACGGCGCGGCGAACTCGGGGTCGATCCGCACCTCGAGGGCGTTGGGCAGCACCGCGGCCGTGTCGTCGCGCAGGCCGGCCCGGGCCGGCTCGCGCAGCCACACCCGCAGGTAGTCGTCGCCGAACGAGGCCGCCCGCGCCTCGAGCTCGGGCAGCGTGCCGCGGACCGTCCGCAGCCGCCGCGCCGAGGTGACCGGGACGTCGGTGACCCGGGCCGGGACCGACGGGCTCGCCTCGACCAGGCACACCACGCTGGCGTTGTCCTGCTCGCCGAAGTCGACCGCGATCGGGGAGCCGCTGTAGTGGACCGGGCACGGCGCGGGCAGCGACTGCCGCCGGTGCAGGTGCCCCAGCGCGACATAGTGCGCGGACACCGGGAAGATGCCCGCCGGGACGCTGTACTCGAAGATCGACTGAGCCGACCGCTCGCCGCCGCCGAACTGGCCGCCGATGCAGGTGAGGTGCGCCATGACCAGGTTGACGGTGTCGCCGCCGAACGCGGCGGTCAGGGTGTCCGACACCTGGCGGATCATCTCGTCGTAAGCGCGCACGTTCTCGGACGGGGTCTGGCTGACGATCTCGGCGGCGCGCACCGCGTAGCGCTGGGTGATGAACGGGATCACGGCCACCTGGACGTCCTCGCCGCCCGAGCGGGCGCGGAACCGGACCACCCCGCCCTGGCCCGGCGGCCGGCTCTGCCCGACCAGCGTGATGCCGGCCTCTCCCATCAGCGGCCGGTAGGCCTCGAAGGTCCCGCCGTGGTCGTGGTTGCCGGCGATCACGATGACCTCGGCGCCGACCCGGCGCAGCCGCAGCAGCGTCTGGACCACCAGCTTCTGCGCCGGCGCGGACGGGGCGCCGGTGTCGTAGACGTCGCCGGCCACCAGGACCGCGTCCACCTGGCTGCGCTCGGCGATCTGCGCGATCTCGGCGAGGACCGCGCGCTGCTCGTCGAGCCGGTCCCGGCCCTTCAGCACCTTGCCGACGTGCCAGTCGGCGGTGTGCATGAACCTCATGACGTCGCGTTCCTTCGGCTAGGCCTGGCCGGCTCAAAATGGCGGGACATCGTCGTCGGGATCGGGCAGCCGGGAGAAGACCGGCGCGTCCCGGCGCGGCGCATCGCGGCGCGGCGCGGCGGGCGGACGCGGCGCCTGTGCGCACTCCGACCGCCGGGTCGCCCAGGCCGGGAACGGGAACTCCACCGCGAGCGGCACCGGGATCTCCGGCTGGGAGACGAACATCGCGCCGGGCTTGGCCAGCGTCGCGCGGGTCCGTTGCGAGGCGGGCAGAAACCCGTACTCCGGGCGCCCGGCCTCGGCGGAGTCGAGACGGCCCACCACCCGGATGGCGGAGTTCGACACGATGCGGCGCTCGACCTCGCTGGCGGTCTGCTGCGCCCCGATCAGGATGATCCCCAGGGAGCGGCCGCGCTCGGCGATGTCGAGCAGCACCTCCTTGATCGGCGAGGTGCCCTCGCGCGGGGCGTACTTGTTCAGCTCGTCGATCATCGTGAACAGCAGGCCGCCCGGGCCGGCGTCCTCCTTGCGCGCGGTCTCGGCGGCCAGCACGACGCCGACCACGAACCGCTGGGCCCGCTCGTGCAGGTTGTGCAGGTCCACCACGGTCACCTGCTGGTCCTGGGTGGAGATCAGCCGCCGCGGGCCGGGCGTGAGGTCGGCCCGGATGATCGGCCGCAGCGGCCGCAGCGACGAGCGCAGCCGCCGCACGAACGCGTTGACCGTGCCCGCGCCGGTGACCGGCCCGGCCCAGTCCTGGCGGGTTTCCTCGTCGGTGAGCCGGGCCACGATCACGTCGATGAGCTCGGCGTAGGTGGCCGCGACGTCGTCGCCGATCTTCACCGCGCCGGTCTCGCCGTATGGGGCCGCGTCCAGGCGCAGCCGCGTGGCCACCTGATGGATCACGATCGTGTACTGGTTGCGCTCGTCCTCGGCGTCGGCGAACACGTACGGCAGCATGTTCCGGGCGCAGAACTCGGCGATCGTCCACCAGAAGGCCTCCACCCCGCTGGTGCGCCCGGTGACGTTGGGCCGGCCGGTCTGGTCGTCGGGGATCGGCGGCGCCCAGAACCCGGCCGAGCCGAACGGCTCGGCGGGCAGGCCGAGCCCGGCGTACGCGGCCCGCAGGTCGTCGTCGAGCCGGACGTTCGGCTGGTCGAGGAAGAGCAGGTCCTCGCCCTTCACGCTGAACACCAGGGCCTTGGCGTTGACGGCCCGGGCGCCGAGGGCCCCCGACCGGAAGATCGAGTGCAGCAGGAACAGCGCGAAGCTGGTCTTCGTGGCCACGCCGGAGATGCCGCTGATCGACACGTGGGCGCCCCGGGTGCCGTCGAGGAACTCCATGTTGACGTAGATCGGGGCCCCGTCACGGCCCCGCCCCACCGGCAGCCGGGATGGCATCTGGTCGAAGTACAGGGCCTGGGCGCGCTCCGGCCCGCTGGCCCGGCGCACGATCTCCCCCGGGCGGGGCGGCACGTACACCTCGGGCTCCACCCGGGTCGTGCTGACCTCGGCGATCTCCTGCACCCGCGCGGGCAGCACCCCGTCCGAGATGAGGAAGACATCCGAGCCGAAGCTCGCGCCCTCGTGCCGGGCCCGGACCTGCGTGACCACGCCGCTGGTCAGGATCGCCCCCACCCCGGGGATGTGCCTCAGCGTGACTACCACGTCGTCGAGCTGCAGGTAGGAATCCTCGTCGAGGGCCACGGCGAACTGCAGCGGCGTGGAGTCCTCGGTGCCCGCGACCCGGCCGACCAGGGCGTCGGGGCCGCCTGCCGCCCCGTCCGGCGCAGCCGTCTCGTCCGGCGTCACCGCGGCCGTGCCATCCGGTGTCACCGCGGCCGTGCCGTTCGGCATCGCTGCGGCTGTGCCGTTCGACCCGGCCCGGCCGGCCGTGAAGCTTTCCGTCACGACGCTCCTTCTTCGCCCGCACGCCCTGGCGTACCGATGCTGCCCCGTGCCCTCCGGTGCTGTCTGCCGATGCCCGCTGCCGAGCAGCCTAGGCAACGCCGCCGACAAGAGCCGGCCTAACGCGCCGGCGATGCCGCTCTGCCGGCCGGACCGGCGGGCGACCGGGCAGAGTCAGGCACCGTTGCCGGGCAGGCCGGCCACCTTGCGGCGGTACGAGCCCAGGGCCAGCGCCGTCCTGATCATCCGCAGCCGGAGCTGTTCGGCCGGGACCGTGAGCGGCACCTGGCTGACCAGGTCGGGGGCGAAGGCCCGGTCGCCCAGGATGCGGGCGCAGACGGGACACGACTCGATGTGCCGGTCCAGCCGGATC
>Ga0318554_10001265_pt1 | contig 10252 bp, 11 predicted proteins | sample GRESIP082b2f22_FD_203687 | JGI IMG/M metagenome (GOLD analysis project Ga0318554, IMG submission 203687) | Tropical soil microbial communities from Luquillo Experimental Forest, Puerto Rico - GRE.SIPMG.082b2f22 | ecosystem: Environmental > Terrestrial > Soil > Tropical forest > Bulk soil... | reverse complement strand
GTTCAGTATGTGTCTAGTACAATAATTGTACTATGCCTCCTAAGACTCTCCCCTCCACGAGCCCCCGGCCGCCCACCGCTGTGCCGGACGAGCTGGTGGACACGGTGCTCGCGGCGAGCCGGGCTCTGGTCGCGGTGGCGGCGCGATCGCTGGCGGCGGCCGGGGAGGAGGTGACGCTGCCGCAGTACCGGGCGCTCGTGGTTCTGGCCGCCCGCGGCCCACAGGGAACCGCGGATCTGGCGGCGGCGCTGGCGGTGAACCCCTCAACGGCGACGCGGATGTGTGACCGGCTGATCCGCAAGGGCCTGGTCCGCCGCCACCGCCAGGCTGGTGACCGGCGCACGGTGCGGATCACACTAACCGCGGAAGGCCGCGACCTGGTGACGGAGGTGACCCGGCTGCGCCGCGCTGAACTGGCCCGGCTGCTCGGGGCGCTCCCGTCAGACCAGCATCAGCCGGTGATCGCCGCGTTCGGGGCGTTCGCGGCGGCGGCCGGGGAGTTGCCACAGCCGGGTGCCGCGCTCGGCTGGGCCGGCCCGTGAGCCATGCGCGGATAAGCGGTGCAGTGGCCGGTTCCTGGGGCAATGCTTGGCCTCGGGAGGCCCTGGCCGCGCCCATAATGCCGTCTTGATCCCGGTGATTGCCTGGGAACCGCCGGCTGGTGATCAGGACGAGCGGCTCGTGCTTTCGGCCGCTCTGCGCCGGCCTGACGGGGCCTCGCCTGGTAGCACCTCCAGGACGCGCTGATCGCCGTGGGAGAGGTTTCCGACGACCCTTCTGGTGCAGCCGCAGATAGAGCGAGGCCCGGCGGGCCGGGCGCTGGTGACCGTTGCATGCCGTCCTCATGAGGTGCTGGTCGACGGTGCCGATGATTAGGCCGAGCGCGATGAGTGCGTGCGCGGCTAGGAACGCGATGCTGGCCAGGTGCGCGCCTCCGCTGGTCTGCGATGGCAGGCCGGTCAGGTTGATCGCCATGCCTAGGAGAAACACGCTGGCCAGGCCGATGACCTGATGGCGAGCCAGATGGCGGACAGCGGCGAGGCGGGCGGGGTGTCCTGTGCTGGGGTGCTGTGGCCGGCCTGGCCGGTGGCGGCGGCGCTCACCGCCGCCTGTTGTAGAGGCGGGCGGTGACCGGGGCGAACACCGCGGCGAGGACGGCGGTGGCGAGCAGCACCCAGGCGGTTGGCCCGGCGGCTGGGTGGCCGGCCAGCAGGGCGCGCTCGGCGGTGACCAGGTGGCTGACCGGGTTGCCGGCCACGATGGCCTGCAGCCAGCCGGGCATGGTGTGCGGGGCGACGAACACGTTGCTGGCCAGAGTCAGCGGGAACAGTACGACGGTCGCGGCGCTCATTACCGCCTGCGGGGTGCGCAGCAGCAGGCCCATTGTGGCCCAGGCAAAAGACAGGGCAAGCGCGAAGACCAGCAGCAGGCCGATCCCGGCCAGTACGCCGGGCGCGCCGCCGGCCGGGCGGAAGCCGATGGCCAGCCCCAGGATCACCACCAGGCCCGCAGCTAGCAGGTAGCGGGCGATGTCGCCGAGCAGGGCGCCGGTGACCGGTGCCAGCCGCCAGATGGGCAGGGCGCGGAACCGGTCGGTGATGCCGTTCGCCCGGTCGGTGGCCAGACCGGTCCCGGCGTACATCGTGACCAGCAGGACGGCCATGACGAGCGTGCCGGGCAGGATGAACTGCAGGTAGCGATGGGGGGAGCCGGCCAGCGCGCCGCCGAACAGGTAGGTGAACATCAGCGTGAACACGACCGGGATGGCGATCACGTCGAGCAGCATCTCCGGGACGTGCTTGATCTTGAGCAGGGCGCGCCAGCCGAAGGCTGCCGAGGCAGCCCGCGCGCCGGGCGGCTCCGGCCGGGGACCAGCCGGGAGGCCCGGCGGGGGTGCCGTCTCGGAGGCTGCATCGGTTGTGGTGAGTACGGTCATGATGATCCCTTCGTCGCCGTTTGGGTACTACTGGCGGGCTGGCTGGTGAGGGCAAGGAACACCTCATCAAGGCTCGGCTGGCCGAAGGCGAACTCGCCGACGGTGATGCCCGCCCGGCCAAGGCTGGTCACCGCCGTGGCTGCTTGCTCGCTGGGCGGCTGGCCTGTGCGGGCACCCGGGACGGTGGCGGTCAGCAGGACCGGGTCGGGCTCCTCCTGGACCGGCGTGCGCAGCAGTCCGGTGAGTGTTCGCCGCGCCAGCGGCCGTTGCGCCGGGTCGGCCAGCCTGATCCGCAGGGTCCCGGAGCCGGCCGCGGCTTTGAGCTGCCCAGGTGTCCCTTCGGCGATCACCGTGCCGTGGTCGATGACCGCGATGCGGTCGGCAAGCTGGTCGGCCTCCTCCAGGTATTGGGTGGTGAGCAGCACAGTGGCCCCGCCGGCCGCCAGGGCGCGGATGATCTGGTGCACCTGGGCTCGGCTGGCCGGGTCCAGCCCGGTGGTCGGCTCGTCCAGGAAGTACACCTCCGCGCTTGTGGTCAGGCTGGCGGCCAGGTCGAGGCGGCGGCGCATTCCCCCGGAGTAGGCCTTGACCTGCCCGGCCGCGGCCTTCTCCAGCCCGAACGCGTCTAGCAGCTCGGCCGCGCGGGCCTTCGCGGCGGCGCGGGCCAGGCCGGACAGCCGGCCAAGCAGCACCAGGTTCTCCCGTCCGGTAAGATCCTCATCCACAGTGGCGGACTGGCCGGCCAGCGCGATCGCCCGGCGCACCAGGCGGGGCTCGGCGGCCACGTCATGGCCGGCCACCCAGGCCCGGCCGCCGTCCGGGGCGAGCAGGGTGGCCAAGATCCGCACGGTGGTCGTCTTGCCCGCGCCGTTCGGCCCCAGCAGCCCGCACACGGTCCCGGCGGCGACTGCCAGATCTGCCCCGGCCAGCGCCGGCCTGCCGCCGAACCGCTTCTCCAGCCGCTCAGCCTGGATGGCCAGCCCCCTGCCGGAGGGCGGCCGGCCGTGCCTGGCCGGACCCGGCTTGGCTTGCGCTCCGTTCACAATGGTTTCCTCCCAGGAACTTTCCTCATACACTTGTGTCAAAGCTAAGTTACCTTTGACATATCTGTCAAACGTAAGGGGGGAGTCACGGACCGGTCAGCACAGCCGCAGGCCAGGCGCAGACGGCAGCGGTCCGAAGCCCGGCACAGCATCGCTGCGATCCTGCAGGCCGCAACCCAGACCCTGAACCAAGACCCCAGGGCCAGCATCGAAGACATCGCCCGGGCCGCCGGTGTCAGCCGGCAAACCGTCTACGCCCACTTCCCGACCCGCGAAGCGCTGCTCGACGCCATCATCGAGCGGGCCACCGCAGAGGTCACCGCCGCGTTCGACGGCGCCGGACTGGAAAACCTGCCACCCGCTGTCGCACTGGTCCGTCTGCTCGACGCCGGGTGGCAGGTGACCGCCCGTTACCCATTGGTCTGGCACCTGCCCGCGGTCAGCCGGGGGCAAGATGCCAGCCGGCATGCTCCAGTCCTCGACCGGATGTTTGAGCTCATCCGGCGAGGCCAGGAAAGCGGCGACCTAGACGCCACCCTGTCCCCAGGCTGGCTGCTAACCGCCAGCCTGGCCCTCGGCCGCACCGCCGAAGAGGAGATCAAAGCCGGCCGGATGACCACCGAGGAAGCCACCCACGCCATCCACCACAGCTTCCTCCGCCTACTAGGCGTCGCGGATTTCACGCAACCCTAAGCAAGGCCAGGCCTGCATCACCGGCGCCGTCGGCGATGCACATACCCGGAGCTGGCGGGCGGTATCGGGCCCAACCTGGCAGACTCCCGCGGCCACCCACCTGGCAGAGAACCAAAGAAGACCCAGCGGAGACCCGCCCGCGGCAACGTGCCGCCACCGGCGTTCTCGATTGCCTGCCGGGTACCCGGCAAGAACATTGACGACCAGTGAATGCGACGGCAACGGGCGGACGCCGAATCGGCAGATCTGCGCGCACGGGCTCACATATACCTATTGCTTCAGTAGGAATTCCTATTCGGCGCTCGGTGCGGCCACCGACGGGCTGGCCGACGACGCCAGCGGCCGGCCCGCCGGGCCTAAACCTCCGATCCTGCTCGGGCCGGTTTGCGGACCCAGGTCAGGAAGAGCAGGCCGGACACCGCTACCGTGTGGGGGTCACCGAGATGGGCAGGGACCCCGGCGCGCTGGAATAGACCCGCTGGGGATCGATCGATATGACCCCCGAAGACGTCCAGGCTCACGCCGGCCACGGCGTGACCCGCCTGGTCGTCCCCCGGCATCCGCTGACCTGTGCGAGCAACGCAAGCAGATCTCAGCGTTCGCCGCCGCGCACAACCTCGGCTGAACACCCGGCGCACAACCAGCCACCGAGCAAAAGCCAGACCACGCGGCACCTACCCGACTTACGGGTGGACGGGAGCTCGCCGGCGTTCACTTGTCGGAGCGTGCAGGTCGGGTTGATCCGGGCGTGTGTTCTGCTCGCGAGGTTCCCGGACCGGGCGTTCTGTGCCTCGATCACCTGCGTGGCAGCATTGTGCCCGGGCCCGAGCGGCGGCGGTGGCCTGATTGCGCGGGGTGCCGCCGGGGATCTCGGGACCGCCCTCCGGTTTCGCTTCGCCCGGTGACAGGTGGTCGTGGTGGTGCCTGCGTCGCTCGACAGAGACGGCCGCCACTGCGATGGTAGGGAGACTTCTGGCGAGGGGGCCGGGTGGCTGATGTCCTGGTGGTTGGCGGCGGTTCGGCGGGCTGCGTCCTGGCGGCGCGGTTGAGTGAGGATGCGGGCTGTGAGGTGCTGCTCCTGGAGGGCGGCCCGGATGCGGCGGTAATCGGGGAGCTTCCGCCCGATGTGGTGGACGCGTCGGAGCCGACCGAGGCCCACGACTGGGGTTATGTGGCCGAACCCGACGCGCTCGGCCGGTCGATTTCGCTGCCTCGCGCCCGTATCATCGGCGGCTGCTCGTCGACCAATGGTTGTTTTGCGCTTCGTGGTGCGCCGGCTGACTATGACGGCTGGGCGCAGGCCGGGAACGTGGGATGGGGGTTCGGCGACGTGCTGCCGTTCTTCCGCCGGCTAGAGACCGACGCCGACTTCACCGGCGACTGGCATGGCGCCAGCGGGCCGTTGCCGATTCGCCGACACCCGCCCGCCGAGCTCAACGCCGTCCACGCCGCTTTCATCGACGCGGCGAGGGCCAGCGGCCTGTCCTATGCCGGGGACCATAACCGGCCCGGTGCCCTAGGGGTTGGGCCGACGCCTCGCAATGCTCGCGGCGGGGTGCGTATGAGCACGGCGCTGACCTACCTGGCGGCCGCTCGCGGCCGCCGCAACCTGGCGGTCCGGGGCGGGGCTGTTGTCGATCGCGTGGTCGTGCGCGAGGCCCGCGCCACCGGCGTGCGCCTCGCCGGTGGCGAGATGATTAGCGCCGATCGGGTGGTGCTGGCCGCCGGCGCCTACGCCAGCCCTGCGATCTTGCAGCGATCCGGGATCGGGCCAGCGGCGCTGCTGGCCGGCTTGGGTATCGACGTGGTCGCCGACCTGCCCGGGGTCGGGGAGAACCTCATCGACCACCCCCTGTGCGCGGTCGATCTGCCGACGAGGCAGGGCGCAAGCGGCGCCCGGTTCCAGACGATCGCGACCTTGCGCTCCCAGGCTGCACCGCCGGGCGGGGCACCCGATCTTCACATATTCGCCGCCGGGCCCTTCGACGTGCCGACCGCGCTCAGCCCGACCGGCCGGATCTTCGGGCTCGTCGCCGGGCTGGTTCTTCCCCGATCCCGCGGCCGTCTGTGGCTGCGGTCCGCCGAGGTGGCCGACCCGCCCCGCATTGACGTGGCGCACCTCCGCGACGCCGACGACATGACGCGGATGGTCGAAGCCACGCGCATCGCCCGCCGGATCAGCCGCGCCGCGCCACTGGCGGAGCTCACCGCCGGGGACGAGCTGTCACCCGGGCCCGCCGTCGCCGACGACGACCACGACGGGATCGCGGCCTCGATCCGATCACGCGTCGCGTCCTACCACCACCCGGTCGGAACGTGCGCCATGGGCAGCGTTCCCAGCGACGGCGCGGTGGTCGATCCGCGCGGGCACGTCTACGGCATCGAACAGCTCTACGTGGCCGACGCGTCGGTGATGCCGATGATCCCCTCGGCCAACACCAACCTGCCCACGATCATGGTCGCGGAACGCATCTCGTCCTGGCTCCGACAAGGCTGAGCGCCGCCGCCTGGCCGGCGCGACGGCCAGGACGCACGGTCAGCCAGGCCCCGGCCACCGAGCTATTCGCGCGCCCCGCGCTCGGCATTGGCGTAGCGATCGGCGCTCCTCCAGCGGGTGCTCGGGCAATTCGCGGCAAGGAATGGCATCGCGTTTGCGCCGGCTTCGGTTCGTACCGTGTCCGCGGCGCCGAGCAGTTGCGCTGCGAGCCGCGGCTGGCCAGAAAGGGCGGCGTGGCAGCCGAATCCGTCGAGCAGATAAAACCGTGCCACCCGGTCATCCATCTGGTCAGCGATCCGCAGCGACTCTGCGAGCAGCGGCTTCGGTCTTGCGGCCGCGATGGCGGACGATCCCGACGACGGGCATGTGCCGCCGCCCGGCGATCCGCAGCACCAGCGGATTGACCCGCCGGGCGACGGATCTGATCACCCGCCGGGTGCGCGGGCCGAGGCGAATGCCGTTCCCGGAGGGACAGCTGACTGCGCCACCGTACCTGCCGCGGCCTCAGGCCCGCAGGATAGAGCTGGCGGGAGGAGGGAAGCTTCCCGGCCTGGTGTTGCGGACATTTCGAAGCTCCGTTACGGCCGGATCTTCCGGCCCCTCTGGTCACCAGGACGAGCGCCACACGGCGAATGTGACGAGTTCACGGCTGAATCGCCAGCCGCTCCAGCTTGGCGGTGTCGGCGATCAGGTTCAGCGCGGCGACGCGGCCGCCCGCGATCGTGAAGCCGATCACCGCGATCGGCTTTTCGCGCGGGCCGAACAGCGCGCCGGCCTCGCCGTTGACCAGCACCGGCTGGGCCAGGTGCGCGAACTGCGGCGCGGTAGCCAGGACCTGGCGCGCGACTGCGTCGGCCCCGACGAGTGGCCGGTGGGCGAGGCGGCTGGCCGGGCCGAGGTCCATCCGGAAGACCACGTCGGGGTCGAGCACGCGCAGCAGCGCCTGGAAGTCGCCGCCCCGGGCAGCGGCCACGAAGGCATTCACCACCTGGCGCTGCCGGGCCACGTCACGGTCAGGCTGCGGGGCGGCTTGCACCCGGCGGCGCGCCCGGCTGGCGAGCTGGCGGGCCGAGTCAGGGGTCCGGTCCATGATCTGGGCCACGTCATCGAAGGGCACGGCGAACACATCGTGCAACACGAACGAGAGCCGTTCGGCCGGAGAGAGCGTTTCCAGCACCACAAGCAGGGCCATGCCGACCGAGTCGGCCAGCACCGCCTCATGCTCGGGACCGTCCGCGGCGCCATCATCGACCAGCGGCTCGGGTAGCCAGCTGCCGGGGTACACCTCCCGGCGGGCCTTGCGGGCCCGCAGCATGTCCAGACTGATACGCCCGACCACCGTGGTCAGCCAGCCGCGCAGGTCAGCAATGGCGCCCGGTTCGCTGCGCTGCAGCCGCAGCCAGGCTTCCTGCACCGCATCCTGCGCTTCGCTGACCGTGCCCAGCATGCTGTAAGCGACCGCCTGCAGATGCTCGCGGTTGTGCTCGAACTGCCCGGCCAGCCAGTCCTGCTCGGCCATCTGTCACCCCTGCGTACTGGGGAATACGTGCCTACAAGACGGGCCAGGACGCCGGAATGTGACAGGCGGCCACCCAGTCACATTACGCGGCGGGCGCTCGTCCTAGTCGCCGGGAAACACCACCTCCGGCTGCGAAGGAGCTCAGATCATGTCCGCACGATTGCACGCCGTCAGCGACGGCACCAAGCCCGCCGTGGAAGTGGCCAGGCTGCGCAAGACCTACCCCGGCGGAATCGAGGCCGTCCGGGGCATCGACTTCCAGGTTGCTCCGGGCGAGGTGTTCGGCCTGCTCGGCCCGAACGGCGCCGGGAAGTCCACCACCATCGGGATGCTGACCACCACGATCAAGCCCACCAGCGGGTCCGCGCGGCTGGCCGGGTTCGACGTGGCCCGCGACCCGGTCGCGGCCCGGTCGGTCAGCAGCGTCGTGTTCCAGGAACCCGTGGTGGACAAGGCACTGACCGGCCGCCGCAACCTGGAACTGCACGCGCGGCTGTGGGGAACCCCTGCCTCAGCCGCGGCCCGCCGAATCACCGACCTGGCCGCCGCCTTCGGGCTGTCCGAGGTGATCGGCCGTACGGTGGACAGCTTCAGCGGCGGCCAGCGCCGCCGCCTGGAGATCGCCCGGGCCCTGGTGTCCGAACCCCAGGTGCTGTTCCTCGACGAGCCGACCGTGGGCCTGGACACCCGCATCCGATACGAGCTGCTAGACCTGATCAGCGGCCTGCGCGGGCGCACCGGCATGACCACCGTGCTGACCACCCACTATCTCGATGAGGCCGAACGGCTGTGTGACCGCATCGCGGTCATGCACCAGGGCACGATCGTGGCCCTGGACCGGCCGGCCGCGCTGCTGGACGGGCTGGGCACCGAACTGGTCGAGTTGCGGGTCGACCACGACCCGGCCGGCGCCCTGGCCGCGATGCGCGCCCACGGACTGGCAGGCGGCGACGCGTTCGCGGTCGGCTCGACACTCACCGTCCCGGTCCGCAACCGCCAGGCCCGGGACACCGTCGCCGCCCTGCCCGGCCTGGGCATCCACGCCCAGGCCGTGACCACCCGCAAGCCCACCTTGGATGACGTCTACCTGCAGCTCACCGGAAGCAAGCTCGCCGCCTGACGCGTCACTCACGAAAGGAGAATCACGATGACCGCAATTACGACCGTCCCAGCGCAGGCCGCACTGACCCGGCCCAGGGCGCGGCCGCGCGGCATGGCTACGTGGGCCACCCTAGCCAGGCGCCGGATCATGCTCAGTGCGCACACCCCGCGCGAGGTCCTCGCGCCGCTGGTCACCCCGCTGCTGTTCGCCCTGGTCATCGCCCCGGCACTGGCCAAGATGATCCCCGGAGGCGGCAACTACAGCACCTTCGTCATCGTCGGCACCGTCGGCCTGCTCATCCCGCTCACCTGCACGTTCGCAGGCATCGGCGTGATCGTCGACCGGGCCAGCGGCGCCCGCCGCGAACTGCTCGCCGCCCCCATCTCCCGCAGCCTGATCGTGCTCGGCAACATGGCCGTCGCCGTCGCGGTCAGCCTCCTGCAGGTCACGGTACTGATCGCGGCCGGCCGACTGCGCGGCAGCCATTTCCACGTCACCGCGGCCGGGGCGGCCTGGTTCGCCGGCGCAGTGCTGCTGTTCACAGTGTTCATGTACGCGGTCGCCGAGATCCTGGCCAACCGGATTCCCACCCAGGAGGAATACGTCGGTCTCACCCCGGTCGTGGCCATCTTGCCCTGGTTCCTGGCCGGATCACTGTTCCCGATCACCGCGCTCCCCGGCTGGCTCGCCGCCGTCGCCCGGGCACTGCCCACCACCCACACCCTGGCGCTGCTGCGCTACGGCGTGCTCAGCCACGGCGGCGCCGGCCTGCACGACATCTGGGGCCTGCACAGCACCACCGCCGAAGCAACCCTCAGCCTGCTCGTGCTGGCAGGCTGGGCAGTACTCATCACCGCCGCGTCCATCCGCGTATTCAACCGCTCCGCAGTCAACTGACCCGGCGCGGTCACCGGCCTGCTCGCCGGGCCTTATACCTGCGGCCGGGCGGGCACCTGCTGATCACCGCTCCCGCCCGCGACAGCACCTCGCGCACGTCCCAGAACCTGTACTGGCGGCTCCGCGCGGCGTGGTGGCTCGACGTGTCGCCGGACAGCGAGTGTTGGTTCCGCCAGCGCATCTTCTGGGCCCGGCACGACGACGAGAAAGACGCCCGGTGCGGTCTTACCCGGAGACGGCCAGCGGCTGGGCGTAATGGTTCGGCTCTTGGGTTGTGAACCTGTGATGCCGCCCTGACGTGGATGGGGTTGGTAGTCCCGGGCGGACGCGGCGCTGCTGGGAGCTGTTCGGGTGTGCAATTGTAGGGTGGGCCGTCGAGGTGGGCGCGAGGTACGTCGACGGTCCAACGCTGCGTGGCCAGCGGAGCTCGCGTAGGCCTTCGGTGGCGGAAGTGGCGGGAGGCATCTTACGGGCATGGCTCAACACCAGGCGGGCGTCCCGAGGCCGGTGCAGGGCGCGTTTGAGGCCGATGAAACGCTGCTGGTCAAGGCGCTGCGATGTCGTG
>Ga0318554_10001252_pt1 | contig 10299 bp, 6 predicted proteins | sample GRESIP082b2f22_FD_203687 | JGI IMG/M metagenome (GOLD analysis project Ga0318554, IMG submission 203687) | Tropical soil microbial communities from Luquillo Experimental Forest, Puerto Rico - GRE.SIPMG.082b2f22 | ecosystem: Environmental > Terrestrial > Soil > Tropical forest > Bulk soil... | reverse complement strand
GTGTGTAGGAGGTGTAGGCATCGGTGCCAGCGCCGATCACGAGCTCGCCCTTGTCCGACTGGCTGATGTACGCGTGGATGGTGTTGGACATGACCACGCACGGAAACACGGGTTTCACCGGCTCGGAAACCAACGCCTGCAGGGGGTAGCTCTCGAGCGGCAGCTCGACCTGCGCCATCTTCAGGATGACGCTGGTATTTCCGGCGGCGGCGATGCCGATGCGCGGCGCCCGAATCGCGCCGCGCGTGGTCTCCACACCTTCCACCGCGCCCTGCGCATTGCGGCGGATCCCGGTGACTTCGCAGTTCAAGAGGGGGCAGAAAGCCCGGGCCTCAGCCGGCGTGAGCCACTCGTTGTCGACCCCGGCGGCGCGGTTGGCGTGCACGTGGCGCTTCGCCACCTGCACATCGTGCACCGTGTGCGCCAGCATCAGCACGCCGCGCTGGGAGAACATGACGTTGTAGTTGAGCACCTGCGAGAGGCTCTCCCAGAGCTTCACCGCATGGTCGTAGAGCGCAGCGCTCTCGGGAAAGAGATAGTTGGAGCGGATGATCGTGGTATTGCGCCCGGTGTTGCCGCTCCCGATCCAGCCCTTCTCGAGCACTGCAATCTTGGTGAGGCGATGCTCGCTCGCGAGGTAGTAGGCGGTGCCGAGCCCATGACCGCCGCCGCCGACGATGAGGGCGTCGTAGGCAGGCTTGGGGTCGGGGTGCCGCCACTGCGGCTGCCAGCCGCGCTGGCCGGCGAGGCCGCGCCGCAGCAGCGACAGGCCTGAACAGCGTTGCATCGTTCGATCCTGCGCGAGGCGAGTGCCAGCGCATTATTCTCCGCGCCTCCCGCGGGCGACGTGCACCCTCCCGTCCGGCGGTTTGAACGAATGCGACATCAGGCGCGCCGGGGCGCCTTGACAGCTTTGATAGTGCAGTCGGAGCATTTCTCGGTTGCGTCGGGCGTTTCTCACCATTCCTCCAACAAGGAGACGACCATGGAGCGACGTGGCTTACTCTCGCGGCTGGCCTTCCTGCCAATCTTCGCTGGCGCGGCCGCCGCTACCGCCACTGCAGAGGAGCCGAAGAAACCTCTCAAAATCATGTTCAAGAGCGCCTGGGGCTCGGATGATCCGACCAAGGCTGCCTTCGCGTTCCTGCACGGCAATGCGCTCGCCGAGGCCGGGCACAGCGTGCAGATTTTTCTGCTCGGCGAGGCAACCTCGTTGATGCGCGCTTCGGTCGCACACGCCGTCGTGCCGGTCGGCTGGCCGCCACTCGTCGAGGCGCTCACGAAGGCTACCGCCAACAAGATCCAGATCTACGCCTGCGGCGCCTGCTCCCGGGCCCGCGGCGTCACCGAGGCGGACCTCAGCCAGTGGGGCGCCAAGTTCGGTAATCCGACGATCTTCATATCGCTCGTCGAGTGGGCTGACCGGATCATCACGGAATAGCCCGCTCCGGGGCGCCGGCCGAACGCGCTCCGCCCGACAACAGAGCCTTGCCGGGTGGAGCGCGCCCGCAGTTTTCCCGGCCGTTACGGCTTGCCGGCGCTATTGCTTCTCCGGCCCCCACATGAGCGGCAGGTTCGACTGAATCTGCAGGTCGATGAGGGTGTTGAGGGTATCCTCCACCTGCGCGAAGCGAGCCGCGAGCGGTGCACCGAGTGCGGCACGGACTTTGTCGTAGGTGCTCGCGAGGAGGTCGATGCGCTTCTTCCGGTAAGAGACGGCGGCGTTGAAAATCTCATCCGCCTTGTTATCGGTCATGTTGCTGTAGTTTTGGGCGAATGCGGTGATATTGCCCAGGCGCACATCATTGAGCTTGTCGAGCTGACGGTTGTAGTCCCTGTAGATCGGCCAGAACTTCTTTGACTGCGCGTCATCGAGGCCCATGGCGGCGCCCATGATCTTCTCTTTCTGCTGGCGCACATCCTTGCGCAAAAGCTTGATGTCTTCGGACAGATTTTGCTTGGACGTCCCCGCTGATGCTGACCCTGCGGGCGCTGCTGCAGGGGCGGCTGTAGTCGATTGCGCTAGGGCTGCGGAACTCCAGATCAGAAGAGCCGTTGCGGCGAATCCGCCACAGTAGACTGGACGCATCATGGGCCATTCTCCCGTTGTTGCTTCGTGTGACCGAGGAAACGCTGCGCGATCCTAACGCCGGGCGTGCTGGGCCGCCATGGGACCGGGGTCTTACGTGAGCCGCCGCGAACCCGCCAGCGAATATCGCGTCAGGCTTCCACCTGCAGTGAATCGGCATTTGGGGTCAGCGTATGCGATGCCAGTGTGCCGATATGATGGCAGCCCTTGACGGCGTACCACAGCAGCCCGGCTCCGAGGATCACGGCGATATAGACGAACGCACCCCAGGTGTTGTACCAGGGTGCGCCGTAGACGGCTTCGCGCGGCCAGGCCAGGTTGAGCGCCATCCCCGCGCCCCACAGCACCGCGACGACGTTGACGAACATTCCCCACCTGCCCATGGTGAAGTAGCCACCTGGTGCGAGATCCGCGGGCGGCCACTGGCCTTGCAGGCGCTTCATCAGCAAGGGGCCCGTCACCATCAGGTACGCCAGGTAGATCATGATGACCGCAATCGAGGTCAGCACCGTGAAGATCTTCGGCTGTCCGATGTTGAGGACCAGGATCAGCTCGGCAATCACGCCGATCACAATGGCGGGAACAATGGGTGTCTGCGTGCTGGAGTTCACCCGCGCAAGCCTCTCGCCGAACGGCAGCGCGTTGTCGCGCGCCATCGCGAAGGTCAGGCGGATGGCCGCGGTATGCACGGCCAGCGAGCACACCGTCACCGCGACCACGATACAGACCAGGAAGATCTTGCCGAGCGGGCCCCACATCACCTGCTCGACGATGTATTGCAAGCCGCCGCTGCTGCTGCCGATTTTCGGGTCACTCAGATCGGGTGCTGCCATGACGGCGAACACCAGGATCGCACCACCAATGACGAACGAGGCCAGGATGGCCCGCAGAATGGCCCGCGGAGCGGTGCGCCGCGGCTCCAGCGTCTCCTCTCCCAGTGAACTGGCGGTGTCGAAGCCGTACATGACGTAGCCGGAGGCCAGCGACGCCACCAGGAACTCGCCCAGAAAGCCCCAGCTCTTGCCCGCACCGTAACCGTTGGTATGGAAGAAGACTTCGGGACCTCGCTTGATGTTGACGGCCAGGAAGATGGCTATCAAACAGGCAGCGATCAGCTCGATGAAGACGCCTGCGCTGTTGATCGTCGCCATCAGGCGCACACCGAGCGCATTGACGACGGTGGTGAACGCGATCAAAACGGTGCCGAGGATCACCGCGTTCGTGGCGAAATCGAAGGGACCGTTGCCGTCGCCGATGATCTGGAAGCCGCTCCACAGGCGCGGCAGGTTGAGTTGCAGCGCCAGCACGACGGCAGAGAGGGTGACGATCGAGGCGGTGAGCATCAGCCAGCCCGAGGACCAACCCACGATCCGACTGCCCAGAAGCTTGGACCAGTTATAGACCGATCCGGCGATGGGGTATTTGGCGGCCAACTCCATGAAGCACAGCGCGACCGCCAACTGACCGATGAGCACCATCGGCCAGGACCACAGATAAGCGGGTCCGGCGGTGCCGAAGCCGAAGTAGAACAGCTGGAAGGTACCGGTGAGTATCGAGATATAGCTGACGCCGGCAGCAAAGCTGCCGAACGACCCGATGCTGCGAGAGAGCGATTCCTTGTAGCCGAAGTGCTCCATGCCGCTGTCGGTCCGCGGCTGATCCAAATTCGTCACGGCGTTGTAATCTCGCCTTGATAGCCCAGGTGGGGCAGACATTCACGTCCCCTTGACCCTTGAAGTCATGCGATTCATTATCCCGTCCGGCAGCTTGAATAGCCGTTTAATGAATCCACTGTCAAGTCGTGGAAGAACCGGCAAGTCGCTGAGTGACCTAGAACTATCACGAGCTCGCAACTGCCTTGGACCGGCCGCAAGCCGACTTCTGGTGATGGATCCGGAGGATGCCGTTGAACAGCCAATCAACCATCAGGGATCCGACCGCCCGGCGTAACACATCGCCCCGTGACGAGGCCGAAGACGCACGTCGCGTGCAGCTGATCGAGGTCACGATCGACAGTCTCGCCGAAGTCGGCTTTGTCGGCACGACTCTCGCTGAGATTGCCGGCCGAGCCGGGGTGTCGCCGGGGCTCGTGGCGCATTACTTCGGCGACAAGGACGGACTCCTCGAGGCTGCCTTCCGCACGCTCGCGCGCGTGGTGGCGGTGCGCATGCGCGAGCGATTCGCGCTCGCGCCCAGCCCGCGCGCACGCGTACAGGCGGTGATCGACGCCAATCTCGGGCCGGAGAATTTCGACCGGCGCACGGGCAACGCCTGGCTCGCCTTCTGGGGTCAGGTGCTGCATTTCGAAGGATTGAAGCGGGTGCAGACCGCGTACCAGCGCCGCATGCTGTCGAATCTGCGGAGTGACCTGCGGCGGATGATACCGGGAGAGGCTGCCCGCAGCCTCGCCGCCATGATCGCCGCCATGATCGATGGTGTCTGGCTGCGCGCGGCGCTCTCTGAATGGGAGGAAGCGGACAGCGAGAGTGCGCAGGCGCTCCTGACCGCATTCGTCGACGGCCGCCTGCACGAGCTCGCCCGCTCCGCGGCGGCCGATGGCGCGCAGGCTGCCCCGGGCTCAATGCCGCACCGCGGGCCGGACTCGGAACGGTCGATCCGCGTCATCAATCCTGCGACCGGTGCGCAGCTGGCCGTATTGGCCGTGGACGGCCCGGCACAGGTGAATGCCGCCGTCGAACGGGCGCGGGTGGCGCAGAAAGACTGGCGGGCGATGACGGGCGCGGAACGCGGCCGGCTGCTGCAGCGCGCAGCGCGGCTGCTGCGCGAGCAAAACGACGCACTCGCCGAGCTCGAGACGCGCAACACCGGCAAGCCCATCCAGGAGACCCGCGCGGTCGATGTGCTCTCGGGAGCGGAGTGCCTCGAGTACTTCGCGGGACTTGCCGCCGGGCTTGCCGGCGAGCACATAGACCTGGGGCCGAAGGCGTTCGGTTACACGCGGCGCGAGCCACTCGGAGTCGTGGCGGGGATCGGGGCCTGGAATTACCCGCTGCAGATCGCGTGCTGGAAGTCTGCGCCGGCGCTCGCCTGTGGCAACGCCATGATCTTCAAACCCGCCGAGCTCACTCCGCTCACGGCGATCAGGCTTGCCGAGATCTACCGCGAGGCGGGGCTGCCGGAGGGCGTATTCCAGGTGGTGCAGGGCTTCGCGGACACCGGGCGCCTGCTCACGCGACACCCCGACATCCGCAAGATCTCTCTCACCGGGGAGGTGGGCACGGGCAAGGCCGTGATGGCGGATGCCGCCGCCACCCTCAAGCAGGTGACGCTCGAGCTCGGTGGCAAATCGCCGCTGATCGTGTTCGATGATGCAAATCCCGAGAATGCGGTCTCGGGCGCGCTGCTCGGCAACTTCTACTCCGCGGGCGAGGTGTGCTCGAACGGCACGCGCGTGTTCGTGCAGCGGCGCCTGCGTGCCGAATTCGTCGAACGGCTGGGCGCCCGCATCGCGGCCATGCGGGTGGGTGATCCGCTCGATCCGGCGACCCAGGTCGGGGCGCTCATCTCCGCGGAACACCTGCGGAAAGTGCTCGGCCTGATTGCGCGGGGCCGCGCCCAGGGGGCGCGCCTCGTCACCGGCGGGGAACGCGTCACAACCGGGGCGCTCGCGCGCGGCTGCTTCGTGGCACCGACCGTGTTCGATGCCTGTCATGACGGTATGGACATCGTACGTCAGGAGATCTTCGGCCCGGTGATGTCGGTGCTCGAGTTCGAGAGCGAGGAGGAAGTGATCGCGCGCGCCAACGCCACCGAGTTCGGCCTGGCGGCGGGTGTGTTCACCAACGATCTGACACGCGCACATCGCGTGATCGCGCAGCTCGAGGCGGGCACCTGCTGGATCAATCACTACAACGTCACCCCGGTCGAGCTGCCGTTCGGTGGCGTGAAGATGTCGGGGCTCGGACGCGAGAACGGTCGCGCGGCGCTCGAGCACTACACGCAGCTGAAGAGCGTGTACGTGGCGATGGCTGCCATCGACTCGCCCTACTGAGCGCGCCGCGCCGCACACCCATCGTGACAGAGGAGACGTTCGACTACGTCATCGTCGGTGCCGGCTCCGCCGGCTGTGTGCTGGCGGATCGCCTCACCGAGAGCGGGCAGGACAGCGTCCTGCTGCTCGAGTACGGCGGCTCCGACCGCTCGGTCTGGATCCAGATGCCGAGCGCGCTGAATATCCCGCTCAACATGCCGCGCTACGACTGGCGCTACTACACCGAGCCCGAGCCGAACCTCAACAACCGCCGCCTGCACACCCCGCGCGGCAAGGTGCTGGGCGGGTCCTCCTCGATCAACGGTCTCGTGTACGTGCGCGGCAATCCGCTCGACTTCGAGCGCTGGGAAACGCAGGGCGCGGCCGGCTGGGGTTATGGCGACGTGCTGCCGTATTTTCGCCGTGCGGAAGCATACGCCGGCGGTGGCAACGAGTATCGCGGCGCGGACGGCAAGCTCGCGACCCGCCGGGGGCTCCTCGACAATCCGTTGCACGCGGCCTGGCTCAGCGCCGGGCGCGAGGCCGGCTACCCCTACAGCGCGGATATGAACTGCTTCCAACAGGAAGGCCTGGCGCACATGGACATGACCGTGGGGAACGGCCGGCGCTGCAGCGCGGCGAACGCCTACCTGCGTCCGGCGATGCGGCGGCCGAATCTCGCGGTCCGCACCCATGCGCTGGCGACTGCCGTGCAGTTCGCCGGGCGGCGCGCCATCGGCGTGCGCTATCAGCGCGGTGGGGCCGCGCACGCGGCGCGCGTGCGGCGCGAGGTGATCGTGTGCGCCGGCTCCATCAACTCTCCGCAGCTGCTGAAGCTCTCGGGCGTTGGCCCGGGCGGCGAGCTCGCCGCGCTCGGCATCGCCACGGTGCACGATCTGCCGGGGGTCGGTGAGAATCTCCAGGATCACCTGGAGTTCTACTTTCAGGTCGCGAGCCGCGAGCCGGTGACGCTGTACAGCCAGATGTCGCTGTGGCGCCGGGCACTGATTGGCGCGCGCTGGCTGCTCACCCACGACGGGCTCGGCGCCAGCAACCACTTCGAGACCGGCGGCTTCATTCGCAGCCGCGCGGGGGTGCGCTACCCGGATATCCAGTTCCATTTCCTGCCGCTCGCGGTGAGCTACGACGGATCCTCGCTGGCGCGGGAGCACGGCTTCCAGGCGCACGTCGGACCGATGCGCTCGCAGAGCCAGGGGTCGGTGCGACTGCGCTCCGCCGCACCGACCGACAAGCCGATCATCTCCTTCAACTACATGTCACGCGCGGAGGACTGGCTGGAGATGCGGGCGTGCGTGCGACTGACGCGTGAGATTTTTGCGCAGCCCGCTTTCGATCGCTATCGCGGCCGCGAGATCCAGCCGGGCGAGCCGGTGCGCACGGATGAGGAGATCGACGCCTTCATTCGTGAGAAGGTCGAGAGCGCCTATCACCCGAGCTGTACCTGCAAGATGGGGAGCGTCTCCGACCCGATGGCGGTGGTCGACAAGGAGGCGCGCGTGATCGGCGTGGAGGCGCTGCGGGTGGTCGACTCCTCCATCATGCCGTCGATCACCACCGGCAATCTCAACGCCCCCACCATCATGCTGGCGGAGAAGGCCGCCGATCACATCCGCGGCCGCTCGTTGCTGCCGCGCGCGAGCGCACCGTATTACATCGCGCCGGAGTGGGAGAGCCGCCAGCGCTGATGTACCCCACGAAATTCCGCTTGCCGTGCCCGGCCAGCGCGCAGCAAGCTCCGGGAAGCGAAACTTTCGCGGAGGCGAGGCTGGCGCGATGATCTCGTGGCTCAAACCGGCGGCATTCGCCGCACCGCTGCCCCTCGTGCAGGTGGCTCCGACCTACCGGCGGCTGCGGCGGCGGGTATTCCTCGGGATCTTCGCTGGCTATGCCGCCTATTACCTGGTGCGCAACAACCTGGCGCTCGCGATCCCCGACATCCTCCGGGACTATCCGCAGTACAGCAAGACCGGCCTCGGCAGCGCACTGACGGGGCTCTCGCTCGCCTACGGCGTATCGAAGTTCCTCATGGGCTCGGTGTCCGACCGCAGCAACCCGAAGTATTTCCTGCCGCTCGGCCTGCTCCTCTCGAGCGCCATCATGGGCGTCTTCGGCCTCGTGCCGGCGCTCTCCACCTCGCTGGCGCTGATCGCGGTCGTGCAGGTGATGAATGGCTGGGTGCAGGGCATGGGCTGGCCGCCGTGCGGTAAGACCATGGTGCACTGGTTCAGTACCCGCGAGCGCGGGCTCACCGTGTCGGTGTGGAACACCGCGCACAACATCGGTGGCGCGCTGGTGGCGACCTTCGCGCTTGCCGGTGTCGCGCTGTTCGGCGACTGGCACGCCAAGTTCTATTTCAATGCCCTGATCGCCGCGCTGGTGGCTGTCGGTGTCTTTTTCCTGCTCGCGGACACGCCACAGTCGCAGGGTCTGCCCCCCGTGGAGGAATACCGCAACGACTATCCGCCCGATTACAGCGAAGCGGACGAGCGCACGCTCGGATTCCGGGAGATCTTCTTCTCGGCCGTGCTGCGCAACCGTTACCTGTGGGCGATTGCGGTGGCGAATGCCTTCGTCTACTTCGTGCGCTACGGCGTCGAGAACTGGATTCCGACCTACCTCGAGACCGCCAAGGGATTCTCCTTCAAGCAATCGAGCATCGGCTGGTCGCTGTACGAATGGTCGGCGATTCCGGGCACCATCGCCTGCGGCTGGATCTCCGACAGGTGGTTCGCAGGACGGCGCGCGCCGGCGACGATCCTCTTCATGGCACTCACCGTGATCGCCATCATCGTCTACTGGCTGAACGGCACCGGGCCGCTGTGGATCGACTACGCGGCGCTGATTGCGATCGGCTTCCTCATCTACGGCCCGATCATGATCATCGGGCTCCAGTCGCTCGATCTCGTACCCAAGAAGGCGGCGGGCACCGCGGCCGGCTTCACGGGGCTCTTTGGTTACGTGTTCGGCTCGTCGATTGCCGGAACCGGAGTCGGCTGGATCGCAGACCGCTGGGGTTGGGGCGGGGTGTTCGCGACCATGGTGGCCTGTTGCCTGCTGACGATGGCCTGCAGCGCGCTCACGCTCGGCCACCGGACGCACAGCACGCGCCGGGTCGAAGGCGCAACGGCTACTCCCGGTAGCGCGTGAGCGCGTCCCCGAGGGCTTCGCGCAACGGCCCGAGCCACGGCTCGTAGTGCCGCCACTGATCGAGCGCCTCACGGTAGATCGGCTGGCGGACCTGCTCGGAGCTCGCGGTGCGCACACTGCGCTCGGTCCGGTAGAACTCGACGCACGCGGGCTCGAACCCGAGCCCGCAATAATCGAGGATCCGCCGCACGTTGCCTTCGAGATCGGCCACGACGTCCTCGTACTGCACGCGCAGCACCCGGCCGGGAAGCACCGCGTCCCAGTGGCGCATGAGCTCGAGGTAAGTGCGGTAGTAGCGCGCAATGTCCGCGACGCTGTAGGCAAACTCCTGGCCATGCGCGAAGAGCTGCTTGAGGTTGCCGAAGCAGCAGGCGAGGGGCTCGCGGCGCGCATCGATGATCCTGGCATGGGGCAGCATCAGATGGATGAGACCGACGTGCCGGAAGTTGTTCGGCATCTTGTCGATGAAATGCGCCTTGCCGCTGCGATAGCTGCGGGTGTCGCGCAGGTACTTCTCGCCGAGGCGGCGGAAATCCTCGGGCCCCATCTGCGCGAGCACCCCGGGGTAGCGCGGATTCTCGAGCTGCCAGTCGCGGCCCTGAAGCTCCACCACCATTCGAGGTACGTCGGCGAGCTCGTGCGTCCCCTCGACCTTGCTGTGTGAGGCGAGGATCTGCTCGATCAGCGTCGATCCCGAGCGCGGCAGACCGACGATGAAAATGGGATCCGCGGCTTGCGCGCCGCTGTGCTCGTGACGCGCGAAGAGCTCAGGCGTGCACACCTCGATCTGCAGACGGGTGTTCTGCTCGATGACCTCGGGCCGGTAGCGGCTCGCGGCGCGCTTGAGGGCGTTGCCACGCGCGTAGTATTCGAAGGAATCGGCGTATTGCAGGCGGTCCTCGAGCGCCTTGCCGAGCGCGAAGCACAGGTGGTACCGGTCGATGGGGCCGGTCGTCGCGGCGGCATCTGCCGCACGCATCTGCCCGAGCTCGGCGTCCGTGAAACGGTAGGTCTTGAGGTTGGCGAGACTCCACCAGGCATCGCCGAATAT
>Ga0318554_10001251_pt1 | contig 10299 bp, 9 predicted proteins | sample GRESIP082b2f22_FD_203687 | JGI IMG/M metagenome (GOLD analysis project Ga0318554, IMG submission 203687) | Tropical soil microbial communities from Luquillo Experimental Forest, Puerto Rico - GRE.SIPMG.082b2f22 | ecosystem: Environmental > Terrestrial > Soil > Tropical forest > Bulk soil... | reverse complement strand
GCTGGACGTTGAGCACGGCCAAGGTCATCGCGGACAGGCCAAGCGAGGAGCCGAGCGACAGGTCCACGAAGTCGCCCATAACCGTTGGCAGCATCACGGCCATCACGAGGATGAACAGCACGGCCTGGCCGCCGAGGATGTTGGAGAGGTTGCCGATCGACAGGAAGGTCGAGGGTATCGCGATACCGAACGAGACGATCATGGCTGCGAACACGATCAGGATCGCGTAGCGCTGGAGTCCCAGGCGCTTGACCGCCGAAGGCCGGGCTTGCTCGGCCTGTTCCTGCTTGCGCTCGGTGTCGGTGGGGGCGGCCGCTCCGTGCGGGGCGCTCATCTGGCGTCCTCCTCCTGTTGGCCCAAACCAGCCGGCTCCTGTTGGCCCAAACCAGCTGGCCTGATCTGCCGCAGCGCTGCGGCGGTGATTGCGTCGTCGCTCAGCTGTTCACCGGTAAGCGTGCTGACCGGCCGCCCTTCCGAGAGGACGATGACCCGGTCGCAGACTTCCGCGAGTTCGCCGAAGTCCGTCGTCACCCACAGCACCGCCATCTCATTGAGGGCGGCGGCTGCTTTCACAAAGCCGTAGATGTCCTGTCTTGCGCCGACGTCAACCCCCTGCGTCGGCTCGTGCAGCAGCAGCAGTCGCGGCCGGGCGAGCAGCCACTTCGCGAGCAGCGCCTTCTGCTGGTTGCCCCCCGAGAAGGTCTTGGTGGCGGCGTGGGCGTCCGGTGGCCTGATCGCGAACCGCGCGATGGCCTCGCGCGCGAGCGCCACCAGCTCGCCGCGGTGGAAGACACCACCTCGGTAATGCTCATCCTCGACGAGCATCACGATGTTCTCCCACAGGGCGAGCTGTTCGCTCAGGCCAAGCAGCTGACGGTCCGCGGGGACGAGAGCGATGCGCTCCCGCACGCTGCGCTGTGGTCTCAGCCCGGCGACGTTCAGAGTCTGGTTCCCGAGCCTCAGGGTGCCGCTGTCCACCGGGGCCGCGCCGAACAGCTGATACGGCAGGTCCTCGGCACCCGAGCCGATGAGGCCGGCCACACCGAGGATCTCCCCGGCACCGATCTCGAACGACAGGTCCTCGAGCCGTCCGCCGGCCAAGTGCTCGACAACGACGTTCTCGCCTCCTGCGCCGCCGGCGTCGGCGGCCCCTGCAGGCGTCCCGGCTACCTCGACAACACGCGCGGCTTCCGCTGCGACGCTATCGGACGGCCGGGCCGCTGCCCCGACGATAAGCTCGACGAGCGACTGCTCTTCGATCTCGTCCGCGGGCACGTCGCCGACGACCTTGCCGTCTCTGAGCACGACGACCCGGTCGGTGATCGACCGGACGGCGACCAGGTCGTGTGAGATGAACAGCACGGCGGCGCCCTCGGCCGTGACGGTCCTGATGAGATCGAAGAGGTGCTCGACCTCCTCCTCGGGAAGGAACACGGTCGGCTCATCGAGGACGAGCACCGAGTGCTTGTAACCGCTTTGCGTGCGGTACCTGCGGAGGTCTTCGGCGGCCCGGACGATCGCGAGCCGCGCCTGGTCGACCGGCGCCAGCTCGCCCGTGCGCTGGTCGAGGTTGAGCCGGACGCCGTAACGGTCGAGCACGACCGCGGCGCTTCGCTTCTCGGCATGCCAGTTGATCGGTGACCACGCCCGCGCACCACCGGCAATCCGCTGGCCAAGCGTCAGGTTTTCCAGGACGGTCAGCCCCGGCGCGAGTGCCAGGTTCTGGTACACGAAGCTGAGCCCGATCTGGCTCGCCTGTCCGGGAGCGAGGGGCAGCGGGACCTCTTCGCCGCTCACGAACAAGTGGCCGCCTGGTTCCGGCTCGTGGACTCCGGCCAGCACCTTCACCAGCGTCGACTTGCCCGAGCCGTTCTGCCCGACGAGCCCGACCACCTCACCGTGACCGATGCGCAGGTCCACGCTGTCCAGCGCACGATTGCTGCCGAAATCCTTGGAGATATCGCGCAGCTCGACCGCTGGCGGAGCGGATGCCGACAACCCAACGCCTCCTTTTCTTTCGTGCTTGTCAGGGATACCCCTGAAGCGGGGCAGCAGCCCGGAGCGGAACTGGCCGCCCGGGCTACTGCCCGCTCTCAGCACCGGGACGTCAGGGCGTGCCCGTCATCGCGCCGTTGAGCGTTGCCGCCGCGGTCAGCGCGCTGCCCGACAGCGCCGACAGCCCCAGCAGCCCGCGGAAGCCGTTGACCCAGTCCGTTCCCCAGCCGCCAGTTTCGAGAACTTCGACGGCATTGTCCGGGGTGACGATCCGGTCCGGACCGATGGCCTTGTCGTACGGAATGGGGGTCATCTTCTCAAGCGCACGGGCGGTCTGCAGGAACATCAGGTAGCCCGTCCACGGCGGGTAGCCGCCGATGTCGCTCTGGATGATGGCCTTGCCCGCGCCGGAGGTCTGCAGCTTGACGAAGGGCGTCCCGCCGCCGAAGGCGAGGTACGTCTTGATGTTGCTGCTGCGGTGCGCGGACTGGATGCCCGCGAGCATGTAGGTCAGCATCCCGGCGTAGTCGGGGAAGAGGACGGTCACGTCGGGATGCTGGAGCAGCTGCTGGGACACGGTGCTCGCGATGTCCGTCTGCCAGTTCGGCACCTCGACGTTCACTTCGCTCAGCGTGCAGGCCGGGCAGGTCTTCGCCAGCTCGGACTTCAGCGAGGCCTCCATGAACGCCGTGGCCGGCCCTGTCGCGTTCGACGTGATCGCGATGGCGTGGAACGGCTGGCCGTTGTGCTGGGCGACCGCCTGATCGAACGCGAGCTTGGCGTCGAGCGCGTAGGGGTCGACGTTGTTGTAGGTGATCTTGGCGTCCGCGGCCTCCTGCGGGGTGGCACCGTAGGACTCCACGACAATGCCGGCCTTGAGCGCCTGGGCGATCGCGGGCGCGCTCGTCGACGGGTCCATGGCACAGCCCATGTCGATCGCGGCGTATCCCTGGTGGATCGCGTTCTCGATGGCGGTGTTGTGCTCGGCGGTCGAGCCCTGGTTCTCGAAGATCGTCGGCTTCATACCCGCCGCCGTGGCGATCGCCGCGTCCGCCTGCGCGATCTCCGTGCAGGCGGCCAGCGCGCTGACGCCCGGGATGATCATGATCTTCTTGCCGGCCAGGTTCGAGATGCTCGGTATCTTGTCGCCGTAGTTGGCCGCGTAGTCGCTGAAGCTGGGCACCGCCGCGGCCTGGTTCACGCCGCTGGCGAGCGCGCTGATGTCCGCTGAGCCGCTGGCCGAGCTCGAGCTGGCGCCGGCGGTCGCCGGCGTCGTGCCGCCCGAGGTGCTGGAGCTGCTCGACGAGCACGCCGCGAGCAGCATCGCCGCGCCAGCCGCCGCCACGCCGAACGCGATGCGCGGCGCACGGGGGTTCCGTCTGCCTGTTGTGAAGCTTGTGAAGCGTTCCATGCGCCCTCGCATATGCCACACAGGGTCTGCCTAGACCGTGCCGCTGATGATCCAAGTTCCGCGCCCGGCCACGTCCCCTCCACATGGACCTGTGCACCTGCCAGCGCGCTTGGTACAGACTTGATCTTTGCCAGAAGGATTGTCAACAGGTCCGTCAACATGATCGTGTCTCATTCAGGTCACTATGTTGTGGCCAAAATCTGGGACCGCGGAAAGCTGTGGCTCGCCACAGTCCTTCGCCCGCACGTCTTCGCCTAGGATCACAGGCCTCCCAGCTGCACCTATCACCGTGCGATACTGCTCTAACGCCCCGCCGACGGCCTCGCAGCCGAACGTGTCTTCAAAGAACGTCAATATCCACAACGGTTATAGCGCGCATAAGCCTCTTCAATCCTCGCGGCGGGCTCGCCTCGCACGGTGCCTCGTCCAGAGGGAAAGGCTGTGCGGAAACACAGCCAAATGAATTCGCCACTAACGATCGACCATATTGTCAACAAGTTGAGCGGCAACTTACGCTGGCGATGTCATCGCGCGGGCAGCGGGCGGAATACGCGGCTGCGAGGAAGCAGAGAGCGGGTGCGCATGGTCGATCAGAGCCAGCAGGCGAAAGCACAGACCGGGCCGTTGACCCTGGAGCGCGGGCGGCCGGTCACAGACGCCGAACTACTCCGGCGGGCGGACTGGATCCGGTTGCAAGCGGTGGACCTGATCGCGCAGGCGGGGCTCGGCCACTATTCGAGCACGTTCTCCTGCGCGGAGATCGTCGCGACGCTGTATTACCACGCGCTGCGGCTGCGCCCGGGTGAGCCGCGCTGGCCGGACCGCGACAGGTTCCTGCTCGGCAAGGGCCACGTGGCCACCGGGCTCTGGCCGGTGCTCGCGGACCTCGGATACTACGCACCCGGCCTGCTCAAGCAGTTCGGCAAGGTCGGATCGCCGCTGAACGACCATCCCAACATGCGGCTGGCGCCCGGCATCGACTTCAGCTCCGGATCGCTCGGCCACAACCTGTCGGTCGGCACCGGGATGGCGCTGGCGGGCCGGCTGTCCGGCCGCGACTACCGCACCTTCGTGCTCACCGGGGACGGCGAGCTGCAAGAAGGACAGGTCTGGGAGGCGGCGATGGCCGCCAGCCACTACAAGCTCGGCAACCTGGTCGCGATCGTGGACGCCAACGGGTTCTCCGGCAGCGGCCCGACCTCTCAGGCGATGAACATCGAGCCGCTGCCGGCCCGGTTTACCGCGTTCGGCTGGCTGGTGCACGAGATCGACGGGCATGACGTCGGCGCGCTGCGGCAGACGCTGGACAGCCTGCCGGACCCGGGCAGCGAGCAGCCGGTCTGCATCGTGGCGCGCACTCGCAAGGGCCATGGCGTGGAGATGATGGAAAAGCAGCCGCAGGCCTGGCACCTGGGCCTGCTCAGCCCCGAGCAGCAGGCCGACGTCGTCGCGGAGATCACCGCCCGGATGGAGCTGGCCGGAGGGAGCACGGTATGACCACGCAGAACTCTCCTGCTGGCACAGACCAGCCGGCGCCCCGCAAGATGGTCGACGTCTTCAGCGACATCGACCGCGACACCGCTCTCAAGGCGAACCCGTCCGGGTACGCGATCACCGAGCTGGCCGCGGCCGACGACCGGATCCTCACGCTGACCGCGGACTTGTCCAACGTGCTCGCCGAATTCCGCAAGGCCTTCCCCGACCGCTACATCGAGCTGGGCATCGCGGAGACCAACTCGGTCTCGCTGGCCGCGGGCCTGGCGTCCTGCGGGTACGTGCCCTACATCTTCTCCATGTCGCCGTTCGGCGTGCTCAAGACCGCCGAGCAGCTGCGTACCGACGTGGACTACAACCACCTGCCGGTCCGGCTGGTCGGCCGGCTATCGGGCCTGGCCATGGGGTACTTCGGGACCAGCCATTACGCGGTCGAGGACATCGCGATCGCGCGCACGCTGGCCAATACGACGGTGATCGCGCCGGCCGACCAGAACGCGGTGCTCGCCATGATGCGCGCTACCGCCGGCCTCCCCGGCCCGGTCTACATCCGGATCGCCGAGGCCACAAGTCCCGTCTACGACGAGGTGCCGGAAATCGGGTACGGCCAGTGGCCGCGGCTGCGCGAGGGCGGCGACATCACGCTCGCCGGGCACGGCATGGGCGTCGGCCTCGCGGTCCAGGCGGCCGCGAAACTCAAAACAGAGCACGGCATCGAGGCCGACGTGTACGACGCCGGCTACCTCAAGCCCTATGACGAAGACGCGATCGTGACCAGCGTGCGGCGCACCGGCAAGGTGCTCACGATCGAGGACCACACCGTGAACGGCGGTCTCGGCGCGATCGTCGCCGAGACCGTGGCCAGGCACAAGCTGACGGCCGACCTGAAGGAGGCGGCGCTGCCGGACGAGGACCTCGAGGTGGGCGTGCCCGCCGAACTGTATGAGCACTACGGCCTCACCGTTCCCGGCGTGACCGCCAAGGCCCTAGAACTGGTGAAGGGATAACCCCATGAGAGAACCACTGCTCGACCCCACCGGGGACAGCGAGCGGGACACCAACACCAACCTGGCCCCCCGGCCGCAGTCCCTGACGGGCCTGACCGTCGGCCTGCTCGACAACGCCAAGCCGAACGGCGCGGTGATCCTCCGCGCCGTCGGCCGCGAACTTCAGGAGCGGTACGGCGTCAGGGAGATCCGGATGTTCCGGAAGGGCTACTTCGGCACGCCCGTGGAGGAGTCCGTGGTCCAGCAGATGCTGCACAACTGCGACTTCGCGGTGGCCGCGATCGGTGATTGAGGCTCGTGCAGCGCGGCCAGTTTGGCCGATGGGATCGTGCTGGAGCGGGCCGGCATCCCCGCTGTCAGCCTGTGCACGGATGCCTTCCGGATTACCGCCGAGGCGATGGCGAACCAACTCGGGTTCCCCGGCTACCAGTACGTGGCCCTGCCGCACCCGATCGCCAGCCGCACCGAGAAGGAGATCGACGAGATGGCGCGCGACGCGCTGCCAGACATCCTCCGGGTGCTCGGGGCCGGACTGACATATCTGGGGGCGAGGTGACGTGACAGAGGTAAACGCGGACGAGATCCGCCGTGCGATGGAGTACTACGCCGAGCGCGGCTGGACCGACGGCCTGCCGGTTGTCCCGGTCACCGAGAGCTACCTCGCGGAGTTTCTGGCCACGACGAGCCGCGACCCGGCCGAAGTGGTCTTGCCGATGCCGCACCTCAACCGGAACCTCACCGTCCGGCTGGCCGCGGTCAACGCCGCCCTGGCCGGCTGCCTGCCGGAGTACTTCCCTGTCGTGCTCGCCGCCTGGGACGCGTTCCTCAAGGACGGCATGGTGAGCCGGGCGATCTGGCAGTCCACCACGGGCACTGCCCCGCTCATCGTGGTGTACGGGCCGGTCCGGCAGCGGATCGGGCTGAACTCCCGGGGCAACGTGTGGGGTTCCGGGTTCCGGGCCAACGCGACGATCGGGCGGGCGATCCGGCTCGGCGCGATCAACGCGCTCGGCCTGCGCCCGCAGGTGTTCGACCAGGCCACCCAGGGCACGCCGGCCAAGTACTCCTGCTGCATCGCGGAGAACGAGGAGGACAGCCCCTGGCCGAGCCTGGCCGCCGATAACGGCATCGGCCCGGACGACAGCGCCGTCTCCGCGGCCGTCATCCGCTCGGTGCTGCACATCGAGGCCCGGCACACCACGGTCCCCGAGCAGCTCGCGGCCGACTTCGCCGACTCGCTCTGCCGTACCGGCGCGCTGGTGCGGGCGCGGGCCAGCGGCTACGTGGTGCTGAACCCCGAACACGCACGCCTGCTCGACAAGGCCGGCTGGACCAAGCAGGACCTGCGCCAGGCCATCGTCGAGCACGGGTCCCGCACCTACCGGCAGCTCGCCGCCGCCGGCAAGGAGGCCATCGCCGGCGGCACCGGCTGGCGGCTCCCCGCCGACCACCCGGACGCGACCCCGCAGACCCCGCCGGAGGACCTGGACTCCCCTGTCCAGCTGATCCTGTCCCCGGACGCGGTGCACATCGTGGTCGCCGGCGCGCCGAACGCGGGCGTGTCGTCGATCGTCGAGACGTTCGGCCCCTTCGACCGCCCGCCCGCCATAACCAAGGTGGAGGAGAAAGCTTGACCCAGGTGATCACCGAGCCGAGCCGCCGGACGCCGGTGTATGGCGAGTTCGACGTCGTCGTCGTCGGCGGCGGCCCGGCCGGGATCATGGCCGCCACGGCGGCCGCGCGGGCCGGCCAGCGGACTCTGCTGATCGAGCGGTACGGGTTCCTCGGTGGCGCCGGGACGGCCGGCGGCCTCTCCACGTTCTGCGGCCTGCACGCGCGGACTTACGGCGAGGACGTGCGGGTTATCCGGGGCCTGGCCGACGAGCTGCTCGACCGGCTCGCCAAGCTGGACGGGCTGAACGCGCCGCATCTGACGATCGCCGACGGCATCGCGGCACAGGCCTTCGATATCTCCGCCTACAAGATCGCCGCAGACGAGCTGGTCACCGGCTCCGGCGCGCGAATCCTCTTCCACGCTATGGCCGTCGGCGCGGTCATGCGCAGCGAAACGGAAATCGGCGCGGTCCTGATCGAGTCCAAGTCAGGCCGCCATGCGGTTCGAGGAAGGTTTTTCATCGACGCCTCCGGCGACGGCGACCTCGCCGCCTGGACGGGCGTCCCCTACGAGAAGTCACCACCGGTCAACGGGATGATGTACCCGTCGCTGATGTTCCGCATCAACGGCGTCGACGTGAACCGCGCCGACCCGCAACCGTGGCGCACCGTCGAGCGGCTGATGGACGAGGCGGAAAGGGCCGGCACGCACACGTTCCCGCGGAAGAAGCCGATCGTCCGCCCGCAGCGCAACCCCCTCGAATGGCGGGCCAACCTCACCCAGCTGCGCACCGAGGACGGCGGCGCGATCGACGGCACGAACGTCGACGAGCTCACCCGCGGCGAGCTGATCGGCCGCCAGCAGGTGCTCGACGCGTTCACCTTCATCAGGGACCGGACGCCCGGCTTCGAGGACTCCTACATCGTGGACATCGCGCCGCAGGTCGGCATCCGCGAGACCCGCCGCATCGTCGGGGCCTACCAGCTCACCGAGGACGACGTGCTCGGCTGCGCAGACTTCGCCGACACGATCGGCGTGAACGGCTGGCCGGTCGAGTCGCACGTGGCCGGCACGGTAGAGTTCCGCTGGCAGCGCGACCCGCGGGGGTTCAACCAGCTCCCGTTCCGGATCATCCTGCCTGGCACGATCGCCAACCTCTATGTCACCGGCCGGTGCGCCTCGATGACCCATGGCGCGCAGTCCGCCGCCCGCGTCACCGGTCCTTGCTTCGCGATGGGCGAGGCGGCCGGCACCGCGGCGGGCATGGCCCTGAACGCGGGACTGCCCGGCGATCAGATTGACGTCCCCGGCCTCCAGCACCGCCTGGAAGACCAAGGTGCCTACCTGGGCCTCACTGCCCCCGAGCCGCTGCTGTGATGCTCGTGCAGCAGGCCGTTACCGGGCGCGGTGTTTTCGCCTGGTGCGCCCTCGCATCCACAGGGCACCCAGGAAGAAGGTGACCAGGAGCAGGCCGATTCCGGTGAACAGCAGGTACAGCAGGCCTTTCACGACGATGCCGAGGATACCCAGCGCCATCGCCGCGATCACCAGCAGTAGAAGGAAAACGAGCATCCGATCCTCCGCTCGGGTGAACTGCGAAGTCCCATCAGGGTAATCGGACCGTGGCGGGCCACAATGGGCGGGAGACGTGCGTGTCTGCTGGGACAGTGGCGGTTTTTCTGTGGCCTCGGCATATTGCCGCGGGCACCTTGGCGTATCAGTCTCGGTTGTGTGCCAGACCGCAAGCTCCGGTCCAACTTCACCCCCGGCAGCACGCCGTGGGCGATGCGCCGCGCGCAGTGGAGCGCGCTCGGCCTCACCGACGAGGACCTGGAAAAGCCCAAGATCGCGATCGTCAACTCCTCCTCGCAGCTGGCCTCGTGCTTCAGCCACCTGGATGAGATCGTGCCGCCCCTGGCGAAAGCCGTCCAAGACGCGGGCGGCGTCGCGTTCGAGGTCCGCACCGCCGCCCCGTCCGACGCGATCACCAGCGCCGGCGCCGCCGGGCAGTACATCCTGCCCAGCCGCGACCTGATCGCCAGCGACATCGAGGTCGCCGTCGAGGGCGCGCTGCTCGACGGCATGGTGTGCCTCGCGTCCTGCGACAAGACCACCCCCGGCCAGCTGATGGCGGCGGGCCGGCTGAACATCCCGACGATCATCGTCGGCTGCGGCTACCAGCCGTCCGGCGTATATAAAGGCGAGTCCGTCGACTTCGAGGACATCTTCCGGTTCGCCGGGCACGTGAACGCCGGCCGGATGACGGTCGGCGAACTCGCCGAGATGTCCCGCTGCGCGGTGACCGGCCCCGGCGTCTGCGCCGGCATGGGCACCGCGAATTCCATGCACCTGGCCGCCGAGGCACTGGGCATGGCGCTGCCCGGCACGACGCCTGTGCTGGCGCGCAGCCGCGGGATGTGGGACGCGGTCGGACGGGCTGGCCGCCGCATCGTCGAGCTGGTCGCCGCGGACATCCGCCCCCGCTCGCTCCTAACGAACGCCGCATTCTCCAACGCCGTCACCGCCATTCTCGCCGTCAGCGGGTCCGTCAACTGCCTGAAGCACCTGCAGGCCATCGCTGTCGAGGCGGGCTGCGACGCGGACGTGTACCGGCTCTTCGAGGACCTGGCGCCGAAGATCCCGCTGCTCACCGACGTGAAGCCGAACGGCGGCACGCAGATCACCCAGTTCGACGCGGCCGGCGGCACCCGGGGGCTGCTCAAGCAGCTCGCCCCGCTGCTCGACCTGTCGGCGCGCACGGTCGCCGGGACCACACT
>Ga0318554_10001244_pt1 | contig 10322 bp, 6 predicted proteins | sample GRESIP082b2f22_FD_203687 | JGI IMG/M metagenome (GOLD analysis project Ga0318554, IMG submission 203687) | Tropical soil microbial communities from Luquillo Experimental Forest, Puerto Rico - GRE.SIPMG.082b2f22 | ecosystem: Environmental > Terrestrial > Soil > Tropical forest > Bulk soil... | reverse complement strand
GCGATCACCTCCGCGTCGGACTTGGCGTGGACCAGGCAGGGGAACCCGTCGCAGTCCATGCACCGGACGCAGGTGGAGAACGGCATGTTGTTCTCGGTGAGCATGATGCCGCACGGCGTGTGGAACGGCCGGTAGCCGGCGCGCGCCAGATCGTCGGCGAGCTGCTGGATGCGCGGCTCGTGCGAGACCGCCGGGTGCGGGTAGGGCGCGCTCGTGAACGGCTCGGTGGGATCCTCGCCGCGCGCGCCGTGCACCTGGTAGAGGTACTCGGCGCGCGTGTAGTACGGCTCCATGTCGGCGTACGAGATCGGCCACGCCGGGGAGATGCCGTCCTGGTGCCGCAGCTGTCCGAAGTCCCGCTCGCGCAGGCGGTAGAGCGCGGCGCCGTACATCTTGGTCGCGCCCCCGACGTGGTAGTAGACACCGGGCTGAAACGGCTCGCCCCGCTTGTCGTACCAGGTGTCCTTGGTGACGTAGCGGTTCTCGACGAACACGTCGTCGGCGCTCCAGTTCTGCTTCTCACGGGTCAGCCAGCCGCCGCGCTCGAGCAGCAAGAGGCGCTTGCCGGTCGCCGCCAGGTCCTTCGCCAGCGTCCCTCCGCCGGCGCCCGTCCCGATGATGATGACGTCGTAGATGTCAGCCACGTCAGACCCCCTAGGCGGCGCCAGCGGTCGGCGCGTTGAACTTGATCACGCTCTTGATGGCGTCCGTCCCGCCGGCGAGGACGTCGTTGATCTCGTCGGGCTCGAATCGCCCGGTGATGAGCGCGCGCGTCTGCTTGGGCCAGCGGGCCAGGAACCGCCCGAGGTCGCGGATGGAGTGGTCGAACGACGCCGGGCCGGCGTTGACCGTACCGTAGAGCAGCTGATTCTCGAGCACCAGGTCGCGCATCAGCCCCTCGGCGTCGATGGTCACGTTGGCCTTGCGCCCGGGGACGCCGGTCAGCACCATGATGCCGTTCTTGCCGATCGCGGGCAGGGCCGCGAACGTCAGGGCGGCCGAACCGGTCGCTTCGATGATCAGGTCGACGTTGCCGACCTTCTTGCCGAGCTGGTCGACGGGGAGCGTCCCAGACTCGATGTAGTGCGCCCCCACGCTGTCCACCCACGCGGCACGTGAGCTCGTCGCGCTCTCGCGAGAGTAGATCCAGGTGTCGAGGCCGCGCACGAGGCAAGCGAGCCCCGCCAGGAGCCCGACCGGCCCGGCGCCCAGCACCACCGCGTTGAGCCCGCGCTTTTCGATGCTCTTGGCATCGAACTTCCCGGGGTCGAGCTCGGAGCCGATCCAGGGCATGCGGGTCAGGATCGATCCGAGCTCCACGAACGCCTTCTCGGCGATGGTGAGCGGCTCGGTGAGGACCGCGATGTCTGCCAGCGCGCGCGGCACTGCGTGCATGTTCTTGGCGTGGTCGACCACCTCGTCGGTCATGAAGCCGTGCCGCCCCTTGATGCCGCGCTCCGTATAGGCGCCGGTCATGCAGAAGTCGGGGCGATCGTGCTCGCACGGGCGACACTCGGGGCGGCCGCAGGGGCGGCGCACCGTGGTCACGATGAGGTCGCCGGGGTTGATGCCGGTCACCGCACTACCGATCTCGATCACCTCGCCCAGCGACTCGTGGCCCATCACCAGGTAGGGCTCGCCGGCCGGGGGGGCGCCGTACTCGAAGTGCGCGATGTCGTGGTCGGTCCCGCACACGCCGACGTCCAGCATGCGGAGCTTGACCTGGTCATCCGCCTCCAGCGCGGGCGACGGGCGATCGATGACACGGATCTGCCTCTCCTTCGGGAACATCGCGACTGCACGCATGACCACCTCGACAACGGTGTTGATGTTCGACGGCCGGTCGGCCCCTCACCCCGAACTTGGGCATCGCCTCGTAGGCGAACGAATGAGCCGAGCCTGGATCCGAGGGCTCAGCGTCGGACGGCAGAGCCCAGCGCGAACGCCAGCTCGGCAGCGGCGGTGAGCACGCCCGCGCGCGCCTCCTCCCGTTGCATCTGGGATTTGCTCGCGGCGTTCGCGGCGTTGATGACGTCGGTGAGCGGTCCCACGCCCGAGCGGTAAGCGTCGACCGCCGCCTCGAGCGCCGTGCGCGCGGCGCTCTCGGCCTCGACCGCGGCCCGGTACTCGGCAAAGCTCGTCTTGAGCCCGTCGTAGGCGCGTGTGACCTCTGCCGCGGCTTTGTTCCGCGCCCCATCCAGGGCCGCGCGTGCGGCAGAGACGGCCGAGCGGGCGGTGGCCACGTTCAATTCCCGGGCGCCCCCGTCGAAGATCGGCCATTTGAGCCCCAGCAACGCGTCCATGCCGGGCCGCTGCAGGCGGAAGAACGGCGAGTCGACGGCCCACCAGCCGAACATTCCATAGACCTGCGCGCTGACATCGAGCACGGGCCAGTACGCCGCCTTGGCTTTGTCGAGGCCGGCCTCCGCGGCGCGCACCTGCCCGAACGCCGCGAGCACGTCGGGCCGGCTCGCGAGCGCCTTCTCGATCAGCGCGCGAACGTCCTCCATCGGCGCCTCCGGCAGCTGTCGTTCGGAGCTGTCGGCGACCTCGAGAGTCCCGTTCGGATCGATGCCCATGGTCCCCACCAGCGTGCTGTAGGCGGTGCGCTCGGCGCCCTGGGCCTTGACGACGGTGTACCGCGCCTGCGCCGTCTCGCGCTGGGCCTGCGCGACCTCGACGCTGGTGGCCACCCCGTGCTCCCGCCGCCCCTCGGTGATCTCCTGCGTCTTGAGGGCGTTCGCGGCTGCGGACTCGGCGACGCGGACGCTCGCGCGCGCCGAGCCCAGCGCGAAGTAGTCCTTGCTCACCGCGAAGACGAGCTTCTCGTGGGCCTCGGTGAAGGCGACATTGGCGGTGAACGTCTTCGCCTCCGCCTCGTGGAGCTCGGCCAACCGGCCGAAATCGAAGAGCAGCCACTTCGCCGCCAGCATCGGCACGACCTCGGCGGTGACGAAGGTGACGAACCCCGCAGGGATCACGTTCAGGGGCATGGGGAGGGGTGTGCGCTGATAGCCCCCGATGGCGGTCACGGCGAGCTCGGGCAGGTACTTGGATTCCGCGAGACCGATGGACAGCGCCGCCTGGCGCGCCTTCTCCCAGGCTTCCCGGGTCTCAGGGTTGTGACGCTCGGCGAGGTCGATCAGCTCGGGGAGCGTGTAACGGTGGCCGGCCTCGAGCTGCAGGCGGTTCTGGGGTGCGGCGTCGAGCTTCTGCTCCTCTTTCCGGTCCTGCTGGGGGAGGACGGCGGCCGAGGCCGAGGGCGTCGCCATCGTCGATGCCTCGCGCAGCGGCTTCACGTAGTCCGAATCCGGGGGAGCGGTCCACGCCTCGGCGGGACTTGCCGGCGCGTGCTTGAGCGACTCTGTCACGCAGCCGATGTGCGCCGCGAGCAGCGCGGAAAACGCGGCCTGCCCGACGACATCGAGGAGCGGCCTACGAAGCGACGGCATGAGTCTTCTCGACCTCAGAGGACAGGAGCGCGCTGGCCTCGACCGCAGCCCGATCGGAGAGCGTGGCGCCCTCAGCGACGGCGACGTCGGCGCGGGGCTCGATGTCGGCGGCTCCCTCGGCCGCTCCCGCCCGCGCGAGCAGGAACTTCGCGATCCTCTCGTTTGTGGTGCGCAGCTCGTCGGCGACGGCTGGAGATCCCGGCGACTCGGCCACGACGAAGGTCAGCCCCGCGATGCGCTGGAGCTCCTCCGCCGAGGTTTCGGGCCGCGCTGCGACGCGCTCGGCTGCCGGTATCATTCGGAGCTCGAACCTGGCCAAGTCCTCGAACCCACGCGCGCTGTCGATCTGCTGGATGACGGCGAGTCGGGCACCAACGGGGTGGGGCCCAACGCCCAGGAGCGCGGCGAGCCCGCGAAGCGCCTGGCCGATGCTCGCCTTGGCGCGGTCCCACGAGCTCGTCGGCCAGAGCGTGGCGAAGACGATCCCGACCAGCACGTTCCCCAGCAGGATCCCGACGACGCGGTCGAACAGCCCCTTGAAGTGCGACGGCGGGGCGTAGCCCTGGAGAATGCCGAGCAGGAACGCGAACGCTGTCTGCCACGCAGCGTAACCGAGGCGCGGGCTGGCGCAGATCCAGGCGCAGACACCGGTGACCGCGCCGACGAGCAGCGAAAGCTGACCGATGTCGGTCATCGCCGGCCGGATGAAGACGATGCAGAGCCCGGCGATGACCCCGCCCAGGAGCGCGCCCGTGATGCGCATGGTCAGCTTCCGGACGCTCTCCCCGAGGCTGCCGAGCGACACGAAGAAGCAGGTCGAGAGCGCGGTGCTGATCCCTTGGTAGCCGAAGCCCGTGTAGATCAGGTAAGCGGACATCGCCGCGATCGTCGCCTTGACCGCGAACCGGAGGTTGTCACGTCGCTCACCGGGGTCGGTCACGCGAGGGCGAGGGGCGTGGTCCGCCGGCTCGGCCAACCCGCGGCTCCTTCGATCGAGCCCGTCGCGAAGCTGCTCGAGCGCACCGGCCATCGCGAACACGATGGGCAGGACGCCCGCGGGCGCTGCGGCCAGCACCGGATCGCCCGTGATCGGATCGGCGCGCCGTGGGACGGGCGTTCCGTGGTCGAAGGCGTCAGCGCATGCTGCGCATTCGTCGGCGAGGCGCTCGCGCACGGCGGCCGGAGTCTCGTCGGGCAAAACGTCCCGCATCGCGAAGAGGGTCTCGAGCGTCTCGATGAGGCGGATGTTGCCGCCCAGCCGCTGCTTCGCCGTGGCATCGACCATCGCCGAGCGGCGGGTGGACCTGAGGAGCCCCGCGGCCTCGCCGAGCTGCACCCGCAGGTCTCCGCTTCCGGGATGCCGCAGGGAATCGGCCAGCGCCCGCAGCAGCTTCACCGCGCTCCGCCGGGCCTTGGGCGCGGCGCCGTCGCCCGTCGCGAGCTGCGCCAGGACGACAACGACGACGGGGAGCAGAGCGACGACCCACAGCCACAGCACGGCGTGCACGAAGTCCTCGGTCGTGGGGACCTCGTCGAGCATCGCCTGGGTCCTGACGAGCACGAAGCCGGCGACGAGCCCGGCGGTCCCGACCTTGAACGCGCGAGCGGCGTACATCCCGGCCAGGGTGGCCGCCGCCATCACGGGGAGGCGGAGCGCGCTCGAGCCCGCGTCGAAGCTCGCCAGAAACAGCGCCAGCACGATGGCGACAGTCACGGTCAACAGGCTGGCGAGCCCGGCGACGGCCGACGCCACGACGTCCTCGCCCGAGAACACGAAGACCAGAAACACCGCCAGGTCCGCCGCTGGGATCCGGAAGACCATCGTCACGGCCGTGACGAGGCAGCAGCAGGCCGCGGTCCGGAGAGCGGCGGCGAGGCGCCCGGGGCGCGGCGCCAGCTCCTCGGTCAGGAGGGCGCCGAGGGGATTGCGGACGCGCGCGATGGCACTAGCGCCCGCCACTGCCAGCCACCAGGATGTTGGCCGTTTCGCCGAGCCGCGCCGCGCCCTCCGGCACGTCTTCGAGGCGGACGCGGACCGGGAAGCGCTGGGCGATGACCACCCAGCTCAGGGTGCGCCCCACCTTCGGCAGACCGGGCGCTCCAGCGTTCGGCGGCGCGACGCCCCAGCCGATGCTCTCGACGCGCCCATGCACGGCGCGGTTCTGACCCCCGAGCAGCCAGACGAGGGCCCCGTCGCCCGCACGGATCCGGGGGAGCTCGGTCTCGCGAAAGTTCCCGACCGCGTACCACTCGTTGGCTTTGATGAGCGTGAACAGCGGGTGACCGGCGGTGGCGTACGACCCCTGGGTGATCTCCAGGCCGGACACCCAGCCGTCGAAGGGAGCGCGCACGCAGGTGTGGTCCAGATCCAGCTCGGCAAGCGAGGCGGCGGCTTGCGCGCCGCGGAGCTGGGCCTGCTGGCTCTCCGTGCTGCCCACCGACTGTTCGGCCTGCTGCGCCTTCTCGATCGCCGCGCTCAGATCGGTCTTCGCGACCTGCTGCTTGGACTGCGCCTCATCGTATTGCTGCGGCGTCGTGTAGCCCTTGCCGACCAGCGGCGTGAGCCGCTCCGTGGTCGCCTGCGCCAGGCCGAGCTGGGATTTCGCGCTCCTGATCTGCGTCTTCGCGGCCTTGGCCGCGGTGGTCTGCGATTCGACCTGGTGCGACGTCAACTCGAGCTCCGCCTGGAGGGACGCGACCTTCGCACGCGCCTGCGCCAGCTGGAGCTCGTAGGGTGCCCGGTCGATCTGGACCAGCAGATCGCCCTTCCGCACGCGCTGGTTCTCGCGGACGTTGACGATCGTGAGCGGGCCGCTCACCTGCGGGACGATCCCGGTGCTGTCCGCGTAGATGAAGGCGTCCTGCGATCGGGGGCGGCGATCGAGGCGAAACAGCGCGAGCCCGACGAGCAGCACCGCCGCCGCGACGGCGGCGATGGCCAGCAAGCGGCCGGACGACATCGTTTGGTGCTCCGGCGCGCCCTCCTTCAGCTCAGCCACAACAGCCAGCCCCCCAGCGAAAACGCCACCATCAGCGCCGCATAGACGAGGACGGGCGCCGGCAGCGATCGATCGACGCCGGCCCGCACGATCACCCGGCGGACCAGGGCGGTGGCCGCGAGCGCGAGCAGCACACACAACATCCAGGACGGGAAGTACGCGCCCAGCACGTTCCGGGTCTGCGCGCCAGCGATTGCCAACGTCGAGACAACGTTCATGGCGACCGCGCCAAGATGAGATCAGGGGTGGCTCATCGGAAGTAGGACGGCCCCTGATTCCCGGCGCAGCGCGCGAAGCGGCGTTTCAGTTTCTGCCCGAGTGGTGCCGCCCCGGGGCCCTAAACAGATTCGGGTGAGCGGCACAGCGCGTGCGGCCGAGGAGAGGAGTCTCATGCTCGCGAGCAATCTGCTGGCGGCCCGTAGCCAGATGGCCTTCACGCTCGGGTTCCACATCCTGCTGGTGCCGTTCGGCCTCTGCCTGCCGCTGTTCGCGCTGATCGCCAACGCCTACGGCCTTCGCCACCGCGATCGCGACGCGCTCCGGCTCGCGCGCCGCTGGTCGTACGCGATGGGCGTGCTGTTCGCCGTCGGCGCGGTCACCGGCACGGTGCTCTCGTTCGAGCTCGGCGTGCTGTGGCCGGGGATGCTGCGCCGTTTCGGCGACGTGTTCGGGCTGCCGTTCGCCATCGAGGGGATCGCGTTCTTTCTCGAGGCGATCTTCATCGCCATCTACATCTTCGGCTGGGATCGGCTGCCACCGCGGGCGCACCTGTGGCTGGGCGCGCCGCTGCCGCTGATCGCGCTCCTCGGCGCGTTCTCGATCCTGTCGGCGAACTCCTGGATGAACACGCCACGCGGGTTCCACCTGGACGACGCCGGGCAGGTGACCGCGGTCCACCCCTGGGCCGCGATCTTCAACCCGGCCCTGCGCCACGAGCTCGTTCACTTCGTGCTGGCGGCTCTCTTGTGCGCGGGGTTCGTTGTCTCCTCGATCTACGCGGTGGGGATGTTGCGCGGCCGGCGCAATCGCCTGCACCGGCTCGGCTTCCTGATCCCGTTCTCGATCGCCGCCGTCGCGGCGCCGCTGCAGATGCTCGTCGGCGACCAGACGGTCCGCCAGGTGGTCAAGCTGCAGCCGATCAAGTTCGCGGCGATGGAGATGGTGCCCAAGACCGCCACCCACGTCCCCGAGCGGCTGGGCGGCCACATGAAGGACGGTGTGCCGACCGGCGGCATCCCGATCCCCGACCTGGCCTCGATCCTGACGGGGATGCACGCCGACACGCGCATCGTCGGTCTCGACACCGTCCCCGCCGCCGATCGCCCGCCCGCCACCGTCGTCCACTGGGCCTTCGATACGATGCTGGCGGCGGCGAGCGCGCTGGCGCTGCTCTCGGCCTGGTTCCTCGTCACCTGGTTCTTCCGCCGCGATCTGCCGCGCACGGTCTGGTTCCTGCGCTCCTGTGCATGCGCGGGGGTTGCCGCCATGATCGCGCTCGAGGCGGGGTGGGTGCTGACGGAGGTGGGGCGCCAGCCCTGGATCGTGTACGGCTTCCTCCGCACCTCGCAGGCGGTGACGCACGCGCGCGGCATCTGGGGATCGTTCGCCATCGTGGTCGCGATCTACGCCGTCGTCGGGATCTCGCTGCTGTTGATCCTGCGCGGGATGTCGCGGCGATGGGCGGCCGGAAAGGGCGACGAGCTTCCGGTCCCCTACGCGCCACGCGGCCCGCTCACGCTGCCGTCGCCCGCCGGGGCCGCCACCGCCGGGGCGAAGTCGTGACCACCATCGTCGCGCTGATCCTCTGGTTCTGCGTCACCTCTTACGCCGTCCTGGGCGGCGCCGACTACGGCGCGGGGTTCTGGGACCTGACCGCCGGCGGCCCGAGGCAGGGCGCGCGCGCGCGCGCCCTCATCGACAACGCGATGGCGCCCGTCTGGGAGGCGAACAACGTCTGGCTGATCTTCGCGCTGGTGGTCCTGTGGACCGCGTTCCCGCCGGCGTTCGGCGCCATCACCTCGACGCTGTACCTGCCGCTCGGGCTGGCCGCGGCCGGGATCGTGCTGCGCGGGTGCGGGTTCGCCTTCCGCGAGGTCACCCATTCGCTGACCGGCCGCCGCCTCCTCAGCGCCGTGTTCGCGCTGTCGTCGCTGGTGACGCCCTTCTTCCTGGGCGCGACCTTCGGCGCCATCGCCTCGGGCCGGGTGGTCGCCGGCGCCGAGTCGGCCCCGGCTGCCGGGTGGCTGGGGCCGACGCCGATCGTGGTGGGCCTCTTGGCGGTGTCCTGCGCGGCGTTCCTCGCGGCCGTGTTCCTGCTGTTCGATGCCCGCCGGATGCTCGACGAGGCGCTCGAGCGGCACTTCGCCCACCGCGCGATCGGCAGCGGCATCGCCAGCGGGGCGCTGGCGATCCTGGGCCTGTTCGTGGCACGCGGCGACGCGCCTCACCTCTTCCACGGCCTCTTGCACGACGGGCTCCCCCTGGTCGTCCTGTCCGGGCTCTGCGCTCTCGGGGCGATGGTCCTCATCGTCACCGGCCTCGCCCGCGGCAGCCGCCCGCTCGCCGTGGGCGCGGTGGTGGCGATGCTGGCGGCCTGGGGGCTCGCGCAGTGGCCCTACCTCTTGCCGACCTCGCTCACGGTGACCGCGGGCGCCGGCGCGCCGCGCACGCAGACCTGGATCTTCGTGCTCTTCTTGCTCGCCGCCGTCACCGTCATCCCAGCGCTGGCGCTGCTGTTCGCGCTCGACCAGCGCAGCCGACTCCAGCACGGCGTGGCCGTCGCCGGCGAAGCGCCCGGCCAGCGGCACCGGGTGGTGGTGGTGGGCGGGGGCTTCGGCGGCCTGTTCGCCACGCGGGCGCTCGGCTGGTCGCCGGTCGACGTCACCCTCGTCGATCGTCAGCCCCACCACCTGTTCCAGCCGATGCTCTACCAGCTGGCGACGGGCATCATCTCCGAGGGGGAGATCGCACCGCCGTTGCGGCACATCGTGCGCAACCAGGAGAACGCCGACGTGCTCCTGGCCGAGGTCACCGGCTTCGATCTCACGGGCCGGATCGTGAAGGCGGTGCGCCCGGACGGGACGCCGATCGAGATCCCGTACGACAGCCTGATCGTCGCCGCGGGGGGCGGCGTCTCCTACTTCGGCCACGACGAGCTGGCGGAGCACGCGCCCGGCATGAAGACGCTCGACGACGCGCTCCGGCTGCGGCGGCAGCTCCTGCAGGCGCTGGAGATGGCCGAGCTCACCGACGATCCCGAGCGCAGGGCCGGCTGGTTGACGACGGCCATCGTGGGCGCCGGCCCCACGGGCGTGGAGATCGCCGGCCAGATCCGGAACCTCGTGGTGCGCACGCTCGGCACCAGCTTCCGGCGGCTGGATCCCGCCCACGTCCGCGTCCTGCTGCTCGACGCCGGTCACGAGCCGCTGGCGACGTTCGGCGATCGACTGTCCGGCATCGCGGCGCGCGAGCTCGCGGATCTCGGCGTGGAGCTGCGCATGGGCGTCAGGGTCACCGCGGTCGACGACGAGGCGGTCTACCTCGAGACGCCGGCCGGCCGGGAGCGGGTCGAGGCCCGCACGGTGATCTGGGCGGCGGGTGTGAAGGCGTCGCCGCTGGCGGGGATGCTGGCCGCCGCCTCCGGCGCGTCGTGCGACCGGGCCGGCCGCATCGCCGTCCTCCCCGACTGCACCCTCCCCGACCATCCCGACGTGTTCGCGATCGGCGACATGGTCAGCCTCGATCGCCTCCCGGGCGTCGCGGAAGTGGCGATGCAGCAGGGGCTCTACGCGGCCAAGACCATCCGCCGCCGCGTGGCCGGCCGGCACGACATGCCGCCGTTCAAGTACCACGACCTCGGGAGCGCGGCCGC
>Ga0318554_10001241_pt1 | contig 10332 bp, 13 predicted proteins | sample GRESIP082b2f22_FD_203687 | JGI IMG/M metagenome (GOLD analysis project Ga0318554, IMG submission 203687) | Tropical soil microbial communities from Luquillo Experimental Forest, Puerto Rico - GRE.SIPMG.082b2f22 | ecosystem: Environmental > Terrestrial > Soil > Tropical forest > Bulk soil... | reverse complement strand
AGGTGAACAACAGCACGAACACGAAGATGTTGTCCACGCTGAGCGCCTTTTCCAGCAGGTAGCCGGCGAAGTACTGGCCGGCCAGGGCCGGGCCCTGCCACAGCCAGAGAACCCCGCCGAAGGCCAGGCCCGCCGCGACCCACAGCCCGCTCGCGAGCGCCGCGGCCCGCAGGCCCTCGCCCCCTCTCCTGGTACGGACGAGGTCCACGGTGATGAGCAGGGCGAAGACGGCCAGCGTGGCCATCCACGCCCACCAGGGCACGGTCATCTCAAGCCCGGGCCCGGCCCGACAGAGCGGGCGCCGGGCCGGGCTCGGCCTCGCAGCGCGGGCAGTAGCGTCTCTCCGGAACGGCGGCGAGCAGGTCATCCGGGATCGGTGACCCGCATTGCTCGCAGTAGCCGAATGTTCCTGCCGCCAGTCGGCCCAGGGCCTCCTCGACGTCAGCCAGCTTCCGGCGGGCCACGATGGCGCGGCACAGCAGTTCACGGCACAGCAGCTGGTGGCGCAGCAGCCGTTGTGTTCCGAGCGGGCCGGGCAGGCCGTCGCCGGTCTCTGGGTCGGCTGGGTCGGCCGGGGGGTCTGGGGAGGCCGCCGCGGCGGCGTGATAGGCCAGCGACAGCTCGGTGACTTCCTGCAGCCGGGCCCGCCACCGGGCCTCCACGAGCGCGCGCCAGCGCGGAGCGCGGGTTCCGAGGTTCATCGCCACGGCGCCTGCGCGTTCTTCTTGGGGCATGGTGTTCCCTGTGGGTGAGGACACCGCTCCGGTTGCGGCTCCGGGTCCTGAGGCCGGGAGGCGTGCTGCCGGGAGGCGCGGCGCGCGCGCAGCAGCCGGATGCAGACAACCGTCAGCGCGGCGGCAAAGATGATCCACGGTGCCACCACGATCAGGTCAGTTCCGGTCATCCGCGCCGCCTAGGGTGTCGATGCTGTCAGCGTCAGTGCACCCGGCGGTCGTGCCCGTCCGGTGAAGCTGTCATGGTGGCCATGTGGAGGCGTGATCGGCCGGCCCGGGCGGCCGGCCGGGAAGGACAGGTGAGCAGGGATGGCGCCGACGGTGCTGCTGGTGGAGGACGAGCGCAAGCTGCGGGACTTTGTCCGGTCCTACCTTGAGCGCGCCGGCTTCGCCGTGCTGTCGACCGGCTCCGGAGCCGAGGCCATCACGATGGCGGCCGAGGCCTCACCGGACCTGGTCGTGCTCGATCTCGGGCTGCCCGACGTGCCCGGCGAGACGGTGGCCCGCGAGCTTCGCGCCGCGGCGGCCACGCCGATCCTGATGCTGACGGCCAAGAGCGCCGAGGAAGACCGGATCCGGGGGCTGGAGCTGGGCGCCGACGACTATGTGACCAAGCCGTTCAGCCCGCGCGAGCTCGTGCTGCGCGTCCAGGCGATCCTGCGCCGCGGCGGGGGCGCGGCCGAGCAGGGGGTGACCAGTTACGGCGCGGGCGTCCTGGTCATCGACGAGCCGCGGCACCTGGCCACGGTGCGCGGCGAGGTGGTGGAGCTCACGCCGACCGAGCGGGGCGTCCTGCTGGCACTGGCCACGGTGCCGGGCCGGGTGTACTCGCGGTTCGAGTTGATCAACCGCGTGCGGGGCTACGAGTTCGAAGGCTACGAGCGCACCGTTGACTCGCACGTGAAGAACCTGCGCCGCAAGATCGAGGCCGATCCGGCCAATCCGCAGATCATCCAGACCGTCCACGGCGGCGGCTACCGCCTGGGCCTGTCCCGCGACGACTGAACTCTCGCGGCTGGATTTCGTCAGCTGAGCTCTTTTCGTACCGCGGGCCGTCTCCATCCGGAACCCATACCTAACGCACCAGGACTCCAACGCGACCGGATGGCATGGAGCCGAAGGAGGCTGACATGCCCAGCACGCTCAACCCGGCCTGCCCGCTCTGCGGGCTCCAGTACGCCAACCGGCCGCTGCTTGAACTGCATATCCGCGAGGACCACCACCCCCAGCGGAACCGTCCCACGAGCCAGACCACGGAGACGATCCCCATGACCGAGACACCTGCTCCACGCCAGTCCCACCCGGGATGGACGAGGACCGCCCTGCGCCGGGTGATAGGCCGGCTCAAGACCCTGAACGACGAGTTCCTTCGCGTGCCGGCCACCATGGTCCGCCCGGCCCGCGCCCCGCAACGCGGCCCGCAGCCCGACGCGCCCGCGGGCCAGGACGCCCCGGCCGCCTAGGCGCGGAGGCCGGGGACGCCGAAGCGGCGGGCGCGAACATGGCGCCCGCCGCTTCATATTGCCCAGGACCACGCTGATCGGATGAAAAGTGACCTTGACCGGTGGTGGCTAGCTGCGGGGTGGCGGCGGCAGCCAGCGGAGCGCTTCGTGGCCGTCCAGGAGGCGCAGGCGGCGCTGCACCTCGGGCAGGGCCTCCGACTGGCTGAGGTGCGCCGCCACGGCGGAGCGCTGGGCGGCGCGGGCGGCCGCGGGATCGGGGCCCAGGGTGACGTGCCGTGCGCCGTCGGCGTCCGGCCGGGCGCGGGCCAGTACGGGCACGCCGGCCCGCCCGGCGGCGCAGCGGACGGCCCTGGCCAGCACGGCATTGTCCGAGCTGTCGCTGGCCGCCGCGGCATCGTCGGCGTGGTCGCCGGCCAGCATGTCTCCGCCTGGCCCGGCCGGGCTCGGATCGACCACCAGCAGGAGGTCGGGCGCGCGCCTGCGGATCTCGCGCTGCACCAGGTCGGTGAGCTCGGCCAGCGGGCGCAGGGCGAGCCCGCCGTCGGGGTAGTCGGCCACGGTCAGCCAGGAGACGCCGAGAACGGCCGCCGCCACCTGCAGTTCCCAGGGGCGCCGGGTCTCCAGACGCTCCCAGGTGGAGTTCAGCGGCGACGCCTCGCCCCGGGTCACGGACAAAAGCGCCAGGCGGGCTCCCGTGCGCCGGAACGCGTGCAGCAGCGCTCCCAGGTCGGCCGATTCCTGGCCGGGACGAGCGATGACGGCCAGGACCTGCCTGGCCCGCGGTAGCGGGCCGCGGGGTGGCCGGCCGGCCGGCGGCGAACCGGTCGCGGGTGCGTACCGTAGCGCGGGTCCGCCGCTGGCGCCTGCGGTGAGCGAATGGGACACGATGGGCTCCTCCCGGGCCAAGATCGCGCGAGAACGCCGCGGCCGGGTGGCCCCGCAGGCTCCGCCCGGTGCCTGCCAGGGCAGGACGTGGCCGGGACGGGCCGCGGGGCCGCCGAGACGGGGCAGGCTCAAGCCGGCCGCGGTGTGCCCGCGCCCGGCCCGGAGCCCCGGGATCAGGGCTCCATCCCTGCCGTTGCGAACCTGGAGCCCTCATTACACGCGCCCGGCGTGTCGGACCGATGGAGGCGTCGTGACGGAAGCGTGGAGACGGCCGCGCCGCGGCCGGCGTCGTTCAGCGGCCCCCGGTACTCAGGCGTGCGAGGCGATGAGCAAGATCAGCAGGATCAGCAGCCCGATACCGACGATCCACACGATATGGTGCGTGCGGTCCTTGCGGTAGGACTTGAGCTGGCCCTTCCTGACCGGGATGCCGCGGTGGGCCGCACGGGCCTGGCTGAAGTGCCAGCCGATATAGCAGGCAACCGCCACCCCGATGAGCACTAGCCCCATAACTTTCGCACTGTAGCGCGCGAGCGGCGCCATGTCGCGGGGGTTAACCCGGCGGGGCGGGGTCTAGCGGGTACTGAGGGCGCGTGCGGCCTGGCCGGCCAGGGTCACCGCGACCAGGCGAGCCTGCCGGGACGGCCTGGACTCCGGCTTGGGCGCCAGCATGAACCGTCCGTAGTACTGGCCGTGGCCGAACGTCCGCAGCTCGATCTCCTCGCGGGGAAGCCCGGATTCCTCGACGTCGTAACGGTGATGCCCGGCCATAACGGTGCCGTCCGGTTCCAGCCGCGGCGGATGACCCAGCAGGGCCCCGTACTCGAACCGGCATCCGGCCAGGTCCAGCAGGCCGATAAGCTGCTCCCGGACCCGGTCGACGACCACGTCGGGGGACCGGGCCGTCTGGGCCAGCTCCGCGGTGTCGTGGATTTCGGCCAGGTAGCGCGCGTCGGTGATCGTGATCACCTTCAGCCGCCGGGCCCGGGCGGCCAGCTGGGACACGGTGACGCCCACCACGAGCAGCAGCACCGCGGTCCGGATATCGGCGGCCCGGGTGATGGTGAACCGGTCGTAGGGCACGGTGAAGAAGAAGTCGAACCAGGCGGCCGCCGACACTGCGGCCAGCGCCCCGGCCAGCCGGTTCCCGATCGCGGCCACCGCGACCACCGCGACCACCAGCACCAGGGCCACGTTCGTGTTCGACCAGCTCGACCGCAGCGGCAGCAGCGCCGCGGCCACCGCCAGCGGCAGCAGTACCGCGGCCGTGACCGCGACGCGATCCCTGGTCAGGTAGCGAGCCATCCCGTGCACGCCAGCACCTCCCGTGCCGGCTTCATCTTCGCCCGGCCCGCCGGGGCGCCGGGCCGTGCTAACAGCATCCGAACGCCGCAGCCGGGAATCCTGACGGCGTCAATACGCTTGGGCCATGACCACCGTCACCGCAGCCCGTGAGTTGCTGAGCCGCCACCCGATTCTCGACGGGCACAACGACCTGCCCTGGACCCTGCGTGTGGCCGACGAGCTCGACCTGGACACGACCGACCTCGCCGCGCCGGTCGCCTCCACCCAGACCGACCTGCCCCGGCTGGCTCGCGGCGGCGTCGGCGCGCAGTTCTGGTCGGTGTTCGTGCCGGCGGACCTCGAGGGCGAGGTGGCGGTCACGACCACGCTGGAGCAGATCGACCTGGTGCACGAGCTGATCCGGCGCTATCCGGACGCCCTGGAGCTCGCGCTGACCAGCGCCGATGCGGAGCGGATCATGGCCGCGGGCCGGGTCGCCTCGCTGATCGGCGCGGAGGGCGGCCACTCGATCGGCAGCTCGCTGGGCACGCTGCGGGCGCTGTACGCGCTCGGCGTCCGTTACATGACCCTCACCCACAACCGCAACCTGCCCTGGGCCGACTCCGCGACCGACGAGCCGTCCGCCGGCGGCCTGACCGCGTTCGGGCGCGAGGTGGTGCGCGAGATGCAGCGGCTCGGCATGCTGGTGGACCTCTCGCACGTGTCCCCGGACACCATGCGCGACGCGCTGGACACCGCGGAGGGCCCGGTCCTCTTCTCCCACTCGTCGGCCCTGGCCATCTGCGATCACCCCAGGAACGTGCCCGATGAGATCCTGGCCCGGCTGCCCGGCAACGGCGGTACCTGCATGGTGAACTTCGTCCCGCCGTTCATCTCCCAGGCCTGCCGGGACTGGGCGGAGGAATTCACCGAGGACATGAAGCGGCGCGGGTTCGACCTCAAGAACGTGCCCGGCCGGGGCCAGCTGAAGGCCGAGCGCGCGGCCTGGGAGGCCGAGCACCCCAGGCCGCGCGTGACCCTGGCCGAGGTGGCCGACCACGTCGAGCACGTCAGGGAGGTGGCCGGCGTCGACCATGTCGGAATCGGCGGCGACTACGACGGCGTCGACTGGCTGCCCGAGGGCCTGGAGGACGTGTCCCGCTACCCGGCGTTGATCGCCGAGTTGCTCGACCGCGGCTGGAGCGAGGCCGACTGCGGGAAGCTGGCCAGCGGCAACGTGCTGCGGACGATGCGTGACGCGGAGGCGGCCGCCCGGGCGATCTCGGCCCGGCGCGGGCCGTCTCGGTCAAGAATCGAAGATCTGGATCGTTCGGCCGACCCGGCGCGGGCGCGCTAGCTGAACGGAGTCCTGGGCTTGTCCTGCCGTTCGCCGTCCAGGTAGACGTCGACCTTCTCGTCGTAGAAGCAGGCCAGCCCGGCGATCTTCTGGCTCTCCGGCAGCGGGGTCCGGTAGATCCAGACGACGTCCTCGTGCACGCCCTGCCCGGTATCCACCGACCAGTAGCTCGCCGTGCCCTTGTATGGGCAGTGCGTGACCGTTATGGATGGCCGTAGCAGGTCCATCCGCACGTCGGTCAGCGGGAGGTAGTGCCGGGGCGGCAGCCCGGTCTCGAACAGGATCCGCGGCTGGCGCGACTCGGCCACCGTGACGCCGTCCATCTCGATGCGCACGTGCCGCGAGCTGGCCAGGATGTCCACCCGCTTGAACGGGTCGCGCGGGTGGGTGTAGACCGGCTCGTCCTCCTCCAGCCATTCGGTCATCGCGTTCCAGTCGATGCGGACCAGGTCACGCAGCTGCTCGAGCGGCGAGTCCGGGTAGCGCAGCGCCGCCCGCTCGGCGGTCGCGGTGGCCACCTTCACGTGCAGCACCTCGCCGTTGCCGCGGCTGGGCGAGTGCTTGGTCTCGCCGGCCGGGATCAGCGACGCGCGCACGTCGGACGCGGGCAGATAGTACGTGGGGTAGTACGGGATCTCCCAGACCAGGAACGGCGTCCTGGTGTCGGCGACCAGCTCGCCGTTCAGGTAGGTACGGACTCGCTTGGGCCCCTGTTCGACCCTGACGCTGCCGCGCGAGCTCTCGGACATGCTGCCTCCCAGTGGTCTGTGGCCCGCTTTGACCATAACGGGAGGTAGCGTCGAAGTATGCGCTTGGGGGTCCTGGACGTCGGTTCCAACACGGTCCACCTTCTGGTGGTCGACGCCTACCAGGGGGCGCGCCCGCTGCCGGCGTTCTCGCACAAGGCCGAGTTCCGCCTGGGCGAGTACCTGGACGCCACCAACCGGCTGACCCAGGACAGCGCGGTCCAGCTGCGTGACTTCGTCAACGACGCGCTGCGGATCGCCGAGGACAAGGGCGTGCAGGAACTGCTGGCGTTCGCGACGTCGGCCGTCCGGGACGCCGACAATGGCGACGAGGTGCTGGCCTGGATCAAGGCCGAGACGCGGGTGGACATCCGGGTTCTGCCCGGCCGGGATGAGTCCCGGCTGACGTTCCTGGCCGCGCGGCGGTGGTTCGGCTGGTCGTCGGGGCGGCTGCTGATGCTGGATATCGGCGGCGGCTCGCTGGAGATCGCGTCCGGCGTCGACGAGGATCCCGCCGTCGCGGTCTCGTTGCCGCTCGGCGCGGGTCGGCTGACCAGGGACTGGCTGGTCAGTGACCCGCCGTCGGCCGACGAGGTGCGCCAGCTCCGCAAGCATGTCCGGGCGGAGATCGCCGGCACGGTGGGCGTGGTCATGCGGGACGGCCGGCCCGACCATGCCGTGGCCACCTCGAAGACGTTCCGGCAGCTCGCCAGGATCGGGGGCGCGGCGCCGTCCAGCGACGGCCCCTACGTCCGGCGGTTCCTGCATCACGCCGATGTCACGGCGCTCGCGGAACAGCTCTCGCAGACCAGCGCCGCCGACCGGGCGCAACTGCCCGGGGTATCCCTGGGGCGGGCGCCGCAACTGGTCGCGGGCGCGATCGTGGCGGACGCGATGATGGACCTGTTCGGCCTGCCTGAACTCGAGATCTGCCCCTGGGCGCTGCGGGAGGGCGTCATCCTGCGCCGGCTGGACACCATGCCGGGCCCGGCCGTCGGCTGACGCCCTGCCGGGCTGGCGTCAGTCTGGAACGATCCGGACGTTGTCCGCAGTGTCATCCGCCGTGTCGGGCCGCGGGCCGCCGGCGGCGTGCCGGGCACCCTCGCTGGTCCCGGCCGGGCGGGCGGCGCCCGCGTGGCCCTCGCTCTCGCCCGGCTGCCCGTTCGCGGCCCGCGAGGGCGGGGCGCTCGCCCGGGCCGGGGTCTCGGCCGCCGGCTGGCCGTTGCCCGCTCCGGGCACGTCACCCGGCTTGACCGGCGTGGGCGGGGTACTGGGGCCCTGCTCGCCGGCGCGGCTGCGCGCCGTCGCCTGGGCAGCGGCCGCGGCGATGCCCGCCGGCGCGCCCGAGGCCGGCTGGGCTCCGGCAGGCCCGGCGGGCCCAGCGGCTGCGGGGCCGTGCCTGCCCTCCGCCTGGCCCGGGGCGCGGCCCGCACCGGGCTTGTCGCCGATGGCGCTGGCCACGGCCTTGTCGACCTCGTCCTCCAGCGAGCCGCGGGCGACTTCACCCGCGACCAGGGTGGTGACCACGTCGCGGATCTCGGTCAGCCGCCGGATCGCCTCGGTGTGCCGGGACATGAGCAGGTTGAGGCGGCGCTCCGCGCCGTCGTGGATCGCGGTCGCGCGCGCGGTGGCCTCGTCGAGGACCTGCTTGGCCTGGGCCTTGGCGTTGGCCACGGCGGTCTCGGCTTGCTTGTGCGCGTCGGAGATCGAGCGCTCGGCCTCGGCCCGCGCGGTGTTGCGGGTCTTCTCCGCCTCGGCCCGGGCGCTGGCCACCGAGTTCTCCGCCTGCTCCTGCGCGGCGCGCAGCATCCGCTCGGCCTGGCTCTGCGCGTCGGCCCGGAATTTGTCCGTCTCCTGCTTGGCCTCGGCGCGCTGCCGGTCGGTTTCCTGCTTGGCTTCGGTGCGGAGCTTCGTGATCTCATCGTCGGCCCGGTCCCGCTGCGACTTGGCCTCGTCGTCGGCCAGCTTCAGGATCTGGCCGACGCGCTCGCTGATCTCCTCGTGCGCCGGCTTGCCCCCGGCCGCCTGCCGCGCCGCAGACAGTTCCAGCCTGAGCCGCTCGTTGTCGTCCAGGGCGTGCGACAGCCTGCTCTCCAGCTCGCGGGCCTGGCGGGCCTGGCCGCGGGCCTTCGCCGCGAACTCGTCCACCTGCCGTCGGCTGTAGCCGCGCCTCTCCAGCTCGAACTCCTCTTGGCCCAGCTCAGCGAAGCGGTCAGTGTGCTCGGTCATAATGTCCACCCGTCAAAGGGGTCAGGCAGACTCGGCCTTGCGGCTGGCGCACACTGGCTGACCCCTCGGATGCCGGGCGAGCCGGGCCTGCGGATGTTGTTCTACTGTAGGCGGCCCGCTCGCAGCTGGGATCTGCGGGTAGCGGGCCGGGGCGCGGCGTACGAAATGACGGGCACGACTCTTGTCCCGAACGGACCCCCGCGCAACCGAAACGGCTGAGTATCCGGTTATGTCTGGATTGGTCGACGCAACGTGCTCAGTATCCTCGCCCGAAGCGGGCGAGGGCGGGAAGGCTGGGAAGCTGAGGCGGGGGAGTAGGGCCCGGAAGGCTGCCGGGGTGAGCCGGGGAAAGAGGCCGGGAAGGCCGTAAAAGAGAGGCGGGAAGTAAGAGATGGCCATGAGCTTCCTTGGATCGCTGGACGGAGCCGTTCCTTCGGTACACCCGGAGGCGTGGGTCGCCCCGGGAGCCGTGGTCGTGGGCCGGGTCACCCTAGGCCGGGCCGTGAACGTGTGGTACGGGGCGGTCCTGCGCGCCGATGACGACGAGATCGTGATCGGCCCCGAGTGCAATATCCAGGATCTGTGCTGCCTGCACGTGGACGCGGGGGAGCCGATCCTGCTGGAGGAGCGGGTCAGCGTGGGCCACCACGCCACGGTGCACGGGGCGCGGGTAGGAGCGGGCGCGCTGATCGGGATCGGGGCGGTCGTGCTGGGCGGCTCGCAGGTCGGGGCCGGGACCCTGGTCGCCGCGGGCTCGGTGATCCGGCCCGGCACCGTCGTTCCGGCCGGTGTTCTGTTCGCCGGGGTGCCCGGACGCGTCGTCAGGGAGCTCACCGAGTCCGACCGCGCGATGTTCGCGGACTCGGCCATCAACTACGTGGCCCGGGCGGCCAGGCACCGCGGGGCGACCTGGGCCGACGCCCCCGCGGCCGGCATGCCCGAATCAGGGCCGAGCGGCTGAATCCCTGCTGAAAACTGGCTGAATTAGCCGTCCAGGTCTGGGTAGCCTTACTAGAAGATGGTTCTGGAATGACCCTGATGGGTCATGCGGGGCAATGAGATGGCCCCGTAACCTGAGCCCAGGTTCCCGCGAATCCGCTCGGCAATGGAGGTGGGCGCGTTGCGAGAGCACCTGGACCTGCGCGTCCACGATCGAGTGGCGCTGGATGAGATTGAACTGTACGCGGAGGTACTCAGCGCGGTGGCCGCGGCCGACCGGCCCTTGACCGCGGAGGAACTCGACCGGGTGCTCGGGGTAAGGCCCGTGGCGAGGGCGTCGATCGGCTCGGGCTGATCCTGGATCGGCGCTGGAAGCGTCACGCCGCGTCCCCGAGGCGGGCGGGGTCCTTTGGTCGCCTGTGTCGCGAGTTGCCGCCGTTCGACTCCGGGGGCGCGGGCGTGCGCGGTACGGTTGAGGAGCCCTGATCCCGGAGGATCTTCGGAGTAGCGCTGAACGCAGCGACAGGCCGTCACCGTCGGAGGGGGACTAGCAACCCTGCCGCTGGGCAGGGCGGGCTCTCGTTAGACGGCGGAAAGCACAGGCGCGGCCCGGCTACCGGGTCTGCCGCCTCTCCCGGCACGACGGCGGCCAGGCTGGCCAGCCCGCCGCCGGACACGCCCCCGCCCGCGCACAC
>Ga0318554_10001238_pt1 | contig 10341 bp, 7 predicted proteins | sample GRESIP082b2f22_FD_203687 | JGI IMG/M metagenome (GOLD analysis project Ga0318554, IMG submission 203687) | Tropical soil microbial communities from Luquillo Experimental Forest, Puerto Rico - GRE.SIPMG.082b2f22 | ecosystem: Environmental > Terrestrial > Soil > Tropical forest > Bulk soil... | reverse complement strand
CTACGGCCGCGGTCGAATCCGTCGCGGCCGTAGCGTGGGAGGTCGGCCTGGGCGCGGCGGGAATCGTGGCCAGTCCGCTCCCGGGCCCGTCCGGGAACGTGGAGTATTTCCTGTGGCTGCGCCGCGCGGCGCCGCCGCTGGATCACGCCGCCTTGCGGCAGGCCATCGCGGAAGGACCCCAGTGAAGCCCGAGCGGACCGTGCTCGTCGTCGCGCACGTCGAGCGCCCGGCGGCGGTGCGCGTGGCCCGCATCGTCGTGGACCGGCTGACCGCCGCGGGGATGACGGTCCGGGTCCTGGCGTCCGAGGCCGCCGAACTGGGCACCGCGGACACCGAGATCGCACCGCCCACGGCCCTGGCCGCGAACGACGCGGAGATGATGCTGGTGATCGGGGGTGACGGCACGCTGCTGCGCGCGGCCGAGCTGGCCCGGCCGGCCGGGGTGCCGCTGCTCGGGGTCAACCTCGGCCACGTGGGCTTCCTGGCCGAGGCCGAGCCGGAAGACCTTTCCGAGGCGGTCGACCAGGTGGTGGGGGGGAAGTACGAGATCGAGCGGCGGATGACTGTTGACGTGAGCGTGCGGGCGAACGGCGACGTGATCACGACGACCTGGGCCCTGAACGAGGCCAGCGTCGAGAAGGGCGCGCGCGAGCGGATGCTCGACCTGGTGATGGAGGTGGACGGGCGCCCGCTGTCCCGGTGGGGATGCGACGGGGTGGTGTTCGCCACTCCGACCGGCTCGACAGCGTACGCGTTCTCGGCCGGCGGGCCCGTGGTGTGGCCGGAGGTCGAGGCACTGCTTCTGGCGCCGATCAGCGCGCACGCCCTCTTCGCGCGGCCCATGGTCGTCTCGCCGCGCTCCGTGCTCGCGGCCGAGGTGATCGGCCCCGCCTGGGGCCAGGGTGAGACTTCCCGGGCCGTCTTGTGGTGCGATGGACGGCGTAGGGTTGACCTGGATCCGGGAGCGCGCGTGGAGGTGCGGCGCGGCAGCCAGCCGGTGCTGCTGGCCCGGCTGCGGGGTGTCAGCGCGGGCGCCGAGGGTAGCGAGATCAGCGCACCCTTCACCGACCGGCTCGTGGCCAAGTTCGATCTCCCGGTGACGGGCTGGCGGGGCAAGGGCGACCGGCGGCAGGCGGCGCACGACGGTACGGCCGCGCAGCAGGAAGCGGCCGCTCGCCGGGAAACCCCGGCCGCGCGCCAGCGAGATGAGGAGCCGGGCGGCGATGCTTGAGGAAGTCCGTATCACCGGGCTCGGAGTGATCGACGACGCCGTGCTCGAGCTCTCCCCGGGGTTCAACGTGGTCACCGGCGAGACCGGCGCAGGCAAGACCATGGTGGTCTCGGGGCTGGGCCTGCTGTTCGGCGGCCGGGCCGACCCGGCGCGGGTGCGGCCCGGCGCCGACCGCGCGAACGTGGAGGGCAGGCTGAGCGTCGAGGCCGACGGCCCGGTGGCGCGGCACGTGACCGACGCAGGCGGCGACCTCGACGACGGGGGCGGCACGCTGATCCTGAGCCGCTCGGTCTCGGCCGAGGGACGTTCCCGCGCCCACGCCGGCGGCCGGTCGGTTCCAGTGTCGCTGCTCACCTACCTGGCCGACGACCTGGTCGCCGTGCACGGGCAGGCCGATCAGCAGCAGCTCCTGAAACCCGCCCGGCAGCGCGAGGCGCTGGACCGTTTCGGCGGCGCCGAGCTCGCGGCGCTGCTGGGCGACTACCAGCGGGCCTACCAGCGGCACCGTGACGTCCGCCGCGAGCTGGACGAGCTGACCTCGCGCGCCCGCGAGCGGGAGCGCGAGGCCGAGGACCTGCGGCGCGGCCTGGCCGAGATCGAGCAAGCGGACCCCTCCGACGGCGAGGACCTCGAGCTGCTCGCCGAGGAGCAGCGGCTGTCGCACGCCGACGCGCTGCACGCGGCGGCCACGACGGCGCACGAGGCGCTGCTCGGCGACCCGTCGAGCGGCCAGTACGACACGGCCGACGCGGTCACCTTGCTCGGCGTCGCGCGGCAGGCGCTGGAGGGCGCGGCCCACCACGACGCCGCCCTGGCGGCCCTCGGGGCGAGGGTCTCCGAGGCGGCCTACCTGGTCTCCGACGTCGCCGCCGACCTGGCCTCCTACGCACAGTCGGTAGAGGCGGACCCGGTCAGGCTCGCCGCCGTGCAGGAACGGCGGGCGACGCTCAGCCGCCTGATCCGGCTGTTCGGCGGCCCGGCCACGGAGACAGCCGGGGCCCCTGCGGACGACACGGGCGAGGCCAGCGCCGCGGATCTCCCGGGGCCGCCGGACGCCGCGGGCAGCGGCGTGACGGCCGTGCTCGTGTGGGCCAAGCGGGCCGGCGCCCGGCTGGCCGAGCTCGAGGGCGACGACGACCGGATTACCGCCCTGACGGAGCAGGAGTCCGGCCTCGCCGCGGAGGTCGGGCAGCTGGCCGGCCGGCTCAGTGCCGCCCGGAAAGAGGCGGCCGAGAAGTTCGCCAGCGATGTGACCGACGAGCTGGTCGCGCTCGCGATGCCGCACGCCACGCTAACGGTGGCGGTGACGCCGCTGAGCGAGGTCGGCCCGTACGGTGCCGACGACGTCGAGATCAGGCTGTCGGCGCACCCGGGCGCCCCGGCGCTCGCGCTGCACAAGGGAGCCTCCGGCGGAGAGCTGTCGCGGGTCATGCTGGCCCTCGAGGTCGTCTTCGCCGGCGCGGACCCCGTGCCGACCTTCGTGTTCGACGAGGTGGACGCCGGCGTCGGAGGCAAGGCCGCGGTGGAAGTCGGGCGCAGGCTGGCCCGGCTGGCCCGGCGCGCGCAGGTGATCGTGGTCACCCACCTGCCGCAGGTGGCGGCCTTCGCCGACACCCACCTGGTGGTGGAGAAGGCCGACGACGGCTCGGTCACCCGGAGCGGGGTCGCCCGGATGGACCAGGCGGGGCGGGTCAGGGAGCTGTCGCGGATGCTGGCGGGCCTGGAAGATTCCGAGTTCGGCCGGGCCCACGCGGAGGAACTGCTCGCGGCCGCCGCGGCCGAGCGGGCGGCGGGCTGAAGCTGGGTCCAGGCTGTGGATCTGCTGATGATTGCAGACCGTGACCGCACCTGCGGCGTCCCGTAGGCTCGAAATCTGGCAAACTTACTGTGCGATGAAGGCCCAGCCTCGGAAACCACGCAGAGTGCGCCGGAAAGGGTCCGAGGACCTGCCCGGCGTAACTGCGACCGCGCGGCTGGACCGCAAGACCAAGAACCTGGCCAACCGGCTGTGCCCGGGTGACATCGCGATCATCGACCATAAGGACCTGGACCTGACCGGCGCCGATGCGCTGGCGGGCTGCCAGGTCGCCGCCGTGGTGAACGCCGCGCAAAGCATCAGCGGACGGTACCCCAACCGCGGGCCACAGTTCCTGATCGAGGCGGGCATCCCGCTGATCGACGACGTGGGCTCCGAGGTGTTCGACCGGGTGCAGGAAGGGCAGCTGGTCCGGCTGGACGGCGACACCTTGTACGCCGGCGACCAGGTCGTGGCCAAGGGCCGGCAGCAGGACGCCGGCTCGGTGACGGCCGCGATGGCCAGCGCCAAGGCCAACGTGGCCGCCGAGATCGAGGCGTTCGCGGCCAACACGATGGAGTACGTCAAGAACGAGTACCCGCTGCTCATCGACGGGATCGGGATCCCCGCCCTGCGGACGAAACTGGACGGCAGGGACACGCTGGTCGTGATGCGCGGCTACCACCACCGCGAGGATCTGGCCACGCTGCGCTCCTACATCCGGGACCGTCGGCCGGCCATGGTGGGCGTCGACGGAGGTGCCGATGCCCTGCTGGAGGCGGGCTACCGCCCGGACCTGATCGTCGGCGACATGGACTCGGTGTCGGACACGGCCTTGCAGAGCGGCGCCGAGATCGTGGTGCACGCCTACCCGGACGGACGGGCGCCGGGCCTGTCCCGGGTCCGGGCGCTGGGGCTCGACGCGGCGATCTGCCCGGCCGCGGGGACCAGCGAGGATATCGCGCTGCTGATCGCCGACGAGCAGGGGGCCAGCCTGATCGTCGCCGTGGGCATGCACCACACGCTGGTAGAGTTCCTGGACAAGGGCCGGTCGGGGATGGCGAGCACGTTCCTCACCCGGCTCAGGGTGGACGACAAGATCGTTGACGCCAAGGGGGTCAGCAGGCTCTACCAGAGCCGGGTGTCGGCCTCGGCCGTCGTCCCGCTGCTGCTCGCCGCAGCCGTGACCGTGGTGGTGGCCGCGACGACCCTGACTGCGGGCCAGATCTTCTTCAGGTATCTCGGCACGCAGCTGGAGACCTTCTGGTACTGGCTGACTGGATTGCTTTAGTGATCGATTTCCGTTATCACCTGGTCTCGATTGTGGCTGTGTTCCTCGCGCTGGCGATTGGCATCGTCATCGGCGCGAGCGCGCTCAAGCCCGACGTGGTCAAGTTTTTCGACAATGCCTCGACCCGCGAGCAACGGACGATCTCCACGCAGCAGGCCAACATCAGAAACCTGGAGAACCAGCTCGCCAGCAACCAGGCGTTCGCGCAGGCCGCCGCGCCGAGATTGCTGAGCGGCCTGCTCGCGGGCCAGCAGGTGGCGCTGGTCACCGCGCCGGGCGCGGACGCCACCACCGTCAACGGCGTCACCGCCGCCCTGAAGCTGGCCGGAGCGGAGATCACCACCCAGGCGGCGCTGCAGCCCTCGTTCTTCGACACCAGCGCCGGCACGCAGATCAGCCTCAAGGCCTTGGCCCAGCAGACCGCGCCCCCCGGCCTGCTGCTGCAGACGACGGGCGTGAACCCCCTGATCGCCGGGCAGCAGGAAGCCGCGCAGGTGCTCGCGGCCGCGCTGGTCACCAAGGAGGGTGCCGACCTGCCCGCGGACCAGGTCAACAACATCCTCACCAGGTTCGCGCAGCAAGGATTCCTGCAACTGAACCCCGCGGGCGGATCCGCGGCGACGCACCAGGCCACGCTCGCCGTCGTGATCATCCCTGGCTCCCCGCCGGCGGCTGACGCCAACCCCGCCAACCTGGCGCTGATCTCGGTGGCCGAGCAGCTCAGCCTGTCGAGCTCCAGCCACGTCGTCCTCGCAGGCTCCCTGGCCGGCTCGGGGCCCGGCAGCGCCATCGACGAGCTGAGCAGCGGCAGCGCCGGGGCGCAGCTGTCCAGCGTCGACAACGCGGACAAGGAAGTCGGCCAGATCCTGGTGGCTCAGGCCCTCAGCTATCTGCTGACCGGGCACAAGCCGGCCGCGTACGGTACCGGCGCGGTCCCGAGCCCGGCGCCTACCCCGTCCCCCACGCCGTCGGCCACGCCGTCGGTCAAGCAGCCGGTCCGCGCGTGAGCCGCGGCGCGCTCCGGATCGGCGGGGCCCTGCTGACCGGCGCGCTGGCCGCGGCCAGCGCGCGCGCCGCTTACGCCGGCCTGAACGCCCGCCCACCGGGCGGCCGTCAGGCCTGGACCAGGACCAACCACCGCGGCGAGCCGGTGACCCTGCTCGAAGGCCCAGCGGCCGCGGCGGCGGGCGCCGCCACGGCCCTGATCGCGCCCGGGCTGCCCGCCCGCGCCCGGGCCGCGCTCGCGGTGGCCGGCGCGGGGGGCGCCGCGTTCGGTGGCTACGACGACCTGAAGGGCAGCTCGGCCCGGCGCGGGTTCCGCGGCCACCTCGGGGCCCTGGCCCGCGGCGAGGTCACCAGCGGCGCGGTGAAGATGGCCGGGATCGGCCTCACCGGGCTGGCCGCCGCCGCGCTGGTCGGCGAGGCCGGCGTCGGCGGCGACGGAGCCGGCGGCGCACCCGCGGCGGACCTGCTGATCAACGCGGGCCTGGCCGCGGGCGGCGCGAACCTACTCAACCTCTTCGACCTCCGCCCCGGGCGGGCGATCAAGGTGGCGCTGGCTGCGGGCGCCGCGCTCGGCGTCGCCTCGCCCGAGGGAGCGCTGGCCGCCGCGGCGCCGGGGGGCGCCGCGCTCGCGATGCTGCCGGAGGACCTCGGCGAGCGGGCGATGCTCGGTGACGCGGGAGCCAACGCGCTGGGTGGCATGCTCGGCGCGGCGGCCGCCGGGACGCTGCCGCGGAAGGCGCGGATCGCCGTCCTAGCGGCGATCACCGGGCTAACCGCCGCCAGCGAGGTGGTCAGCTTCACCCGGGTCATCGACCGGACCCCGCCGCTGCGGTGGCTGGACATGCTCGGCCGCCGGCCCGCGGCCGCCGGCGCTGCACCCGGTGCCGTGCCAAGCACGGGCGGTACGGACGGGGCTGGTGAGGTGAATGTGCCCGGCCGGGCGGGCGGGATGAGCCAGGCGCCGACCGCGGCGCCCGGGCCTGCGGCTTCGTCGCCGGCCGCCGCCCCGCAGTGAGCCTTTTCATCCTCCCCCCGACCACCACGCACGTACTCTGAGCGGAAATCGACGGATGCGAAAGGTTCAGTGACCAGGCCTGCTCTCCCGGTGACCGACCGGAGCCCGGAATCGAGCCGTCCGCGCCAGCTGACCAAGGCCATCGGCCGGGCCGCCGTCCTCATCGCGGCGCTGACCGCGGCGGGCCGGGTCATCGGCTTCGGGCGCCAGCTGGTGTTCGCGCACACGGTGGCCAACTCCTGCCTCGGATCCGCCTACACCACCGCGAACCTGGTGCCGAACATCATCTACGACGTCGTGCTGGGCGGGGCGCTGGCCAGCATCATGGTCCCGGTGCTGGCGGGCCCGGCCGAGCGGTCCGCCGCGGACCCGCAGGCGGCTCGCGACACCCGCCGGATCTCTTCCGCCCTGCTGACCTGGACGGTTCTGCTGCTGGCCCCGGTGAGCGTGCTCCTGGCCCTGGCCGCCAACCCGGTGATCTCGGTCCTGATCCCGCACCTGCGAGGGTGCGCGAAGGCGGAGGCCGTCACCGTCGGCTCGAGCATGCTCGAGGTGTTCGCCCTGCAGATCCTGCTGTACGGCCTGGCCGTGGTGCTCTACGGGATCTTGCAGGCGCACCGCAAGTTCACCGCTCCCGCGCTGGCCCCGGTGCTGTCCAGCGTCGTGGTCATCGCCGCCTACCTGGTGTTCGTGCCGCTCGGCGGGACGCACACCACCCGCCTGGCCGGCCTGTCGAGCGCGGCCGAGCTGACGCTGTCGGTGGGCACCACGGCGGGCGTGGCCGCGCTCGTGCTGACCGCGGTGATACCGGCGCTGCGGCTGCGGCTGCGGCTGCGGCCGATGCTCAGGTTCCCGGACGGCGTCGCCCGGCGGGCGGGCAGCCTGGCCACGGTCGGGATCGCGGCCCTGATCGCCCAGGACGCATCGCTCATCGTGGTGACACGGCTGGCCAACGGCCACGGCGGGAGCGGCGCGGTGGTCTTGTACAACTACGGCTGGCAGATGTCCTTCGCGGTGTACGCGGTCCTCGCCGTCCCGATCGCGGTCAGCGCCTTCCCCGTGCTGTCAGCCCGGGCCGGCGCTGAACTCGAGAGGGAGGAATTCGACGCGACGGCGGCCTTCTCGACGCGGGCGGTGCTGCTCGTGTCCTGCCTGGGCGCGGCCCTGCTCGCCGGGGCCGCCGTCCCCGCCGCCCACCTGTTCGCCTCGCACCCGGCCCAGGCCAGGCAGCTCGCCCTGGCGCTGGCCGCGTTCGCGCCGGGGGTGATCGGGTACGGCCTGATCGCGTGCCTGTCCCGGGTGCTGCTGGCCGACGGGCAGAACCGGGCGGCCGCGGTCGCCATGGCCGGCGGCTGGCTGATCGTGATCATGGTCGACGTCGTCGCGGTCAAGATGGTCACCGCCCACTGGGTGGTGCCGGTCCTGGGCCTGGGCAACACCGTGGGCCTGGTGGTGTCGGGAATAGCGCTGCTCGCCGCGGTCCGCCGGGCCAGGGGCGGCGCCGCGCTGCACGGCACCACGCGCGCCGCGGCGGCCGGGCTAGCGGGCGCCGTGGCCGGCGCGGCCACCGGCGCGGGGGTGTCCGCGGCCCTGCCGGTTGCCGGGTTCTTCCCCAACGCCGCGGTCGCCCTGCTGGCCTGCTGCGGCGCGGTGATCGCGTTCGGGGCGACGGCGTACGCGCTGGACGGCGGCGACCTGCGCGCGGTGGTGGCCCGGACCAAGCGCAAGGTCATGCCGTGACCGCGGCCCGGATCGCTTACGTCATCGGCACGACGGCGGGGGGAACCGGCCATCACGTGGCGATGCTGGCCGACGGCTGCGCCGCGCGGGGGCTGGCCGTCGAGGTGTTCGGCCCGGCGGCGGCGCGGGGCCTGTTCCCGGCGGTCGCGTTCGGGCCGGTGGAGATCGGCCACCGGGTCCGCGGGGCGCACGACGGGCAGGCGACGCTGCGGCTGCGCAGGCTGCTGTCCCGGGCCAGACCCGATGTCGTGCACGCGCACGGCCTGCGCGCGGGCGCGGCCGCCGCGCTCGCCCTGGCCGGGCCGCACGGCCGCCGACGCGGGCCCGCGTTGCTGGTCACCGTGCACAACGCGGCCCCGGACGGAGCCGTGTCCAGGGCTGTCTACCTGGCCCTGGAGCGGCTGACCGCGCGGCGGGCGGACGCGGTGCTCTGCGTCAGCCCGGACCTGGCCGGCCGGATGCGCCGGGTCGGCGCGCGCGACGGCGCGCTGGCCGCGGGCCCGGCGCCGGCCGCCGAGCCGCCGTCGGCCGGGGCGACCGGGAAGGCGCGGGCCGACATCGGCGCCTGCGGGCGTCCCGTGGTGCTCGCGGCCGGCCGGTGCGCCCGGCAGAAGGGCTTCGACACCCTGCTGGCCGCCGCGGCCAGCCTGCAGCACCGTGACCCAGCGCCGCTGGTGGTGATCGCGGGGGACGGCCCGCTGGCCGGCCGGCTGGCCGCGCAGTCCCGGGCGGCGGGCACCGAGGTGAGGTTCCTCGGCCAGCGCGACGACGTCCCGGCGCTGCTCGCGGTGGCGGACGTCGTCGTGGTACCGAGCCGCTGGGAGGGGCAGCCGCTCATCGTGCAGGAAGCACTCCGGGCCGGCCGGCCGCTCGTCGCGTCCCGCGTGGGCGGGATTCCCGCGCTGACCGGCGAGGCCGGGGCGCTGCTCGTCCCGCCGGACGACCCGGGCCGGCTCGCGTCGGCGGTAGCCTCGGTACTCGATGACCCGGTACTGTCCGGACACCTGGCGACGGCCGCGTCGGCGCGTGCCGCGGCGCTGCCGTCACCGTCCGTCGCGGTCGACGCCGCGGTGGCCGTCTATGCCCGGCTGGCCAGGCACGACCCTCCTCGCCCGGATAGCGCGGCGTAATCGCCGACGGCCCGCCGTTCTCGTGCCTCTGCCCGGGCTGCTAGTCTGCCCAACGGCCGCTCCCGGTTTCCCCGGTCACGGCTGGATGGTTACTGAGCGCATATTGCAAACGGCAATTCGCAACGCTCGCGAGATTAAGGTAAAAATCCAGCATTTTTGCTGAGGCAATGACCGCTGATGTGCTCAACTGTCTAACTGGGGAGGTACGAGCCTGCCCTGGGGGGACGAGCGTATGGACGGAATGTCCAGATTCTGCCGTCTGCGAGGCAAATGCCCAGCGGCCGGGCTGCGCGCGCGTCCGGTTTGTTACCGGACAGTACTGTCCCAAGCGGTCCCTCATCTGCGGACTTTGCGCAGGCCAGCGCCATGACGAACGGCCAGGCGCCCCCGCCCAACCCGCTGCCCCGGCGCGTCCCCGGCAGCAGCCGTCTGATGCCAGGCAGGCGGCCCGAGGTTCCGCGCCCGAGACTCCTAGACGGGCCAGCCGGCGTGCGGGCCCCGGGGGAACAGCCGGCCAGGCCCGAACTCCGGCCCGTGCCGCCGCAGGCGGCCGGAACCGATGTGCGGTCCCCGGAGGGTCAGGCGGCCGGCCCTGAGGTACGGCCCGCCGGCGAGCAGCCGGCCGGCGCCGAGGCCCGGCTCCCCGGCGGGCAGCAGGCCGACGCCGGCGTCCAGCCTCCGCCCGGGCCGGAGCCGGACAAGCCGCGGCCGGAGGTCCCGGACGGGCGCGCCGCCGCAGACCCGGTCCCGCCACCGGACGAACCGGTGACCGGGCCCGTGGTCCTGCGGCGGGATGCCGAGATCGAGCGGCAGGCCGCTGAGGCCCTCGCTCCGAGGGCAGCCGCCGAGGCCACCCCGTCCTGGCCCCAGGTCGTCGGCACCACGGCGCGGCTGTGGGTAGCGCGGCGCCGGACGTGGTGGCGCGTGCTGGCCGCGCTCATCGTGGTGCTGATCGTCTTCGCCGCGGGCGGGTTGACCGTCGCGCTGCTGCGCGGCACCCGGTCCGGGAGCCCGCCCGGCGGGCACCGCGCGGCGCCCGGCACGCCGGGCCTGGCCCAAGTGCAGGCGGCGGCCGCCGCCCGGCAGCAGGCCGTCACCTGGGTCACGGCGCAGGTCAGCCACAGCGCCGTGACC
>Ga0318554_10001226_pt1 | contig 10376 bp, 10 predicted proteins | sample GRESIP082b2f22_FD_203687 | JGI IMG/M metagenome (GOLD analysis project Ga0318554, IMG submission 203687) | Tropical soil microbial communities from Luquillo Experimental Forest, Puerto Rico - GRE.SIPMG.082b2f22 | ecosystem: Environmental > Terrestrial > Soil > Tropical forest > Bulk soil... | reverse complement strand
CGTGACGACCAACCAGGCCTCGTTCTGGGCGATGCTTCAGATGCTCAAAACCGGCGACAGCATCCCCGGCTTTGGCCGCCTGCTCGCCCAGGTGCCTGCCGGTTAAGGCAAATAGTGGGCGAAGACCACCGGGGAGACAAAGGCCCAGGTCTCGATAAAGGTCGACCGGTCGGGCTTGCGGCCGAGCTCCTCCATCGCGCCAAGCAGGCAGAACCAGTTCAGCACCTCGTGCTGGCCGCTATTCTCGATCTCGTCGGTCGTGTAGTCGTGCCAGGTCGCGTACTCGCCTTTTTCGAGCGCGTCGTACAGCCGACGGTCGGCCGCGACATCGGGCCATAGCTGGTAGTTCTTCTCGGTCAAGAACGAGTGCGACCAGCTTGACGAGGCCATGATCGCGGTGCGCCACGGGCTCTTCGCCATGACCCGCGCGGTCGCCGCACCGACCGACATGCAGCGCGCGGGGCTCGGTGAAGGCGGATCGAGCTCGCGGATCTTGTCGCGCATCTTGAGCGGCAGGCGCAGCCCGCGCGCGGCGTTGACTCGCCGGCCGTAGCAATTCACCGAGAACGGCACGACCGGGTAGCCGAACCCGCGCCGCTCGTCGTCGAGCAATAACAAGGTGTAGGCGAAGGCGTGGCCGAGTGGGTGATGCAGCGGATTGTAGGCATAGGCCGCGTCGATGCCGTGCTCGAGCAGCCCCGATGCCAGGTACTTGCCGGCGGCACGGTGGCCGCTGAAACTGAACCGCTTGTCGTTCGGCTCGCCCCACGGGTTCCAAGCCCGGTTCTTCCACGGCTCGATCTCGTGCCCGTCATAGGCGAGCACGGCGAAAGGCGGGACGACGTCCTCCTTGAAGTTTTCGTACTGGTCGTCGCCGAACATGACGATGACATCGGGCTTGAAGTCGTCGAGGGTGGCCCGAGTCTGGGCGAAGTGGCGGCGATAGACCTCGCGCGCCCGGCCCGCCGCCCCCGCACCCCAATCGTTGCCAAGCTCCTCGCGCAATTTGGCCGGCCAGCGCACCGGGTCTTTCATCTCCGCCGGCATGTCTGGGTCGTCGAGCGAGGTCCGCATCATGCCGGTCCAGTCCTCGTTCCGGCGCAGCATGACCGGCCGATGGGTGCAGCCCAGTCCCAGGATTTCCGCCATATTCTGCCTCCTGTCCCGAGAAGACGTGCGCGGGCTCGACCCGCGCATCCACGTCCCGTGTTCTTACCGGTTTTTGCTATCCGTGGATGGCCGGATCAAGCCCGGCCACGACAAAAGTGCTTGTGCAGGCCTTCCTATGCGTGGTTGGCGTGCCAGTAGGTGTTGCGCAACACACGGCCGGGCAGTGCCCCGGTGTGCTTGCCTTCCTCGTAAAGCACCTGGCCGTTGACGACCGTGGCGAGGATGCCCTCGGCCGGCTCCTTGATGCGCCAGGCGCCTTTTGGGAAGTCGCGCACGACGACCTCCTGGCCGCATTTCACGGTGGCCGGATCGAAGATCACGATGTCGGCGGCCATGCCGGGGTGGAGCAGCCCGCGGTCGTAAATGCCGAAGGTCGAGGCCGAGTCGAAGGTCAGCCGGCGCACCGCCTGCTCGAGGGTCATGACCTGCTTCTCGCGCACCCATTCGCCGAGCAGCTTGGTCAGATAGCCGTAGCCGCCGTGGAACTGCACGTGCGCGCCGCCGTCGCCGAGCCCGATCACTGCGTTCGGGTGGGTCAGGATCTTGGTCAACGCCTCGTCGTCGACATTGTTCTCGGCCTGCAGAAAGCGGGTTTCGAGCTTCTCCTCGACGGCGAGATCGAGGAAGGCGTCGATCACCCGCTTGCCCTGCTTCTCGGCGATCTGGCCGATCGACTTGAACTGCATCCACTTGTTCTTTTCGAGCACCGGTTCGTTGACCCACATGTAATTCCACCAGGTCTTCGAGAAGCCGACCGCAGTCTCGGGCTTGTTGACGACCGCTTCCACGTAGAGCTTGGCGCGAATCTCGGGGTCGGCATAGGCCTTGATCTTCTCTTCGTCCGACGACAGCAGGATCGGGTGCCAAGTCGGCAGGCCACGGAAGACCTGGCAGTTCTTCATCGTGAAGTCCTGCGTGACCCGGTTCGGGCTGCACATCGGGTAGGCGCGGATGCCGAGTGCCGCGGTCTCCTCTACCCGTGCCATGTGCGTCTTCCACTCGTCGGGTTTGCGCATGGTCTGCGAGAGGCTGTTGTAGACGACGGTGCGGCCGGTCGCCTCGGCGAGACGCCGGATCATACCGTCCTTCAACTCGACATATTGCCCGCCGCCGGCCTGGATCGTGCCGGTGCTCATTTCGCACAACACGTCGCCGAGCGCGAAAATCTCCTCTTCGTCGGCCCACAGGGCGGGGATGTGGACACCCTGCGGGTCATAATGACCCTGCTCACGCGACACCGAGAGACCGAGCGCCCCGGCCTTCATGCCGTCGTGGACGACGTCCTGCATCGCCTTGACCTGATTGTCCGATGCGCCCGGCTTCTGGCACTCGTCGCCCATCACGTAATGGCGCACCGCGGTGTGGCCGATCAAATTGCCGACATTGATGCCGAGGCGCTTGTCGAGGCGGTCCATGTATTGGCCGGTGGTCTCCCAATCGAAGTTGACCGTACGGAGCACGTCCATCGGGATCGCTTCGACATAGGAGAGGAACTCGGCCAGCCGCTCCTCGCTGCCCTTGCGCACCGGCGCTAACGATAAGGAACAATTTCCAAAGATCACGGTTGTTGCACCATGCTCGGGCGAGAAGGTGCAGAGCGGGTCCCAAGTGACCTGTGCGTCGTAATGACAATGGTTGTCGATAAAGCCGGGGGCGACGGCGCGGCCCGCGGCGTCCATCGTGCGTTGAGCGGCGCCGCTCAGCTTGCCGATTTCGACGATCTTGCCGTTCTTGATGCCGACATCGCCCCGAAAGGCCGGCATCCCCGAGCCATCGACAATCAGCCCGTTCTTGATCAGCAGATCGTACGCCATCGATCTTCTCCGCGTGATAGGTGATACCGCGCGAGTGTAGCGCCTCCGACGGCCGAGACCCACCCTCGGGGAACCCTGAGCCATGTCGCGGACGCGGGTGTGGTAATCGCAAAGCGATGGTAGTGGTGGCCGGAAGGACGGTTCGTGCTAAAGCCTGGGCGCGACACCCATTGGAGCAGCCGAAGCCATGACATTGTCCGCCGAGGAATATCACGATCACCTGAGAACGACAGCGGTGCGCGCAGGCTTCAGCTTTGACGAGGTGGTGCTGCCGGAGGAGCACCGCGTCACCGTCAACGGGCTCGGCTTTCGCTATCTCGATTGGGGCAACAAAAAGCAAAGGCCGATCCTGTTTCTGCACGGAGGCGCATTGACCGCGCATACCTGGGATCTGTGCTGCCTGGCATTGCGCGATGACTACCACTGCATGGCGCTCGATCAGCGCGGCCATGGCGACAGCGACTGGGCGCCCGACGCCGATTATTCGATCTCGGCCCAGCGCGAGGATGTCAAAGGCTTTGCCGAAGCCGTCGGGCTCGACCAATTCGTGCTTGTTGGCATGTCGATGGGCGCGATTAACGGGCTCGCCTACGCGATCGCCTATCCCGAGACCCTGTCGGCGCTGGTGCTGATCGACGCCGGCCCCAATGTGCGCCGCCCCGGCTCGCGCCGGATTCGCGATTTCGTCAATGGCGGGACCAAGCCGGAGACATTGGAGGAGATCATCGAGCGGGCGATGTCGTTCAACCCGCGGCGCGATCCGCTGATCCTCCGCCGCAGCCTGATGCACAATCTAAGGCAACAGACCGACGGAACCTGGATTTGGAAGTACGACCGGCGGCGGTTTCAGCAGATGGGCGGCGACCAGCACGCCGCCGAGCGGCGCGGTCTCGCCGACGGGCTCGCGCGGGTCACCTGTCCGACCCTCGTCGTGCGCGGCCGCGAGAGCGACGTGTTCCACGACGAGGACGCCGAACGTCTCGCGGGGAGCCTTCTCGATGGCCACTGGGTCACGATTCCCAAGGCCGGCCACACCGTGCAGGGCGACAACCCGAAAGACCTCGCCGCCGCATTGCGCGACTTTCTCGGCTGAGAGGCGAGGCGCGCGCCCTCCCCTAATTTTGCCGGACGAGCTTGCGGACCCGGTGGTTCTCGGTGTCGCCGATATAGATCGACCCGTCGGGCCCGACGACGGCGCCGTGCGGACGGCCGAGCCCCGCAGTGGTAGCTGGACCCTCGTCGCCTCCCGTTCCTTTGCGGCCGCCGGCGATGGTTTCGACAATCCCGTCGGCAGCATAGATGCGCCGGATTGCATGGTTCTCGGTGTCGACGATCAGGATGTCGCCGCCGGGGTCGAGAGCGAATTCCTTCGGCGCATCGAAAACCGCGTCCCGCGCCGGGCCGCCGTCGCCGCTGCAACCGCGGGCGCCGGTGCCGGCCCGTGTGGTGATAACGCCGGTGCGGGGGTCGACCGCCCGCAACGTGCTGCCCTGGCGCTCGAGGATGTAAACGGTACCGTCGGCCGCCACCTTGACCGCGCGGGCGCCGTGGACACCGGCAGCTGCTGCGGGTCCGCCGTCGCCGCTATGCTGCACCTCGCCCGTTCCGGCAAAGGTCGAAATCGTGCCCATGGCGAGGTCGACTACCCGGACCCGGTGGTCGGCGACATCCGTGATAAAAAGCCGGCCTTGCGCCGGATCGAACGCCAACCCGTTGGGCTCGACCATCCCCGCCCTTGATGCCGGCCCCCCGTCGCCGCCGAACCCAGCAGCGCCGTTGCCAGCGAACGTCGTGATCACACCCGAACCGCCGTCGACCCGGCGAACGCAGTGATTGTGGCGGTCGGCGATGTAGACATTTGCCGCCTTGTCTATCGCGATGCCGTAAGGCTCGTTGAGCCGGGCGCGGATGGCGGGGCCGCCATCCCCGGCATAGCCGGCCTCCCCCGAGCCGGCGCAGGTCGTGATGATGCCGGTCCGCGCATCGACACGCCGGATGCGATGGTTGAACGTATCCGAGAAATAGAGATTGCCGTCCGCATCGAAGCCGACATCGAACGGGCCGTTCAGCAGGGCGCGTCGGGCCGGTCCGCCATCCCCGGCAAAACCCCGCTCGCCGGTGCCGACCGCCGTCGTGATGATCCAGGACTGACATGGCATGAGCCGCCCCCGTGGGTTGCGAAGAGCGATCTTAGCATCGCTTTTCGAGCCGGCGACCGCCGATGTAAGTTATCTTCCACCCCTCGCACGAGTGACGCCATGGCCTCCCCGCGTAACGCGACCCTCTGGTCACTTCCTGCCGCAGTCCTCCTCGCGGCGATGCTGCTAGGCCCCGCGGCGGCCGATCCCCCTGAAATTGAGTCACTGACCGGACAGCTGCTGATCGCATCTCCCAATATCGGCGATCCGCGCTTTGCCCATACCGTCATCCTGATGGTGAAGCACGATAAGGATGGCGCGCTCGGCATCACCATCAATCGACCGGTCGGCGAGCGCTCGATCGCCAGCCTGCTGGAAGCACAGGGCGAGGACGTCTCCGATATCGAGGGCACTGTGCGGATCTTCGCCGGCGGTCCGGTCCAGCCGCAGCTGGGTTTTGTCGTTCACAGCACCGAATACCGGCGCGACGAGACCGTCGTGGTCGACGGACATGTAGCGATGACGGCGAGCCGTCAGATCCTCCGTGACATCGGTCACCACCGCGGCCCCGAGAAGACCCTGTTCGCGCTCGGCTATGCGGGCTGGGGGCCGGGCCAGCTTGAAGGCGAATTGGCTCGCCACGATTGGTTCACCACGCCCGAAGAACCCAAGCTGATCTTCGACGACGACCGGGCCAATTTGTGGGAGGACGCGATGGCGCGCCGCACCCGTGAGTTGTGAACGTGGGTTGATCTGATCAGTGCGACATCAGCACCGGCACGGTCATGCTTTGCAAGATCGAGCGGGTGGCGCCGCCGAGCAATAGCTCGCGTACGCGGGAGTGCCCATAGGCGCCGATTACCAGCAGATCGGCGCCGAGATCGGCGGCGCGCGACAACAGCACATCGCCGGCGGGAATGCCGGCCGAGACGGTGCGCTCGATCGTGGCCTTGACGCCGTGGCGCGCCAGATGCAACGAGATGTCGGCACCGGGAAGCTCGCCATGCGCGTCCGGTCCCTCGCGCGCATCGATCGTCAGCACCGTCACGATATCGGACTCCATTAGCAGCGGCATCGCGTCGTTGACGGCGCGGGTCGCCTCGCGAGTGGCATTCCAGCCGATCAGCACGCGGCGGCCGACGGTCTCGAAATGCCCGGCATAGGGTATGACGAGGATCGGCCGCCCCGACGCGAGGGTGACCAGTTCCGGACGCGGCCGGATTAACTCCGCGTCGGCGCGATCGGGATCGAGCTGGCCGAGGATCGTCAGATCGACATAGCGGGCGTGCACAGCGGGATCGGATTCAGCGCCTGCGGCAACCACCCGCCACTCGGCCGATAGGCCACGCAGGCTCGCGGCGTGTTCGAAGGCTTCGCGCTCCTGCTCGGAGAGTTCTTGCGACTTCTCGCGCATCTCGCGGAAGAACGGATCGAGCAGCGCCGGTTCGTAATAACCGAAGTGCCTCGGCGCCTCGGGAAGCGGAAGCGGGTAGAGCCCGATCAAATGGGCCGCGAAGCGCTCGGCAAGCGCCGCGGCGAGAGCGATGCGCCCGCGCGACGCCGTCTCGGAATCGAGGACGACCAGCAAGTCCTTGTAGCTCATGGGTCGATCTCCTGATCTCGGCCGGCCAAGATAGCGGACAGCCGCGTTCGACCGCAAATGTGACGGCGGCAGCGGACGGTGCTATGAGGAACCGATGACCGGTCTCCGCCTTCACCCGGCCGTCGAGCCCGCGCCGCTGACCAAGTAGCCGATGGCATTGCTGTTTCGCTCTACGGTCGATTCCGCAGCGCGCTGGCGGGCGCAGCTCACCCGGCTGACGCAGGAGCTCGAAGTGCGCGTGTGGCCCGAAATCGGCGACCCGGCAGCAATCGACTATGCGCTGGTGTGGCGCCCGGAGCCCGGCTTCTTGGCGTCATTGCCGAACCTCAAATTGATCCTCTCGCTCGGCGCCGGCGTCGACCACCTGCTTGGCGACCCGCGATTACCTCTCCACCTGCCGATCCTCCGGCTCGTCGACCCCCACATGACGGACGCGATGAGTGAATACGTCGTCCTGCAGGTGTTGCGCCTGCACCGCCGGGACCTCGACTACCGGAACCAGCAGGGCGCCGGGGTTTGGCGCGAGCTCGATCAGCAGAATGCCGGCCAACGACGGGTCGGGATCCTCGGCCTCGGCGAACTCGGGCAGGACGCCGCGAAGAAGCTGAAGGCGCTGGGGTTCGACGTCGCCGGCTGGAGCCGCAGCGAAAAAGCCGTCGAGGGGGTTAGGAGCTATGCCGGGGCGGCCGGTCTGGCGCCGCTGCTCGGCCGCAGCGAGATCATCGTCTGCCTATTGCCGCTGACCGCCGAGACCGAGGGTATATTGAACAAACGCACCCTGGCGCTGTTGCCGAAGGGGGCGGCGCTCGTCAACGCCGCCCGCGGCGCCCACCTCGTCGAAGAGGATTTGCTCGCCGCACTTGCCTCGGGGCAGATCTCGGCGGCTGTTCTCGATGTCTTCCGCGAAGAGCCGCTCCCCGTCGATCACCCGTTCTGGCACCACCCGCGTGTCGTTGTAACGCCGCACATCGCCGCGTTCACCAATCCCGCGACCGCCTCACCGATCATCCTCGACAACATTCGCCGCTTCGAAGAAGGCCGCCCGCTCCTCAACCGGGTCGATCCGGCGCGCGGTTACTAACGGCCAGTGGCAGTTAATACGGGTAGGGCTGGTAATAGGGCGGCGGGTAATAGTAGGGCGATGCCGCCACAGCTGCCGCGGAGGTCGCCGCGGCGCCGACTGCGGCACCGGCCACCGCCGCACCGGCGGCGGCGCCATAGCCATAACCCCCGTGATAAACGGTCGTCCCGCCGTAATAAGTGCCACCGTGGTAGTAGGTGCCGCCATGATATCCGCCGTAATAGCCGCCATGATAGCCACCGTCATACGCCCCACCGCGATACCCGCTATAACTCCCGGAGGCTGTCCCGCCACGCGGACCAGTGGCGCTCCACGACCCGTGATAGGCCGCACCACCATAGCCTCCGTGATAGGCGCCCCAGGCGAACGCCTTCTGGGTGACAGGAATCGTCAACAACACAGCGAGAGAGATGATCGACCAGCGTTTCATCATTTGCTTCCTTTCTTTTTGGCCGCCGGCGGTGCAGCCGCTGCGACCGGCTTCAACTCCACCTGTGTCGCCCCGGCCGGCGGTTGAAAGGCGAAATCGGCATCGGGCGTCCGGACATTGAAGTTCCAATCGGAAAACTGGGCGATGAAGTTCGGTTGCCCGGGCAGCGAGCGATAGGTGACGATCAACCGGCGCGGCAAGGATTGCTCGTTCTTCTCCACCCACAGCTCGAGCTCGATGCCGGGCGGCTGAAAAAAGAACAAATGGTCGTAGGGGCCACCATCTATCGTCACGGTATTGACGATGCGGCCCGAGGTAACGCCGCTCAAGAACGCGTTGCCTGGCTCGTCGGACAGGAAATCGGCGAGCGGGAAATCGACGCCGAGACGGCCGACCGCCTCTTTGAGCAGGCTCGCGATCGTGCCCTCCGGCACGGCAATGCTGGCATACTTGTTTTGCGCAGCCGAGTAGAGAATCGCGGTCTTGCCGTCAAAGACGAGCCTGCTCGACCCGTCGTCGCCGCTCACCTCGGCCAACAGCCGGTTCGGCCGGCGCATCGTTACCTTCAAGGTGTGGAAGATGTGCAGCGGCTCGCCTTTGGGCTCCGCGTAGACCCGGATCGTTCGCGCCTGAAACGACAACTGCTCGGCGCGCAAGGTCTGACCCATGCGCTGGAGTGTAGCGCTCGCCTCCTCGCTGATCGCCGGCTGCGTCTGCTTGGCGGGTTCGGCCGCGGGCACCTTGACTGGGACAAATCCGATGATGCCGCCGGCGAGCAATCCGCCGAGAACCGCGATGTGTCGAAGCTTCACCACTCCGCCTCCTTCAAAAGCCGGCACCGTGAGTTCGCTGAGCGTGACCCTGCAGCATCGCTGCCTATGCACCTTTAACAATATCGCCGCAAGGACGCACGCGAGTCTTGCCCATAGCTGATCCAGATCCGCACTGTATCGGCGTGCGAGCCGCTATTCCGGCAGGGTCAGCCTCTTGCGCATAAAATGCCTGTGGTGGTCGGGCGGGTAGTCGAGCCGCCCGAACTCCTCATAGCCGAGCCTTTCATAGAAGCCACGGGCCTGAAAGCTGAACGTGTCCAGCCATGCCGAGTGACAGCCGCGTTCGCGGGCGAGGACTTCCGCCCGAGCCATCAGCTCGCGCCCGACGCCGCGGCCGCGCAGTTCCTCGGACACCCAGAGATATTTTACGAACAGCCACCCGCAATAGGTTTCACCCGCAAGCCCTGCGACGATCCGTGTCTCGTCTCGCAAGAAAATGGCGAGCGGAAGCCAAGGCGGATGCTGCGGCCATCGCCCTTCATTATAGGTCTCCAACGCATGCGGCAGCACATCGACATCGGCGTCGGCGGGTGCATCTTCTACCGTCAGCCGATAGCCTGGACCGAGCCCGGGAACGGAAGGGTCGCTCATACCCCACCACCGGAAACGAGATTAACCGGCCCCACGAATTCTCCCAAATCTGCATCGTCGGCGAGCGAAACCCGGAGTATAGGCTATCCATACCCTGCCCGGGCTAGAATCTAAGACATATCGGTGCTCGGTTATACGGCAAGCTCCCACAGGCGGCCGGGGTCGAGCGGTATCTCGAGGATGTCGATGCCGCGCGCGGGCAGCTCCAGAGCGTCCTCGATGGCTTGGGTGAACAGCGCGCCTACAGGAATCGCTCCGGCCTCACCCACCCCCTTGACGCCCAGCTCGTTGTAGGGCGAGGGCGTGACGTTGTGGAGGATTTCGACCCTCGGCACTTCCGTCGCGGTCGGCAACAGATAATCGGCAAGGGTGCCGTTGATGAGCTGGCCTTGTTCGTCGAACGCCAGCCGCTCGTAAAAGGCGTTGCCGATCCCTTGGGCGACGCCGCCCTGGATCTGGCCGGTGACGATCAGCGGATTGATCACCGTGCCGCAATCATGCACCACCACGTATTTTAGGATGCGCAGCTTCATGGTCGCCGGATCGATCTCGACGATCATTGCGTGCGCCCCCGCCGCAGTAGCGCCTTTGGCCGGGCCGAAATAGGCGGTCGCCTCCAGCCCCGGCTCGGTCCCTGGCCGGACCGCGCCACGTAGCGGGTTGGCCAGCGCTGCCAACGCCCCGAGCCTGATGTTGCGCCGCGGCACCCCTTTGAT
>Ga0318554_10001224_pt1 | contig 10379 bp, 8 predicted proteins | sample GRESIP082b2f22_FD_203687 | JGI IMG/M metagenome (GOLD analysis project Ga0318554, IMG submission 203687) | Tropical soil microbial communities from Luquillo Experimental Forest, Puerto Rico - GRE.SIPMG.082b2f22 | ecosystem: Environmental > Terrestrial > Soil > Tropical forest > Bulk soil... | reverse complement strand
CTTCCCCTTGGCCTCTTTTTCGGCGTCGATGCGCGCCCCGCCGACCTTCTCCTCGGCCTTGCCCTCGATCTTGATCGTCTGGGCGTCGGGGGGGAGGACGGCGTTCCCCTCGGCGATGACGGCGCCCGAGGAGTCCTGGAACTTCTTGTGGATGATGAGGCCGTCGGAGGCGGCGAACCCGCCGATCGAGTTGATGGCGAACGTGCCGGTCACGACGTACTGCTCGCCGGCCTTGGCCACGAGCGGCTTCGGCTTGCCGGTGTTCCAGTCCTTGATCGGGTAGTCGGCGACCAGCAGGCCGTGGTCGAGCTTGGTGGTCGGCGTGTCACCAACGAAGAAGTGGGGCTGGTCGCAGGGGCGGCACCCGCCCTTCATCGCGGCCTGAGCCTCGGCGCCCGGAGCGCCGTTCTTGCCTGGCGCCGCGCCGCCGTTGCCCTTCGGCTCGCCGCCGCCCTTCTTGGCGGCCTTGGCCTCCTTCATCTTTTCCTTCTTCGCTTTGGCCGCGAGCTCGTCGTTGCACTTCCGCTGCTCGGCGGGGCACTCGTAGATCTGCAGCAGGTACGCGCGGACCTGGACGTCCTTGTCCAGGTACTGCGTCATGTGCTTGCGCAGGCCGTAGATCGACATCTCGCCGCTCGGGTACTTCTCCGGCGCGTTCTGGATGTTGAAGTTCGGCGGCGGTGGCAGGTCCACCTTGAGGGGCGGCATCTCCTGCCCCTGCGCGTGCGCGAGGCGAACGCTACCTGGCGCGAGCAGCGCCACTGCCAAGGGGACGATCCGGTGATATACGGTCGGCAGTCGCTTCATGGACACCCTCTCCCGCCGCGCGATGCGGCTCGCCCTGAATAACACAGCGGTTTTTACCGGGCAAGCACCTCGGAGGGCCTCTTTCAAGCGCGCCGCGCTGCTCATGGCCACGGTCGAGCTCGTCGCGCTGAGCGCCCTCGCGGGCGGTTGCCGCAAGGCCAAGAAGACGCCGGCGTCGGCTGCGCGCACTGCGGCAGCCGATCTGGCGCCGTCACGGCCGCCACCGCCGCCCGCGCTGGCGCTCCCCGCGCCGTCGGCTGTTCCACCGCCGCCACGCACCGGGGGCACGCTGCGCGTCCACCTCGACGCCGAGCCCGCCAACCTCTTGCCGATGGGCGACGACGCGGCGGCGACGCAGGTGACGGCGGGCCTCGTGTACCAGACGCTCCTCGACTGCAGCGACGGGACCTACCGCCCGGGCCTGGCCGAGAGCTGGGACGTGTCGAACGATCGCATGCGGCTCGCCGTGCGCGTGCGCACCGGCGTCCACTGGCACGATCACCGCGCCTTCGGCGTGATGGACGTGAAAGCCACGTTCGAGCCGCTGCTGCGCGCCGGCACCGACGCGCAGGCCTTCCGTGCCGCGCTGGCCGACGTCGCGTCGATCGAGCTCGTCACCGAGCGGACCATCCGCTTCGTGCTCAAGCGCCCGTCGGACTTCGTGCTGCGCGCGCTGTGCGAGGTGCCGATCCTCCCCGACCACCTGGTCGGCGGGGCGCGCCTCGAGGCGTCGCCGATCGCGCGCCAGCCCGTGGGCACCGGCCCGTTCCGCTTCGCGGGCTGGGAGCACGGCAAGCGGATCCGCCTCGAGCGGTCTGCCGAGAGCTGGGCGCCGCCGCCCGGCGTCGACGAGATCGTGTTCGACGTCGACCCCGACGCCGTCCGCGCTCTCAACCGCACGCGACGCGGCGAGATCGACCTGCTCACGCGCGTGCTCGACGTCCACTATCCCGACCAGGTGGACCCGGCGACGCTGCACGGGGGGACCGCGCTGCTCCGGCTGCCGACGTACCGGTACTCGTTCCTGCTCGTGAACCACCAGCGCTACCCGCTGTCCGATCCCCGCTTTCGGCGCGCGATCGCCGGGCTCTGGGATCGGACCCGGCTCGCGTCGGAGCTCCACGCGGGGCTCGCCCGACCGATCGGCGGGCCGCCCCTCGGCGCCGCCGCCATCGCCGCCGCGCCGGCCGATCGGGCCCGCGCGGTGGCCGCGCTCGAGGACGCCGGCTACCGCGACAGCGACGCGGACGGCGTGCGCGATCACCTCGGCCACCCGATCCGGATGACGCTGCTCGAGCCCGCCGGCAACAAGGTGTTCAACGTCGAAGCCCGCGCGTTCGCGCTGGAGATGCGCAAGGCCGGCCTGCTCGTCGACGTCATCCCCGCCGACGCCGCGACGACCATGGCCCGCCTCAAGCGCGGCGACTTCGATCTCTGCCCCATGACCTGGCAGGGCGCGCCCGACGAGGACCCGACGCCGCTCTACGGCCAGGCGGGCGCGTTCAACTACGGCGGCTACCGCTCGAGCGCCCTCGAGGCGCTGCTCGACGAGGCGCGGGCCGCGGACGGACCGGCGGCGCGCGCGCCGATCCTGGAGCGCGTCGCGCGCCTGCTCGCCGACGAGCAACCCGTCATCTTCCTCTACCAGTACGACGTCCCCGCGCTGGTCGCGACCCGCGTCAAGGGGCTCGCCGCCGTCGGCGATCGCTTCGACCTCCGCCGCGTCTGGCTCGAATGATCGCAGCCGCGCTCGCCGTCTCCATCTCCAGCCTCGGCGCCGTGCTCGCCGCCAGCGGCGCCGCCTCGACCTGCATCCCCGCCGTGCCGCCGCCCGGTCTCGGCGCCGTCGACCCGTTCGCGCCGCCGGCTCCGAAGGCGACGGAGCTGAACGCCGACGGCAAGGCGCTCTACCGGCAGGGGAAGTGGGAGGAGGCACGCGCCCAGTACCGGGCGGCGCTGGCCGCCGATCCGACCTTCCTCGCGCCGAAGCTGAACATCGCCTGCTCGTTCGTCCGGCAGGAACGGTTCGCCGAGGCCACCGCCGAGGCGCGCGCGCTCATCGCCGAGGGGTACATCCCCTGGACGCGCGAGATCCTCGAGGCCGCCGACATGGGCGCGCTCAAGGTGCGGCCGGAGATGGGCGGCCTCCGCCAGGCCATGGCCGACGCGGCCGGCCGGTGGGGGGAGGGGCTCGCGGACAGCGTGGTGTTCGTCGGCCGCCAGCGGGCGCCGCTGCGGATCCCGGACGGGCCCGGCGTGTTCATCCTCAACCCGCACCAGGAAGTCTACGCGTACGTGCCCGCCACGGGCCTCTACCGCCAGCTCACCGCCGAGGACGGGCGCGTCCTCGCGCAGGCGCGCACGCCGGACGGGCGGCGGATCGTGTACGTCACCGCCGAGAAGCTCGTGCGTGGCGCGGCGCCAGGACGCCCCATGCTCCGGGGCGTCGCGCTCGGCGAGATCACGCTGGCGACGATGGCGGCCGCGCCTCCCGTCCGCGTCGACGGCGACGTGCGCCGGATCGAGATCCTGGCCGGTCCGCGCGGCCCCACGTTCCGCATCGAGCGCGAGGGCCAACCCGGCGAAGGGCAGTTCGTGCGCGGGGAGGGTGGGGTGCTTCTCCCGCTCGGCGGTCCGCGCCTGAAGAAGCCTCTCGCCGTGCTGACGGCCGCCGAGGGGGCGCTGGCGGCCCCGCCGGTCGCGGCCGGCGGGCGCTGTCCGGTCGTGGCGCGTGAGGCCAAGGCCGTCGACGGCACCCGGCGCATCGAGCTCCTGGTCGGCGGGCGCCCGGCCCGGCGGCTGGGGGAGCGGTTCGGCGCCGGGCTGGGCGGCCTTCCGATCCCCTGAGGGCGAGGCTAGATTGCTGGCCTCAGCCCAAACCCCGACCGGGGTATGCCCTGGAGACCGTCATGGACAGGCCCAAAAAGTTGCGCTGGCACGGAGGTAGGATAATGTGGGACCATGTCGGCAACCAAACGCACCCTCTGGATCGTCCCTGCGGCGCTCGTGGCCTCATGGCTGGCCGTCCGTTCGCTGGCGGCGCTGCCTGCGGTCGAGCTCGACGACCCGCAACCGTCGTTCGCCCTCGCGGGCCACGCGATCGTCGACCCGTCGCTCGCGCACCTCATCGGCCGGTTCGCCGCCGAAGCCCGCGCGCGCGAGTAGTCGCCCACCGCCGCTCGGGGGGCCGCTGACGGTGGCCCTCGCCCTCGTCACCGGCGGCGCCGGCTTCATCGGCTCGTCCTTGGTGCGCGCGCTGCTCGCGCGCGGCGACGTCGTGCGGGTGATCGACAACTTCTCATCGGGCAAGCGAGAGAACCTCGCCGACGTCGTCGATCGCATCGAGCTCGTCGAGGCCGACATCCTGGACGAGCGGGCGCTCGGGCGGGCCATCGAAGGGGCGGAGGTGGTGTTTCACGAGGCCGCCATCCCGTCGGTGCCGAAGTCCATGCTCGAGCCCGTCGAGAACCACGCGGCCAATGCCACCGGCACGCTGCGCGTCCTCGAGGCGGCGCGGCGGGCGCACGTGCGGCGCGTCGTCTACGCGGCGTCGTCCGCGGCGTACGGCGACGAGCCGACCCTCCCCAAGATCGAGAGCATGACGCCGGCGCCGATCTCGCCGTACGGCGGCTCGAAGCTCGCGGGCGAGCTCTACATGCACGTCTACGCGCGGGCCTACGGGCTCGAGACCGTGTCGCTCCGCTACTTCAACGTGTTCGGGCCGCGCCAGGACCCGCAGTCCGAGTACGCGGCGGTGATCCCGAAGTTCATCACCGCGGCGCTCGCCGGGCGGCAGCCGCGCATCTTCGGCGACGGCACGCAGTCGCGCGACTTCTGCCACATCGACAACGTCATCGAGGCGAACTTCAAGGCCGCGGCCGCGGACGCCCGTCAGGTCTCGGGCGGCGTGTTCAACGTCGCCTGCGGGCAGGCCACCACGCTCAACCAGGTCGTGGCCCTCATCGGCGAGGCGCTGGGCCGCAAGCTCGAGGCGGTTCACGACGCGGAGCGCGCGGGCGACATCAAGCACTCGCACGCCGACGTCTCGGCTGCCCGCGCGCGCCTCGGCTACCAGGCCGCGGTGTCGTTCGCCGAGGGGCTGCGCCGGACGATCGACTGGTATAAGCGTCCGGGATGACGCTCATGAGCATGACCGGGTTCGGCCGGGCGCTGGCCGAAGTCGGGGACCGCCGCGTGCGCGTCGAGATCCGCTCCGTCAACCACCGCGGCCTCGACCTCAAGATCCGGAGCCAGGAGCCGGACGCCTACTGCGACGCCGAGATCGGGCGGGCGGTGCGGGCGGCGATCGATCGCGGCGCCGTCACCGTTCAGATCCGCGAGGAGTCCGCCGCCGCGGCCGACGGCATCGACGAGGCGCGCGTGCGGGTCGTCCACCGCGCCCTCGAAAAGCTGCGCGCGGACCTGGGGATCGCCGGCCCGGTGAGCCTCGAGGCCATCGCGGCGTTCATGCGCGACGCGAGCGGCGCCGCGCTGCGGGGCGAGCGGCTGTGGGAGGCGATGCGGCCGGCGGTGGCCGCCGCCCTCGACGAGCTCAAGGCCACGCGGGCCCGCGAGGGGACGGCGCTGGCCGCAGACCTCGAGGGGCACCGGACCCGCCTCGCCGCGCTCGCCGCCGAGCTCCGCGCGCGGACGGCGGCGCTGCCCGAGCGCTTCGCCCGCCGCCTCGAGGAGCGCCTCGGAGCGCTGCGCGGGCAGCCTGGCTTCGAGCCGGCGCGGCTGGCCGAGGAGGCGGCGATCATGGCCGAGCGCCTCGACGTGGCCGAGGAGCTCGTCCGCCTCGACACCCACCTCGGCCACCTCCGCCAGCTCTTGGGCGAGGCGGGCGCCGTGGGGCGGAAGCTCGACTTCGTGATCCAAGAAGTCGGCCGCGAGCTCAACACCATCGCCTCGAAGGCCCAGGACGCCGGCGTCTCGACGCTGGTCATCGACGCCAAGGCGGAGCTCGAGAAGCTGCGCGAACAGGCCCAGAACGTCGAGTAGGGCGCCGTCGCCACCGTCGAGGCCAGGGGCGCGGGGCGCGGCCCCGAATGGTAGAATTCCAGCGATGAGCGCCGCCGAGACCGGGAAACACCACGGCATCCTGCTGGTCATCTCGTCGCCCTCCGGCGCCGGCAAGACGACCCTGGCCCACAAACTGGCCGAGCAGGAGAAGCTCGAGTTCTCCGTGTCGTACACCACCCGCGCTCCGCGTCAGGGCGAGCGCGAGGGGATCGACTACAAGTTCGTCACCGAGGATGAGTTCTCGCAGATGATCAAGCGCGGCGAGTTCGCGGAGTGGGCCGAGGTCCATGGCAACCGCTACGGGACCGCCGTCCACACCGTCAACCGCGCGCTCGAGGACGGCAAGGACTACCTCTTCGACATCGACTACCAGGGCGGGGCCCAGATCCGCCGGCAGTGGCCGGACGACAGCGTGCTGGTGTTCATCCTGCCGCCGTCGATGGCCGAGCTCGAGCGCCGGCTCCGCCGCCGGGCCACCGACACGCCCGAGGCGATCGAGCGTCGGCTGGCCATGGCCACTCGCGAGCTCGAGCACTTCGGCGAATACGACTTCCTGGTGGTCAACGACAACCTCGAAACCGCGCTCAAGGAGCTGTCATCCATATATGTCGCGGCCCGCTCGGCGCGCCGGCGGCGGGGGCACTACGGGCAAGCGCTGCTCGCGGAGGCCCGCCAGCTCGCGCGCCCGCCTGTGCTGCTCTCCTCGAAATGACCGAAGTCCAGCAGATCTGCGCCCAAGTTCGCGGCTACGACGCCAGCGCCGACGTCGGCCTCATCGAACGGAGCTTCGCCTTCGCCGCCGAGCGCCACGCCGGCCAGAAGCGGCGTTCCGGCGATCCCTACGTGGTCCACCCGGTGGGCGTGGCCCGCATCATCTCCGAGCTGCGCCTCGACGTGCCGTCGGTCTGCGCCGGCCTCCTGCACGACTGCGTCGAGGACACCAGCGCGACGGCCGAGGACATCGGGCGCCTCTTCGGGACGGAGATTCAGTTCCTGGTCGAGGGGGTGACCAAGCTCGGGCAGATCCCCTGGACCACACGCGAGGAGCGCCAGGCGGAGAACTTCCGCAAGATGCTGCTGGCGATGGCGCGCGACATCCGCGTCATCCTCATCAAGCTCGCCGACCGCGTCGACAACATGCGGACCCTCATCCACATGCCGCGCGACAAGCAGGAGCGGATCGCGCGCGAGACGCGCGAGATCTACGCCCCGCTCGCCAACCGGCTCGGCATCCAGTGGATGAAGATCGAGCTCGAGGACCTGGCGTTTCGCTACCTCGAGCCCGACGACTACAACCACCTGCTCGAACGGCTGGCCCAGACGGCCGGCTCGCGCGAGGCCTACATCGCCGAGGTCTGCGACCGGCTGCGGGCCGCGCTGGGCGAGGCCGGGATCGAGGCCGCGGTCTCGGGCCGCGCCAAGCACCTCTGGTCGATCCAGCAGAAGATGAAGCGCTCGGGGCGCGACGTCGAGCAGATCTACGACGTGCTCGCCTTCCGCGTCATCACCCAGTCGGTGCGCGACTGCTACGGCGTGCTCGGCGTCGTCCACTCCAGCTGGACGCCGGTGCCGGGGCGGTTCAAGGACTTCATCGCGCTCCCCAAGCCGAACCTCTACCAGTCGCTGCATACGACGGTGATCGGCCCGCGCGCCGAGCGGATGGAGGTGCAGATCCGGACGCAGGAGATGCACCGCATCGCGGAGCAGGGGATCGCCGCCCACTGGAAGTACAAGGAGCAAAAAGCACCCGCCGGCGAGGACAGCAAGGCGTTCGCCTGGCTGCGCCAGCTGATGGAGTGGCAGCGCGATCTCAAAGATCCGACGGAGTTCATCGAGACCGTCAAGATCGACCTCTTTCAGGACGAGGTCTTCGTGTTCACGCCGAAGGGCGACGTCAAGGCGCTCCCCAAGGGGGCGACGCCCATCGACCTCGCCTACGCCATCCACTCCCAGGTCGGCGAGCACTGCTCGGGGGCGCGGGTCAACGGCCTCATCGTGCCGCTTCGCTACGCGCTCCGGAATGGCGACACCGTCGAGATCCTCGCCTCCGCCAACCAGAAGCCGTCGAAGGACTGGCTCAAGTTCGTGGTCACGAGCCGCGCCCGCACCAAGATCCGGCACTTCGTCCGGATGGAGCAACGCGAGCGCAGCCGGCAGATGGGGCGCGACATCCTGGGCCGCGAGCTACGCAAGCAGGACTTCTCCCTCGCCACCGCCGAGCGGGAAGGGTGGCTGGACTCGGCGGCCGTCCGGCTGCGCCTCGGCTCCGCCGAGGACCTCCTGGTCGCGGTCGGCTACGGCAAGGTGAGCCCCGCCCACGCCGCCGACGCGGTCCTCATCGACATCACCAAGCCGGGCGTCGCGCCCGCGACCGCGCCGGCGGCCGAGATCCCGGCCGCCGCCCGCCGCGCGCCCGTCAAGCGGTCGATCGGAGGGATCAAGGTCCAGGGGGAGGCCGACATCCTGGTGAAGTTCGCCAAGTGCTGCAGCCCGGTTCCAGGAGATCCCATCGTCGGATTCATCAGCCGCGGCCACGGCGTCGTCATCCACACCCGCGAGTGTCCCAAGGCCCTGGACCTCGACCCCGCCCGGCGCGTCGACGTCGCCTGGGACGACGAGGCCAAGACCCTCCGCCCGGTCGCCGTCCAGGTCACCTGCTCCGACCGTCCCGGGCTCCTGGCCGCCATGTCGAAGCTGTTCACCGAGCACGGCGTCAACATCTCGCAGGCCAAGTGCCGGACCACGGAGGACGGTCGGGCGGTGAACACCTTCCAGGTGACCGTCGGCCACCTCGACCAGCTCAAGACGGTCCTCCGCAACCTCGGCAGCATCGAGGGGGTGGTCTCGGCCACGAGGCTGTGATAGAAGCCCGCGCAACACATCATGGCCTCGAACACCCGGATGACCTGGAAGCGCCGCTCGCGCAAGCACTCGAACATGGGCAAGAAGCGCAAGGCCATCGACAGCAAGCGCTCGACCCCGAGCGCCGCGAAGCTGTTCGAGGGTCTCGGCGAGCCCGCCGGCTCGACCACCAAGTCCAAGTAGCTCCCGGGTAGCGCCGGTCGAGCAGCTCCGGCCGAGGTCGGCAACCGCCCGGATCGGGTCGTTCCCGGTCGAAGGAATTGATCTTTCGGGGTTATCTTGGGGTAACATGACGGGCCGCACCGATCAGGCGACTCGGCGCTCCCTAGCCCGGGTCTCGACGCCAGGAGCCGGATGAAAGTCTGCCCCAACTGTCAGACCAAGTATCCCGACGACGCCAACTTTTGCCCGCAGGAGACCTGCGCGACGCCGCAGGGGCCGAGACGGCTCGACCCCATCGTCGACGCGCCCGGAGGGTCGCGTGGCGACGTGCCGGCCGGGTCACGCTATCAGGTCGAAGCGCAGATCGGCGGGGCACGGAGCGGCGAGGTCTCGCGCGCCCGTGACGCCCAGACCGGCGCGACGGTCGCCTACAAGGTCGTCGCGCGCGCGGCGCTGCCGACGCCCGCCACCGTCGAGCGCGCGCAGCGGGAGCTCAAGCAGCTGCAGCGCGCGCAGAACGCACACCTCGCCCGCGTCCTCGACTTCGGCAAGGACGCCGAGGGGCGGCTCTACGTGGTCACCGAGCTCTGCGAGGGCGAGCCGCTCGATCGGTTCGTGGCCTCGTCGGGTCCGCTGACGCTCGATCGCACCAAGGCCATCGTCGCGCAGATCGGCGAGGCCCTGCTCGAGGGGCAGAAGGTCGGCGTCGTGCACCACGACCTCGCGGCGAAGAACGTGCTCGTCGGCGCCGGCGACCAGGTCAAGGTGATCAACTTCGTGGCGGCGGTCGCCGTCAGCGACAACATCTTCGGCGTCCCCGAGTACCTCGCGCCCGAGCAGGCCGAGGGGAAGCTCGTCGACCAGCGGTCGAACACCTACAGCCTGGGCGCGATCATGACGCTCATGCTGACGGGCCGGCCGCCGGTCAGCGGCCCCGACACGGCCGCGGTGCTGCAGCAGGTTCAGAGGGGGGAGCTCACGCCGCCGAGCCGGAGCGCCGAGGGTCTGACGCCGGAGATCGATCGCGTGGTCCTGAAGGCCATGGACAAGAGCCCCAACCGGCGGCCGCTCACGATGCGGCAGTTCCTGACCGACGTCGCCGCGCTGGTCGGCGTCGGCCAGCAGCCCGCCCCGGACCGAGGCGTCGGGTTCGCGAAGACCATGATGTTCGCGGGCGGCTCGCCCGAGGTGCAGAAGCTCGTGAACCAGGCCCTGGCGGCCCGCGCGGAGGCGGCCGCCAACGGGTCCCAGCCGGGCGCCATCGCCGGGACGCCGCCCATCGCCATGGTGGCGGGCGAGCAGCCGACGCCGCCGCCGCAAGGGGCGCGGACGACGCCGCCGCAGGCGGGTCCAGCCACGCCGCCGCCGCAGGTCACGCCCCCGGCCGCCGCGGCCGGCCTCGGCCCGCGCCGCTCGCACGGGGCGGCGATCGCGGCGACGATGGTCGCGCTCCCGGCGGCGAATCCCAAGATCCCCGGCGCCGCTGTGACGACAGCGGCGGGCCACACCGACCTCGACCGCGCGAT
>Ga0318554_10001220_pt1 | contig 10394 bp, 10 predicted proteins | sample GRESIP082b2f22_FD_203687 | JGI IMG/M metagenome (GOLD analysis project Ga0318554, IMG submission 203687) | Tropical soil microbial communities from Luquillo Experimental Forest, Puerto Rico - GRE.SIPMG.082b2f22 | ecosystem: Environmental > Terrestrial > Soil > Tropical forest > Bulk soil... | reverse complement strand
GCCCGCCGGTTGTCTAGCCCACGCCGCGGCTGAGCCAGGTCACCTCACCGGCGTCCCCGCCGTCGCGGTACGCCTCGAGCGCCTCGTCCCACGCCGTCCCCAGCACCGAATCCAGCTCGGCGGCCAGCGTGTCGGCGCCCTGCGCCATCATCGCCCGCAGCCGCATCTCGCCGACCATGATGTCGCCGTTGGCGCTCATGGACCCGCTCCACAGGCCCAGTTGCGGAGTGTGGCCAGCCACACTCCGCAACCGGGCGCCGGTGCCCACAGGCCCGACCCAGTTGGTGACGGCGCGCAGCTGCCCGGGCATCGCCGGCTGCGGGGTCCAGACCAGGTTGGCCTTGGATTGCAGGGTCGACGACAACGCCCACTCGACATGCGGGCATACCGCCGCGGGCGACGCGTGGACGTACACCACGCCTGTCGTCACGTCGGCGAATTGATTCGACGCACGCATCTCCTGCTCCTTCGGTTCCACGAGGGACGTCTTCCCCGACGACCTGGTGGACCCGTGAGCGGGCAGCTTGCTGAAAAATCTCGGTTATTCTTGTGTCCTGCGTGTCTATTGTGCCTTGTGATGCCCCTGTTGCGCTAGTGTGCAGCGCCAATTAGCCGTATTCGGATATCACGGCGTCGCAAATCGCGGGCCAAGGCTCTAGCGCCCACTCCCCGAAATCGCGGTCGGTGAGCACCACCAGCGCCAGCTCCACCTCCGGATCTGCCCAGATAAAACCGCCTGCCTGGCCGAAATGGCCGTACGTTCGCGCCGAGTTGCGGGCACCCGTCCAGTGCGGCGATTTGGCATCCCTGATCTCGAATCCCAGCCCCCAATCGTTGGGCCGCTGCACCCCGTATCCCGGCAGCACGCCGTCCAAACCGGGAAATTGCACCCTCGTCGCCTCGGCGTGCAGCTGCGCCGAGACCGTCGACGGGCGTAGCAGATCACCGGCGAAGACCGCCAGATCGGCGACCGTCGAGGTCGCCCCGAACCCGGCGGCCACGCTGCCGCCGTCCAGCCGGGTGGTCGCCATGGCCAGTGGCTCGCACACCGCCTCGGAGAGGTAGCGGCCGAATTCGATCCCCGACTCCCGCTCCACCGTCTGGGCAAGCACGGTAAAGCCGTAATTGGAGTACATCCGCCGGGTGCCGGGCTTGGCCAGCACGTGATCGGAGTGCATCGCCAGACCGGACGCGTGGGCCAACAGGTGGCGGACCGTGGAGCCGGGCGGGCCTGCCGCGGTGTCGAGCTCGACGACCCCCTCTTCGATGGCGATCTGCGCCGCCCGGGCCACCAGCGGCTTGGTGACCGACGCCAACTCGAAGACCCGCTCGGTGTCGCCATGGCTGTCCAGCACCCCGCCAGGCCCGATGACCGCGGCTGCGGCGGCCGAGACCGGCCAGTCGGCCAGGGCCGCCAGGGCGTCGGAAGCCGCCATTACTTCCTGGCGATGTAGTAGTTGTTGATCGGGTCCGACTCGATCTCCGCCACCTGTACGTCGTCGAACCCGGCGTCACCGAGCATCGCGGTCGCCAGCTGTGTGCCCCAGGCCGTGCCCAGCCCGACGCCGTCCAGCGCCAGTGACACCGTCATGCAGTGCATCAGCGAGACGGTGTACAGGTAGGTGCTCATCGGGACGTCGACGTTCTCCTCGAGCCGGCTGGATGCCTTGACGTCGGCCATCAAGAAGACGCCGCCGGGTCGCAGGGCGCGATAAATGTTCTCCAGCACCCGGGCCGGCTGCGCCTGATCGTGGATCGCGTCGAACACGGTGATGACGTCGTAGGCCTCGTGCTTGTCCAGCGCCGTCAGGTTGTGGCTCTCGAAGGTCGCGTTGGTGAGCCCCAGCCGTGCCGCCTCTTCGGTGCCCGTCGCGATGGCCTCGTCGGAGAAGTCGACGCCGGTGAACCGGCTCGCGGGAAACGCCTGCGCCATCACGTTGATCGCGTGACCGCTGCCGCAGCCGAAATCGGCCACATCCGCCCCGGAGCGCAGCCGCTCGACGAGGCCGTCGACCAACGGCAGCACGACATCGACGAGCGCGATGTCGAACACGGCGGCGCTTTGCTCGGCCATCAGCGCGTGGAAACGAGGGAATTCGCTGTACGGCACTCCGCCGCCCTCTCGGAAACAACGGATGATCTTTTGCTCGACTTCGCCGAGTTGCGGCAGGAACAGGGCTACCAAAGCCAGATTGTGTGGCCCCGCCGCACGGGTCAGTACACCCGCGCGGTGGGGAGGCAGCGAGTAGGTTGCGGTGTCGGCGTCGTAGTCGACGACACCCCCGGTGGTCATGCCGGCCAACCACTCCCGGACGTAGCGCTCGTTGAGGCCGGCGGCCTCGGCGAGCTGGGCGCTGGTCGCCGACGGGAACCCTGCCATCGTGTCCAGCAAGCCTGTCTGATGTCCGATACTCAGCAGGATTGCGAGACTCGCGCCGTCGAGGGTCCCAACGATCCGTTCGGTGAATTCCTCAGCGGTTTCGGGTGCCGTCATGCTCAGCGACGCTACACCGGCATCCTTACGCACCGAGTCTGCGTCCAGTGCTGAAAATCGCCGCGGGTGGCACTCTCACCGCAGAGTCGGCGCCACCACCGCAAACTCGCAACAGTAGGTTGGACGCCATGAGTCAGACAGTGCGCGGCGTGGTTTCGCGGAAGAAGGGCGAGCCCGTCGAATTGGTGGACATCGTCGTCCCGGACCCGGGGCCCGGGGAGGCCGTGGTCGACATCATCGCCTGCGGGGTGTGCCACACCGACCTGACCTACCGCGACGGCGGCATCAACGACGAGTACCCGTTCCTGCTCGGCCACGAAGCCGCCGGCACGGTCGAAGCCGTCGGGCAGGGCGTGACGGCGGTCGAGCCGGGCGACTTCGTGATCCTGAACTGGCGCGCGGTGTGCGGCCAGTGCCGGGCCTGCAAACGCGGCAGGCCGCAGTACTGTTTCGACACCTTCAACGCCGAACAGAAAATGACGCTGACCGACGGCACCGAGCTCACCCCGGCGCTAGGCATCGGCGCCTTCGCCGACAAGACGCTGGTGCACTCCGGTCAATGCACCAAAGTCGATCCCCAAGCCGACCCGGCCGTCGCGGGCCTGCTGGGCTGCGGGGTGATGGCCGGGCTGGGCGCCGCGATCAACACCGGCGCGGTCGACCGCAACGACACCGTCGCGGTGATCGGCTGCGGCGGCGTCGGCGACGCCGCGATCGCGGGGGCCGCGCTGGTCGGGGCCAGGCGGATCATCGCCGTCGACACCGACAACACGAAGCTGGAGTTGGCCCGCAAGTTCGGGGCCACCCACACCGTGAACGCCCGCGAATTCGACAACGAAATGGGGCTAGTCAAGACCATCCAGGACCTCACCGACGGCTTCGGCGTCGACGTGGTGATCGACGCGGTGGGCCGGCCCGAAACGTGGAAGCAGGCCTTCTACGCCCGAGACCTCGCGGGAACCGTTGTGCTGGTGGGTGTTCCGACGCCCGATATGCGCCTGGACATGCCGCTGGTGGACTTCTTCTCGCACGGCGGGTCGCTCAAGTCGTCGTGGTACGGCGATTGCCTGCCCGAACGCGACTTCCCCACCCTGATCGACCTCTACTTACAGGGCCGGCTGCCGCTGGAGAAGTTTGTCACCGAGCGAATCGGGCTAGACGGCATCGAGGAGGCTTTTCACAAGATGCACAAGGGCAAGGTGCTGCGTTCGGTCGTGGTGCTCTAATGCTCGCCATCGATCGGGTGGTCACCCACGGCACCTTTGAACTCGACGGCGGCAGTTGGGAAGTCGACAACAACGTCTGGCTGATTGGCGACAATTCCAATGTCGTGGTGTTCGACGCCGCCCACGACGCGGCACCGATCGTCGAGGCTGTCGGTGGCCGCCACGTGGTGGCGGTGGTTTGCACGCACGGTCACAACGACCACGTGACGGTCGCTCCTGAACTCGGCAAGACACTCGACGCGCCGGTGCTGCTGCATCCCGGTGACGAGGTGCTGTGGCGAATGACGCACCCGGACAAGGACTTCCGCTCGGTGTCCGACGGCAAGACGCTAAGCGTGGGCGGGACGGAACTGCGGGCGATCCACACCCCGGGCCACTCCCCCGGATCGGTGTGCTGGTATGTGCATGACCTTGGCGTCGTGTTCAGCGGCGACACCCTGTTCTCCGGCGGCCCGGGCGCGACGGGGCGCTCCTACTCCGACTTCCCGACGATCCTGCAGTCGATCTCAGAGCGCCTCGGTGCATTGCCCGGCGACACCGTCGTGCATACCGGACATGGTGACAGCACCAACATCGGCGACGAGATCATTCATTACGAGGAGTGGGTGGCCCGAGGGCACTGACGCCACCGACACGACCCGTTATTCGGACCCCGGCGGTCGAAGGCCGAGAATGCTCAGAAGTTCGTTGCGCCCCCACGGCTTGCTGGGTGGGGCCTCGCTAAGTTCCTTCCGCCAGTCACGTAGGTCTCGAAGTCCGGACCGCTGCTGCAGTTTTCGGCGCAACCACCGAAGGCTCGGCAGGGGAATGGGCACTAGCGGTGTGTCGTGATGGGCATCGGCAGCCGCGTGCACCGTATCAGCCTGGTGCGCCGCGCCGCCCGGGTGCGCCGCCTCGGCCGCGCGCGCCGGAGTGCCCGGGTGTGCCGGTTGCTCCTTGGTTGCCGTCGCTAAGGCCGGTTCCGCCGCCGGGGCGGCCGACGCCGAGGTGGCTGCCGCCGGGGAGGCCGCCGGTGCCGTCGGCTCACCAAGGCCGCCGAGCGCGGGCGAATCGCCGGTAACGGCGGGCCCGCCCAGCCCCGCAGTGGCCGGGTAGTCACCGGCCATGAGCGTGGGCGCGGCCGGCGACGCTAGGCCCGGCATCAGGGGGCCAACCGGCGCCATCGGCACCGCCGGCGGCGGCCCCCATGCGGCTGGGACGCCGGCACCCGCGGCATCGCGGGCACCGACTCCGCTGGCGCTGCCGGCCCCACCACCGGCGCCACCCGGGTCGACGGCCTCGCCGGCCCCACCACCGCCGCCGCCTCCGCTCGTCGCGCCACCACCACCGCCGCCGGACGCGCTAGCCGCGCCGCCGGCGCCGGGCCCGCCACCGTCCCCGGCAGGGACACCGTTAGCGCCGCCGCCCCCCGGATTGCCGCCTTGTGAGCCACCGGTCGCGGCCACATGGCCGCCCGCGGGGGGTGCGCCGGGTGCGCCGGGCCCGCCGCCCGCCGGGTTGCCGTTGCCGGGCCCGGTCGTGCCTCCATCGCCGTGCGACTGCCCGCCAGTGCCGCCATGATGTCCGGTGCCGGCCGCGCCATTGGCGCCGTTGCCGATCAGGTGCCCGGCGGAATTCTGGCTGGGCGACCCGCCCATGTCCTGCACCTTCTGCAGGGGCGAGGCATTGGTTGCCTCGGTATTGGCATACGATCCCGCACCCGCGCGCATGGCCTGCACAAACTGGTCGTGATAAACAGCCGCTTGGGCACTAGCGGTTTGATAGTTCTGGGCGTGCGCGGCAAACAAAGCCGTTACGTACGCCGACACCTCATCTCCGCCCGGGGCCTTCACTCCCCCGGTTCCGGGCGCTGCGGTCGCATTGGCAGTGTTGATCGTCGAACCGACCGCGGACAAATTCCCGGCGGCATCGTTCATCGCCTGCGGCGTCGCCTGCACATGTGACATAAGCCGACTCCCAGTGCTGCCAAGGTTGTCAGGCCAGATCGTATCGCGGTCCGGGATGATCATCCTAGATTCCAGGCAAAGAGCTTGGGCGAGCTCGCGCAGAATGTCAGCCACACGCACGCTCGCGGCAAAAGGAAACGAGTCAGTGTCCCCCGAGGATCCGGCGCTTCTCGGTCTCGAACTCCTCGGGAGTCAACGCCCCCGAATCCCGCAGCGCCGCCAGCGTTTTAAGTCGCTGCAGGCGCACGCCCTCGTCGCTGGGTTCGGAGGCGGTGGGCAGCACCGGCGAAACGGGCACCGTCACCGGCGGGGGCGGATAGTGCATGTAGGGGATGGCCGCCACCACGGCCTTGCGCCGGGTGCGAGCCAACCACAGCCCCGACAGGATCGAACCGACCAGTCCGGCAACGAACATCGCGACGAACACCCACACCAGATAGCCGTAGGAACTCTTGTGGCCGAAGGCCAGCTGCGGGTTGATGTATCCGTTGACTTTGCCGTCGGTGGTGACGGTGTAGGTGCCGGCGGTCGCGATCTGGGCCACCCACACCCGGATGTGCGCGTCATTGTTGACCGTCGTTGTGCTGCCAATGCTTTCGGTGACGGCCGGTTGCGCTACCCCGTCGGGTGGGGCGATGGTGACCCCGAGCGGCGGCACCGGCAGGCCGCCGCCGGAGTTGCCGATCACCACGGTGTGCAGGCTGATCGTGACTTCCCCGGCGGGCAGGTACAGGCTGCCCGTACCCGGGATCGGCACCTCGCCGTAAGCGTTGTACTTATCCAAAAAGAATGTGTTGAGCACCAGGACGACGATGAAGCCGGCCACCGACACAATCATCATCACGATGGTGACGGCCAGCGAAAACCACGCGAGCCCTCTGCTGCTCATCCACGCAGTGTGGCACCGCGATCCAGGCGATGCCAGCGAAAGACACCGGCCCCGGGTTCGCCGACGGCGGGGAAAAGAGCAGACTAGGACGGGTCGCATACCGAATAAGGAGTGATACGCATGGCCAACGACCTCGTCGCCACGGTCCCCGATCTGTCCGGGAAGTTGGTGGTTATCACCGGAGCCAACAGCGGCCTGGGGTTTGGGCTGGCCCGGCGGCTGTCCGCGGCCGGCGCCGACGTCGTGATGGCGATCCGTAATCGCGCCAAAGGGGAAAAGGCGATCGACGAAATCCGCGCCACGGTTCCCGACGCCAAGCTGACCATCAAACCCCTGGACCTGTCGTCGCTGGTCGCCGTCGCCGCGTTGGGCGAACAACTCAACGCCGAGGGCCGCCCGATCGACATCCTGATCAACAACGCCGGCGTCATGACGCCACCGGAACGCGACACCACCGCCGACGGCTTCGAATTGCAGTTCGGCAGCAACCATCTCGGGCACTTCGCGCTGACCGGCCACCTGCTGCCGCTGTTGCGCGCGGCCAAGGGCGCGCGCGTCGTGTCCCTGAGCAGCCTCGCGGCCCGCACGAACGCGAAAATCCACTTCGACGACCCACAATTCGAGAAGTCCTACGCGCCGATGTCGGCCTACGGTCAGTCGAAGCTGGCGGTGTTGATGTTCGCCCTCGAACTGGACCGGCGCAGCCGCGCGGGGGGCTGGGGCATCATGTCCAACGCCGCGCACCCCGGTCTGACCAAGACCAATCTGCAGGTCGCCGGACCCTCACATGGCCGCGAAAAGCCCGCGCTGATGGAGCGGTTGTACAAGGCGTCCTGGCGTTGGACCCCGTTCCTCTGGCAGGAAATCGACGAAGGGATTCTGCCGGCGCTATACGCGGCCGCCGCGCCGCACGCCGAAGGCGGTGCGTTCTACGGGCCCCGCGGCTTCTATGAGGCGGCCGGTGGCGGCGTGGCGCCGGCCAAGGTGCCCGCAAACGCGCGCAACGAAGCCGACTGCCGGCACCTGTGGGACCTTTCCGAGCAGCTCACCGGCGTCCGCTACCCGACGCCGAACTGACCGCTACCGCACCGATTATCGTGGGCCCATGCGGCCCGAACCCGAACCCCGGATGCCCGAATCGAGCATTGTGGTCCGGCCGGAGCCGATGGGCTCCGCGACGTTCACCCAGTCGTCGCGGCTGCAGGCCGCCGGGCTGGCCGAGGCCGTCGCGATGTTCGAGCGGGCCGCCGAGCAAGTGCCGCTGCCAACGCATCCGCAGCCCATCGTCATCGCCGACTATGGTTGCGCTAACGGGCACAATTCGCTGAAGCCGATCTCGGCGGCCATCGAGGTGCTGCGTCGGCGCACCCGTCAGGATCACGCAATCCTGGTGGCGCACACCGACTTACCAAACAACGATTTCACGGCGCTGTTTCGGACCTTGGCTGAGGACCCGGACAGCTACTTGCACCTGGACACAGCGAGCTTCGCCTCGGCGATCGGCCGGTCCTTTTACGGACAGATCATGCCGTCCAAGACGGTCAACCTCGGCTGGACATCGTGGGCGACGCACTGGCTGAGCCGGATCCCCTGCGAGATCCACGATCACGTGCACGTCGCCTGCAGCAATGACGCCGCGGCGCGCGCGGCCTACGCCGACCGAGCCGCCCTGGACTGGCACGACTTCGTGGCGTTCCGCGGCCGCGAATTGGCCCCCGAAGGGCGGCTGGTCGTGTTGACCCAGGCCGTCGACGAGGACGGGACGATCGGCTTCACAGCGTTGCTCGACGCTATTGTTGCCGCGCTGGACGACGGGGCGCGACAAGGCCTGCTGAGTGGAGATGAGCTGCGGCGCATGGCCATTCCCACATTTGCCCGCAGCGAGAAGGACTTTCGCGCTCCCTTCGCACCCAAGGGCCGGTTCGAGGGCTTGACGATCGACCATCTCGAGATGTTCACCGCCGAGGATCGATTCTGGGCTCGGTTCCAAACCGATGACGACGCAGAGGCTTTCGGCGCGCAGTGGGCGGCATTCGCTCGGGCCGCACTCTTCCCATCTTTGGCGGCGGCGCTCGACGGCGGGGGCGGCGACCCCAGGGACCCCCGGGCGGTCGAATTCGTCGAACAATTGCAGGCCGCCGTCGCCGAGCGCTTGTCAAGCGCGCCCGAACCGATGCGGATCCCCCTCGCCTCGGTGGAGCTGGTCAAGCGCGAATGACCGCGCCGACGAGAGTTTCGACACAACCCCGCAGCGGGTAACCCCTGGAGACGGTCGGAACTGCGATTAGAAGGGGGTAGATGCATGAGCGTGCAAGACGACAAAGTGGCCGGTCCGGAGCCGGACGAGGACGCCAAGCGAAAGGCCGCCGACATGGTGCGGGCCTATGAAGACCGGCCCACCCTGGTGCTGCCGGGTTCCGGTGGAATGGTCTCGGGCACCGCGGTCAACGATTGGCTGGACGAGAACGGCAACCCCAAATACGAAGACGAAGACGACTACGAGGCCCAGGAGGCCCAGAAGGAACAAATCGAGAAGGACAAGGCCCTCAACGAGGAACTGAAGAAGGCCGCAGCCGCATACAAGAGTGAAAAGTACTGAGCTGAAAGCTGATTCAGCGAAGACTTAGCGGCTGCGCGGGGCAATAAGGCTGGCCAGGGTCGGGATTCCGCTGAGTCCGGGGATCGGTTCGTTGATCCCGGGGATTGGCGGGAGGTGTGGAATCGCCGGTATCCGCGGGATCGCCGGAGCCACGTGCGCGGCCGGGGCGGGCGGTGCCGGGGCCGCCGGGGCCGCCGGGGCCTGAGTCACCGGCCCTTCCGGAACCGCGGGCGGAGCGGTGCTCGTCGGCGTATCCGTGGTGGCCGGCGGGTTGGCGGTGTTCGACGGCGGGGCGCTAGTGGAGGGCGCTGGGGAAGCCGGGGCCGTGGTCGCCGGCGCCGTCGCCGGCTTGTCGTCGGAACCCAATTCGATCGTCAGGGCGATGCCCACCAGCAGGATCGCCGCCAACGCGCCGACGATCCCTACCGCCCTCAGCCGAGACCAGGGGATGACTCGGTTCTTGGGCTTCGAGCGAGGGGGTTCGGAGTCCTCGGACTTCGGCGCAGGACGCGTCTGCACATCGTGGTGGCCCGCCGACCAGCCGACCGCGGGGATGCTGAATCCCGGCGCTTCGGCCGTCGCGGTGGTCACCGACCGACTCTGCGGCCACGCCCGCGCCGGAGCCGGAGCCGTCGCCGTCACCGATGCGGCCGCGGTCGATGCGGCCGCGGTGGGCGCGGCCGCGGTGTCATCGCCGGAACCGCGCGCCGCGCGGAGGGCGGCGCCGATGGCAGCCGTCACCTGCGGACGCGGAGTCGAGATGACCGGAACGCGGAGATGCCCCGACAGCGTCGTGGTGACCGCCGGGATGTTCGCCCCACCCCCGGTCGAGACCACTGCTACCAGGTCGCGAATCTTGTTGCGCCGCAATGTTTCATCTAGCGCGGCGACGAAGTTGTCCAGCGGTTCGCGGATCGCCTCGTCAAGTTCGTCCCTGGTGATCCGGACATCGCCGCGCGTGCTGGTCAAGTCGTCGGTGAGGATGGTCAGCGTGCTCGACGAGAGCTGCTCCTTGGCGCTTCGGCAGCCGGCCCGTAACCGGCCCAGCGAGCCGATCGGCGACTTGCCGGACGGGTCGAACGAACCCGTGCCCGGCATGTTGGCCATCACCGCGGTCAACAATGCCTGGTCGATCATGTCGCCGGAGAAGTCGTCGTGCCGCACGGTCGGGGCCACGGCCTGATAGTTGGCGGCGTCCATCAATGTGATGCTGCTGCCGCTGCCGCCGAAATCGCACACG